>Ga0134091_1000090_pt1 | contig 86026 bp, 83 predicted proteins | sample 2_5taG_FD_94451 | JGI IMG/M metagenome (GOLD analysis project Ga0134091, IMG submission 94451) | Switchgrass degrading microbial communities from high solid loading bioreactors in New Hampshire, USA - 2_5_20_6_A2 metaG | ecosystem: Engineered > Bioreactor > Semi-continuous > Anaerobic >...
TAAAGAAAGCATTAAAAAGTAAAAAGTGCCAGGCACTTTTTATAGTGAACTGCAAAAGATTGTTTAAAATCTTTGAAATCTGGTGTGCTTTAAATTATATAAACTGATACTTTCAAACTAATCAGTTAAGAAATATAATAAGAGCAGGTAATTTTTTAATTGGCTAATAATATATTATTAAAAATAAGTTTGATCAGTGGAGGACTATAATGAAAGTTGGAGTATTAATGGGGGGAATATCTTCTGAGAGAGAAGTATCCCTTAATAGTGGAAAATCTATTATGGAGCATATAAATAAAGAGAAGTATGAAGTTGTTCCTGTTGTTATAGACAAAAAAGAAGATCTTATTGAAAAGGTAAAAGGATTAGATTTTGCTCTGCTTGCCTTACATGGAAAATTTGGAGAAGATGGAACAGTTCAGTCAGTATTACAAACTTTAGATATACCATATTCAGGATGTGGACCTTTAAGCAGTGCATTATGCATGGATAAGGATTTAACTAAAACTGTACTAAAAGCTAAAGGAATAAGAACTGCAAAGTGGATAAATGTTCGTTCAGTAGAAGAAATAGATTATGATGCAATAGAAGAAATGGGATATCCTGTTTTTGTGAAGCCTACTAATGGTGGCTCTAGCGTAGCAACCTTTAAAATATATAAAAAAGAAGATATAGAGGCTGCTGTATTAGAAGGTCTTAAATGGGATACTGAAGTTTTAATTGAAGAATTTATTAAAGGGGATGAAATAACTTGTCCTGTATTTAATAATGAATTATTCCCGATTCTTGCAATTAAATCAAATACAGATTTTTATGATTATGAGCAAAAATATTCAGCAAATGGTGCTCAGCATTATCCAATTCAATTAGAAGAAAAGATATATGAGGAAGTAAAAAAGATGGCCTTAGAAACCTATAAGGCTTTAAAATGTTCAGTATATGCAAGAATAGATATGATACTAACAGAAGAAGGAGTTCCTTATGTATTAGAAGTAAATACTTTACCAGGAATGACTTCAACAAGTCTTTTCCCGCAAAGTGCTGGAGAAAGAGGAATAAGCTATTCAGAATTTATAGATTTAATAATAGAAACATCTTTAAAGAAATAAAGAATTACCCTTGTTACTAAACAAGGGTAATTTTTTTTGCTAAAAAGGGCTTTTAAATAATTTATTCTATTAGTTATCTGTGTATATTAAAAAAAATATAATAGCATAATAAATTAGAAAGGTGGTTGTTATAATGCAAAAAATAATTTCTGCTCTTATGATTTCTTTATTTTTAAATTTTAATATAGTTCAAGCACAGGAAAATCCGCAAATTACAAGCAATGTATTAGGAGAAGGAGTATATAATGTGGGAGATATACTTAATTTATTAGGAGATGTAAGATATATACAGAATATTTCATCTCAGAATACAGTTTATTTTGCTCTTTTAGATCATAATAGGGCTGTAATGGAATCAATTATTATGAGACCAGGCTCTGGAAAATTTTCTTTAATAGAATTAGAGCCAAGTTATAAGCTCGTAATATTAGGTGATGGTGAAGCCTTTTTATCAAGATAAATAAATTATGTAATATAACAAAGATTTTGAAATATTTAATTAATTTGGAGGTAAATTAAATGAAAAAATTTATTATAAGCTTATTTATTTCTGTATTCTTATCATCTAATATAGCAATTTCATTGGCTCAAAGCCCTACGCAGATGCTAACTGAGGGAGTTTATAGAATGACTGATATTACTATACCTATAGAAGAGATAAATTTTGTTCAAAATATTTCTGAAAATGAAGTTGTTTTTTTTATTATTGTTGATGAAAATAATGTAACAGTTCAGTCAATAAGATTAGAACCAAAGTCTGAAAAATTTAAGATTGCTCCATTAAAAGCAGGTTATAGAATAATAATTGTTGATTATGGAACAGTAGTGTTATCAAAGGAATAATTTATTTAACATAAATATCAAGGACTGTCTTTGGCAGTTCTTTTTTTATTAATATTAAGGTATTTTTAAGAAATTATATTTATTAATATTAAGGTCTAGAGGCTAAAATAAACAATGAATAATAACATATTAATAATTTTATGGTATATTAAAATTATTATGTATAATTGAGGTGTTAAATTTGAAGGAAGAAGTTATTTTGATTGTTGATGATGAAAAGGAAATTAGAGAGCTTATAGATATTTATTTAAAGGGAGAAGGTTATAATACCTTAAAAGCAGAAGATGGAGAAGAAGCCTTAGAAATACTTAAGAAAAATGAGGTAGATTTAATTATTCTTGATATTATGATGCCAAAGCTAAATGGAATAGAGGCCTGTTTAAAAATAAGAGAAGAAAGAGAAATGCCTATTATAATGCTTTCAGCAAAATCTCAAGATATTGATAAAATATTAGGTTTAAATACTGGTGCAGACGATTATTTAACAAAGCCTTTCAATCCCCTAGAACTTGTAGCAAGAGTTAAATCCCAGCTTAGAAGATATAAGAGATTTAATAAAAGTCAAATAAACTCTGATAATAAAGAAAATAAGTTTGATATTTTAGAAATTGATGATCTTGTTATCAATTTAGAAACCCATGAAGTATTTAAGGATGGAGTAGAAATAAAATTAACGCCAACAGAGTTTGATATTCTTGTTCTATTGGGAAAAAACAGAGGTAAGGTATTTAGTATAGAAAATATATATAATAGCGTTTGGAAACAGGAATTTATGCAGTCCGATAATACCGTAATGGTTCATATAAGAAAAATCAGAGAAAAAATAGAAGATGATTCTAGAAATCCAAAGTTTATAAAAACTGTTTGGGGGGTAGGCTATAAAATTGATAAATAAAAAGAAAGCAAAGGAAGGTAAAAGTATTTTTAGCTGGCCTTTTAACTTATTTTTAAAGATAAGCAGAAAGTTTTTTTATTCCTCCTTTGGAGTAAGATTAAAAAATATAATCTTATTAATATATTCTAAAATAGAAGAAAGCATAAGATTTGAACTTGTTGTAGTCTTTGGGATTTGTTTTTTGACATCTAGTATATTTTATAGTTTTGCCAATAGAATGCTGGCTAAAAATGAGACCATTAGCAATATAGAATACAATATAGAAGAAATCAGACAGAATGCTTTATATTTGTCCCAAAGATTAAATGGAGAATTTAGTGATGAAATAAAGAGTATTGAAGATAAAAATAAAATTTATTCTATTTTAAATGAATATAATAATGGAAATACAAAAATTTATATTACCGATTTAGATGGAAGTATTAAATTTAAAGTTAATGGTGATGTCCAAGATAAAATAGATATTTATAGTGTTATTAATAAAGTAAATAAACAGGAAGATTACTCAAGTGAAAAGGTATTTTTATATCCTTTAAAAATAGGCGAAGATAGATTATACCTATTCTACTATGAAATTCCAACTCCCTATATAACTTATGAACACTATGTAAATTCAAATTCTTTTTTAGCTCTTTTTTTGTCAGTAATAATATTCATAGCAATCTTTATTATAATAACCAATAAAAAAATGAAATATATTGAAGAAATAGAAGCTGGCTTAAGGATAATTTCAAGCGGAGATTTATCTTATAGAATAGAGAAGAAGGGAAAGGATGAGATAAAAAAATTAGCTGAAAATATCAATAATATGGCAGAGGAAGTCCAAAGAAGAATTGAAGCAGAGAGACGGGCTGAAAGAACAAAAAATGAATTAATAACAAATGTTTCCCATGATTTAAGAACTCCCTTAACTTCTATAATGGGATATATAGGGCTTATAAAAGAAGGAAAATATGAAAATGAAAAGATAATGAAGGATTATTTAAATATAGCTTTTAATAAATCCATTCAATTAAAAAATTTAATTGAAGATTTATTTGAATATACAAAACTTAGTAATAGAGCTGTTTCTTTAGAAAAAAGAAAAGTAAATATAATTGAATTTCTTTCCCAAATAATAGAAGAGTATGTTTATGTATTTGAAGAAAATAATTTAGAAATCGAAACAAGTTTTAGAGATACAAATAGCTTAGTAGATATAGATCCAAGTAAGATGGTGAGGGTTTTTGAAAACTTATTATCAAATGCAATTAAATATTCCTTTAAACCGGGTAAAATTAGAATATTAACTTATGAGAAAGAAAACCATGTTTATATTAAGGTTAGTAACAAGGGTGAAAATATATCAAAGGAAAAATTAAGTAAAATATTTGATAGATTTTATAGAATGGATGAAGCTAGAAATTCTAATGTTAAGGGCAGTGGACTTGGTTTAGCCATAGCCAAAAATATAGTTGAAATGCATGAAGGAGAAATTTGGGCTGAATGTGAAAATAATGATATTAACTTTTTTGTCAAGCTAAGAATATTTGAAGATAAATATTAGTAACAATTAGGCTTCTATTTAATAAATTAATAAAGAGATTATTATTTTCTTGGAGGAATAATGCAAAATAGAAATCCAAATAGCAGATTTGGAATAGATATTAATGAGTACACACAAGATGTAAATTTTGCAACTTTAGCAAGAACAGTGGACTTTTTGTATTTAAGAGCTTCAGGATCAGCTACGGGCAGATTCAGGGTTGACAGAAAATTCCTTGATTTTGCAAGACAGGCAAGAAATTATGGAATACCTGTTGGAGCATATCATTATGGTGTACCTTCCTACGATTTAAATACAGCAGATTCCCAATGTGATGATTTTATAAATATATTGCAGGAAGGCTTTGGTACAAGAAATTATGGTGACTTATTCCCTGTATTAGATATTGAGACACCAATAGAGCCAAAGATGAATACTGATGCATTAATTAATTGGGTACTTAGGTTTAAAGAAAGATTTGAAAGAAGAACTAGAAGAAGGTTAATGTTATACACAGGGGTATTCTTTGTAGAATTATATAACAATTTTAGAACTTCTCAAGGAACTCAGCCTCTTAAATCAATGCCTTTATGGATAGCTATGTATACTGCAATCCCATCAAACCCTCCATTCCCTCCAGATGTGGGTGGATGGACACGTTGGAGAGTATGGCAGTATAGTGAATCTGAAACAGTAGCTGGTGTATCAAATCCTGTAGATGCCAACTGGGGACCAGATAATTTAGATTATTTAATGCAGCCTAGACAGGTAAGAGGCTTAAATGCTTTTATCAGTGGTGATACTTTAATAGTTTACTGGGATAAGAATCCTGATGTTGATCTTCTAGGATATAATATATTCCAAAATGGATACTGGATAGGTACAGTAACAGAGAAAGATACAAACTTTAGAATTAATGTTTCACAATTACCTGCTCCAGTTAATAATAGGAGAGTAATTTCAATAGAAGCTTTTGATTATGATGGAGAAACTTCTCAAGTAAGAAGTAGTGTTCAACTATAAAGATTGATTTATATTGAATTGTAAAAAGAAGATTGCTGCCAATCTTCTTTTTTACTTATTATTCTTTTAGAATGGAATAATAAATTATAATAATTTTATAATACAAACAATATAAAAAGTATTATTGGTAAAAATATAAATATCATTAACTTTAGAAAGCTTAAATTTATTGTCGAAGGCCTTTTAAGATGATATTATATATACTATAGAAAAATTTGAAGGAGTCTTTTATGAGTTACAAGATGGTTTGTATTGATATGGATGGAACTTTACTTGGAAAAGGTAAAAAAATATCTATAGTAAATAAAAATGCAATTAAGAGAGTTCATAATAAAGGAATTCAAATAGTAGTTACAACAGGAAGAATATATAATAATGCAGAGTATTTTTCTAATTTTTTAGGAGTAAATTCTCCAGTTATTGCTGCTAATGGTGCAATAGTAAGAGATAAGATTAGTAATAAAGTTATATATCAGAATCCTATAAGTTTAAATGAATGCTTTAAGCTAATTGACTTATTATATGAAATGAAAGTTTTTTTCCACTTTTACACCATTGGAGGGATTTATTCAAGCAGTATAATAACCGAAATAGGTACAAAAATTTATATGACTAAGCAAGTGGGATATGAAAATTTAAAAATAAAATATCACGTTATTAAAGATAAGAAAAAATGGAAAGAGTTTTTTGAACAAAATGCAAATCAAATAACAAAATGTATTGCTTTTTCAGTTAATCCTGCCAAAATAGAAAAGCTAAAAGAAAAATTAAAAGACATAGACGGAATTGTTTATTTTGGTTCAGGTTCTAGAAGTGTTGAAATAGGAAATAAGGGAGTATCAAAAGGTGCAGCAGTTAAGGCGTTAGCTGAGCATTATGGAATTAAGAGAGAAGAGATTATGGCTATTGGTGACAATGAAAATGATATGTCAATGATTGAGTATGCAGGCTTAGGAGTTGCTATGGGTAACGCTATCGAGCCTTTAAAGGAAATTGCAGACTATGTAACTTCTTCTAATGTAGAAGATGGAGTAGCAAAGGCATTAGACAAATTTATTAAATAAAATTCATAAAAATAAATTAAATAAATGTAAAATAATTCTTTAAGCTTTGACTAAAATACATAGATATAGTATGATTTTTTATATAGTAAAAAAGGGGCTGTTAAGGCAGCCCCTTTAATGTGAAATATATATGAGTAAAATTTAATTTTTAATTGTGCTTTAACAGCTTAACAGGAGGCAATAAAAGTGAATTTAAATATAGTTTTATATCAACCAGAAATACCATCAAATACAGGAAATATAGCAAGAACTTGTGTGTTAACAAATTCTAAGTTACATTTGATTAAGCCCCTTGGCTTTAGTATAGATGATAAACAAGTGAAAAGAGCAGGTTTAGATTATTGGTCAGAGTTAAATCTTGAAGTGCATGAAAGCTATGAAGATTTTTTAAAGAAATATGGAAATGAAAGAATTTATCTAGCAACAACTCATGCAGGAAATTATTATCATGAAGTTTCCTTTAAAGAAGGAGATTTTATTATGTTTGGAAGGGAAACATCAGGAGTTCCTGAAGAAGTTCATTTAAGACACGAAGGGATAAGAGTACCGTTAATAGAAACAAGTACTAGAAGTTTAAATCTTTCAAATACAGTTGCAATTGTGGCTTATGAAGCGCTTAGACAAATGGATTTTCCTAAAATGAAGTAAGAAAATTTAGGGGGAAGAGGAATGGAAAAAATAAAAATAATTACAGATAGTTGTCTTGATATTCCAGAAGAACTTATACAAAAAAATGATATAGAAGTAATGCCTGTTTTAATAAATTTTGGTGAAGAAACATACTTAGATAGAGAAGAAATAGATATTAATAAAATGCAGGAAAAAATAGATAAGGAAGGGATACTTCCTACAACTGCTCAAATTACACCTGCAAGATTTGAAGAAAAATTTAGGGAATATCTTGATCAAGGTTATAGAATTGTTGCAGTTTTAATGTCTTCAGGTATGAGTGGAACATATAATTCAGCATGTATAGCTAAGGATATGATAGGCTCTGATGATATAATTTTAATAGATAGTCAAGTTATAACATCGGCTCAGGGATTTTTTGTTTTAAAAGCTTGTGAATTAAGAGATAAGGGATATTCTGCAGAAGAAATTAAGAAAGTAATAGAAGGATTAATTCCTAAAATGAATGCATCCTTATGTTTTGAATCTTTAGAAAATCTAGTAAGAGGCGGAAGAATATCTAAGACTGTTGGTGCAATTGGAACAGTATTAGGAATTAAAATGATTATAGGCTTTAAAGATGGAATGATGGGTTTAAAGGATAAGGTAAGAGGTAATAAAAAAGCAATCAAGAAAATAATTAGCGATTATGAAAATTCTAATCCTAACAAAGAAGAGCCGGTAATTTTAATTGAAATAGAAAGTCCAGAAATAAAGGCTGAATTAAAGAAATATTTAGAAGTAAATAATATAAAATATATAGAAACAACACCAGGCTGTGCTGTAGGAATACATTCAGGAAGAGGTGCCTGTGGATTATTCTTTTTATCAAATTAATAAAAATAAAGTACAAAAGCTGATTAATATTATTCCTAATATTAATCAGCTTTTTTAACTCTACACTCCAAACTGCACACTCCACACTCCACACTCCACACTCCAAACTCAGCACTCCAAACTCCACGCTGTAAAGTTTTGGTATAAAAATTGCTTGTAAAACATTTTCTGGGGTTATATACTAATATTGGGAATAATAAATTATTAATATGGTAAGGGTATCTTAGAAATGTTGAGGTGGCAGTATGAAGTTAGATTTTAGCCTAAATATTATTCAAGAGCAAAAATTGGTTATGACTCAGCAAATGCAGCAGTCTATAAAGATTTTACAAATGTCTAATTATGATTTACGAGAATATATTGAAAATGAGTTTTCAGAAAATCCAATTTTAGAAGAGAATTTTGATTTTATGCAAGACAGCCATAGCAATATAGATAAAATCAATTATAAAGAAATAGTAAAATATTTAGAATTTGATAACTATGATTCTTGTAGCGCTAGCGAATTTAAAGATAAAGAGGAGGAAATTTCTCCTTTTAATTTTATATCCAAAAAAGAATCCTTAACAGAATATTTAAAGGAACAATTAGTAGAATTAGAGGAAGATGAATATAAAAAATCAATTGTATCTTATATGATAGAAAATCTAGATAATAGGGGATATTTGGATATAGATTTAGAAGATATATGTAAAGAATTAAAAATATCATTGCCTTTAGGAAGGGAAGCTTTAGAAATTCTTCAAGATTTAGAACCTATTGGAATAGGTGCTAGAAATTTAAGTGAATGCTTAAAAATCCAGCTTCGAAAAATGGGAATGTTAAATGAAAAATTAGAAATAATAATAAATAATCATTTAAATCTTATTGCTGAAAATAAATTTAATTTACTGGCTAAAAAATTAAAAATTACCCCAAGGGAAGCGCAAGATTTAGGTGATATTATAAAAAAATTAGAGCCAAAACCATCTAGAGGTTTTTATACTGGGGAAGAAGTAAAGTTTATCATTCCTGATGCAGAAATTAGAAAGATTGATGGTCAATATTTTGTCATTATGAATGAAAGTGTATTGCCTAAACTTTCAATAAGTAAAGTTTATAAAAATATATTAAATAATGAAGAAGACATTTACATGAAAAATTATGTGAAAGAAAAATTAAATAGTGCTGTTTTTTTATTAAAATGCATAGAGCAAAGGAAAAGTACTCTACTTAAAATACTTGAAAATATAGTAGAAAGGCAGAAGGATTTTTTTGATAAGGGAAGTGAATTTTTAAAACCAATGACTTTAAAGGAAGTTGCTGAGGATTTAAATATTCATGAATCTACAGTAAGCAGGGCAATAAAGGATAAATATATTCTTACTAATAAGGGAACATTAAAAATAAAAGATTTATTTACAAATAAAATTAGTCAAAATTCTGTTGATGGCTGTGATGTAGCAGTTATAAAGATAAAAAATACAATTAAAGAAATAATAAATAATGAAGATAAGAGAAGGCCATTATCTGACGAATTAATATGTTTAGAGTTAAGGAAAAGAAATTTTAATATATCAAGAAGAACTGTTGCTAAATATAGGGAGGAAATGAACATAAAATCCTCAAGTAAAAGGAAAAGAATTGAATAAGTACCTTTTATAAACTATTATTAGATAAAAAATGAAAAAAAATTAACAAATATTAAGAAAATACTTTAAAATTTAGGCGAAGTGTTTTATAATAATAATCGTGGGACATATAGATTTTATATGGGACCTTTTAAGACCAAAGGAGGGTAAGGAGTGCAGGAAATATTATCCTTGGAGAAAAAAATAGTTCCTGAACTTGTAGAAGTCCTGGAAAAAAGATATTCTATTCTTAGAGCTATATACTATAATCAGCCGATTGGTAGAAGAGTATTAGCTTGTCAGTTAAAACTTGGAGAAAGAGCTGTTAGAAATGAAATAAATTTTCTAAAGGCACAAAATTTAATAGAAATTAATACTCCAGGGATGACAGTTACTGAAGAAGGAGCTGAAATAGTAGATAAGCTTAAGGATTTCGTTCATAGTCTTAGGGGACTAGCTGACAAAGAGCATATTATTAAAACCTTTCTTGGGCTTAAAGATGTGATTATTGTTCCGGGAAATGTAGAAACTGATGATGGAATATTAAAAGACCTCGGTAAGGCAACAGCAAATTATTTAAGAAAAATTATTAAAGATAATGATATAATTGCTTTAACTGGAGGGAATACTATAAGAGAGTTTGTAGAAGCATTTCCGCAAATAAATAATGTTTCAAATATTCTTGTAGTTCCTGCAAGAGGAGGTATGGGAAGAAAAGTTGAAACTCAAGCCAGTACTTTGGCTGCATCTTTAGCAAAAAAGATAAAGGGGTCTTATAAACTGCTTCATATACCAGAAAATTTAAGCATAGAACTTCTAGATACCTTATTAAAGGAAAAGGAAATAAAGGAAGTTATAGATGACATCCATAATGCAGATATTTTAATTTATGGCATAGGTAATGCAATAACTATGGCAAAGAAAAGGGATGTTTCTGAAGAGGAAATAAATAAATTAAAAGCACTTGGAGCCGTAGGAGAAGCCTTTGGATGTTATTTTAATAAAAATTCAGAAGTAGTTTCAGAAAATACCTCTATTGGCATTAATATAAATGAAGCAAAAAAAATCAATACTCATATTGCAGTAGCAGCAGGTGAAAGTAAGGTTGAAGCGATTATGGCTGCAATGATGAATAATAAAAATGCAGTATTAGTTACTGATGAAGCTGCTGGCAATAAAATAATTGAAATTATTAATAATCAAACTAAATAAGCTTAAAATTTTTAAAAATTTTAAATATATAACTATTTTTTAGGAGGTAATTGCAAATGGTAAATGTAGCAATTAATGGTTTTGGAAGAATAGGAAGATTAGCATTAAGATTAATGATTAACAACCCAGAATTTAACGTGGTTGCAATCAATGATTTAACAGATGCTAAAATGTTAGCTCACCTATTCAAATATGATTCAGCTCAAGGAAGATTCGATGGAGAAATCGAAGTTAAAGAAGGAGCTTTCGTAGTTAACGGAAAAGAAATTAAAGTTACTGCAAATGCTAACCCAGCTGAATTACCATGGAAAGAATTAAACGTAGACATCGTTCTTGAATGTACTGGATTCTTTGCTTCAAAGGAAAAAGCTTCAGCTCACATTCAAGCAGGAGCTAAGAAAGTTGTTATTTCAGCACCAGCAGGAAAAGATTTACCAACAGTAGTTTACAATGTTAACCATGAAGTATTAAAGGCTGAAGATACAGTTATCTCAGGTGCTTCTTGTACAACAAACTGCTTAGCACCAATGGCTAAGGTATTAAATGATAACTTTGGATTACAAAAAGGTTTCATGACAACTATCCACGCTTACACTAACGATCAAAATACATTAGATGCTCCACACAGAAAAGGTGATTTAAGAAGAGCTAGAGCAGCTGCTGCTTCAATCATTCCAAACTCTACTGGTGCAGCAAAAGCAATCGGTCTAGTTATTCCAGAATTAGCAGGAAAATTAGATGGTGGTGCTCAAAGAGTTCCAACTATAACTGGTTCATTAACTGAATTAGTTTGTACTTTAGATAAGAAAGTAACAGTAGAAGAAATCAACGCTGCTATGAAGGCTGCTGCAAATGAATCATTTGGATATACTGAAGATGAAATAGTTTCAACTGACGTAATCGGAATGTCATTTGGATCACTATTCGATGCTACTCAAACTAAGATTATGGAAGTTAATGGAGAACAACTAGTTAAAGTTGCTGCTTGGTATGATAACGAAATGTCATACACTAACCAATTAATCAGAACTTTAGGATACTTCGCTAACTTAAAGTAATTTAATGTAAATTACATAAACTTAATTTAGTTTATGTTAAAGTAAATAAGTCTGGTTTTGTAGTAATAGGCTATAAAGCCAGACTATTTTTAAAACCTAAAAAATATTGTAGAGGTGAATTTTAATGGGTTTCAATAAAAAGACAATTGAAGATATCGAAGTAAGAGGAAAAAGAGTATTAGTAAGATGTGATTTTAACGTACCACTAAAAGATGGTGTTATTACAGATGAAAACAGATTAAATGGAGCACTTCCAACTATTAAATACTTAATGGAAAATGGTGCTAAAGTAATCCTTTGCTCACACATAGGTAAAGATGCATCTAAATCATTAGAACCAGTTGCAAAAAGACTTTCTGAAATGTTAAATAAGGAAGTTGTATTTGCAAGAGATGAAGAAGTTGTTGGAGCTAATGCAAGAGCAGCTGTAGAAAAGATGCAAGACGGAGATGTTGTATTATTAGAAAATACAAGATGCAGAAAAGAAGAAACTAAGAATGTTGAAGAATTCTCAAAAGAATTAGCTTCTTTAGCTGATATATTTGTAAATGATGCTTTTGGTACAGCTCACAGAGCTCACTGCTCAACTGTTGGGGTAACTAATTTTGTTGACACAGCAGTATGCGGATACTTAATTCAAAAAGAATTAAAGTTCTTAGGAGATGCTGTTAATAATCCAGTTAGACCATTTGTTGCTATATTAGGTGGAGCTAAAGTTTCAGATAAAATAGCTGTTATTAACAATTTATTAGATAAAGTTGATACTTTAATAATAGGTGGAGGAATGGCTTACACATTCTTAAAGGCTCAAGGATATGAAATCGGAACTTCATTAGTTGAAGAAGATAGATTAGACTATGCTTTAGAAATGATTCAAAAGGCTAAAGATAAGGGAGTTAAATTCTTATTACCAGTAGACCACAGAGTAGCAACAGAATTTAAGGATGTTGAACCTATAGTAACTGAAGATCAAAACATTCCTGCTGGACACATGGGATTAGATATCGGACCAAAGACAGAAGCTTTATATGCTGATGCTATTAAAGATGCTAAGACTGTTGTATGGAACGGACCAATGGGAGTATTCGAATTTGAAAACTTCAATAAAGGAACAATTGCAGTAGCAAAAGCTATGGCAGAAGCAGATGCAACAACAGTTATCGGTGGAGGAGATTCAGCTGCAGCTGTTAATATCTTAGGATTTGGAGATAAGATGACTCACATTTCAACAGGTGGTGGAGCTTCTCTAGAATTCTTAGAAGGAAAAGAATTACCAGGAATAGTTGCTTTAAACGATAAGTAAGAAGTATCGGTAAAAGATAAGATTTATAATTAACTATTAAAAATTGATAATTAAGATTTGCAATTAGCAATAAATTTAATAATTTAGCTTTACTGAATTATTATCGAAATTGTGAATTGTTAACTGTAAACTGAGAACTGATATTAAGGAGGGTTTTTAATGAGAAAACCAATAATAGCTGGAAACTGGAAAATGCACTACACTCCAGCAGAAGCAGTAAAATTAGTAGAAGAATTAAAACCATTAGTAAAAGATGCTACATGTGAAGTAGTAGTATGCCCGCCTTTTGTTTGTTTAGATGCTGTATTAAAAGCAGTAGAAGGATCAAATATTAAGGTTGCTGCTCAAAATATGCACTTTGAAGAAAAAGGAGCTTTCACAGGTGAAGTTTCTCCTGTAATGTTAGAAGCTATGGGAGTTAGCTATGTTATATTAGGACATAGTGAAAGAAGAGAATATTTCAATGAAACTGATGAAGCTTTAAATAAGAAAGTTAAGGCAGCTTTTGCTCATAATTTAACTCCAATTCTTTGCTGCGGAGAAACTTTAGAGCAAAGAGAAAATGGAACAACTAACGAAGTAGTTGGAGCTCAAATAAGAGCAGACTTAGAAGGGCTATCAAAGGAATTAGCTGAAAAAGTAGTAATTGCTTATGAACCAATTTGGGCAATAGGAACAGGTAAAACTGCTACTAATGAACAAGCTAATGAAACAATAATGGCTATAAGAAATGTATTAGCTGATATGTTTGGAAAAGAAGTTGCAGATAAGATTAGAATCCAATATGGTGGATCAGTAAAACCAAATACAATTAAAGACCAAATGGCTATGTCTGATATAGATGGAGCTTTAGTTGGAGGAGCTAGCTTAGTTGCTTCTGATTTTGCACAAATAGTTAACTATTAATAATATAAATAACTCAGGATAATTTCAATAAATATTTATTCCTGAGTTATTTTATTGTTTATAATTTGTGTAAATTAAATACGATTATTAATTGGAGTTTTTATACATAAAAAAATTTTATTAATTAATAAAAGTTATTATTAATTAATAAAAATTACAGAAAGAAAAGGTTTAACAAGAAATTGCTTTATTGTGCATATTTTTTAAATATAGTATAATAAGTTTATATAAAAAGAAAGATAATAGTATATATTGTCGAAATTGATTTAAATAATTTGGAGGTAATTATGGCTAAGAAACCTGTAATGTTAATGATATTAGATGGATTTGGAATCGCTCCAGAATCAGATGGGAATGCTGTAAGAAGAGCTAATACACCAAACTTAGATAATTTATTTGCAAAATACCCACATACACAATTACAAGCAAGTGGATTATTTGTTGGATTACCTGATGGCCAAATGGGAAACTCAGAAGTTGGTCATTTAAATATAGGTGCTGGTAGAGTTATATACCAAGAATTAACTAGAATAACTAAGGAAATAGAAGAAGGGGGCTTCTTCAAAAATGAAGCTTTAACTCTTGCAATTAATAATGTAAAAGACAATAATAAATCTTTACATTTAATGGGACTTTTATCTAATGGGGGGGTACACTCACATATAGATCATTTAAAGGGCTTATTAAAGTTAGCTAAAGAAGCAGGAATTCAAAATGTTTATGTACATGGATTCATGGATGGAAGAGATGTGCCACCAACATCAGGAAAAGAATTTATAATTGAAATTGAAAACTACATGAAGGAAATAGGCGTAGGTAAGCTTGCTACTATTTCAGGAAGATATTATGCAATGGATAGAGATAACAGATGGGAAAGAGTAGAACTTGCTTACAATGCAATGGTTCTAGGAAAGGGAGAAGAAGCAAATTCAGCTGTTGAAGCTATAGAAAGATCTTATGCAGATAATAAGACTGATGAGTTTGTTTTACCAACTGTTATTGATAAAAATGGAATGATTAAGGATGGAGATTCAGTAATATTCTTCAACTTTAGACCAGATAGAGCTAGAGAAATAACAAGAGCTATAAACGATAAAGTCTTTACAGGATTTAACAGAGAAACTTTAAATCTAACATTTGTTACAATGACTCAATATGATAAGACATTAGAAGGGGTTCATATAGCTTACAAACCAGAAAGTATTACAAATACATTAGGAGAATATGTTTCTAAACATGGTAAGAATCAATTAAGAATTGCTGAAACAGAAAAATACGCACACGTTACATTCTTCTTCAATGGTGGAGTAGAAAAAGAAAATCCAGGTGAAGACAGAGCATTAATTCCATCACCAAAGGTTGCAACTTATGACTTAAAACCAGAAATGAGTGCATATGAAGTAACAGATGAATTACTAAAGAGATTAGATCAAGATAAGTATGATATGATTATATTAAACTTTGCTAACCCAGATATGGTTGGTCATACAGGAGTTGTAGAAGCAGCTATAAAGGCTATAGAAGCTGTAGATGAATGTTTGGGAAAAATTGTTAATAAGGTTCTTGAAAAAGATGGTGAAGTATTTATTACTGCAGATCATGGTAACTCAGAAACAATGATAGATTTCTCAACAGGAAATCCATATACAGCTCATACAACTAATCCAGTACCATTCCTTTGGGTAGCTAACAATACAGAAGGTAAGGGATTACACGAAGGAAAACTTGCTGATATAGCACCAACTATCTTAGATAGAATGGGACTTGATGTGCCAGCAGAAATGACTGGAAAAACACTTATTGAAAGCAAGTAAACTTGTTTTGATAAATATTAAAGACAGATTCAATTAGAATCTGTCTTTTTGTTTTAGTTAAATAATAGGTAAAAATTTTGAAAATCAAAAGATTTGACAATGAAAATAATTAAGTATATAATAAAGAAACAATGTAATAATAAAAATTTAAATTAAAATAATTAAAGAAAAGCGAGATAAAAAAGTAAATTTGTTAAATAATGCTTTAGGAGTTGAAAAAATGAGTATAAAAATAATTACTGATTCAGGTTGTGACTTGTCTTTAGACTACGTAAAAGAAAACAATATAGAAGTAGTTCCTCTAATGGTTAATATAAATGGAAAGTTCATACCTGATGATTTAGGACAGACTTTAAGTCGTCAAGATTTCTATGATTTATTAAAGGATGGAATACTGCCTACAACTACTCAAGTAAATATAGGAAGCTTTTATGAAGTATTTAAAATATATATAGAAAAAGGAGATGAAATAGTATATATTGGCTTATCTTCAGCCTTAAGTGGTACATATAATAGCGCAGTAAAGGCCAAAGAAATGCTTTTAGAAGAATATAGCAATGCTAAAATATATACTATAGATTCTCTAAGTGCCTCTCTTGGAGAAGGATTAATAGTTTACACTTTAAAGAAAATGCTTGATAAAGGAACCCCCTTATTAGAAGCAATAAAATTTATAGAAGAAAATAAGAAAAAGGTAATTCATTCTATAATTGTAGATGATTTAAATCACCTAAAAAGAGGTGGAAGGCTTTCTGGAGCAGCTGCAGCTGTAGGCAGTATCTTAAATATAAAACCAGTATTAAAAATAGATGATGAAGGTAAGGCTGTAGTAGCTGATAAAGTAAAAGGAAGAAAAAGGGCTATAAAATACTTATTTAATGATTATAATGAAAGAGGCATTAATAAAGAAGAACAAGTAGTTTTTATAATGAATGCTGATGCAAGAGAAGATGCAGAACTATTAAAAAATATGATAGAAACAGAATCAGTAGCTAAGAAGGTATTAATATACGATATTGGATGTGTAATTGGATCGCATACAGGTCCTGGAACTTTAGCAATTGTATATTTTGGAGAAAAAAGATAATTAAATAATAAATATTAATAGAATTAATATAAAAACTACCTCAAAAATAAATTTTAAAATGTACCCCTTGTCAAGGACAGTTTAAAAAAAGACTATGAAACAGCTTCAAGAAGATGACTTCTGTATCGGACAGGAGTCATCTTTTTTAAATTCCACTGAGCTCTATAGTTATTATAATAATCAATATAATCATCTATTTCAGTAATTAATTCCTGAAATGTTTTACACTCATTGATATATGTTTCATTCTTTAATAGTATCAATTACTATATTTATTTTTAAACTATTAGAAAGGTTATAAGCTAAAACTTCGTTTGTAGCGGCATCTAAAATGGTCGACAAATAAGCCTTTTGTCCATTCTTAAAAAAAAGTAAATAAAAACAATATATTGACAAAATAAATTCTAAATGTATAATAAAAATACCGGAATACTAGGAAAGTGTTGAAGAAGAGAGTAGTATATTAATAATTTTTACAGAGAGAAGGTATTTGCTGAGAGCCTTTAAATTATAATGTACGAAGTGCACTTCGGAGCTTAAAATGTGAAGCAATGTAGCATTTTAACGGTTCGCCGTCTATAGCGTATTTGAGTTGGAACAAGATTTTGTTCAATGAGAGTGGAACCGCGGAGTATAGCTTCGTCTCTTATATATTTATAGAGACGGGTTTTTTTTATAAATGATTAAATAAGATTTGGAGGCGTTTTATGGGCTTAGATTTTGACTTTATGGTAAATAGAATACCAGATTTTATTAAAGCTACAGTCATGACATTAAAGCTTTCTGTATTATCAATTCTTTTTTCCATAATAATTGGACTATTAATAGAAGTGGCAAGATATTTTAATTTAAAAATAATAGGAATTATTTCAAGAGCATACATAGAATTTTCTAGAAATACTCCACTTTTATTGCAGGTATTCTTTTTGTATTTTGGACTAACTAAATTAGGAATAAAATTAAGCGGATTTGCTTGCGGTGTAATTGGCTTGTCTTTCCTTGGAGGAGCTTATATGGCAGAATCCTTTAGAGCAGGAGTAGATGCAGTTTCAAAAAGTCAAATGGAGAGTGGACAAGCATTAGGGCTAAGCAAAATTCAAATTTTAAGATATATTGTAATGCCAATTAGCTTTTCTATATCAATACCTTCAGTTGCAGCAAACTGTATCTTTTTAGTTAAAGAGACATCTGTTATAGCTTCCATAGCTGTAGGAGAGCTTATGTTTGTAACTAAAGGAATTATAGGTATGTACTATAAGACAAAGGAATCATTAATTTTAGTTGTAATATTCTATTTAATAATTTTACTTCCAATGTCAATTGCATCTAGAAAGATAGAAAGGAGGCTAAGACATGGAGAGTTTGGCAGTTAGTGCAGTGTTTAGCTCAGATAATATGAACAGATTACTTGAGGGGTTAGTGGTAACCTTAAAAGTATCTATAGTATCTGTTATACTTTCAACAATTTTAGGAATTATTCTTGGAATAATAATGACAAGTAAAAATAAATTAATTAAATTTATAACTAATTTATATTTAGAAAGTATAAGAATCATACCCTTAATGGTTTGGCTTTTTATATTTTATTTTGGAGTACCAAATGTCTTCAATATTCATTTAGATTCAATAGTTGTTGGATATATTGTATTTACTTTATGGGGGACTGCAGAAATAGGAGATTTAGTAAGAGGTGCTGTAACTTCTATTCCTAAAATATATTATGAATCAGCTCAGGCCCTTTCCTTAAATAAGGTTCAAACCTATAGATATATAATAATTCCAATCAGTATTAGAAGGGTAATACCAGCTATTATCAATTTAACTACAAGAATGATAAAAACAACAACCTTGATGACCTTAATTGGAGCAATAGATTTAGTTAAAGTAGGGCAGCAAATTATTGAGAGAACAGCAGTTAATGAACCCCTTATATCATTATGGGTATATGGATTTTTACTAATAATATATTTCTTAATATGTTTTCCAATATCTATGGGGGCAAAAGCTTTAGAGAAAAAATTAAATTAGGAGGGCTTTTATGAAGGAAGATGTGTTATTAAAGCTAGTAAATGTAAAAAAAGATTATGATGATAGAGAAGCCTTAAAGGGAATAGATTTAGAAGTTAAAAAGGGAGAAGTAGTTGTTATACTAGGTCCATCAGGCTGTGGTAAAAGTACATTATTAAGATGTATAAATGGCTTGGAAAAAATTAAAGAGGGAGAAATAATATTAAAGAATTATGGTTCCTTAGGAAAAGATGTAGCTTTTGAAAAAATAAGAGGAACAGTAGGAATGGTCTTTCAAAGCTATGAATTATTTCCACATATGAATGTCATAAATAACATTTTACTTGGACCAATGAAGGCTCAAAACAGAGATAAGGCAGAAGTTGAAAAACAAGCTGATGAACTATTAGAGAGGGTTGGACTAAATGATAGAAAATATGCCTACCCAAGAGAATTATCTGGTGGACAAAAGCAAAGAATTGCAATAGTTAGAGCATTATGCATGAATCCAGAAATAATGCTTTTTGACGAAGTAACAGCCGCTTTAGATCCAGAAATGGTAAGGGAAGTACTTAAAGTAATCTTAGAGCTTGCAGAAAATGGAATGACAATGGTTATAGTCACTCATGAAATGGAATTTGCAAAACATGTTGCAGATAAGATTGTATTTATGGAAGAAGGAAAAATTATAGAAGTTGGTGAACCAAAAGAATTTTTTGAGAATCCAAAAACTGATAGAGCAAAGAAATTCTTAGAATCTTTTGAACTATACAAATAAGGTAATATTAAATTTAAATAAATATTAAAAAAGAAAGGGGAAAAATAAATGAAAAAAATAATTTCATTATTATTAACATTAGTACTAGCATTAGGAGCATTAGTATCTTGCTCAGGAAAAGAAGAAGAAACAGCTTCAGGAATTGATGCAATAAAGAAAGCAGGAGTTATAAGAATTGGTGTATTTAGCGATAAGCCACCTTTCGGATATGTAGATGAAAAGGGTGAAAATCAAGGATATGATGTATACTTAGCAAAAAGAATAGCTAAGGACTTACTTGGAGATGAATCTAAAGTAGAATTTGTTTTAGTTGAAGCAGCTAATAGAGTTGAATATTTACAATCAAATAAAGTTGATATAATTTTAGCTAACTTTACACAAACTCCAGAAAGAGAAGAAGTGGTTGACTTTGCAAAGGCATATATGAAAGTTGATATTGGAGTTGTTTCACCAGATGGAGCAGCAATAAAATCAATAGATGATCTAAAAGGAAAACAACTTATAGTTAACAAGGGAACAACTGCAGAAGCTTTCTTTACTAAGAACTATCCAGAAATTGAATTAGTAGGATATGAACAAAATACTGAAGCTTTCAATGCTTTATTAGATGGCAGAGGAGCAGCATTAGCTCATGATAATACATTATTATTTGCTTGGGCTAGAGAAAATAAGGGATTTACAACTTATATAGACAGCCTTGGAGATGAATCAGTTATTGCACCAGCAGTTAAGAAGGGTAACACTGAATTAAAAGAATGGTTAGATGAAGAAATAACTAAATTAACACAAGAAGGTTTCTTTAGAGAAGCATATGATGCAACATTATTACCAACCTTTGGTGATACAGTTGATCCAGCATCAGTAATTATAGAATAATTTAGTTAGGAGTTAAGTTTTAGCTGTCAACTCTTAAGAATAAAATTTAGAAATTAAGAAGATACATTCTATTTTGAGTGTATCTTCTTTTTGTACTTTTAATACTATAGGTTTTAGCTATGATTAAAATTTTTTTTAAGCGTAACTCTATTTTTTTATTTGTCATTATTAGATTAATAAATTAATAATATATAATAATAGTATTTTTAGAGGAGAAGTTTATGCCTAGAACATATGCATATTCAGCTGATTTTGATCAAGAGACAGAAATGCTTTTCAGAGATGCAGAGCTTTTAGGGGAAGGTCATAATGGAATTGTATATGAACTACCCGAAAATAAGGCTGTAAAGATATTTCAAGAAAAGAAATGCTGTAAGGAGGAAGGAGAAATACTTAAGAGAGTAGGAAGTTCTTCATATTTTCCTAAGTTACATAAGATGGGAGATTATTATATAGTAAGAGACAAGGTAGATGGAATTAGATTAGACCATTATATTAAAAAACATGGTTTCAGCTATGAAATATCATTAAATTTATATGAGCTCTTTAAGGAGTTTAAGAGATTAAAATTTACTAAGCTAGATGCAAGATGCAGAGATTTATACATAACAGATGATAATAAAATAATGGTAATTGATCCAAAGCAGTGTTTTAGTAAAAAGGTAACTTATCCTCGCCATTTGATGAAGGGATTGCATAAACTTGAAGTTTTAGAAAGTTTCATAGAAGATATAAGAATTATAGATATAAAAATAGCTAAGGAATGGGAAAAAAAGATAAATCATTATTTAGAAAACAAAAAATTAATTTAAAGAACCAAGGATTGGTTCTTTTTTGTTTGAGTATGATAAAAAAATAACAATGTCGAAAAGATAAAATAAGTCTGTCAAAATTATAATTATTTTTTGAAGTTAAGTTAAAATAAGAAAATTACGTATTGTAAATATTGGTGAAAGTGGTATAATTAAAACAGAAAATTAACAATCCTTTTTAATTATTAGTTTTCTGATATCTACAGCCTAGTATTTACATTCTTCGCTATGAATATTTAGAAAATGTGAAGAAATAATACTAAGGTATAGATAAAATAAATAGGTTCGAAATTTAAGGAGGAAAAATAATGAAAAATTATTGTGAAATAGTAGATGTTGTAGCAAGACAAATACTTGACTCTAGATGTTTCCCAACAGTAGAAGTAGAAGTTTACTTAGAAGATGGTACTGTAGGAAGAGCAGCTGTTCCATCAGGAGCATCAACTGGTATGTACGAAGCAGTTGAATTAAGAGATGGAGATAAAAATGTTTACCTTGGAAAAGGTGTTTTAAAGGCTGTTCAAAATGTTAATGAAAAAATAGCAGAAGAATTAATTGGATTAAATGTTTATGATCAAACATATATTGACAAATTACTTATCGAATTAGATGGAACTCACAATAAAGGAAACTTAGGAGCTAACGCTATACTAGGGGTTTCACTAGCAGTTGCTCAAGCAGCAGCTAAATCATTAAATTTACCTTTATATCAATATGTTGGCGGAGTTAATGCAAAAGTATTACCAGTGCCAATGATGAACATAATCAACGGTGGATCTCACGCTGATAACTCAGTAGATTTACAAGAATTCATGATTATGCCTGTTGGAGCTAAGACTTTCAGCGATGCAATGCAAATGTGTGCTGAAGTTTACCATACATTAAAGAAAACTTTACTTGAAAAAGGATATTCAACAGCTATCGGTGATGAAGGTGGATTTGCTCCAGACCTTAAGTCAAACGAAGAAGCTATCGAAGTAATCTTAGAAGCTATAACTAAGGCTGGATATGAACCAGGAAAAGATATGTTCATTGCTATAGATGCTGCTTCATCAGAATACTATAAAGATGGAAAATATGTTTTAGAACATGAAGGAAAGACTTTAACTGCAGCTGAAATGGTTGACTTCTTAGAAGCTTGGGTTGACAAATATCCAATAATCTCAATCGAAGATGGTATGGCTGAAGAAGATTGGGAAGGCTGGAAGTTATTAACTGAAAGATTAGGAAAGAAAGTTCAATTAGTAGGTGACGACTTATTCGTTACTAACACTGAAAGATTAGAAAAAGGTATAGAAAAAGGAGTTGCAAACTCAATCCTAATCAAGTTAAATCAAATAGGTACTTTAACAGAAACTCTAAATGCTATAGAAATGGCTAACAGAGCTGGATATACTGCAGTTATCTCTCACAGATCAGGAGAAACTGAAGATACTACAATTGCTGACTTAGTTGTAGCTGTAAATGCAGGACAAATTAAGACAGGTGCTCCAGCAAGATCTGAAAGAGTTGCTAAGTACAATCAATTATTAAGAATTGAAGAAGAATTAGATGAAGTTGCTGAATACAGAGGAAGAAAGGCATTCTTCAACATTAAAAAATAGTACAATATAATAGTTTAGTATATAAGACTGCTGCACAAACTATACTGTGCAGCAGTCTTTCTTAGTTTATAACTGTTAATTCTTACCTGTAAATTGCTAACTGTCAATTGACAGCTAGTGTCTAAGTGTGCTAATATAACTTTATGTAAATATGAGCGTTGACTTACCATAGGAGGTAGAAGTATGAAAACTTTTCTATTAGTATTACAAATTATTCTTGGAATTATAGTTATAGTATCAGTATTATTACAACCAAGTAAATCAGATGCCTTAAGCGGTTTAATTCAAGGAAGTAAAACAGAAACATTCTTTTCAAAAAATAAGGTTAGAACAAGAGAAGCATTTTTATTAAAAGTTACAATTATAGCTATGGCTTTATTTGCTATTAATACTTTAGCGTTAAATATAATATAATAGATAAGGGGGCTGCTTATATTTTAGTAGCCCTTTTATTATAAAGCTAGGAGATGATGTTATGGGAATATTAGACGGTTTAATAGGAAATGCTTCTGAAGTAAACATAGAAAACCTAAATAAGGAATATGAGAGATTATTAACTAAGGATGAGAGAATTGAAAAAGCTTATAAGATAGTAAGAGACTTATATATTTTTACAAACAAAAGATTGATCTTAGTTGATAAACAGGGAGTAACAGGTAAAAAGACAGAATATCATTCAATTCCTTATAGTTCAATAACTCATTTCAGCATAGAAACAAACGGAAATTTTGATTTAGATGCAGAACTAAAGATATGGATATCAGGTACAGCCTTGCCAATTACAAAGAATTTTAATACTTCAGTAAATATTTATGATTTACAAAAAGTACTAGCAGAATACTGCTTAGGCAAATAGAAAAAACTTAAAAGTCAAAATTAATGTAGGATGTACATTGTACATTCTACATTTTAAAAGATTTTGATCTACTTTCTTAAAAAGAAATTTTTTTATTCTTTTTTATTGGCTATTTTTACATATAAGGGTTATTATTACTAAAATATTAGAAGAAATACATAGTATATATTAATATCTTAAATACATCCAAATGCAAAAAAATTAATAATTTGGATAAACTAAAAATAAAAAGTTTCTTATGAACGGAGGAATAAGGATAATGGGAATAAAACAAACCTTGTTAAGTTTTATGAGGGAAGAAGCATATAGACCTATGGATATTCAAGAATTAGCGTCTATATTTAATATAAATCCGTCAGAATTTAAAGCCTTCAAGAGAGTTTTAAAAAGCATGGAAAAAGAAGGTTTAATAATTAGGACAAAGAAAGAAAAGTATGGAGTTCCTGAAAGACTCGGACTTATAAGAGGAACTCTTCAAGTTCATCAAAAGGGCTTTGCCTTCCTGCTTCCAGAATTGGAAGGAGAAAAGGATGTTTTTATACCTGGCTCAGCCTTAAATGGGGCAATGAATGGGGATGTTGTTCTAGTTGAAATCACTAAAGAAGATAAAAATGGCAAGAAACGAGAAGGGGAAGTTGTAGAGGTTATAGAAAGAACAAATAATGAAATAATTGGGGTATATGAAGATAGTCAAAACTTTGGTTTTGTTGTTCCTGAAGATCCAAGATTAAATTCAGATATATTTATATCTAAGAAGGATAAAAATGGAGCAAAGACTGGAGATTTAGTTATTTGTGAAATTACAAAATGGGCAGAAAAAAGAAAAAGTCCAGAAGGAGTAATTAAAGAAATTTTAGGTAAAAAGGGAGATAAGGGCTTAGATATATTAACAATAATCAAGAAATATGGTCTTCCAGAAGAATTCCCTCAAAAGGTATTAAATTATGCAGAAGGAATTCCTGAGGAAATAGACGAAGAGGAATATAGAAGAAGAAAAGATTTAAGAGAAGTCAGAATGGTAACAATAGATGGCGAAGATGCAAAGGACTTAGATGATGCTGTTTCCATAACAAGATTAGATGGTGGTAAATATAGACTAGGAGTTCATATTGCTGATGTAAGCCACTATGTACGTGAAAAAAATCCATTAGATAAGGAAGCTTTAAAAAGAGGAACTTCAGTATATTTAATTGATAGAGTTATTCCTATGCTTCCTAAAAAACTGTCAAATGGAATTTGCTCTTTAAATCCAAAAGTAGATAGATTAGCTTTAAGTTGTTTTATGACCATTGACAGTAAGGGGAATGTTCTTGAACATGAAATAGTAGAAAGTGTAATTAGAACAAATGAAAGAATGACTTACACAGATGTTACAAAAATCTTAGAAGAAAATGATCCAGAATTAATGGAAAAATATGATTATCTAGTAGATGACTTTAGGGCAATGGAAGAGCTCTGCAAAATTTTAAATGCAAGAAGAATGAGAAGGGGAGCAGTAGACTTTGATTTTGAAGAATCAAAGATAATTCTTGATGAAAATGGTAAACCTATAGAAATAAAGCCTTATGAAAGAGGAATTGCCAATAGAATAATAGAAGAATTTATGCTTGTTTGCAATGAAACAATAGCTGAGCATATGTTTAATCAACAGATTCCATTTGTATATAGAATTCACGAAGAACCAGACGAAGAAAAGCTAGCAAAGTTTAGGGAATTTGTATATAATCTAGGTTATAAAATGAAAGGCGGAGAAGAAACAGAGCCAAAGGATCTACAAGAAATCTTAAATGCAGTTGAAGGAAAGAAGGAAGAAAAAGTTGTAAGCACCTTATTATTAAGATCTATGATGCAGGCAAAATATTCTCCACAATGCGTTGGACACTTTGGTCTTGCAGCTAAGTATTACTGTCACTTTACTTCACCAATAAGAAGATATCCAGACCTTCAAATTCACAGAATAATTAAGGAATATTTAAATGGAAGATTAAGTGAATCAAGGCAAAAGAAGCTTATAGATATAGTAGAAGTAGCAGCAAGACAATCATCTGAAATGGAAAGAGTAGCACAGGATGCAGAAAGGGAAGTGGATGATTTAAAGAAAGCAGAATATATGCAGGAAAGAATTGGAGAGGAATTCCAAGGAATTATATCCTCAGTTACTTCCTTTGGCTTATTTGTAGAACTTCCAAATACTATAGAAGGACTTGTGCATGTAACTTCCCTAGATGATGATTATTATATCTATGATGAAGATCATCTATGTTTAATTGGAGAAAGTAGCAAGAAGGTTTATAGGCTTGGAGATGAAGTAAGAGTAAGATGTTCAAAGGTAGATATAGATAATAGGGAAATATATTTTGATTTGGTAGATGGCGAAAGCAGTGATGAGGAAAATAAAGAGATAGAGGCAAATAATAGTATTGATGAAGTAAAGAAGGAAATAAAAGAAGAACTTCTATCAATTATTAAAAATGAATTATTAGAAGAAATTAAGGAAGAAATAAAAGAAGAAATATTAAATCAATTAAGGGTTGAATAAGACAATAGGTATTAGCTTATTTTGTCTGATTCTGATATACTAGAAAAAAAGGCTATATTTTAAATTAACTATTGTGTATAATTTAAAATATAGCTTTAAAGTTTTAGAAAATATATAAAGTAGAGTGGTGATATACTTTGGTTAGAAAGAAGAATAGTAATACTTTAGCTGAAAATAGAAAAGCTAGACATGATTATTTTGTAGAAGAAACAATAGAGGCAGGTATAGCTTTAGTTGGGACGGAAGTAAAATCAATTAGGGCAGGTAAATGTAATTTGAAGGAAGCCTATGCAGATGTATCTAATGGTGAAATAATATTATTAGGTATGCATATCAGCCCTTATGAACAAGGAAATATATTTAATGTAGATCCATTAAGGCCAAGAAAACTTCTTCTTCACAAAAGAGAAATAGCTAGATTTGCAGGTCTAGTGTCACAACAAGGATATACATTAATTCCCTTATCTCTTTACTTAAAAAATGGCAAGGTAAAGGTTGCTCTTGGATTATGTAGAGGTAAGAAAAATTACGATAAGAGAGATGCTCTTCTTGAAAAGGCTCATAAGAGAGATATGGAAAGGGAAATGAAAAACGCAAACAAATACTAATTACAGGCTTTAGCCACGAGCAGTGTGGAGTTTGCAGTTTGGAGTGTGGAGTTTGGAGTGCGGAGTTTGAAATGGGTGCTTAGTTTTCAGGTTTCAGATTAAGATAAAGATAATTTAATTGGTAGCAATAAAGATTTAAATAATATTCTCTATTGCTGCCAATTTTTTTTATTTACATTGTAAATATTTTATAAAGTTTATAACATATACTTTTTAATTGTAGAAAAATTATCAATCTTGATGTAGAATTATATTATAGAAAAAAATCTAAGGGTAAGTGTGATAGCTATGGCAGGTTATGATTTTGATAATATCATTTGTAAAAGCGAAGAAATGAAGAATATAATTAATAATTGCAAAAAGGTGGCTAATAGCCCTTCTACTATATTAATTGAGGGAGAGAGTGGTACAGGTAAGGAGGTATTAGCTAAAGCAATTCACAATTACAGCAATAGAAGAAATAATAAATTTGTTGCAATTAACTGCGGTGCAATTCCTAAAAATTTAATAGAAAGTGAACTGTTTGGTTATGAAGAAGGGGCCTTTACAGGAAGCAGAAAGGGTGGATCTATTGGAAAAATAGAGTTAGCAAATAACGGTACCTTATTTCTAGATGAAATAGGGGACATGCCTTTTGATATGCAGGTAAAGCTCCTTAGGGTACTTCAAGAAGAAAAAGTTATTAGAATTGGTGGAAATAAAGAAATTCCAGTAAATATGAGAGTAATTGCAGCAACTAATAAAAATTTAAAAGAAGAAGTTAGAAGAGGTAAATTTAGAGATGATTTATATTATAGGTTATGCGTAATACCTGTAGTAATACCGCCGCTAAGAGATAGGAAAGAAGATATATTGGAGCTAATAGAATACTTTTTGATAGAAAAATCAAAAAAGCTTAATAAGCCCTATAGAGAATTAGATAAGGAATTATTAGATAAGCTATTAAACTATAGCTGGCCGGGTAATGTAAGGGAGCTTGAGAATATTATAGAAAACATAGTTAATTTAGATGGTAAAATGTCAATTAAACTATTTAATGAAGAGGAAAAAATGGAGTACTGCAAAAAGGATAAGTGCAGAAAGTACTTGCTTTATAAGAGAATGAATGAATTTAACTTAAAAAAGGTAGAAGAAAGTACAATAAAAAAAGCCTTAGATTATCATAATTATAATCTTACAAAAGCAGCAAAATCTTTAGGAATAAGTAGAAATACCTTATATTTAAAAATAAAAAAATATAATATCCATATTGAAAACACAATATAATTAAATGTACTAAAATAGTACAGTGTCTTAATTTAATACGGAAATTTAAATGAACATTTGTTAGATTTTAGTACATTCTTAATAGTTATAAAATAATAAAAAAATGTAAAGCTATTGAAATTGTAATTGTTAAAAAAATAACTAATTTGGCATGAATTTTGCTTTAGTATATTTTGACTAAAAGCAATATATATAAAAAATTGGAGGGGTTTTTATGGCAAGATTTACATTACCAAGAGACATTTATCATGGAGAAGGAGCTCTAGAAGTATTAAAAACAATAAAAGGAAAAAGAGCAATGATAGTAGTTGGCGGCGGTTCAATGAAAAGATTTGGCTTCTTAGATAAAGTTGAAGCTTATCTAAAGGAAGCAGGAATGGAAGTTGAAATTTTTGAAGGAGTCGAACCAGATCCATCAGTGGAAACTGTTATGAAGGGGGCTGAGGCAATGAGAAAATTCAACCCTGATTGGATAGTTTCAATTGGAGGAGGTTCACCAATAGATGCAGCTAAGGCAATGTGGATATTCTATGAATATGAAGATTTCACATTTGAAGAAGCAGTTGTACCTTTTGGGCTCCCAGAGTTAAGAAAAAAAGCTAGATTTATAGCAATACCATCTACAAGTGGTACTGCTACAGAAGTTACTGCCTTTTCAGTTATTACTGATTATAAGGCAAAAATTAAATATCCTATAGCGGATTTTAATATAACTCCTGATATAGCAATTATAGATCCTGAACTTGCACAAACTATGCCAAAGACATTAACAGCTCATACAGGAATGGATGCTTTAACTCACGCAATAGAAGCATATACAGCTTCACAAAGATCAAATTTCTCAGATCCATTAGCAATTAAGGCAATACAAATGATAGCAGCAAATCTAGTTAATTCTTATGAAGGAGATAAAAATGCAAGAAATGAAATGCATGAAGCTCAATGTTTAGCTGGAATGGCTTTCTCTAATGCGCTTTTAGGAATAGTTCATTCAATGGCTCATAAGACTGGAGCTGTATTTGATATTCCTCATGGATGTGCAAATGCAATCTATCTTCCTTATGTAATTCAATATAACAAAAAAGAAGCTTTAGATAGATACGCTGATATTGCAAGAGCTCTACATCTAGAAGGAAATACAGATGAAGAATTAACAGATGCATTAGTTAAGATGATTAATGATTTAAATACAAAACTTAATATACCACATACATTAAAAGAATATGGAGTAGAAGAAGAATACTTTAAGAAGAATTTAGATTATATTTCAAAGAATGCTGTTGGTGATGCATGTACAGGTTCAAATCCAAGATCAATTGATCCTGAAACAATGAAGAAATTATTTGAATGTGTTTATTATGGACACAAGGTTGATTTTTAGTTTAGTGTAGTTACAAGTTCCAAAATAGATTACCTTAATAAATATAAAAGGTAATCTTTTTTGGATAAAGTATAATAATCAGATTACAATTTTACAAATTATTGTATAAATAGGTAATAAATGATAGAATTGTGGTATAAAAAATGTGAGGGGGAACATTATGTACAAAATAGTTAGGAAGAGGGAGCTTACAGATAATATATATCTTATGGATATAGAGGCAAAAAGAGTAGCTAAGTCATGTAATCCGGGACAATTTATTATAATCAAAAATGATGAAAAGGGAGAAAGAGTACCTTTAACAATTGCAGATTATGATAGGGAAAAGGGAACAGTAACAATAGTTTTCCAAGCAGTAGGCAGAGCAACAAGGGAATTAGCAACATATAATGAGGGGGATTATGTATTAGATTTTGTTGGACCATTAGGAGTTCCAAGCGAATTTATCTCAGAAGATTTAGAAGGCCTTAAAAAGAAGAATATAATCTTTATAGCTGGTGGAGTTGGAGCTGCGCCTGTATATCCACAAGTAAAATGGATGAAAGAACATAACATAGATGTAGATGTTATTATTGGAAGTAGAAATAAGGATTTATTAATATTAGAAGATGAAATGAGAGAAGTAGCAAAAAATTTATATATATCTACAGATGATGGAAGTTATGGCTTCCATGGAAACGTAACACAACTTCTAAAACACTTAGTAACTGAAGAAGGAAAAGATTATGACCACGCTGTAATAATTGGGCCAATGATAATGATGAAATATGCTTCCCTTTTAACTAAGGAATTAAACATAAAGACAACAGTAAGCTTAAATCCAATTATGGTAGATGGTACTGGAATGTGTGGAGCATGCAGAGTTACTGTTGGTGGAGAAGTAAAATTTGCCTGTGTTGATGGACCGGAATTTGACGGTCATTTAATAGATTTTGATGAATCAATGAGAAGACAAGCTTTATATAAAACTGAAGAAGGTAGAGCATTATTAAAACTAGAAGAAGGGGATACCCATAATCATGGCGGATGTGGATGCAAGGAGGAGTAGTTATGGAAAAAGTAGATAGAATGAAAAGAGTACCTGTTGCTGAACTAGCAGCAGAAGTTAGAATAAAGAATTTTGATGAAGTTTGCCTAGGTTATACTGAAGAAGAAGCCGTAATGGAGGCTTCAAGATGCTTAAATTGCAAAAAGCCAAAATGTGTAGATGGATGTCCTGTTTCAATAAATATACCAGCCTTTATTAACTACTTAAAAGAAAGAAAGTTTGAAGAAGCTGCAAGAGAAATTGCAAAGTATAGTTCCCTTCCTGCTGTATGTGGTAGAGTATGTCCACAAGAAACTCAATGTGAAGGAAAATGTGTATTAGGAATAAAAGGTGAGCCGGTTTCTATAGGAAAATTAGAGAGATTTACTGCTGACTGGTCTAGAACTCATGATATAGAGTTAACCTTCAAGGAAGAGCCTAAAAATAAGAAGGTTGCAGTTATTGGAAGTGGCCCTGCTGGATTAACTTGTGCAGGAGAATTAGCTAAAAAAGGTTATGATGTAACAATATTTGAAGCATTACATGAACCAGGTGGAGTATTAGTATATGGTATTCCAGAATTTAGGTTACCAAAGGACGAAGTAGTAAAATATGAAATAGATAATATTAGGAAATTAGGTGTAAAGATTGAAACTAATGTTGTTATAGGAAAAACTGTAACAATAGATGAACTTATGGAAGATGAAGGCTTTGATGCAGTTTTCATAGGTTCAGGGGCAGGTCTTCCAAAGTTTATGGGTATTAAGGGAGAAACTGCTAATGGAGTTTTCTCTGCTAATGAAATTTTAACAAGAGTAAATCTTATGAAATCCTATAAGGAAGGATATTATACTCCTGTAAAAATAGGAAAGAAAGTAGCTGTAATTGGTGGAGGAAATGTTGCCATGGATGCAGCAAGAACTGCTTTAAGACTTGGAGCAGAAACCCATATAGTTTATAGAAGAAGTGAAGCAGAGCTTCCAGCAAGAGTTGAAGAAGTTCATCATGCTAAAGAAGAGGGAGTAATTTTTGATATTTTAACAAACCCAATAGAAATTTTAGTAGATGAAAATGGATGGGTAAAGGGAATGAAGGTTGTTAAAATGGAACTAACAGAACCAGATGAATCAGGCAGAAGAAGACCAGTTCCTATTGAGGGGTCAGAGTACGTTATGGATGTTGATACAGTAATAATGTCCCTAGGAACATCTCCAAATCCATTAATATCTTCAACAACAAAGGGTCTTGAGACAAATAAATGGAAATGCATTATAGCAGATGAAGATGGTCGTACAACTAAAGAAGGTGTTTATGCAGGAGGTGATGCTGTTACAGGAGCTGCAACAGTAATTTTAGCTATGGGAGCTGGTAAAAAGGCTGCTCAGGCAATTGATAATTACTTAAGCAAGTAGTAGAATTATATTAACAAATAGTAGAAAATTGAAAAAATAGTAGAAAATTAAGCAATATATGCAGTAAAATGGTTCGGGCGAAAGAAGGGAATAAATATGTATTTATCAAAATTTACTGATTACTCCTTTAGATCATTATTATATTTGGCAAATCATAGAGATAAAATATGTACAGTTGAAGAATTATCAAAGGAATTAGATATATCAGAACATCACTTAAAGAAAATAATTCATAAGCTAGCTAAAACTGAATATATAGTTTCTATGAAGGGAAGATCAGGAGGATTAAAGTTAGGTTTAGAACCAGAAGAAATTAACTTAGGAGAGGTTCTAAAAATAACTGAAGATAACTTAAATATTGCAGAGTGCTTTAGTAAAAAGGAAGTCTGTCCATATATTGATGGAGGCTGTAAACTTAAGGGAATTATGAGATCCTCTTTAAATAAATTTTTAGATGAGTTCTCAAAATATACACTTAAGGATTTGCTATAGCAAGTTCAATTCAGCATAATATATAATTATATTTTATACAATTAAGGTTGATTATTAGTGGTTAAAAAACTATACAATTTAAATTAGGGTTGATTTTTATAATGTAGATTTATTTTAATCTTTGAAAATTAATAAGTATAAGAGCAAAAATAAGCAGCAAGGTTATTTACCAAGCTGCTTATTTTTTATAGTTCATTTAGGTTTGAATTATTTCCTTAATTTTCAATTATCTACTATTAACTGTGCACCGAATAAATCTTTGTTTTATTCTAAAGCTTTGTGCTTTTCACATTCGTTAAGGGTATGCTTTTTTCTGTTAAGTTAAATTTATATTTGTCTAATCCAGAATTAAAGGCGCATTCATAATAATCTTTTGTGATTATAAAGCTATCATTAACTTTTTCTAATTCAAGATTATGTACTAAATCAGCAGTAAAATTTTTAATTTCTTCAGGCTTTTTATTATAAGCGTAATCAAAGGAAAAGCTTTCTGTTAATACAAGCTGATAAATATTATTACCTTTCTTTAATGATGTTATTTTTGGAGTTGAGGAAATATTAAAAATTTTAACATCCTTTCCATTAGCCCAATCTCTTAGAAAGGCAATTCTTTTAAATTCATATTCCAAGGAGTAAGCTCCAAAATTATTGGAAATATCATAAAATTTATAAAGTTCTTCCACATTTCCAGTAATAAAGGATTTATTACGTATTGTGTATAGATTTCTTAAGTAAGAAAGAATTAAATTTTCATCAGAAACTTCAGCTGTTGTATCTGTTATAAAACTTCCAACATTTAAGGTATTTTCAGAAGCAATATTGTTAATATATTTATTATTAGAAGTATTTGCTATAGATATAAAAAATAATGTTACCAAAAAGATTGATATTAAATTATAAATTCCTGAATAAATTATTTTATTATAATCATTATCCTTTTTCATAGTTAACCTCCTATAAAAGTTACTATTTCTAGTATGCACATTAAAAAATAAAATATTAGAAAAAATGTTTGGGGTCTGACCCCATTACATTTGTTGGAAGTTTATGAAGTTTAGATTATGAAGAGTGTTTACAAGAATTTTCTATTATGATATATTTAAATTATAATTGAATATCTCACAGGGGAGCTTGTGTAGCAGGCTGAGAGGAAGTAACCAAACTTCGACCCTTTAACCTGATTTGGGTAATGCCAACGTAGGAAGTGTTAGTTTATAGTGCTTATTATGCGGGAAATACCTAAGGGTTTTTCCCGCTTTTTTAAATTTTCAGAAATATTAGGAGGTATGAATATGTTTAGTGAAATGCTTAAAAATCTTAGAGAAAAAAGACCCCTTGTCCACTGCATAACAAATTATGTAACAGTAAATGACTGTGCAAATATTTTACTTGCTTGTGGAGGATCTCCAATTATGGCTGATGATAGTTCAGAAGTAGAGGAAATAACTTCAATTTGCGGCGGCTTAGATATTAACATTGGAACTTTAAATAAAAATACTATTACATCAATGTTTTTGGCTGGGAAGAAAGCAAATGAGTTAAATCATCCGGTTGTTTTAGATCCAGTTGGGGCAGGAGCTTCAACTCTTCGTACAAATACAGCTAAGGAATTAATAGAGAAGGTAAAGTTTACAGTTATTCGTGGAAATATTTCTGAAATAAAAACTTTAGCCTTAGGTAGTGGAAGGACTAAGGGAGTAGATGCAGATATTGCAGATGCAGTTACTGAAGAAAATATTGCTGATGTGATGAAATTTGCTAAGAATTTTGCAAGAGAAACAAAGGCTATAATTGCAATTACAGGAGCTATAGATATAGTTTGTGATGCTGAAAAGGCTTATATAATTAAAAATGGTCATCCAATGATGTCTATGATTACAGGAAGCGGCTGTATGTTAACTGCATTGATAACTGCATATATAACAGCCAATCAAGGGAAACATTTAGAAGCAACAGCAGCTGCTGTTTCGGCTATGGGACTATGTGGAGAACTTGCATATAAAAAGTTTGAAGAAAATAATGCAGGAAATTCAACTTATAGAAATTATCTTATAGATGAGATTTATAAATTAAGGGGTGAAAAATTAGATGAAGCTGCAAAAGTTGAAGTTCGATAGAAAGTCAATGCTTCTCTATGCTGTAACTGATAGAGCCTGGCTTGGAGCTAAAAGTCTTTCTATGGTGGTAAGAGAGGCCTTGGAAGGTGGAGCAAGCTTTATACAATTAAGGGAGAAAAATTTACCCTTTGATGAATTTTTAGCAGAGGCAAATGAAATAAAAGAAGTTTGTAAAGAATATATGGTTCCTTTTGTAATTAATGATAATGTAGATGTGGCTTTAGCTTGTGATGCCGATGGTGTTCATCTAGGGCAGGATGATATGAGTCCAATTGAAGCACGTAAAATACTAGGAGATAATAAGATAATTGGACTATCAGCTGTAAATTTAGAACAAGCTATATTGGCTGAAAAGCAGGGAGCAGATTACCTAGGCGTTGGGGCAGTATTTCCTACCTCTACAAAGGAAGATGCTGATTATGTCAGTTATGAAGAACTAAAAAAAATTTGTGAAGCTGTAAGCATTCCAGTAGTGGCTATTGGCGGTATAGGAGCTGATAATATTATGGAACTTAAAGGCAGTGGAATTGATGGAATTTCAGTTGTTTCAGCTATATTTGCTCAAAAAAATATTAAGGAAGCAACAGAAAATCTTTTTAAACTTTCAAAAGAAATGGTCTCATCAAAATAATATTTAGGGGCTTTTTAAGGAGGGAAGAAGCTTAATGATAAAAAAAGTATTAACTATTGCAGGTTCAGATTCTAGTGGTGGAGCTGGAATTCAGGCAGATCTTAAAACTATTACTGTACATAAAATGTATGGCATGAGTGTTATAACTGCCTTAACAGCCCAAAATACAACAGGGGTATATGGGATTTTAGAAGCAACTCCTGATTTTGTGGCAAATCAAATAGAGTGTATATTTAATGACATTTATCCAGATGCAGTTAAAATTGGAATGGTATCTAATAGTGAAATAATTAAAGTAATAGCGGAAAAATTAACTGAATATAAGGCTAAAAATGTTGTTGTAGATCCAGTAATGGTTGCTACAAGTGGAAGCAAATTGATTAGTGATGAAGCAATAAACATTCTTGTGAAGGACCTTATTCCTTTAGCTAGAGTTATTACTCCTAATATTCCAGAAGCAGAAGTTTTATGTGGTTTTAAAATTAATAATGAAAAGGACATGATAGAAGCTGCCAAGGAAATTTCAAAAAATTTTAAAGGAGCAGTATTAGTTAAGGGCGGCCATTTAGCTAAGGATGCAACAGATTTACTTTATGAAAATGGAAATATTCATTGGTTTAAGACTAAAAAGATAAATACATTAAATACTCATGGGACTGGTTGTACTTTATCTTCTGCTATAGCTTGTAACCTTGCTGATGGTAAGAGTTTAGCAGAGAGTATAGAAAAGTCTAAAAACTATTTAACAGGTGCTTTAAAGGCAGGTCTTGATCTCGGAAAGGGAAATGGACCGTTAGAACATAGCTACAGTATAAGGAGTTGGTAGTTAGGAGTTAGGAGTTTGGAGTTAGCAGTTAGGAGTTAGGAGTGTGGAGTTAGTAGTTTGGAGTGTGGAGTTAGTAGTTAGGAGTGTGGAGTTTGGAGTGGGCTTCAGTTAGGAGTTATTAGCTTGATGGAGAGATTAGTTTCTAGAGCTTAAGTTTAAACAGAGTATAAATTAAATATAAAAAGAAGTTGTTTCCTAGCTTAAATAGGAAGCAGCTTCTTTTCAATTTACCTAATTCAGCTGGCTAAATTATATCAGTGCTTCTTAAAACTTATTTTTTTATTTCATAACTTTTTAAATCTGTTTGCAGTATTTATATAAATTATTGCTTATATTGTAACTACTAAAGTTAAAATGCTTATAATAATAGATAGGGAGACTGATTTACCTGGAAATATATAAAGAACTGGGGGATGAATAAACTTAATAAAAGTTAAATTTGTCTGAAATTTTTTCTAAAAATACTAATAAGATTAACTTTAAAAAATATTTATATAATATATTATAGATGTGTGACAAGAAAAAATATATAAAAGCTTGATTAAGTAATAGCTGGTAATACAGGAATTAATCCAAGTTGACATTAAAATTTATATAATATATAATTGACACGTAGTTAAAATTGAATACTTCGCGTTAAACCATTTTACCTAATATGGGGGCGTTTTGGCTTCGACGGGGGTAAGAGGAGTTTGATAAGCGAGCCGAGGCAAGCATGTCACCTCGTTAATAAAGTATGCATTAAATATAAACGCAGAAGACAATTTTGCATTAGCAGCTTAATATAACGCTGCTCATCAGCCCAGGGTGCCCACGCCTTGGATCACTGGTGTCATAAGAGTGGGAAACGAAGTTTAGCAAAGCTTTGAGCTAAATGGGTATTTATGAAGCTAGGGACTTAGGAGTTTGTTTGTGAGCGAACTAAGGACCGAAATCTCAGTCACAAACTACGCTCGTAGAAGGTCGGACAAATCTGCTTTCGGACAGGGGTTCGATACCCCTCGCCTCCACCATAAATAAGCCAGGATAGAAATATCCTGGCTTTCACCTTATATTAATAAATTCATTATAAAATTCTTCCTTAGCAATTAACAATTCTTTTGAATACCTGCCATTTTTAGGCGTTAAGCTTTTATATTATTTTAAAAAGAATAACAACTCATGTGATAAATATAAATTTGAAAATAATTATTAGTTTCCTAGTTTAAATTTCTTTGATAAAATAAATTTGTATAAGTGACCTAATTTTATATAGATGGAGACAAAAGAAATGACAGTATTATTAGAGAAATATTATAATAAATTTTGTGAAGATAAAAGATTAACAAGAAAACATGGACAAGTTGAATATATAACTTCCATGAAATATATTCATGAATATTTAAATGATGATAAAAGCTTAAAAATATTAGATGTTGGGGCTGGAACAGGAAGATATTCAGTAGCTTTAGCTAATGAGGGGTATGACGTTACAGCAGTTGAGCTTGTAAAACATAATTTAGGAGTCTTAAAATCCAAGGGTAGCAGTGTGAAGGCCTATCAAGGAAATGCTTTAAATTTAGCTAGATTTAAGGATAATACTTTTGACTTAACCTTAGTTTTTGGTCCAATGTATCATTTATATGAGTTTAAAGATAAGGTTAGAGCCTTGGAAGAAGCAAAAAGAGTAACCAAGATAGGTGGAAAAATATTAGTTGCTTACTGTATGAATGAATATAGTGTACTTACCTATGGTTTTAAAGAAAATAATATAAAAGAATGTATTAAAAATGGAAAAGTTGATGAAAATTTTCATGTAATATCTGAGCCTGAAGACTTATATGATTATGTACGAATTGAAGATATAAATAGAATAAATGAAGCAGCAGGTTTAAAGAGGATTAAGATAGTTTCAGCAGATGGACCAGCTAATTATATGAGACCTATTTTAAATTCTATGGATGAAGAGATTTTTGATATTTTTATGAAATATCATTTATCTACTTGTGAAAGACAGGATTTAATAGGAGCAGGAGCCCATACTTTAGATATTTTAATGAAAGAAGAGTAAATAATAATATTTAAAGTAAAGCTAGACAATATTTTTATTAATTAAAATATAATGGAACTTACATTTAAAATTTAAGATAGTATAGAATGTTTATATAAGCATAATTTTGCATATTATTAACGAAAGGAAAATTATTATGGGAAAGGATAATAATATTTTTAAAGATTTAGAAAGTCTAGGCTTTGATGGGATAAATAATATAAATATTTATGAGAAAAAAGAGGAAGAAAATAAAGAAAGTAATAAAGTAAAAGAGGAAGAAGTAAAGGAAGAAGACTTGCTTTATGACAAAAATGTTACTTGTCCTGTATGTGAAAATAAATTTAAAGCTAGAGTGGTAAAAACAAATGCTGCAAGGGTACAAGGAAAAGACAAGGATTTATGTATAAGATATAAAGGTATAAATCCATATTTTTATGATGTATGGCTTTGTAATATATGTGGTTATGCTTCAATGAAGGCAGATTTTGAGAAAATAAAAGAAGTTGAAAAAGAACGTGTATTAAGTGAAATATCTAATAAATGGCGTGGTAAAAATTATCCAGATGTCTATGATGTTAATATAGCAATAGAAAGATATAAGATTGCATTATTAAACTATACTGTAATAGGAGCTAAGGCAAGTAAAAAAGCATTAAATTGCTTAAAAATTGCATGGATGTATAGATTGTTAGAAGATACAAAAAATGAAAAGTTATTTATAGAGCAAGCTCTACTAGGCTTTAAGGATGCTTATTTTAACGAAGATTTTCCTATATATGGTATGGATAAGTATACTATTATGTACTTAATAGGAGAGTTAAATAGAAGACTAGGAAATTATAGTGAAGCATTAAAGCAATTTGGAGAAGTAATAACTTCTCAAGGAGCCAGCAGAAAAGTAAAGGATTTGGCTTATGATCAAAAGGAATTAATAAGAGAAATATTACAAGAAAGGAAAAAAGAAAATTTTCCTAATGAAGAATTTAATGAAAATAAAGAAGAGGATAAGAAGAAAAAAGGATTTTTTAAAAGATTTTTTTCATAAATAGTTAGAGGTTGTGTAAAACAATCTCTTTTTTATTTATTATTTTTAAAAATTAATTTTTATATAGGTTTATTTTTGATAGATTTATAAAAATAAAGAAAAATTTAAAATTCTATCACACAAAAATAGAAATATGATATAATATGAATATAAGGTAATCCGATAGGAAAAGTAGGCGATGACGAGAAGAGTAGATTAATGGAAGCTAACAGAGAGAAACCTCCTTGGGTGGAAGAGGTTTTAAGGGGAAATTAATTGAAGTGCATCTCTGAGCCCTGAATCGAAATAATAGTAGACTTCAGCGGGAACGCCCGTTATAGCGTTAGGGTATGTTAGTACCTGAATAATGAGATGTCTAAATAATTACTTATTAAGCTAGGTATTATTTAGATAATTAGAGTGGAACCGCGGAAGTATACTTCTGCCTCTAAGTTTTAGGGGCAGGAGTTTTTTATTTATAAAAAATTAAAAATTCTTAAAGAAAGGATGATTTATATGAATTCTGTACAATACTTCGATTCTATAGCTGAAAATTGGAATGTTATTCGTAGTGAGTATTTTGAAGAAAGGCTAAAATACAAACTCTTATCCCAAATAAATATAAAAGACAAAGCGGTAGCCGATTTAGGATGTGGAACAGGTTTTGTTTCTTTAGCTTTAGCAAATGAAGCTAGTATTGTATTTTCGGTAGATAATTCAATAAATATGCTAAGACAGCTAAAGCAGAATTCTTTAGAAAAAAATTATAAAAATATTTATTTAATAAAGTCTTCTCTTGAGAATATATCATTATTTGATGAATCAATGGATGCAGTTTTTATTAATATGGCCCTTCATCATATAAAAGATGCAAAAAAAGCCATAGCAGAAATGTATAGAGTATTAAAGAAGGATGGAGCTGTGATTATATCAGATGTTTTAGAGCATGATGGAGAATGGGCAAGAGAGGAAATGTTTGATGAATGGCTTGGTTTTTCAAATGAGCAAATAAAAAACTGGTTAGAAGAAGTAGGTTTTAAAAATATTGAAATAGAAAATACAGACTTAAGCTGCAAAGGTTACTCTAGTAAAGGAGAATACACTGAAACTGGTATCTTTATAGCAAAAGCAGCTAAATAATAATAGGAGGATGAGGAGATGAAAATAGAATCATTATTAATTCATGGAGGAATAGATGGAGATGAAAGAACAGGTGCAGTAAATGTACCAATATATCAGACATCAACTTATAAGCAGCCCAAATTTGGAGTAAATAAGAGCTATGAGTATTCAAGAACAGGAAATCCAACCAGGGAAGCCTTAGAAAAATTAATTTCAGATCTTGAAGAAGGCTATAGAGGCTTTGCTTTTGCCTCTGGAATGGCAGCTACTACTGCAGTATTATCTCTTTTTAAGTCTGGAGATAAAATAATTATTTCAAATAATTTATATGGCGGAACTTTTAGAGTTATAGATAAGGTTTTTAAGAATTTTGAAATTAAATATAAAATAGTTAATACTTCTAATTTAGAAGAAGTAAGGAAAAATATTGACGAAAGGGTAAAAGCAATTTTCATAGAAAGTCCAACTAATCCTTTAATGGATGTAACTGATATAGCGGAAGTTTCTAAGATAGCTAAGGAATTTGGAATATTAACTATTGTTGATAATACTTTTATGACCCCGTATCTTCAAAAACCAATTAAACTTGGAGCTGATATTGTTATTCATAGTGCTACCAAATATATTGGAGGACATAGTGATACAGTATCTGGTTTAGTTGTTGTTAACAGTAAGGAGTTAGGAGAGAAAGTTCATTTTATTCAAAATTCAACAGGAGGGATATTATCACCTTTTGATTCCTTTATGCTTATAAAGGGAATAAAAACCCTTGCAGTTAGAATGGACAGACACAATGAAAATGCAAAGAAAATTGCAGAGTTTTTAAGAGATAGGGAAGAAATAGAAAAGGTATATTATCCAGGCTTTAAAGAACATCCAGGTTATGAGGTTCAATCAAGACAAGCTAAGGGCTATGGTGGAATGATATCCTTTGTTTTAAAGGAAGGATATGATTATAAAAAATTCTTTGAAAGCCTTAAAATAATCACCTTTGCAGAAAGCTTAGGAGGAGTTGAATCCTTAGTCTGCCATCCAGCTTCAATGACCCATGCAGCAATACCAAAGGAAATTAGAGAACCAATAGGAATAGTTGATAATTTAATAAGGCTATCTGCTGGAATTGAAAATTCTGATGATTTAATAGAAGATATAGAAAATGCATTAAAGGAGAGTAAATAAAATGGTTAAGGTAGAAAGTTTTGAATTAGATCATAGAAAGGTAAAGGCACCTTATGTAAGAAAATGTGGAACACAAAAAGGAAGATTAGGAGATATTATATCAAAGTTTGATTTAAGATTTGTTCAGCCGAATAAAAGAGCAATGGAGATAAGTGGAGTTCATACACTAGAACATTTATTAGCTGGTTTTATGAGGGAAAAGTTAGAAGATATTATTGATATTTCACCAATGGGATGCAGAACAGGATTTTACATGACAGTTTGGGAAGATGTAGAGGCTGAAAAAGTAATAGAAGCTCTTAATTATGCTCTAAAGAAGATACTAGAAGTGGAAGAAATTCCAGCAGCTAATGAAATTCAATGTGGAAATTATAAAGACCACTCCTTAAAACTTGCAAAGGAATATGCAGCAAAAGGATTGGAGGAAGGCTTTAGCAGTGAAGTATTTAGATAATATACAAGAGTTAATAGGAAAAACTTCCATAATTAAACTTAATAATTTAAATATTAAGGAAGGAGTTAATATATTTGCCAAGCTTGAGTGTAATAATCCTGGAGGAAGTGTTAAAGACAGAATAGGCACTTATATGATAAAAAAGGCAGAAGAAGATGGGAGCTTAAAAGCAGGATATACAATAATTGAAGCAACAGCAGGGAATACTGGACTTGGGATAGCAATGGCTGCCTTAAATAAAGGTTATAATATAATATTTGTGGTTCCAGAGAAGTTTTCAATAGAAAAGCAAACTTTAATGAGAGCTTTGGGAGCTAAGATAATAAATACTCCGAGGGAAGATGGAATGCTTGGAGCTGTAAAAAAAGCAGAGGAACTCCTTGAAGTAACAGAAAACTCAATTAGTCTAAGGCAATTTGAAAACATGGCAAATCCTCTTGCCCATTATGAAACAACAGGTCCAGAAATATATGAGGATTTAGAAGGAAAAATTGACTATTTTGTTGCTGGAGCTGGAAGTGGAGGAACTTTTACAGGTGTTGCAAAATATTTAAAGGAAAGAAATAAAAATATAAAAGCAATTCTTCTAGATCCTGTAGGCTCTACTATGGGGGGAGGAATTGAAGGCTGCTATGATATTGAAGGTATAGGAAATAACTTTATTCCAAATACAATGGATATGAGTTTGGTAGATGAAGTAATAAAGGTAACAGATAAGGAAGCCTTTGATATGGTTAAGTTAGCTGCCAGCAGAGAAGGGCTTATTGTAGGAAGTTCCTCAGGAGCAGCACTAGCAGCTTCTCTAAAGCTTGCAGAAAAAATAGATAAAGGAAATATAGTTACTATACTTCCTGACAGGGGAGATAGATATTTTAGTAAAAATATTTATTAATATAGATAAAAAAGCACTATTATTTAGTGCTTTTTTATTTTACATTTCATAAAAAATTTTTCTATTAATTATTTTATTAGCAGCATTGGGGATATCATACTTTATAGGACATCAAGTATTTTTAGGCAGTACACAATTAGTAAGCAATGAAAGTACAGCAACAGTACAAATCAGCTACTGGGAAGAAAATAATTTTGATTTAGAACTATTTAAGAAAAGCTATGAAATTGAGAAAGTAGAATTAGAATCTTCTTTAGATGGACATATTATTCCTGCAGATTATATTTATGCTAAAGATAATAAAGAAAAAGATAGAAGCAGAGATATAGTAATTCTAGTTCATGGGTTAGGGGGAAATAGATTAACTACTTATCCTTTTGCAGAATTTTTCTTAGATGAAGGATATAATGTAATTGCCTATGATCAAAGAAGCTCAGGAGAAAATACTGCAAAATACACTACCTTTGGGTATTTAGAAAGTCAGGATTTAAGAGATTATATTAAATATGTTAGGAATGAAAATAAAAACAATAAAATAATCCTTTGGGGGATGTCCTTTGGAGGGGCAACAGTTGGTATAGCCTTAGGAGATGAAGAAATAAATGAACTTGTTGACCTTGCCATATTAGATTGTCCAATTAGTAATATGAGATATATGCTAGAAACTGAAATGGAAGAAATGAATACAAGTGCCTGTTTTGATATTTAATAGTAAAAAGGACCTTGTTACACCTTATTTTATGGGGGAAGATATATATAAGTCTATTGTTCATAATAAGAAAAAGTTAGTAACTGTTGAAGATAGTGAACATGCCGAAATATGGATAGATTATAATGATAAATATAAAAACGAAATACTAGATTTTATTAATAATATTCTTTAAAAATAACAAGATTATATAAAGAAGTTAAGTGAAATTTGAGATGAGAATAGATTTTAATAGAAGGTACTGAATTAACTTTAGTACCTTTTTATAGTATTCTAAATATCACAACAATTAGAGATAAATGGGGTTAAATAATTTTTTATAGGATAAACAAATTTTGTGATTTAAATCACAGTAAATTTATAATAATTTTTATATAATTTGTTATACTAAAGCTGTTAGAAAGCTATAATACTTTTTGAAAATATATTTTATAAAATAAAAATTAAAAGATAGGGAGATGATAGGTGTGGAAGAATTAATTAAAAACATAGAAAAGGCAAAGGCAATAGATTTTGATAGCCTAGTAAGCTGCAGGGAAGGGCAGATAGAAACTCTTACAATGGCACAAAAGAAGGGAGTAGGGCTTACAGCTCTAGCCTTTGGAAAGGGTGAAGGGGTAGGTCCTCATGCAGCGAAAGGAGATGCTATGATTTATATCCATAAAGGAGTAGCAACAGTAAAAATTGGTGATGAAGTAATGGAAGCTCATGAAGGTCAAGTAGTAGTTATGCCAGCAAATATTCAACACCAAGTAACAGCAAAAGAAGATATGAAAATGCTTTTAATAGTAGTGAAAGAGAGTTGATAACATGAAGTATTTAAGAAATATTAGACCTTTCGAAGCTATAAAAATGAATGATATGGTTAGCCATTCAGGCAGTAAAATAGCTAGTAAGGCCTTAGTGGATAATGATAGGCATGAATTAAGATTTTTTTCCTTTGCTAAAGGAGAAAGTATTGATAAGGAATATTATGAAATGGAATCTTTATTTATTATTATAGAGGGAGAAATAAAAGTTCTTTATAATGAAGATAGTGAAGCCCTAGTAAGGGAAGGAGAAATATTTGCACTAGAGGCAGATATTCAATATGGATTAGAGGCATTAACAGATGTAAAATTATTGAACATATTAATAAAAGATTAAAGGAATAAGGGGAGGGTCACTTTATAATTGAAGTGGTCCTTTTGCTCTTATTAAGAACTAATTGAATTATTATAAGCCCTTTGTCTTGCTCCTGTATTTGTATATGTAGTTTGTTTGGCTGGTATTTTTTCAATTACATTAGTTTTTTCAGAAAAATTATCGGCTTTAATAAAATCTAGAAATTTAATTCTTACATCAGTAATTTTTATTGTAGGCTTAAGTGGAATAAAGATAACCTTAGGTGTTATAGAATTTAAGAGTATGGGGCTTGCAACTATAGTAACAATGATATTAGGCATAGCCTTTATAATTTTTGATAAATTAGGAATAATGAATGAAGAATAGATAAAAAAATAAGGGAACTGATTAATGCAGTTCCCTAAATTTTAATTATTTTTTATTTCTTCAATTAACTTCTTAAATCCTGGCAGTGCTCTTTCGATTCTATTATAGGATACACAATAAGCTATTCTGACATAGCCTGGACACGCAAATGAAGTTCCAGGAACTATTAAAATATTATGTTTCTTTGCTAGATTACAGAATTCAATGTCATCTTCTATAGGCGATTTAACAAAAAGGTAGAAGGCACCTTCTGGTTTTACACATTCATATCCATATTCAACTAAACTATTATATAGTAAATTTCTATTTCTTTCATATATTGAAACATCTACCTCTGAATCTAAGCATTTTGCTATAACTCTTTGAAATAAGGATGGTGCATTAACAAAACCAAGAATTCTTGTTGCAACATTAGCAGCTGAGATAATTAAGTCTGAATCTGTTGCTTCATCTGGAATTACAAGGTAGCCTATTCTTTCACCAGGAAGTGATAAGGATTTGCTATAGGAATATCCTATAATAGTGTTATCATAATATTTTGTCAAATAAGGAACATCAATACTATCATAAACAAGTTCCCTGTAAGGCTCATCAGAAATAAGGTAAATTTCTGTTCCATATTCCTTTTGTTTTTTCTTAAGTATTTCAGTTAATTTAATTATTGTTTCTTCTGAATAGACAACCCCTGTAGGATTATTAGGTGAGTTAACAATAACAGCCTTTGTTTTCTTAGTAATTTTTTCTTCAAACTCTTCTAAATTAGGTTGAAAATCTACTGTGTTTGGAGATACTACTACAAGCTTGCTATCATAATTAGCAGCATACATTCTATATTCTCCAAAGTATGGTGCAAATACAATCACTTCATCTTCAGGGTTTAATAAGATTTTAAATATAACATTAAGACCGCCTGCTGCTCCTACAGTCATAATAATATTTTTTTCAGTAAATTTAGTTCCAAATTTACTGTTAATTGAATTTGCTATAGCAGCCCTAACATCATCATAGCCTGAATTATTCATATATCCATGAACCATATTTAAATCTTCATTGTTTAATATATCAATAATTGCCTCTTTTACTTCTTTTGGAGCTTCTACACTTGGATTCCCTAAACTAAAATCATATACATTTTCAGGTCCATAAATTTCTGCAAGTCTTTTTCCTTCTTCAAACATTGCCCTAATTGCAGAACTGCTTTTTACGTATTCTTTCATTTTTTCTGATATCATTTATAGTCCTCCTTAGTTATAAAATTTTTTGGAATCAATAATTTATATCCTTAATTAACAAATTTATACTAATTTTAGTATAATATAATATTAATTTAAGGAGAAGTATCAATGGAAAGAAAAATTAGAAGTATCATAAGCTAATAAGAAATAAATAAAAAAGTTGTTGACAAATAAAAAAGTTGGGAATATACTGGAAAAGAAAAATTAAGAAATAAATTTAAAAAGGAGGTAGGAAAAATGAAAAACTTAACAGTTAATTTCGTATTATTAATTCAAAATAAGACAATTGAATATAAAAATATTATTAATAATCCTACCTCAGGGCGTAAATTTTAGTCTTTAAAATTTATGCATTTGTCTTTTATCTAATTTTAGAATCTAATAATTGTATGAAAAATAGTAGGCCAGGGTTATTAATAACTTGACCTTTGTTTTATTTAAATTTAATTAAATAATTCAGAGGCTGTGGTTAACCATGGTCTTTTTGTTTTTCAAGAAAGGATGATGGGGATGTTTAAGAAATAAAAGAGAAAATTAAAATTTAAATTACAGAAGGGGGAAGTTTTATGACAAGAATACTTAAATATGTTGCAAGATATAAAAGTTTTTTAATACTTGGAACTATTTCTATGCTTGTTGTAATTGGTGTTGATTTATTCATGCCTTATCTGCAACAGATATTTATAGATGAGGGTATTATTAAGGGGAATTATAATATAATAAAAAGTTCTTTAATAGGCATTTTACTAATAACAATAATAAAAGCAATTCTTGGATATGGAAAGGAATTTCTTTACGATTTATTAAGTGTTAGAGTTCATGAAGATATTAAAAATGATCTTTTTAACCATATTCAAAAATTAGAGTTTAAGTATTTTGATAATATGAATACTGGAGAACTTATGTCTAGAATAGGAGAAGACGTTGAAAATATATGGCAGACAGTAGCCTTTGGGCTTAGGTTGTTTGTAGAAAATGCTATATACTTTGTAGTTTCAACTATAATCTTATTTGCATTAAATTTTAAATTAGCTTTAGCCTGTTTTATTATAATGATACCAATTGGCTTTATAGGAATAAAATTAGAAAAAGATTTTGGAAAATCTTATGAAGAAATAAGCGATCAAACTGCAAAAATAAATACTACAGCTCAAGAAAATATTGCTGGTGTAAGGCTGGTAAAGGCTTTTTCAAGGGAAAAGTATGAAATTAATAAGTTCTTAAAGATGAATAGGATTTACTATGATTTAAATATGAAACAGGGAAAAATAATAGGTAATTATTTTCCACCTATAGAATTTTTAACAAATATATCCTTAGTTATTATGATAGTTTTTGGCGGTTTCCTTGTTATGAAGGAAGAAGTAACTATAGGAGTTTTAGTGGCTTTTAGCGGCTACATATGGAACTTGATATGGCCAATGAGAATGTTAGGAGAATTAATAGATATACTTTCAAGAAATAATGCTTCAGCAGAAAAAATCTTTGAAATCATGGATAGAGAGCCTGAAATTAAAAGTAAGAAGGAAGCTTATAAAGCTGATTCTATAAAAGGTGATATAATTTTTGATAATGTTTCTTTTAAGTATAAGGAGGAGCTTGTTTTAAAAAATATAAATTTAGAGATTAAGGCAGGAAGCACAGTTGCAATAATGGGAACTACAGGATCAGGTAAATCTACATTGGTTAATTTAATAGGAAGATACTATGAGCTAACTGAGGGAAGCATAAAAATTGATAATGTAGATATTAGGGATTATGATTTAGAGTTTTTAAGAAAAAATATGTCTATTGTTCCTCAAGATACCTTTTTATTTTCAGATACTATTATGAATAACATTAAATTTAGTAATGAAAATGCAGCAGAAGAAGAAATTCGTAAAGCTGCTGGTTTAGCCTGTGCCTTAGAGTTTATAGAAAAGTTAGATTATGGTTTTAATACAGAAGTTGGAGAAAGGGGTATAGGATTATCAGGAGGTCAGAAACAAAGAATTTCAATCACTAGGGCCTTAGTAAGAAAGGCAAAAATATTAATTTTAGATGATGCTACATCTGCATTAGATATGGAAACAGAGCATAGATTACTAAAGAATTTATCCGAAAGGGAAAATAATAGTACAACCTTTATTATTGCCCATAGAATTTCAGCTGTGAAAAATGCGGATATGATTATATATCTTGAAAATGGAGAAATAAAGGAAAAAGGAACTCATGAGGAATTATTAAAGCTAAAGGGCAAATATTATGATATCTACTGCAGTCAATATAAAGATTTTGATCTTCTAGAAAAGGAGGTAATATAACTTGGAGAGTAATTTAATAAATAAAGACGAAGAAGTGATTAGAAGGAGTAAAACTGAAATAGTCCTAAAGTTATTAGAGTACCTTAAACCCTATAAGTTAAAATCTTTTATAGTAATTTTATTGATGATTATTGTTATGATATGTGGGATAATAAATCCTTTATTGTTAGAAATAGCAATAGATAACTATGTTGTTAATAAAAATGTAGAAGGTTTAATGATAATAGGAGCAGCTTTAATAATAATAAATTTAATTGCCTGGATTTTATCTAAGATAAGATGGACTATTATAACTTCAGTAACTAATAATATTTTAGTAAATATAAGACATGAATTATATAGTCATATTCAAACCTTATCCTTTGATTTTTTTGACAGCAGGCCGGTTGGGAAAATACTTGCAAGGGTAGTTGGAGATGTTAATGCTTTAAAGAATTTATTTTCTCAAAGTATTCAATCCTTTATCCCTCAGTTATTAAATCTTGTATGTGTAGCTGTTATAATGTTTATTCTTAATTTTAAACTAGCATTGGCCTGCACTATATTATTGCCTATATTAGGGATTGCTATGTTCTATATTGAAATTCATTCAAGAAGAAGATGGGAAGTTTATAGAAATAAAAGGTCCAATTTAAATGGTTTTACTCATGAAGACTTTTCAGGAATAAAAGTTGTACAAGGCTTTGCAAGGGAAAAGGGGACAGAGAAAAATTTTAAGGCAATGGTTAAGGAATTAGGTGATGCTTTTATCAAGGCTGTAAAGTTAAATGACTTCTTTTGGCCCCTTGTTGAATTATCCTGGGGGGTTGGAACCTTAGTAGTATTCTTTATAGGTTATAAACTAATAATGAATAATGAAATACAGATTGGTACATTAATAGCCTTTTTAATGTATGTAGGAATGTTTTGGAGACCTATAATGAATCTTTCTAATTTCTATAATACTTTAATTACAAATTTTTCAGCAGCAGATAGAATATTTGATATTTTAGATATAAAACCTGTCATAAAAAATTCAGAAAATGCAAAGAAAATTGGAAGGATTCATGGAAATGTTGAATTTAAAAATGTAAGTTTTTCTTATGATGATAATACCGAAGTTCTTAAAAATGTAAGTTTTAAAGTTAATAAGGGGGAAAGAATAGCCTTAGTTGGAGCAACAGGGGCTGGTAAGAGTACTATTATTTCTTTATTAAGCAGATTTTATGATCCAACTTCAGGAGAAATTCTTATAGATGGGAAAAATATTAAGTATGTTGATTTAGAGTCATTAAGAAGCCAAATGGGAATAATGCTTCAAGATACCTTTTTATTTTCTACTACAATTATGGAAAATATAAGATATGGAAGATTGGATGCCAGTGATGAAGAAGTTATAGCTGCAGCGAAAGCAGTTAATGCCCATGACTTTATTATGAAGTTAGAAAAAGGATATCATACTGAAGTAAATGAAAGAGGTTCTAGATTATCCTTGGGGCAAAGGCAGTTAGTATCCTTTGCAAGGGCATTACTTGCAAATCCAAGAATTTTAATATTAGATGAAGCTACATCTAATATAGATACTGAAACAGAAAAATTAGTTCAAAGTGGTATAGAAAAGCTCCTTTATTCAAGAACTTCCTTTGTTGTAGCCCATAGATTATCAACAATTAGAGATTGTGATAAGATTATGGTTATAGATAATGGTAGAATAGCAGAATTAGGAAATCATGATGAGCTAATAAGGAAAAAAGGAATTTATTATGATCTATATATGACCCAATATAAGTTTTTAAATGTGATGTAGAGGTACTTGGTTTATCTTGGAAACTTTATTGCTTCTATTTTGATAGCATATATGATGAATAAGTCTGGACTTTTTAGCAGTGGAGATAAATATGCTGGGGCAAGTAACAATTAAAATTGCAGTATATAAATTTGGGATCTTTTTAATTGCTAATTTAATTCCTGTAACTTTAGGAAATATAATCGGGGGAGGCATTTTTGTAGGAGCAGTTTACTGGTATTTATATATTAAAAATGGCAAAAGATCAAAGGGAAAGCTTAAAATAAATAATGCTTCAGATAATATTGCTGCATAATATTAAAAATTAGATAAATAAAAAGAAGATTCTTTGGAATCTTCTTTTTATTTATCTATACTAATAACATTAGCTTGTTCATTTTCTTCTAATGGAACAATTAAGCATTTTTTTCCGTCAATTATTTCTGATTTTATTTGAGGAACTTTTTCAGCCTTTACTTGAAGGACTACATCATAGCCTTCAATAAGAGCATTATTATCTTCTAAGGCTTCTTTATTTTCTGCATCTAAGGCTATTTCTTGTTTTGCTTTTTCTAACTGGGCTTCTAGAAATTCTACTTTTTTCTTAAGTTCCTTTTCTTTTTTTATTTTTTCATTAAGTTGAAGAGCTTTGTCGTCAATTAATTCCTCTACAGTAGGGGGAGTATCTCCAAAGGCTTCAACAAAGGACTTTTCAATTTTTTCTGTAACTTCTTCTGGAACACCAGTATCAGCTAAAATTTCTTTAACAGTATCATTTGTTAGTGCAATAGGTTCTCTTTCTGTACCCTTAATAAAGTCAGTTTCTTCAACAATATTATTGAGATTTTCTTGAATTTCTAAAAATACTTCTTCTGCCTTTTCTTCGTCATCAGCAATGGCCTTGCTTACAATTGTATGGAAGGTTTCCTTCTTCTCAGCAGCAGTTTGCTTAGGGGAACAGCCAAGGACTTCTTCCATAATTTCTGGATGAGGATCCTTTGCATTTTTAGTATAGTACATTACAGAATGAATATCAGTGCTTCTATCAGTAAAGGCTGGGAAGATAAATCCAATATCAGGCGGACCTACTACCCAATCTCTATTACGAGCTCCAATTTTATGTTGATCCTCTAGATATCCAAGGGCAGGTTTTGAAAGGGTTACTGGACATATAGCACATAATATATATTCGTATACTTCTTCAGACTCATCTAATTTTCCATTGTCACTAGTTTTAGTAAGAACATCATAGGCGTCATGGAAAAGAAGGATTAAAAAATTACCTGTATAATCATAACTATCTATAATTGTTTTATAAAAATTATCAAGTAGATTTTCATCTTTTAATTGGCTTGCCTTTAATATCATTAAAGATTTTTGTCTTCCTCCAATTTCCTCTTCATTAATAGGGAAGTTAAGTTCAAGAAGGTTATTACCAATAGTTCCTGATAAAGTCTTTTTTGCAATTTCTAAATATTTAAACAGTTCATCTTCTTCAAGGTTTAAAAAGCTTTCATTAAGGTGTAGTATAATATTTTTATCTCCATTTACATAACATCCAGTTAGTCTGGTAAAGCTGCAATCATCTTTTTTAAAACGTTTTTTTAGCTCTAAAATATCTTTTTTATTCATTTAAATCCCTCTCATTTTCTGAGTTTTTGAAAAAATATCTTACTTAATATAGTATAGTGTTCAAAAAATAAGTCTGCAAGTAAGTAAACTAAAAATATATTATTAGTTAACATAAAAAAATCTTCTTTTGAGAAAATATAATTATATAAACTTTTAAAGGGAGGATTTATATGGATAAGGATCAATTAAAATATTTTAAAAACAAGCTTCTTATAGAAAAGAAAAAAGTCAGCGGGCTTATAAATCAGTTAAATAAAAATGGAGCAACTCAATTTAATGCTGAAACTGCCAGTGAATTATCCTTTTATGATAATCATCCTGCAGACATTGCTGATGAAGTTTATCAAGTTGAACTTGGAAAGGCTCTTGAGGCAAATGAAGAAGTTTTATTAGAGAAAATAGACAATGCATTAAAATCTATAAAAGAAGGTACTTATGGTAAGTGTAAAATTTGTGGAAAGGATATAGATATAGAGAGGTTAAAAGCCTTACCTTATGCAGAAAACTGTATTGAATGTCAGGATACAATTAGCAAAGTGAAAAGCTATAATTCTCAAAAAAGAGTTACAGAGGAAAGTGTAATTGGGGAACCTTTTAGACATAGTTTTACTCATCATACTGATGACTCAGTAGGCTTTGATTTAGAAGATACATATCAAGCCTTACAAAGGCATAATAAAATAGATGATTATGAAGGCTATGATTATGAAGAAGATGATGAAGTATACGTTGAGGAAATAGAAAAAATAAGCAATCAACAATATAAAAATCAATTGACATAAATTTCTTATCTAGATAAGAAAAAAAGAGGATGCTATAATATTTCATATAATTTAAACAAAGGAGTAGTTAAATGAAATATTATCTAGCACCATTAGAAGGACTTACAGTTTTTATATATAGAAATGCTTATAGAAAATATTTTGGAGATAATTTTGATAAATATTTTGCGCCCTTTATTGTTCCTAATAGCAGTAGAAGTCTTAAAACTAGGGAGTTAAGAGATATATTGCCTGAAAATAATATAGGGATAAATCTTATTCCACAAATACTTACAAATGATGCAGAAGGTTTTATTGCAACTGCTAGAAAACTTCAGAAGTTAGGATATAATGAAATAAACTTAAATTTAGGATGCCCTTCAGGTACAGTAGTATCTAAGGGGAGAGGCTCTGGATTTTTAGCTAAAAAAGAAGAGCTTGATAAGTTTTTAGAAGAAATATTTAAGATAGATGATATGAAAATTTCTATAAAAACTAGATTGGGAAAAGATAGGCCAGAGGAGTTTTATGAATTAATTGAAATTTATAATAAATATCCCTTGGAAGAATTAATAATTCATCCTAGAACAAGGCAGGACTTTTATGGCAATAAACCTAATCTAGATATTTTTAGGGAAGCTTTATCCTTAAGCAAGAATCCAGTTTGCTACAATGGAGATATTTTTACAATAGAGAATTATAAGGAATTTATACAAGCCTTTCCTAATGTGAATGCAGTCATGCTAGGAAGAGGAATAATAGCAAATCCAGCTCTAGTAAATGAAATTAAATATGATAAATCTATAGATAAGAAAGTTTTTAAGGAATTTCATGATGAAATTTTTCAAAAATATAGAGAGATATTTAATGAAGATAAAAATGCAATTTTTAGAATGAAAGAGTTTTGGGGATATATGATAAATATTTTTTCAGATAACAAAAAATATGCTAAAAAAATTAAGAAGGCTCAAAAGTTAGTTGATTATAATGAAGCTGTTGAAAGTTTATTTAGGGAACAGGAAATTATTAAAGGAGCAGGATTATTTACAAATAAATAATTAGTGAAAAATAGCTATTATGCTTTAGAGTTAAAACTCTTAGCATAATAGCTATTTTTATTAATAACTTTTAATGTTAACTATATATTTATTTTAAATATAATTTTTAACTTTTTAATATAAACTTACTTTTATACAGCTTCTTCTATTAATTGAGATAGGCTTGTTCTATCGCTTTTATTTTTCTTAATAACTACAATTATAGAAAGTATTGAGCAGACAAAACCTATTCCTAAAAGAACTAATGCTTGAGGAACTATTGATAATCCAGTTGCTAGTCCATTTCTAAAACCATCTACTGCATAGGTAAATGGCATATAGTTATGAATTGCATTAAAGAAACTGTCAGAAAGTTCTATTGGATAAGTTCCTGCAGAACCACTTAATTGTAGCACCATAAATATTAATAGAATAAAGCTTCCTATTTTACCTAAAAGTAAATTCATAAAGTAAACAATAGCCATAAATGATAAAGAAGCAACTATAGCGATTAAGTAAGTTCTTCCTAGATAAGCTGGTTCAAGTCCATTTATTAATCTAATTAAGCTGACCATAACTACAGCTTGAATAATTGCCATGGAAGCAAGTTTTAAGCATTTCTTAGGCCAGAAAGTTTTTGGATTTTCTTTTCCATTCTTAAGATCTCTTTCAGTAGGGAAAAGAATACATAAAGCTAAGCAGCCTACCCATAAACCAACGCACATCATATATGCTGACATTGCACTACCATTATTAGCAATATAAGAATTAAAGGATTCTACACCTTCAATAGGTGAAGCAAACATTTCTTTTGAGCTATCAGTAAGCTTAGTAGTTGATGCCTTTTCTGAACCTTCTTCTAGACCTTTACTTAAAGTTTCTGAACCTTCTTCTAATTTAGAAACTCCACTGCTTAATTCTTTAGAGCCGGCATAAAGCTTATATGCCCCTTCTGATATGGAATTAGAAGCAGAATTTATTTTGTTAATCCCTGAACTTAGTGAAAGATTATTATTAGATAAAGCAATTAATCCTTCTGATAAATCATTTGAACCTTCTGCAAGTTTATTAATTCCATCAGTTAAGGCTGGAACTGAATTATTTAAAGCAGTTGTTCCATTTGATAAGCTTTCAGCTCCATTAACAAGGCTTTCAGAATTTGAAGCTAAGTTATTTGTACCTTTGTATAAACTTGAAACTCCAGAAGTATAGCTTTGAATTCCATAAGTTAGCTTATCACTGCCATCCTTTAAGGCAGATATTCCATTATTTAAACTATCAGCTCCTGGTATTATTTGATTATTTAAGCTATATTGTACCTTTTCTAGGCCTGAATATAAATTAGTTATTGTTGAAGCAATAAGCTCTTTATTATTTGAAAGACTTTCAAATCCTGTCTTAGCAGAAGTCATTTGATTAGAAATTGAAGTTAGTTCATTTCCTAATCTAGCTAAAGGAGCTGATAAGTTATTAATAATCTTATTTTGTGTTTCACTATCTAAATCCTTGAACCATTCTGAACGGCTGATTTCAGCTATTGTTTTTTGAAGTTCATTAATGTAGGATGAAGAATTTTTTAGTGAAGTTCCAATATTGGTTAAATTTGATTCTAAAGCATTACCTGAGCTGTTAAAGCTATTCAAGGAGGAAGTTAATTTATTAATATTTTCACTATTTTCTTTGTTAACAGCTTCTCCTATAGAAGCAGATAAGGATCTTAGACCATTTACAAGATTATTACTTCCTTCTTTTAAACTTGTTAAGCCATTATTTAAACTATTAGCTCCTGCTAGCAAATCATTAGAATTAGAGTTAAGTTTAGAAACTCCATCCTTTATTGAATCAACACCTAAAGTGTATTTTTGTAAGCCTGCATATAGGCTGTTTGCTCCAATATTAAGATTATTTACTCCTTCTGAAAGAGAGGAAGCTTTACTATTTAAAGTATTTATTCCTGACTTTAATGTTATGGAGCCATCTTTAATTTCATTTACTGCAGATAAATATTTGCTAATTCCCTTTTCATAGCTATTTATTCCATCGCTGAAGGTTAAACTACTGTCATATAAAAGCTTTAAATTTGAGCTTATAGTATTAGAACCGTCCTTTAGTGATTTTAAGCCATTATTTATTTGAGACGCACCATCAGCAGCATCTTTTAGCTGAAGGCCTATTTCTGAGAATTTATCAAATACAGTTTCTGCATAAACTTCAGTTACACTATTTTCTATAGAGTTTGTAATCTTTTGAATTGCAGATTCGCTCATTTTTGAAGCAATATAATTTTTGCCTGGATTTACCTTATATTGAAGTTCCATTTTTTGAGGATTATCCTCTAAAAGAGTTGTAGCATTATAAGAAAAATTCTCAGGAATTGTAATAACCATATAATAGGAACCATTATCTAAGCCTTCCTGAGCAGTTTCTTTATCTACAAAGTTAAAATTAAGGGCATTATTTTCTTTTAGATTTTTAACTAGCTCCTCTCCAATAGCTAATTCTTTACCATTATAATCACAAGACTTGTCTAAATTTACTACAGCTACAGGCAATTTATCTAAGTTTCCATAAGGATCCCACATTGATCCTAAGAAAACAGTAGTATAAATTGAGGGAATTAGTATTATTCCTATTATTGCAAGTGCCTTAATAAGTTTTAATATTTGTGATTTTTTTTCTTTTCCATCTTCCATGTTATCACCCCTTCTTTATTTAATAGTGTATTTAATAGTGCAGATGCTATAAGTTTTTGAACATAGTGTTGTTTTTTTTAGCAATAATAATTATAATTACATTAAAATTTAAAAACAATAATCAATGTTTTTCAAAGAGTTCATTAATAAACAGTATCTTATAATAATGTTCAGAAAGGGATATTTTTATGACAAATACAGATAGAAGAGTTAGAAAGACAAAGGCTATATTAAAAAAAAATTTAATAGAGCTTATGAAAGTTAAAAATATAAGTTCTATTACTGTAAAGGAACTTTGTGAAAAGTCAGATATAAATAGAGGAACATTTTATCTTCATTATAGAGATGTCTTTCATATGCTAGAGGAGATTGAAAAGGAGCTTTATGAAGAATTTCAAGATATGATCTTATCTTATGAAATTTCTCCTAATAAAATCGAGACAAAACCAATATTGCAGGATATTTTCACTTTTATAGCTCAAAACAAGGATTTTTGTATGGTTGTTCTTTGTGATAGGGGAGACATGGCTTTTGTAAAAAAAATAGTCTCAGTAATATATGAAAAAAGTTATAATGATTGGTCTAAGATTTTTAAGATTGATGATAAGGAACTTTTTGAGAAGTATTATTCATTTATATTATATGGAGCTATAGGATTAATAGATTACTGGTTAAAGAATGGAATGAGGGAAAGCCCTGAATATATGGCAATTTTAACAGAAAATATAATTGTAAATGGATTAAAATCATTACTTTAAAGGATGAGGAGTATGCCCAAGGTAATAAATATAGTTGGAGAAAGATCAAAGGTTGGAAAGACCTTTGTTATAGAAGGTTTAATCAAAGAACTAAAAAAGAGGGGATTAACTGTTGCAACAATAAAACATGATGTTCATGGTTTTGATATTGATAAAAAGGGAAAAGATACATATAAGCATAGGGAAGCTGGGGCTGAAACTGTTATTATATCATCAAAGTCTAGGCTGGCAGTAATAAAAGAATTAAAGGAAGAAACTGATTTAAATGATATCATTAAATTAGCAGAAGATAAGGATATTGTATTAGTAGAGGGTTATAAGAATAGCAATTTAAGAAAAATAGAGGTATATAGAAATAAAGTCAGCAGCAAAGTAATAAGCCATAAAGATAAGTTAATTGCTGTAGCAAGTGATGTAAAGTTAAATTTGGATGGGGTTTTAATAGTTGATAAAGAAAATTTTAAGGAACTTGCTGACCTAATAGAAAAAGAAAAGGATTTTGAATTTGGGGGATGAAAGTGAAGTCATTTATATCTTTAGAAGAAGCCATAGGAATTTTAAATAATAGGGTTAATAATCTTGAAAAGGAAAAAGTTCTATTACTTGATGGATTAAATAGAATAATAGCTGAGGATATTTACTCTAAAATAGATAATCCTCCCTTTGATAAATCAGCAATGGATGGTTATGCAATAATTGCAGGAGATTCAGAAAGGTTAAAAGTAGTAGGAAAAATATATGCAGGAGAAGTTTATAAGGGGGATGTTACTAAAGGAACAGCCGTTAAAGTAATGACTGGTGCAGCTATTCCTAAAGGGGCAGATGCTGTTATAAAGCAGGAGAATGTTATTATAGAAGGGGATTATATAATTTTAAAAAATAAGATTGTGAAAGGGGAAAATATCTGCGAAAAAGGTGAGGACATATCTAAGGGGGCATTATTAATAAAAGAGGGGAAGAAACTTGATTATGCTGATATAGGAATTTTAGCAAGTTCAGGGATAGGTGAAATATGGGTATATAAAAAGCCTGAATTAGCATTTATTAGTACTGGAGATGAAGTTATAGATATAAATAATAAACTTGAAGAAGGGAAAATTTATAACAGCAATAAATATTCAATTTTATCTAGAGTAAAGGAACTTGGATATAATGTAAAAGATATAAATCATATTAATGATGATTATAATAAAATTGCTAAATATATAGAGAAACTATCTAAGGAAGTAGATTTAATAATTACAACAGGAGGAGTTTCTGTTGGGGAGAAGGATATCATTAAGGAGGCTATTGATCTTGCAAAGGGAGAAAAATTGTTCTGGAAAGTTAATATAAAGCCAGGTTCTGCTGTCTTATGCAGCAAGGTAAATAAGGCGATAGTAATAAGTCTATCAGGTAATCCAACTGCAGCATTAACTACTTTTGAGTTATTGGTAAAGGTAACTTTGGAGAAACTATCTGGTGCTAAAGAGATAAAGATAAAAAAGGAAAAGGCAATTTTGCTTCAGGATATTAATAAGAAAGGCTCAAAAAGGAGATTTTTAAGGGGTAGATTTGAAATTATTGATGGAAAGCAATACGTTAATATAACCCAAATAAAATCAGGAAATGGTATCCTTAGTTCAGCTTTAAATTCTAATTGCATAATTGAAATAGAAGCTGATAATGGAGTGAAATTTAAAGGGGACTTAGTAAATATTATAAAACTTTAGGTGGAAATCATGATAAAGAAAAGTTTGGCTATTATAGCTGGTGGAAAGAGCAGCAGAATGAATTATAATGATAAGGCTTTACTGCTTTATAAAGAAAAAACTTTTATAGAACATATAATAAATAGTGGAAAAAGTTTTGATGAAATAATTGTAATTTCTAATAATAAATATTTAAGCTATGTTTTGCCAGTGAAAGTTTATAGGGATATATATTTAGGAAATGGTCCCTTATCAGGCATACATTCTGCCCTTATAAATGCAAAATATGACAAAGTATTATGTATAGCCTGTGATATGCCTTTAATTTCAGAAAGAAGCTTAAACACAATAGGCAGTATAATTGGAGAATATGAAGTATTGGTACCAAAAATTAAGGGGAAATTACAGCCTTTATGTTCAATATATTCTAAAAGCTTAATTCCTAAAATAGAAAAGGCACTTATAGAAGAGCAAAATAAATTGCAGGCTTTCATTAGGACTACAAATTATAAAATAATTGAAGATAAAGATTATGAAGAATTAAATGAAAAATATTTTTTAAATATAAATACAACTAAAGAATATAATGATTTGCTTTTATTACAAGATTAACTTATATTTTTGAAAAATATTAAGGACAAAAAAATAGGCTTAAGTATACTTATATAGTATACTTAAGCCTATTTTTTTCCATAATTTTAGACTATGTAAATTGTAATTAAAGTAAGAATAAGATATAATAAATCTAAAATATTATTATGGTAATAAAAAATAATTTGGAGGCAAGACCATGTATAGAAAGGACTTTTCTGATTTAGAAGATCAAATTATGGATACTGTAAAAAATGCACTTAATGCTATAAATTTTGCTTCAATAACAAGAGATATTGCCAGTAAAACTGATGAAACAATAAATGAGTTTAAAACTAAATTAAAGGAATATAATAATAAGATAGAAAATAGGTACACAAATTTAAATAAATCAAATAAAAAAGATATAACATTATATATTGAAAAGAAACCTGCTGGCACTGTTGCAGGAATTCTTTATATAATATTTGGTTCAATTGGAAGCTTTGTATTTGGAATCTTGCTAGCTGTTTTTTCAATAGTAACTACTGTTGTTCCTGATATGTTAGGAGGAGGTCTAGTTGGATTGGGAGTTATAGCAGCTTTCTTTGCTTCAAGTTTAGGAGTAACCATAAATGGAATAAATATAAGAAAAAGAATAAGGCGTTTTAAAAAATATGTAAATTTCCTAGATGATAACACTTATTGTTTAATTAACGATTTAGCTAGAATTGTTGGAAAAAAAGAAAAGTTTGTTATTAAGGATTTAAGAAAGATGATTGATCTTAATATGTTTAAAGAAGGTCATATAGATGATGAAGAAACGCATTTTATGCTTACAAATGAAGTTTATGAAAATTATTTAAATTTAAAAAGACAACAAAATATTAAAAAGCACGAAAAGGATAAGTTAGAAAATAAATCAAGATCAAATGAAGAAGAAAATGATAAGGTAAACACTATTATTAATACAGGAAGAAATTATATTGAAGAGATTAAAAATGTAAAGAATCAATTGTATAAAGAAGAATTTTCATTAAAACTTGGTAAGTTACAAAATATAGTTAACCAAATACTTAATTATATTGAAAAGAATCCTAAAAAGTTAAATGAAGTAAATAAGTTCATTAATCATTATCTTCCGATGACAATTAAATTGATTAATTCCTATAAAGAACTAAATAATCAGCCAGTTCAGGGAGATAATATTAAAAAGGCTAAAATTGAAATAGAAAAGAGTATTGATTTAATAAATACTGCTTTTGAAAATTTATTAGATGATTTATATGAAGATATGGCTTTAGATATTTCTACTGATATTTCTGTTTTAAAAACCTTATTTAAACAAGAAGGGTTAACCGAAAATGATTTTGAAAAGTAATATAGATACAAAGAGGGTGTTAGAGTGAATAATGATTATAATGAAAATATAGAAATAAAGCCAGAGTTAGTTTTTGAACCTTTTCAAGATGAAAGTCCTGTTGTTAAGGTAGAAGAAGTACAAAAGGAAAAGATTGAAGATATTCCTTTAACAGATGAAGAAAAGAAAATGGTAGATCAATTTGTAGAAAAGATTAATTTAAGAGATTCAAATTCAATTTTACAATATGGAGTAGGTGCTCAAAAGAAAATTGCAGACTTCTCTGAAACAGCTTTAGACAATGTTAGAACTAAGGATTTAGGAGAAATAGGTGATATCCTTTCTAATGTAGTATATGAGCTTAAGAATTTTGAAGATGCAGAAGAACAAAAAGGTATCTTAGGCTTATTTAAAAAAGGGAAAAATAAAATTACTCAAATGAAAGTGAAGTATGCAAAGGTAGAAGAAAATATTAATAAGATGTGTGAGACTTTAGAAAAGCACCAAATACAGCTATTAAAAGATATTGCTATGTTAGATAAAATGTATGAAATAAATAAGGTTTACTTTAAAGAGCTTTCTATGTATATCTTAGCTGGTAAAAAGAAACTTCAAAAATTAGAACAAGAGGAATTGCCCAAATTACAAGCTAAGGCAAAGGCCAGTGGTCTTCCACAGGATGCCCAGGAAGTTAATGATTTTATAGCCCTTTGCAATCGCTTTGAGAAAAAAATACATGATTTAGAGTTAACAAAGATGATTTCACTGCAAATGGCTCCACAAATTCGTTTAATTCAAAATAATGACGCCCTAATGTCTGAAAAAATTCAATCTACTCTTGTAAATACTATTCCTCTTTGGAAAAGTCAAATTGTATTGGCTCTAGGAGTTGCACATTCATCTAATGCAGCTAAGGTACAAAGGGAAGTTACAGATATGACAAATGAACTCTTAAGAAGAAATGCAGAAACTTTAAAGATTTCAACTATAGAAACTGCTAAAGAATCTGAAAGAGGAATTGTTGATATTGAAACTCTTCGTTACACAAATGAATCCTTAATTTCAACTATTGATGAAATATTACGAATACAGGAAGAAGGACGTCAAAAGCGTAAAAATGCTGAATTAGAATTAAGAAATATTGAAGAGCAATTAAAAAATAAACTATTAGAAATAAAAAGATAATAGAGTTTTTCTTATACAGAACAAAATCTAATTAAGATATTGTTCTGTTTTTTTATCTTTCCAATTATATAAACCTTACTTTTTTAAAAGCGTAATTGATTATTAAAAACAAGTTCTAAAAACATAAATAAAATTATATATAGTATAGATAGATGTTATTTTAATAGAAAATCTTTATTAAATGGGAGGATTTATATGGCGAAATATTGTTTAGCAAGAACATCGGATAAATGGTTTGATTTTATTAAAAAGAATGGATATATGGATTTGGCAAACCTTTGGAAACCTTATCCACAAAGTTTTAAAACTATTTCTAAGGATGGAAAAATGTTCTTATACAGTACAGAAAAAGAAGCATTTATAGCTGTAGCAAGCTTTAATGGAAATAGCAGCATAAAGACTGTTGATGAAGCTTGGAAATATTACAGGCAAAGAAATGGACAACATAATATAAATCTTTTTATACAATTATTAAATGGTGAAGCCAAGACAAAAAATCATTTTAATTATAAAGACAAAATCTGTTGTATTGAAGTAGAAAACATAAAAGAATTTAAGGAACCTTATAAATATCATTATGAAAATACTCAAATGTTCAAGAGTTTAGAAGGTGATGAATACAAGGATTTATTAAAGGCATTAAAAGAAAAAGAAGCTGAGTTAGATGAAAATTAAAAAATATAATCATAGTTTTTTTCTCTAGGCTAATAATAATATTGATATAAAGTTTTATATCTAATTGTATTTAAGGAGGATTACAAATGACAAATAAATTCAAAGAAAAATTTGTTGGAATGCCTATAGAAAAACATGAAACTGCAGCCTGGGCAAATGTTGAAAAAACAAAACCTGTTTCTAAAGTAACTGAACCAAGTGAAGTTCAAGCTGCTAATGCTAAGGAATATGTTGATTCAAATCAAAAATAAAATAAAAATCCCCAATAAGGGGATTTTTATTTTATGCTTCAGATAAGCGTTTGTAAGTTTCATATCTTTCCTGAGCGTTCTTTTCTGCTTCAGTAAATAATTGTTCTGCTGCTTCAGGGAATACCTTCATTAATGAAGAGAAACGTATTTCCCCGCTTAAGAAATCTCTATAGGATTCTTTAGGTGGCTTAGATTCAAGGATAAATGGATTTTTTCCTTCTTCTTTTAATAGAGGATTATATCTATATAAATGCCAATATCCAGCATCTACGGCCTTTTTCATTTCTCTCATGCTATTTCCCATTCCAATTTTAATTCCATGGCTTATACATGGAGCATAAGCTATGATTAGTGATGGTCCAGGATAGCTTTCAGCTTCAGCAAGAACCTTTATTGTTTGATTCATATTAGCTCCCATAGCTATTTGAGCTACATAAACATAACCATAACTCATAGCCATAAGACCTAAATCTTTCTTTCTAGTTCTCTTTCCAGCAGCAGCAAACTTAGCAACTTGAGCAGTTTGAGATGATTTTGATGCCTGACCTCCTGTATTTGAATAGATTTCAGTATCCATTACAAATATATTTACATCTTCACCGCTTGCAAGAACATGGTCTAAGCCTCCAAATCCAATATCGTAAGCCCAGCCATCTCCACCAATTATCCATTGAGATTTTTTAACTAGATAATCCTTTCTTTCTAATATTTCCTTGGCAATATTATTATTAGCATACTTTGGATTATTAAGTGCTGATAAAAGCTTATTGGAAGCAAGTTTAGAACCTACCCCATTATTAAAGTTATCAAGCCATTCAGTGAAGGCTGCTTTAGCTTCTTCATCAAAGTCTGCTGATTCTAAAGCTTCTTTTACTAAATCTGCAAGCTTTTCTCTTTGCTGCTTAACTGCAAGATACATTCCATAGCCAAACTCAGCATTATCTTCAAATAATGAATTTGCCCATGCAGGTCCTTTTCCTTCTTCATTAGTTGTATAAGCAATGGCAGGGGCGCTTGCTCCCCAAATAGAAGAACAGCCTGTTGCATTAGCTATAATCATTCTTTCACCAAATAATTGAGTTAAAAGTCTAATATATGGTGTTTCTCCACAGCCTGGGCAAGCTCCATTGAATTCAAGAAGAGGTCTTACAAATTGACTTCCCTTTAATGTATTTCTATCCATTAAATCTTCTTTTGGAGTTAAGGTCATTGCATATTCCCAATTTTCTTCTTGTTCTATTATTTGTTCTTCTGCTGGTTTCATTATTAAAGCCTTACCAGGTGCAGGACAAACATCAGCACAGTTTCCACAGCCAGTACAGTCAAGAGGAGCTACCTGGATTCTAAAGCCATAATCTCCAAGACCTTTTCCTGTAGCCTTCTTAGTATAGAAGGTTTCAGGAGCATTTTTTTGCTCTTCTTCGCTGACTAAGAATTGTCTTATGGTAGCATGAGGACATACATAGGAGCATTGACCGCATTGGATACATTTGTCTATCTGCCATTCAGGAAGATAAACAGCAATACCACGTTTTTCATAAGCAGTAGTACCTAATGGGAAAGTTCCATCTTCCATTCCTACAAAGGCACTAGTTGGAAGAGCGTCACCTTCATGTCTTTCCATTGGACGTTGAATTTTCTTAACAAATTCTGGTTCATCTTTAATTGGAGCTTCTTCATCTGGTGCATTTGCCCAGCTTTCAGGTACATTAACTTTTACTAAGGAATCTATACCTCTATCAACTGCAGCCTTATTGGCATCTACTATTTTTTCACCTTTTTTACCATACATGTCAACAATAGATTTCTTTAAATGTTTAACTGCATCTTCTACAGGTATAATATTTGCTAATTTAAAGAAGGCAGACTGCATTACCATATTAATTCTGTTTCCTAAGCCGATTTCACTAGCAATGCCATTAGCATTAATGATATAGAATTGTATATTATTTTTTGCTATATATCTCTTAAATATTGCTGGAAGCTTAGTTTCAAGTTCCTCCTCACTCCATGGACAGTTAAGTACAAAAGTTCCACCTTTCTTTAATCCTTTTAAGACATCAAGATTATATAAGAAGGATTTATTATGACATGCTATATAGTCTGCGTTATAAACTAAGTAAGGAGATTTTATAGGCCTCTTTCCAAATCTTAAGTGGGATATAGTTGAGCCGCCTGATTTTTTACTATCATATTCAAAGTATGCTTGAGCATACAGCTCTGTATTATCTCCTATAATTTTAATAGCACTCTTATTTGCACCAACTGTACCATCAGAGCCAAGTCCAATAAATTTGCAGCTTATAGTGCCTTCGGGAGTAGTATCAATTTCATCTCCTTTAGTTAAGGAAGTGTAAGTAACATCATCAACAATTCCTATTGTGAAGTTATCCTTTGGACTATCAGATTTTAAGTTATCAAATACAGCTAAAATTTGAGCTGGAGTTGTGTCTTTAGAAGCTAAGCCGTATCTTCCACCAACGATAATAGGCTTATTTTCTTTATTGTAGAATAATTTAGATACATCTAAGTATAATGGTTCACCAATAGAACCTGGTTCCTTTGTTCTATCTAATACTGCAATCTTTTTAACAGTTTTAGGGAGAACTTTAAAGAAGTATTTTTCACTAAATGGTCTGTATAAGTGAACTTTGATTAATCCTACCTTTTCGCCTTTAGCCCTTAAGTAGTCAATTACTTCACTTGTAGTGTCACAAACTGAACCAATAGCTACAATAATATGTTCAGCTTCTGGGTCGCCATAATAATCAAATGGATGATAAGCTCTTCCTGTAATGCTTTCCATTTCCCTCATATATTGTTCAACTATATCTGGTATAGCTAAATAAAATGGATTTTGAACTTCCCTTCCTTGGAAGTATATATCAGGGTTTTGAGCAGTACCTCTTGCTACTGGATGTTCTGGATTTAGTGCATTATTTTTGAAGGCCTTTAATGCTTCTTTATCTACAAGTTTGTTAATTTGATTAAAATCTGGCACTTCAATTTTTTGATATTCATGAGAAGTTCTAAAACCATCAAAGAAATGAGTAAATGGAACTCTTCCTTTAATTGCACTTAAATGGGCTACGCAAGCTAAATCCATAACCTCTTGAACATTAGATGAAGCAAGCATAGCAAAGCCTGTTTGCCTAGTTGCCATAACATCTTGATGATCTCCAAATATTGATAGGGCATGAGTAGCAATTGCACGGGCACTTACATGGAAAACTACCGGCAATAATTCTCCTGCTATTTTATACATATTTGGAATCATAAGAAGCAAACCTTGAGATGCTGTGTATGTTGTGGTTAAGGCTCCAGCTTGAGCAGAACCATGTACAGCACCAGCAGCACCGGCTTCTGATTGCATTTCTACAACTTTTACTGTTTGATTAAACATATTTTTCTTTCCATGAGCTGCCCATTCATCTACAGCTTCTCCCATAGGAGTAGAAGGAGTAATTGGGAAGATAGCTGCTACTTCAGTAAAATTATAGGAAGCATATGCGGCAGCTTGATTTCCGTCCATTGTTTTTATAACTTTTTGCATTAAAATAGTCCTCCTCATTATTTAAAATAGATATTTCTCGTCTGATTTATTATTTGAATTATGAGGAAAACTATTCATGTTAAAAAGTGCATTTATTATAGTGATTTTAATATATTATTTAGTAAAATAATAATTTTTCTTTAAAAATTATTATTATATGTTAAAGCTTAGTATATTTTATACGAAATATTAAATAATTGGAAAATAATAAAATATGAGAATGAAGGAGAGTTAAGTATGATAAGAAAACTAAAGATTTCCCAAAAATTAATTTTATCCAGTATTATTAGTACAATATTTTTACTTATTGTAGGCAGCTTTGCTTTAAATTCCATGTGGAAAATTAATATTAATGGTCAAAACATTTATAATAATAATTTAATGGCATTAAAATATCTCTATAGTATTCAAAATAATGTTAATGATACATTATTAAACTTTGAATATATACTTAATAAAGATAATATTAGTAAGCTCAGTGAATACGAAAAAAATATAGCTAATAATACTTCTTCAAATAATGGATTATTTGAAGAATATGAGAAACTGCCTAGCATAAGTGAAAAACAAAAAGAGGAATATAATAAAGTAAAAGATACATTTATTTCATATAGGGAAGTAAGAGATAAAATAATTAATTATGTTAAAGAAGGAAATTATAATGAAGCAAACAAGATATATAGAAATGAATACATAAAAATAAAAGATCAACTAATTGTTGAATTAGATGATTTAATTGAAGAAAATGTTATTCAGGCAGAAAATACAGCCATTTCAAACGATGCAATTTATAAGACATCCTTTACTTTTCAAATTATAATTATTTTAGCGGCCTCATTATTCTTATTTATACTAGGCTATGGTATGGCTAAATGGCTTTCAAAAAGAATAAATAATGCTGTTGATTTTGTAAATAATCTAGCAGAGGGAGATCTTACTCAGGAGGCAAAAATAAGATATGATGATGAACTAGGAAAAATAGCAGTAGCTTTAAATAAGGCCTCAAAAAATATGAGGGAGCTTGTAACAGAGCTTATTCAGGGAATGGAGAATATGAATGCTTCTAGTGAAGAACTGACAGCAACAATGGAAGAAATTTCAGCAACTATAACTAATATTAAAGAAGCAGCAGAATTAATTGCAGAGGGAGATGGAGAATTAAGTGCTTCTTCTGAAGAAGTTAGTGCAACAACTGAAGAAATAGAAATTCATATAAAAGATTTAGCTGATAAGGCTTTAGAGGCAGATAAAATTTCTGCTGAAATTATGGAAAGAGCATTAGCAATAAGAAATAAGGCAGAAGAATCATCTTCTAGTGCAAATCAATTATATGAAGATAAGGAAATTAAAATTAAAAAGGCTATAAAGGATATAGAAGTACTTGAAGAAATCAGAGTTATGGCTGAAGCTATAAGTCAAATAGCAGAGCAGACTAATTTATTATCCCTTAATGCTTCAATTGAAGCTGCTAGGGCAGGAGAGGCAGGAAAGGGCTTTGCTGTTGTAGCAGAAGAAATTAGGAAATTAGCTGAACAATCCGCTGAATCAGTAACTCATATAAGCAGAATTATTAAAGATGTAAGGACTGCTATAGATAATTTAGTTGTAAATACTAATGATATATTAGAATTTATGGATAATAAGGTTAAGCCTGACTATGAAATGTTAAAAGAAACAGGAATACAATATCAAAATGATGCAGAGTTTGTACATAAAATGTCTAATGAAATCTCTCTTTCAACAAATACAATTTCTTCTAGCATAAATGAAGTTAATAATGCAATGACTAATGTAACAGAATTAACTCAACAATCTGCTGCAAGTTCAGAAGAAATCTTAGGAAGCATAACAGAAACAAGTTCGGCGGTAGAAGAGGTAACAAAACAAGCAGAAAGTACTTCAGACTTAGCAGAGAGATTGTCTGTTTTATCTAATAGATTTAAAATTTAAAGAATGGATTTATTATAGAATAAAATATACATAATTTTTAAAAATTTAATACATAAAATTATTAAAGGAGCTATTAAATAGCTCCTTTAATGTTAAAATTAAAGAAATAAATATAAAATAGGAAGTGGTTTAAATGGTAGATATATCATTACTAGGCTGTGGAGGAGGCATGCCTGTACCAAATAGATTTTTATCTTCCCTTTTAATTAACTATTTGGGAAGAAAAATTCTAATAGATTGTGGGGAAGGAACTCAAGTGTCCATGAAGCTTTTAGGCACAGGTTTTAAAACTATAGATATAATTTGCATAACTCATGGACATGGGGATCATATTGTTGGTCTTCCAGGACTTCTTGCTACAATTGGAAATAGTGGAAGAGTAGAACCTCTTACTATAATAGGACCTGCTGGTATTGAGGAGATTATTAAAGGTTTAAGGGTTATAATACCTTATCTTCCTTATGAAATAAAAATAATTGAAAAGCCAAGGGATACAATAACTTTAATAGAAAATATAAATATAACTAGTTTAGAATTAGATCATTCAGCTCCCTGTTTAGGTTATAGTTTTTATTTTAAAAGAAAACCTAGGTTTAATATAGAAGCAGCAAAAGCCAATAAAGTACCTAAAATTTTGTGGAATAAGCTTCAAAAGGGAGAAAGTCTAATATATGAAGGAATTAAATATGAACCTAATATGGTTCTTGGAAAGGAAAGAAGGGGAATAAAGTTTTCCTTTATAACAGATACAAGGCCCATAAAAGAAATAATTGATTTTATAAAAGAAAGTGATTTGCTTGTTTGTGAAGGAACTTATGGAGATGATAATGATATAAAAAAAGCAATAAAGAATAAACATATGACTTTTTCTGAAGCTGCAAAGCTAGCAAGAGAGGGAGAAGTTAAGGAACTTATGCTGACACATTTTAGTCCTGCTATGAAGAATCCAGAAGAATATATAGAAAATGCAAGGAAAATATTTAAAAATACTGTGCTTGGGGAAGATAGGATAACTAAGACCTTATCTTTTGTAAATGACTAAATATAATTTTTTATTGGATAATGTAAAGGTATAACATATAATTAAAGTAAGAAAGTGTTATTCAAGGAGGAGAAAAAATGAATATAGGAATACTGGGGTCAGGCTTAATAGTTCCAGATTTTTTAGCTGCAGCATCTAAAATAAAGGAATATAAATTTTATGGAATTTGTGCAACAGAAAGATCTAAGGATAGAATGGAGAATTTCTCTAAAGAGTATGGTATTAAACATATTTATTTAAATTATGATGAAATGCTTGATAATGAAGAAATAGATGTTATATATGTAGCAGTTCCAAATTCACTTCACTATAGTTTTGCCAAAAAAGCCTTATTAAAAAATAAGAATGTTATTTTAGAAAAACCTTTTACATCGAATTATGAGGAAGCAAAGGAATTGGCAGAGCTGGCAGAAGAAAGAGGATTATATTTATTTGAAGCAATAACAAATCAATATTATCCAAATTATTTAAAAATAAAAGAGTTATTGCCAGAACTAGGAGATGTAAAGATAGTTCAGCTTAATTATTCTCAATATTCTAGAAGGTATGATGAATTTAAAAAGGGAAATGTCTTACCAGTTTTTGATCCTAAAAAATCAGGCGGGGCATTAATGGATTTAAATGTTTATAATATTCACTTTGTATTAGGTTTATTTGGTGAACCTCAAAGTATTAATTATTTTGCTAATATAGAAAGAGATATTGATACTTCGGGAATTTTAGTGCTTAATTATCCAACTTTTAAATGCGTTGCAGTTGGAGCAAAGGATTGTAAAGCTCCTACAAGCGTTAATATCCAGGGAGATAAGGGATATATCCATAGTGATTATCCATCTAGCGTATTGGCAAACTTTACTTATGGAAGTAATCTAGGAGAAGAAGAGGAATTCAATTTAAATGTTAATGAAGAAAGATTATATTATGAATTAGTAGCTTTTAAAGATATGATATTAAATAAGGACTTTGAAAAAAATCTAAAACAGCTTAAACACTCTTTAAATGTAATGAAAATATTAGATGAGGCAAGAAGACAAGTAGGAATTGAAATTCAAAGTTCTAAATAATTAGTTTAGATATAAAAGATGGGTCAGAAACCTTTTAGTTTTTAAGGTATCTGACCTATTTTAAAATGTTATAATATTTCTAATATTTCAACAGAATATTTTTCACCAGGAGCATTAACTTCAACTATGTCTCCAGCTTTCTTTCCTGACAAGGCTTTTCCTAAGTCTGATTCAATGCTTATGCACATATTTTCAGGATCTAAATCCATAGTTGTTACTAAGGATAAAACTGTTTCATAATCATCTTCTATGAATCTAACCCTAGCCTTGCTGTTAATTCCTAGTACGGATTTATCTATTTCATCTTCATCAATAATAGTTGCTGTAGAAATCATATTTAATAAGTATTGAATTCTATTATCATTTTCCCTATAATTTCTACAAGCCTCTTTATATTCTGCATTTTCTGATCTATCCCCATGGGCAGCTGCTTCCATTTTTTCTTTAGCTATTTCTGCTCTTTTTACTGTCATTCTATATTCTAATTCTTCCTGTAGTTTTTTTATATTTTCTAAAGTTAATCTATTATTCATAAAAAATACCACCTCTAAAATATTATATCAACATTATATAATATATAGTAGTTTCTTTTTATAAAATATTTTAAATTAAACTACCATATTAAATGAATATTATATATAATATTAATAAATATAACATAGTATCATAGGAGTTGTTTGAATGGTGTTAATAAATGAAGCAGATAGATGTTTATTATGTAAGAAGCCAAGATGTAAAAATAATTGTCCAATTAATACATCAATACCTGAAGTAATATCATTATATAAGGAAGGTAAAATTAGAGAAGCGGGAGAAATTTTATTTGAAAATAATCCTCTTTCTGTGGTTTGTGCTTTAGTATGTGTTCATGAAAAGCAATGCAAGGGTAATTGTGTTAGGGGAATAAAAGGAGAGCCTATAAGATTTCATGAAATAGAATATGAAATCTCAAAAAGGTATATAGAGGAAGTCCGCTTTGAAAATATTCCAAAAACCAAAGGAAGAATTGCTATAGTTGGAGCTGGCCCAGCAGGAATTACTATAGCATTTATATTAGCTAGAAGAGGCTATAAAGTTACAATTTTTGAGGCTCATAGCAAAATTGGAGGAGTATTAAGATATGGAATTCCTGAATATAGGCTTCCAAAATCAATAATTGATACTATTGAGGAAAGATTAATTGAATTAGGAGTTAAAATTAGACCAAATACTTTAATAGGACCTGTTATTACATTAGACAGGCTTTTTGAAGATGGATATAATGCGGTATTTATTGGAACAGGAGTGTGGAATCCTAAGACTTTAAATATTAAGGGAGAAACCGAAGGTCATGTTCATTATGCTATAGATTATTTAAAGTCACCTGAAACATATAGATTAGGAAAAAAGGTAGCGGTAATCGGGGCTGGTAATGTTGCCTTTGATGCAGCAATAACTGCCAAGAAAAATGGTGCTGATGTTACTATTATATATAGAAAAGGCTTTGAGCAAATGTCAGCAAGTAAAAAGGAAATTCAAGAAGGTAAAGAGGAAGGAATAAACTTTAATTTATTTAAGGCACCAGTTGAAATTACTGAAGAAGGAATAAAATTAGCGTGTACAGAAAATATTGCTGATGAAGAAGGAAATATTAAAACTATAATTACTGGTGAAGAGGAATTTTTTGAGTGTGATTCTGTAATAATCGCAGTAAGTCAAAATCCAAAGAATAATATAGTTTCAAATACTACTGAGTTAAATACTAATAAATGGGGCTTGCTTATTACAGATGAAAAAGGAAATACAACTAAAAAAGGTACTTTTGCTTCAGGAGATGTAGTTACTGGACCAGGATTAGTTGTAGATGCAGTAGATCACGCAAAAATTGTTGCTGATACTATGGATGAATATTGCCAAAGCTTAAATAAATAAAAAATATAAAAAAGACCAGCTATTATAAGAATAAAAGCTTAAAATAGCTGGTCATATTATTTTTATTGTAAAATATTAAAACACCCTTCTCTAATAGTTATACAAAAGGAGTTTTTTAGTTATTAGAATGTACATTTTTTCATAATATAATAATTTTTACTTTTATTTTATTGTAGAATAAAGGTATAATTAAAAATAATTAACAATAATTTCTAGGAGGAGTATTATGTTAACTATTGGTTATATTGGAAATGGGAAAAGCACTAACAGATATCATATTCCCTTTGTTCTTCAAAGAAAAAACTTAAAGATAAAAACTATCTATCAAAGAAATCCAAAGAATGAAAAATGGGATAGAATTGAAGGAGTAAAATACACTTCTAATTTAGATGAACTTTTAAAGGATGAAGAAATACAACTTATAGTTATTTGTACAAGACATGATAGTCATTATGAATATGCTAAGATGGTTTTAGAAAATAATAAACATTGTTTAGTAGAAAAGCCTTTTATGGAAAATTCTAAACAGGCAAAGGAAATATTTGATCTAGCAAAGGAAAAAGGATTGATAGTTCAGGCTTATCAAAATAGAAGATTTGACAGCGACTTCTTAACAGTTCAAAAAGTTATTGAAGAAGGAAAATTAGGAGAATTACTTGAAATAGAAATGCATTTTGATTACTATAGGCCAGAGGTTCCTGAAGGAATTAAAAAATATGATGTAAACGAATCCTTTTTATATGGACATGCTTGTCATACCTTAGATCAGGTTATAAGTTATTTTGGAAAGCCAGATAATATTCATTATGATGTAAGGCAACTTCTTGGACCTGGAAGAATGAATGATTATTTTGATTTAGACTTATATTATGGAAATTTAAAGATTTCAGTAAAATCTAGTTATTTTAGAATTAAAGAAAGACCTAGTTTTGTGGTTTATGGGAAAAAGGGATGTTTTGTAAAGATGACTAAAGATCTTCAAGAATATCATCTTAAGATGTTTTATATGCCTCATAATAAAGACTTTGGACTTGATAAGTTAGAACATTATGGAACTTTAACTTATGTAGATGATGAAGGAAAAATCCATGAAGAAAAAGTAGAAACAGTAAAAGGCGATTATGGCAGAGTATATGATGATTTATATGAAGCGATTATAAAGGGAAAAGAAAAAAAGATTACTGATGAAGAGATTCTGCTTCAAATGGAGATATTAGAAAATGGTGTAAAACACTTAAAATAATAGTTATTTAGTATTTCTATTATTGATACATAAAAGTAATGGAAATGCAAATAATAAAATAAGAAGACCTTAAGAAAAGGTAGTGATAAACTAGATGAGAAAATATTATTATGTATTTATGATTATTTTGCTTTCATTTTTTCCTATAAATCAAAGAATAGAAGAAGAAAATCAAAATTATACTTTAACAAAAGAAGTATCTGTAAATTTAAAGGAAAAACTTAAAAGTAATGATATCTTTCCTCCTAATGAAAATTCAAGGCCGCGTGAAAAAGAAATAACTCATGTCATGATACATTTTATAAGTAATGTGGTAAATAATTATAAGGATCCATATAATATTTATGATATTTATGATATATTTTTAGATTATGGGATATCTGCTCATTATGTTATTGGAAGATATGGGGAAATATATTGTATGGTGCCAGAAAATAGAGTTGCCTATCATGCAGGGAAAGGAAACCTTGAAGGCTTTCCCGAGTATAAAAATAAAATGAATGATTATTCTATTGGAATTGAACTTCTTGCTATTGGAACAAAAGAAGAAATGTTGCCTATAATATCATCAGAGCAATATGATTTAATTGATAAATCTTTAATAGGTTATACAGAGGCCCAGTATGAATCCCTCAATATATTATTAGACAGCATATTAATAAATAATCCATCTATAATTAAAGATAGGAAACATATTATAGGTCATGATGAATACTCTAAGGGAGTAAAAACTGATCCAGGTTCTTTATTTCAATGGGAAAAAATAGGATTATAAAATACTCTGTTGGATATAAATATATCCAACAGAGTATTTTTTGTGTATAATTAGATAAAGATTATTAAAAGAAAAATATTATTAATAAACTATCTTTTTATTATATAGGTATAATAAGTTATTTAGAGTAAAAACTAAAATTGATTAAAGGTAAATAAAGCGAGGTGATATTTTGAATAAGAAAAAAAGGGAAGCTGGATTTAATTTTGAAAATAGTTATATAGAACTTCCAGATATATTCTATAGAAGGCAAAGACCAAGTTCTGTACCTAATCCCAAATTAGTTGTATTTAATCATTCCTTAGCAGCCTCCTTAGGATTAAATTCTAAGGAACTAATTAGTAATTATGGAGTGGAGCTTCTTTCAGGAAATAAGCTTATGGATGGAACAGAAGCAATTGCTCAAGCTTATGCAGGCCATAAATTTGGCCATTTTACGATGCTTGGTGATGGAAGAGCTATTCTACTTGGGGAACATATAAGCCCTAAAGGAGAGAGAGTAGATATTCAGCTTAAAGGTGCTGGAAGGACTCCTTATTCTAGAGGCGGTGATGGCAAAGCTGCTTTAGGTCCTATGTTAAGGGAATATATAATAAGTGAAGCTATGTTTGCCCTTGGGATACCTACAACAAGAAGCTTAGCAGTAGTTGAAACAGGAGAAAAGATAATTAGGGAAGATCTTTTGACTGGTGCAATATTGACTCGTGTGGCAGCAAGTCATTTAAGAGTAGGAACTTTTCAATTTGCGGCTCAATGGCGATCAATTGATGATCTTAAATCATTAGCTGAATATGCTATAAAAAGGCATTATCCAAATGTGGACAAGGAGAAAAATAAATATCTAGCCTTTTTAAAGACAGTAGTAAAGGCTCAAGCAGAACTTATTACTAAGTGGCAGTTAGTTGGTTTTGTTCATGGAGTTATGAATACTGATAATATGACAATTAGTGGAGAAACTATTGATTACGGGCCATGTGCTTTTATAGATACGTTCAGTTCAGATACAGTTTTTAGTTCAATTGATAGATATGGGCGCTATGCCTATGGAAATCAGCCAAGTATTGCTGCTTGGAACTTAGCAAGGTTTGCGGAAAGTCTATTACCTTTAATTCATAGTGAACAAGATGAAGCTGTAGGCTTGGCTCAAGAAGCAGTTGCTGAATTTGAAGATATATTTATGGAAAATTGGATTTCTGGAATGAGATCTAAACTTCGAATCTTTAATGAAGAAGAAGGAGATCAGGAGTTAATCGAGGAACTTTTAGATCTTATGGAAAAAGAAAAGGCTGATTATACTAATACCTTTAGAGCCTTGACTATTAATAAAATAGAAGATATAAAAATGTCTAATACAGAAGAATTTAAAGTTTGGTATAAAAAATGGCAGGAGAGGTTAAAAAGACAGTCAGAGTCAAAAGAAGCCGTAACTCAGCTTATGAGAAGCAGCAACCCAGCAGTTATTCCACGTAATCATAGAGTAGAAGAAGCGCTAGAAGCTGCAGTTGAAAGAGGCGATTATAGCGTTATGGATAAACTTTTATGTATTGTCAAAACCCTTTGCTTATGTAGAAGAGCAGGAAGTAAATTTCTTTATATAGTTATAATTCAAGCTGGAGGAATAGTAAAAAATAAATTTGATAATTATACAAAAAGTCCTAGAAAAGTGAATGAGGAGATTTTACTAAAAATTATTCATTCAAATATAAATACTGAAATAGGTAAAAAGTATAATTTTAAAAATATAAATTCTATAGAAGCTTTTAAAAAGAATTTTCCTCTAACAGACTACTCTTTTTATGAAGAGTATATAAAAAGAATGACAGAAGGAGAAAAAATTTATTAATAAGTAAAGCTGTCAAATATTTTGGGCATACTTCAGGTACTACAGGGAAGCAAAAGTTAATTCCAGTTACAAAAGAAAGTAGAAAAATTGCTTCAAAATATATGGCTCTTTACACAAACAGAGTTTGTTATGAAAGCTTTAAAGAAAGCTGGACTTATGGCAGAGGAGTTTTAATATCGGATATAGTAAATACAAATTACACAAAATCTGGGATACAAATTTGTTCTGCTACTTCAGGGGGAATGAATGGGATAAAGCATATAGTTCCCTTTTTATATACATCTCCAATAGATGTTATGAAAGTTGAAGATAAAGAAGCAGCATTATACCTTCATTTACTATTTGCTTTAGAAGAAAGCAGTTTGATGTATATAAGCGGAGTTTTTATTTCAAATGTTTTAGATTTTTTTAGAGTTTTGGAGGATAAGTATAAATTATTAGTAAGAGATATAAGAAAGGGAAGGATAAATAATAAAATAGATATAGATGAAAAAACTAGAACTTCTTTAAATAAATTATTATTTCCTAATGCAAGTAGGGCAGATAAATTAGAGAAAGAATTTAATAAAGGATTTAAGGTAATAGCTAAAAGAATATGGCCAAGGTTATTATTTATTGAGACAGTAACAGGGGCAAACTTTTCAATATATGATGATAAGGTAAACTATTATACTGATTCATTTCCTATTTATTCTCCTTCTTATGCTTCTACTGAAGCAATGATAGGAATAAATCCTTATATAAATAAAATTAGATATGTTATTATTCCTGATACAGCTTTCTATGAATTTATTCCCATAGAAAAGAAGGAAAACAGTAAAAATAAAACCCTTAATTTAGATGAACTAGAAATAGGTAAAAAGTATGAAATAGTTATTACAAATTATGCAGGTCTTTATAGGTATAGAATGGGAGATGTAGTAAAGGTTGTAGGTTATTATAATAACTGTCCTGAAGTCGAATTTATGTATAGAAAAAATCTGCTTTTAAATATGGTATCAGAAAAGACTAACGAAGAACATTTAACAGCTGCCATAAGAGGAACTATGAAAAAATTAAATATAAATTTGGTTGATTATACTACAGAGCCAGATAATTCTATTACTCCAGGAAGATATATATTTTATTTTGAATTTAAGGATAAGATTACAAAAAATCAAATTAAATTAATAGAAAAAACTTTAGATAAGGAATTAAGGAAAGCGAATTTAGCTTATGATAGAGCAAGAAATAATAAAAAATTATCTATGGTAAAGATAGTAATGTTATTACCAAATACCTTTAATATAATAAAGGAATCCTTGTTGAAAAAGGGAATATCAAAAAATCAAATAAAAGTTCCTAGAGTTATTTTAAATAATCAAAATATTAAGAAAGTAATAAGTTGTAATTGCCAATATAAGGATAAGTAATAACTTCCAGATCCTGTTGAAACTTAAATAGTTGCAGCAGTGTCTGGAAGTTATTATTTTCTTTAAGAAAAGATTATTATATATAATTTTTACTAATAATAACTTTATAGAGTAATTTATAGGAGGTTTATGAGAATATTATATTTAAACTAATAAGAAATAAGTTATTTTAAAGAAAGGAATATCTTAAATGAAAAATAAAAATAGAAAAATAGCTTTAATTTTACTAGTGATTTTTGAGCTAATTATATTAGTTAGTACTGTTTTTAATTTAATAGCAAGGGACTGGAGAAGGCTAGGAATATCAGCATTAGCAATAATTAGTTTTTTTATACCTTTTATTATTAATAAAACTGCCAATAAAAGGAAGATAATATTAGCGCCAAATTTTGAAATTATATCGATTATATATATTTTTCTTGCTCTTTATCTTGGAGAACTGAATGGTTTTTATGATAAATTTTGGTGGTGGGATTTATTATTGCATGGAATTTTTGGTAGTTATGCTTTTATTGTTGCCTTATATTTAAAAGAAGGAATTATTACATCAGAAAGAGAAGTAACAAAAAAGAGATATAGTATTTTTATTTTAACATTTGCCTTTTGTTTTGCAATTACCATAGGTGTTCTTTGGGAAGTTTTTGAGTTTTTAGGAGATTATTTTTTTAAAACATCTATGGTAAAAGGAGGCATTGAAGATACTATGACAGATATGATTGTAAAAATAGTATTTGCTTTTATAACTTCCTTAATATACTATTTTCGAAATAAAAATTAAAGGATTATTCATAATCTATAATTTGATAATTTTTATAATATATAAATTAATTATGTCAAAGGGGTGGAGGGTATTATGTTAGCAGATTATCATATGCATACTAATTTTAGTGATGATTCTACTTGTGAAATGGAAGCTGAAATTAAAAGGTCAATAGCCTTAGGATTAGATGAAATTTGTTTTACTGAACATGTGGATTATGGAGTAAAAACAGATTTAAATTGTAATTATTCTGAATATCGCAAGGAATTTAATAGATGTAAGGAAAAGTATAAGGATAAAATTACATTAAAATTTGGAATTGAATTTGGGATGCAGGTTAATACTATTGATGAATTTCAAAAGGATTTTTATGAAAATGATTTTGATTTTGTTATTCTTTCTTGTCATCAGGTAGATAATAATGAATTTTGGAGGCAAGACTTTCAAAGAGGAAAAACACAAAAAGAATATAATGAAAAATATTACGAAGAAATATTAAAAGTTATTAAAAGATATGATGACTATAGTGTTTTAGGGCATTTGGATATGATTAAAAGGTATGATATGAAAGGAAGTTATCCTTTTGAGAAGTTAAAGGATATAATAACTGAAATTTTAAGACATATAATCTCTAGGGGAAAGGGAATTGAAATTAACACATCTTCCTATAGATATAAATTAGATGATTTGACACCTTCAAGGGATATACTAAAATTGTATAAAGAATTAGGTGGAAGAATAATTACTATAGGTTCAGATACCCATAAAGAAGAACACATTGCTTATAAAATTTTAGAAGTAAGGAAAGAACTGAAAAAGCTTGGATTTAAACAGTTTTGTACCTTTGAAAAAATGAAGCCTATCTTTCATGATTTATAATTAATGTTTTTATTTGCAGTTATAAAGGTATATAAAAGATTTACTTATTCATCTTTTATATACCTTTGATTTTTATGTAAACTAGCAAAAATAGATATAATATAATAATGGTGATATAATTATATAAATTTATATTTTAAGAGGAAAGAAGAGGATATATAGTGAATGGTAAAATGATTAAGGCATGTGAACTAGCAAAAGAATTAGGATTATATTTAAAATTAGTAACATCAAATAAGTTTTTTGATACTTATAATCCATTTTTTAATATATTTGATGAAGTTGAGGAGCCTTGCAGGCGTATTCTTGTTCTAACTCCTTATAAGGAATTAGAAGAGGTAAATGATAAAAATCCTGCAGATCCAATAACAGAGCCGCTATTTATTGAAGGGAATATATGGATTAAGGAATATCCCTTAACAACTAATCCAAATAAGCTTAATTTAGAGGAAATTGAAATTAGTGAGGAATTTTATAATAAGATAAAAAATATGTAAAGGGGTCAGCCCCCCCCTTACAATAATTGTAAGGGGGGCTAACCCTATTTTAATAGACTTTTCTTATAAATTTGAATTATATCTTCTAATTCTACTTTTTCAGTATGATTTTTTAATTTGCTTTTATTTGAAACAAAACTTTTAGAGTAGTTTATTATTTCTTCCTCAGTTATTTCGATATTTACATTTATTAATTTGTTAAAGATATCTTCTAATTCTTCTAAATTCATTCCTAATAGATTTAACATTCTATTGATTTTAGATTTATCTTTAAAACTTTTTAAATATTCAATTGTCAATACACCATTAGCTAAACCATGAGGAAGACCCTTAAAATATGTAAGGGGATATCCCATTCCGTGAGGCAGGGAAGTTCCAGTTTGAGCAATTTGTATTCCAGCTAAAGTAGATGCCAGCATAACCTTATTTCTAAAGTTAGAATCTAATTCTTTATTAATAAGTTTCTTGAAGCAGTATTTAAATAATTCAAAGCCTTTTTCACCGTAGGTTTCTGACATATAATTGCTATTTGTATTTAAATAACCTTCAACTAAATGGGTGAAGGCATCAATAGCAGTATTTACAGTTATATCATAAGGCAAATCAAAAGTGTACTTGCTGTCAAGAAAGGCTGCAACAGGAAATACTGATTGCCCTAAATTTTTCTTTGTTTTTTCTTTGTTTGAAGTTACTATGCTATATTGAGTAACTTCTGAACCTGTTCCAGAGGTTGTGGCAACAGCTGCTACAGGAATGCTTTTAAGTTTTTTTTGAGAAAATATATTATCTTTGTTAACTTCTGGATTTTTTATAAAAATAGCCATAGCTTTTGCAGCATCCATTGGCGAGCCGCCACCTATTCCAATAACAAAGTCAACATTATTGTCTTTTCCAAGCTGGCTGCCTTTTTCTATAGTTTCTAATGAAGGATTTTCTTCAACTTCATCAAAAAGAATGTAATCTACTTCGACTTCAGTAAGAGCTTTTACAACATCATCATAGGAGCCATTCCTTTTAGCAGAATTTCTTCCTGTAACAATTAAAGCTTTTTTTCCTATGTTTCTGAATACTTCTTTATTTTTTAAAATAATATCCCTACCAAAATATATTTTTGTAGGCATTGAATAAACAAACTCCATAACCATCTACCTTTCTTTGCTTTTTTAGAAGATATGTAAGTTTTTAGTTAAATCTCTTCTTATATATTATTATATAATTATTTTTAGATATTAGCTTATTAATTGCATTTTATAGTGAAATTAAAAATCTTTTATATGAAAAGTTTCAAAAAGCCTTAGTCAATATTGGAGGACTAGGAATTATGAAAGGGGAGGTTTATGGAGAGGAGAAATATCTTCGCTTAAACTGTGGATGCACATTATCTAAATTAAAGCTTGGAATGGAAAGGTTCAAAAGAAGCTTTGAGTATTTGTATAATTTGAAAAATTAAATATAAAAATTACTCCTGCTATAATTCACCAGCAGGAGTAATTTTTATATTTTAAAGGAATTATTAAAGGTGAGTGAATAAAGTAAATTTATAAATTTATTTAATATTAGTTGAATGAAGCAGCTTATTCCAAAACCCTTTATTTGAATTGTCTATCTCTATTTCATGCTGGATAGAATAAGCCTCAAGAACTCTCTTTAGATTTTGAACTTCCTTTATTAAAGGTTTATTATTAGTTAAATAGGCTTGAGTTAAATTGTTAAATTCCTTTTGTAAATCTGCTTTAAGCTCATTATTTTTATCATTAATTTTTTGAGATAATAATTCTTCAATATTGCTAGTAAATTCTTTATGTAAATTTGAATTTATTTCATTAATATTATTAAATTTAGAATCTATGTACTCTTTGATTTCTTTATAAAATTTATCTTTAAATTCGCTGAAGTTTCTATTTTGAGTCTCAATAATCAGGGAAACAATATTTTGTAGATATAATGAATTAGCTTTTTGTATATCTTCTACTAATTGATTTTTGAAATTATTTAGTTGCATTTCTTGTTCCTTTTTAATGGAATCAATAAGTTCCTCTACAGATAATAAATTATTTTCTGAAGTTTGGACTTCATTGTCATTTAAAGGTAATTTATTATAATAATCCTCAATTTCTTTTAGAGACATACCTTTATTTTTCAACCTTATTAAAAGTTCTAAATTATCTATATCACTATTAGTATAACGCAATTCTTTGTTTACTATTTCTATTTTTAGAAGATCGCTGAATATATTAGTGTAGTATTTTATATTATTAACATTTTCGTCTAATAAATCTGCTACTTGATCAATAGAAAAGTATGAAATTTTTCCTCTTTTTTTATTTTGAATTTTATATTTGTCTTTGTTATCCATAATTATTAATTCACCCCTTTATATCATTTATCTCAAAATTCTCCTCCACTTTTATCTATTCGTATGAAAATATATTAACTTAAGTATTTATTTTAATTATTTTAAAAAATATATTAAATAGATATAATGTTTTTCTCTTTTCTACGATAATATATCTGTAGAATATAACTAGGGAGGGTAATTATGGACAAGGGAAAAATGTTATTAGTTGCATTAGGACAAGGTGCTGGAAATATAGTTGATGGACTTATGACCAAAAATCCAAGATATAATGGATTATTTATAAATAGTAGTTTATTTGATATTAAGCCATTAAAAAACGCAGATATGTCAAAAAATGTGTATTTATATCCAGGAACAGATGGCTCTGGAAGAGACAGAAATAAATCTAAAGAGATGATAATGGATAATGTTAATGCAATAGGAACATTATTAAGTAAATATCTTTTAACAGAAGTAATTGTAGTATTTACCACTATGGCAGGAGGAACAGGCTCTGGAGCAATAAAGACTTTTATACAAATTGCCAAAAAAGTACTTCCAAAGGCTAAAGTAAATGTGGTAGCCATTTTACCTAGCTTAAAGGAAGATGAATTATCCTTTAAAAATACTATAGAATGCTGGAATGATATAAATAGCATAATGGATTTAATAAATGATGTTAAATTTGTAGATAATAATAAGAGAAATACATATAGAGAGATTAATAATGAAGTTATTGAAAGCTTAGATTTAGCTTATAACATAACAGGCATTCATTCTGAAGGCAGCATTGATAACAGAGATTCATTAAGAATAAATACTGCTGAAGGGGCAGGACTTGTTTTAAAACTATATGATGGCTTAATGGATGTTAAAAGTGCTGTGGATTTAGCAATAAAAAATAGTGTTTTTGTTCAACCAGATATATATGACTGTGATTATTTAGGAATTAATTTAAAAGAAGATGGATATGATCCATATGAAGTAGCTAAATTATTTGAAGTTTATAGAACTACCTACATAACATATAACAATAAAAATAATATTGTAGTTCTTGGAGGATGTGAAATTCCGACAGAAGCAATAAAATTAATAAAGATGGCCCTAGATGATAAGAAAAAAAGAAAGTTATCAAGAAATAAGAGAAGAAGCTTTATTATTGATATGAATGCAGATATTAATGATAATTCAGGAGATAGTTTAGAAGATAGTAGTGTTGTGGAAGCTAATAATGTTGAATTTAACGATTTGCTTGAAGAGAATTTTACTATTTAAATTTTAAGCCGTTAAGTTATATATTTAGCAAATAAAAAAGGACTGTATCAAAAAGAATTTATTATTCTTATGGACAGTCTCTTTTTATTCAGCGTACTAAAAATTCAATTAAGATATTTACTTCCTTCCTTAACGCTTAACTTACTTAATTTATAGGAAGATATAAAAATTTTAACCCATTCCTTATTTGATTTTGAATATTCCCTAAGGGCCCAGCCTATAGCCTTTTCTATAAAGAATTCATTATCTTCATTATTATTTAATATAACTTTTTCAAGGACCTCTGTATTTGTGTTTTCCTTATATTTAATTTGAAAAAGTATTGCTGTTCTTCTTAACCACATATTTTCATCTTGGCTCCATTTTAATATATATTCATCAATAAGTTTAGGATATTTTTGACATATCTCTCCAACTAAATGACTGGCAATTAAATCGATAGTATCCCACCAAGACTTATTTATTATCAGTTCTTTAATAAAATGAATATCGTCATTTTGTAATTTCTTTTTTTCTTTTATTAAATAGTCTACTCCTAGATATTGAAATTCCCGATATTCTTCTTTCCATAAAGATTTTACAAATTCCCTATCAATAGGAGAATTTTTATCTAGTTTTTTAAAGAAGGGCTTTTCAAGTTCTTTTCTTAAAGGGGTTTTTATGCCTAAGAATTCAAACTGATTTTTCATATATGCCTTCATAGGAGCAGCATTATTAGGAGCTTTATTCTGCATGAATTTATCTATAATGTCCAATTTTATCATTCCTTTAATCAAGATATATGAGTGATAGTATTATTATACTATAATTTCTATAATTAGAAGGATTAATGTTAATAGTGATTTATAAATTCATTTAATATAGTCAATATTTTTCTCAATTATGCCTAATTATATAAAACATTAATTAATAATAACTAAACAAAATAGTTTGACTTAAAAAAAGGGAAGGAATAAATATTGTATAAGAAATTGTCTAAATATATAATATGAAAAAGGAGTATGCTATAGCTGTTGTAATATAAAATATTTATGAGCCTTATTTTTAATGAATAAAAAATTGGGAGGATTAAAATGGTAAATTTTGCCCATAGGGGAGATAGTATTAACTATCCAGAAAATACACTGCTTGCATTTAAGGAGGCCATTAAAGCAGGGGCTGGAGGGATTGAATTAGATGTTCATAAGACAAAGGATAATAAATTAGTAGTAATACACGATGAGGATATAGAAAGAACATTTTTAGGAAAGGGTTTAGTTAAGAATTTTACTTTAGAAGAACTTAAAGCTTTTAAGTGTAGAAGAGTTTTATTTAGAGATAATCCAGAATGCCATATACCTACTTTGGAAGAGGTATTAGATATAGTAAAAAAGAGCAATATAATATTAAATATAGAGCTTAAGACAGATGAAATACATTATGAAGGAATTGAGGAGGATGTAATAAATTTAATTAAGAAATATGCTTTAAATAACAATGTGCTTTTATCGAGTTTCAATTTAGATTCAATAAGAATATGCAAAGAAATTGATAGTAATATTAAAACAGGGTTATTATATTATAAAACTATAGAAAATATAATAGAAATTGCAAAAGCTTTAAAGGCAGATGCAATACATCCTTATTTAGAATTAGTTAATGAAGAGCTTATAAGGGAAGCTCACAAGTTTAATCTTGAGTTAAATATATATACTGTAAATGATCCTAAGTATATGAGAATGTTTAGGAATGGTGGAGTTGATGGATTATTTACAGATGATCCTAAGCTGCTAAAAGAGATTATTATGGAAAAGTAAAAAATGTTAGGATTTTCTAAATATCTTTAAAACTCTTATTGTATAAATCTTAACTATCAACTATAATTATATAAACAATAATAATATGTAAATTATAATATAAATTAAGTATAGAAATAAATTTATAAAGGGGGGAAATAAAATGGCAATGTATGAAATGAAACCAGAGTATAAAACAGGAATTGATTTTATTGATAAAGAACATGAGCAATTATTTACGATTGCAAACAGAGCATATGAATTACTTAAAAATGAATTTATACCAGATAAGTATGACTATATTGTTGAGGTAGTTGAAGAATTAAAGGCTTATACAAAGTATCATTTTGAGCATGAAGAAGAATATATGCTATCAAAGGGATATAAAAGATTATTATCACAAAAAGTAGCACATGATGAGTTTATTAATAAAATACAAAGTTACAGCACAGAATATATAGATGAAAATCAAAGAGAAGTATTATTAGGTTTATTAGCCTTACTAAATGATTGGCTTATTGAGCATATATATAAAGCAGATAAGCTTATTGCTGAAGTTAATCAATAGATAATAAAAAATGGGGCTGTCGCACTAAATAATTAGTGTGAAGCTCCTTTTTGATGAAAAAAATAAATCCCAGACTTTAAAAGTCTAGGATTTATGGTAAAATATTTTTCATGCCTATAAAAAAAATCTTACGAA
>Ga0134091_1000108_pt1 | contig 79148 bp, 71 predicted proteins | sample 2_5taG_FD_94451 | JGI IMG/M metagenome (GOLD analysis project Ga0134091, IMG submission 94451) | Switchgrass degrading microbial communities from high solid loading bioreactors in New Hampshire, USA - 2_5_20_6_A2 metaG | ecosystem: Engineered > Bioreactor > Semi-continuous > Anaerobic >...
GCGGTCGTTATGCAAGGACTCAAAGTATTTTTGCTCAAGGGTATTCATGCTTTAAGCCTCCTATTCAGAAAAGAAAAGATAATATTTGATTAAATCATAGAATTTCTTTCAATATTCGTCAATTCTATCTGACCCAGCTCTTTCAAGGTTTCGGTAATCAACGACTATGGTGGAAATCAGGGTATATGTGAGCATTGTTTGGACCCATCGTCTGATGCATCTGAAATTGAGCCAATAGCGATCACCGGAATAGAACTCGCGGAATCCAGCTGCTCTGTTTCCTTGCAAAAGTTTTATTTTGCACTGACAACTAAATGAACCATCCCATCCACTTAACATACTTTATACCTTCTCTTGAACGTGAGATTAACTCATTGCGATACGCTTTGACCGTCATAAGACTTCATAAGGGAGAGTATAAGAATGTTGCGCAAAATAGCATGCGTGCTGATCGCCGCCCTGCTGTCCATCGTATTTGCTGGCTGTTAAGGCAATGAGAACAGGGACATTGTGGTCGTGTCCAAAGAAGATGGTTCGGGCACAAGAGGCGCGTTCGTTGAGTTTGAAATCGTTGAAAAGGACGCGTCCGGCAACAGAATCGATCATACCACGGACGAAACAATCGTTGTGAACAGCACTTCCATTGTGATGAACTCTGTGGCCGGCAATGAAAAAGGAGCTCATTCAGAACGGCATGGTGCGGCCGGAAGACGTCGCTGCCTTGGTATGGCAGATTCTAGAAGAAATGTTTTATAACCTTTGCGACAATGCGATTAATACAATTACAAAAACGTCAATGTCGACGTCTGTGTCCAAACCTATTGCGCCATGTGGTTCCGACTGTTTCAGACAACGGTTTCGGCATCCCGAAGGCGCATCAAGACCGTGTATTTGAACGGTTCTACAGAATTGATAAATCCCACTCCAGAGAGACGGGCGGAACAGGGTTGGGACTTTCCATCGTGAAGCACGGCGCGGAGTTCCACAACGCATCCATACGGCTTTCGAGCGCGCCGGGCAAGGGTACCACGATTGCGATTGCCTTTCCGCGCATTATGTGATGGTTACTTGTGAAATCGCCTGGTCTTGCTGGCAATAGCGCTGTAAAGCCATCAACGAAGCCATTACTCATAGAACCGCACAGTAACTCAAAAAGCCCCCAGGAGATTTGTCTGGGGGCTTATTTCAGTGTGCAGCGTCATAATTTTCAAAAAGAATGGATATATTGAACGGTGGCAGCTTCTGCGGAGCTTGAAACTCCATCATGCCAAGCGGAATAATGCTACGTATACATGTTGGTGATCTCCGCACCCGTTCCCGCCGTGGTCGGAACGGCGATGATGGGCAGCGTCCCTCCTAGGATGCGAACGCACTTGCGAAGAAGCCCCTTCATGCTACGGTTTGCGCTTTTGCACCTGCGGCGATGAGTTTGCAGGTGTCCAGCACGGAACCGCCGCCGAGGGCGACGATGCAGTCGGCGCTGCACCGGAAGGCCGTCCAGCCTTCGCGGATGCTTTCCACCGCAGACTCGGACGCGATGCTGTGAAAGCCATGTGCGCGATGCGTTTGCCTGCAGCGAGTCCAGAATTTTCTCGTGATAACCGAGGAAATGGACGGTTCTGTCCGTCACCAGCAGGACTGACCGATACCCTGCGGCTGCGCAGATTTCGCCGATTTTTCCTTTCGACCCGAAACCAGCCGTTACCACAGGCTCCGGCTTTGGAACCGTCTTGATGACGACGCCCGGCAGTTTTCGGAGCGTTCTTCTGAGCAAATAAACCACTTTGATCTTCCTGTCTCTTCAGAATGCCTTTTGAAAAGGGACCAGCCTGAAATTTCCATGGCATCCACATAGATGCTTCTGTGCCGACGATTTGAGACTATAGCATTGACTGATTAAAAGTTTCAAATGGATTGGGGAGATAGCGGGAGCAATGAGCGGGGGAGAAGAGTGTTGTGTATAGTGTCTCTGTGACCCGGTTGAATCGGTGGCAGTCACCCTTTGCTTACTTTTCAGTAGCCGTAGGTATCGTTTCGGGATCACACTCAAAATAAACACAGTGTTTAAGATAGGCAAAAAGAAAAAAGCCAGATAAAATCTGGCTTTTTTCGGTGGTCTGGGTGAGAAGATTTGAACTTCCGGCCTTTTGAACCCCATTCACCCGATTGGCTGTAGGACTTTTTGCAAAAAGTGCCGAAAATGCTGAATTTGTCTGGGTTTGCGGGCATTTTTAAGAAACCAGAGAAAGCAGGAAAAAACGAAGAAAAAAGGACTATTGGGTGTCAGCATGGGTGTCAGGTGCTTTTTCGAAGTGCCGGACGAGCTTGTTGATCGAGCTCTGCATTTTCCTTTTTGAGAGCTGTGTATATTTCTTCATGGTCGTAAGTCTGTATGCCCTAGCAGGTAGGGAGGGTCTACATGCCCAGCAACCGAATGCGCAGCTTGCTGAAATCCTGGCTGGATATCGCACTGCGGATTAGCAACTCCCTTTCTTAAGATTGTACGTCCGTAATCATCTTCTCGAGATAAAGTGCCTCGTCATTTCGACAAATTGCTTTCCGAATGTATGTAGCAACATCCGATGTAGCATTTTCATACTCATTATCATAAATCCTCAGGATTGTTTCTCGTATATACTGTTCATGTTTTATAATTACATCTTTAGAAAGACATAACAGTGCTTCAATGCAATATTTAATATTCTCTATCGACATGGGAATAGATTCTGTTATCCACTGCTGACGATAAGCATCTTTCTTTATTCCGGCATTTCTTGATAATGATGTAGGTAGCTTATTCCGTGGAATCACTTTCCCTTCGAGCCTTTCAATTAAACTTCTTTTTGCCTGTCCACGGCTCGTTGTACTTTTTATCAATAATAAAGCATCAGAAAATGTAATTGATGCCTGCCTTATATAGAAGTATACAGGATAGTTTGCAGTAGCTTCAGAGCATATTCTTTTAATATACTCTTTCGGTTCCTCAACAGATTTATTTTTCAGAAAAGTCCGAATAATATCACGTTGTAACAAGGAGTCTGTCATTGCTTTTACAACTTATACGTTGCCTGTGCTACCAAAACTCCTGATGGAGGGTTTGATCCTTAGAATCGTTGCCTCTTCTAAATTAGGAAACGTGTGTACCTAAGGAAAACCCTTTGCAATTGAATTTCACTAACACCTTTATATCTTCTGGATGAAGAGGTATACGTTACGTCGCCGATTCCACATCACAAAGTGACGACCGCGAGCCATCCCGCAGTCGTCACTTTTTTGCATGCTAATTGTCAAAACCAAACGATCTTACCTTTAACGTCCTGCAGTTCTCAGAAACCGTCCGTACCACTTGCTGAGAGATTCCTTCAGGCGCTTTGACGTTGACCTCCAGCGAAAGTTCGACCTGAGCATTATCAACCGAAATCAGATGGCTGATAACCTCCTCCACCAGCTTTTGAACATCCCGTCCAATCCGGGTTGTATCCAGCTGCGCGGACATATAGAAATGCCTGTTTTTAGGCGCTTCCGGTTCTTCCGGCAGATTCATGAAAACCGGAGCAACATTTCCTATGGATGGGGTGAAATCGGTGCTGGTTTCCACGTTTTGAGCCAGCACGGCCTGCTTCTGCAGGTTCGTATCGATTTCCGCCTGTTTTTGCCTGAAATCCTCCTCCAATTGTTTTTGAGCAGCATCCAGCTTCACAAGGTAGCCCGAGCGTTCGATGATGCCCACATACTGGTTGAACTTCAAATCCAGATAGCGCGTGCCGTCAAACCCGGAAGCATAAGCGAAATACTCAGTGGCATTCACCCCAGCCCGAATGGTCTCCTGCAACACATTCTCGTTTGCCAGACGGGGCAGGTAGCAGTACGTGCAAAGGTAATCCCAGAGCTGTTTGACGGACAGATGATTGCTCTCACGCCAGAGCACATGGTCCAGCTCCATCTTGAGCAAGGCGGGGGCCCACTCGGTAATCAGGGCTTCGTTTTGCATCATCTTTTTCGCAGCTCTGGTGACAATACCCTCATCCATGCCGCTGATCTTGACGACATCCCACTGAATCTCCCTGATATCCTCATTTCTGTCAATATAGGGGACCAGCAGCCAGCAGTAGGTGTTCTGAATACTTTTTTCGACTTTATTGCTGCAGGATTTCAGGTTGATCTCTGTTTCCTTAATCTGGGAGGTATCCAGTCCCAGCAGTTCGCTTTCCTCATTGATACGCTTCCACGCGAGATAGTACCTGACTTCCTGCCGAAGCGTTTCCATATCATTCAGATCTGGAGCCACAAATGCCAGCATATTGCGATACATACGCGGCGATGTTCCCCTGTTGTTCAGTATATCCATAGCGGCAATGAACGCCTGGTTTTCGGGGAGTTTCGCCGTGTACGTATCGGACGGAGGCAGAATCACCAGTCTTGCAGCCTGTTCATCGGTCACATCGAGGGTTGATTTGGGGCAAACATGCAGCGCCGCAAAAGGAGGCGCCTTTTTCAGTTCTTTCAGTCTTTGCTCAATTTCATAATCCACTTCCGCAAGCGAAATTTGCGTTGCGCGGTCTTCCACTGTTTTGCGCAACGTCGGGCGCGTATCGTACCAGAAACGCTCTCCGTTCGGACTGGTGTACAGGTATGCCAGCGACCGCTGCAGGGTATCCAGCGCATCGTTAAAGTTGGCGATGTTTTCACCAGGCTGAACCACACCCAACCGGATGCGGGAAGCTTCGATGCCGCGCACATTCTGCTGCCGGACAGTGGGCGCGCTGCCCAGCATGATCGTCCTTGCCACGCGGCGGGCTGCCAGATTCTTCCCAAAGCGCGGGTTTTCCTGATCCTTTTGAAAGGGCGTAGAGTTCCTGCCGTCCACTTCGCGATCCACCAGCGCGTTCCATCCCTCAGAAAGGTGACGCGTCAGCTCATCTCGCACGCTCGGCGCATCCAGCGGAATGGAGCCAGGCATAATCATCAGTCCCATATCACGGCTCATCCAGAGCTCATGGATGACCGCTGCCATCAGACGCAGAACGCCGCGCGTCCTCTGGAACTTCTCCAGCGTCGCCCAGTCCTCATACAGGCGGTCGAACACCTCGGGATGGATGGGATAGCAGGCGATCATGCGCTCACGATACGCAACTTTACTGCACGCAAAGGGGAAGTCGTTCCGGTTGGCATAGTACATCTGGCTGAACGACCTGCAAACCTCATCGCGCGCCTCTGGATTCTTGCAGTCCAGAAACAGCCTGCGCCGCACAATCTCAAAACCTTCATTGGCGGCGACGGGTTTCCAGATGGACTCCATGCGCCCAAAGGTATGCTCAATGGTCGCAAGGGCAATCTGCCCTGCCTCGCCGCCAACCTCAATATCCGACTCTGGAATGGAGGCCACTACCAGACTGTTCTTGCTGGCGTAGGCAGCTTCAGTAATCTCCTGAATAAAGGAGAGGAAATTCTCAAACGTTCCCGCAGGCAGTCCAGAGGCGCCATACAGCCTTCTGGCGTATGCCACTAGCTCGTCCATCAAAATCAGGCAGGGCCCGCAGGCGTCAAAGAGTTCTTTCAGCGCTTCCGACCCCGGCGAAACGCCTTTCCTGTCGGCTTCCCGGACGTAGTCATACAGCTTCAGATTCCCGGCGGACAACGCAAGCTGCGCCGCCATCTCCCCCCACAGAGTATTGATGGTGATGCCAGGCATGTTGGCCGGGCGCCTGCTCTTCGTCGGATCAAGCACAGTGCCGACCAGCACAGCGATATTCGCCCTGGGCAGCGAGCGGACTCCCGCCTTTTCCAGAACGGGTTCTACTTTCGGAATTTTCTCCAGCGAGACGCGCCCGCCAAGCAGGTGATACAGCGCAATCATGCTGTGGGTCTTGCCGCCGCCGAAAGCGGTTTTCAGCTGAATGACGGGCTCGCCGTCCTTGCCGCAAACCCGCCGAAGCGCCTGTTCCAGCAGGTTCGCCATGCCCTCGGTGACGTAGGTGCGGGCAAAGAACTCCACCCCACCGGGTCGCGATACTCGTCCGCCCCCTCTCCTTTCACGACCTGCGAAAGGTTGGCTGCGAACTCCGCGTTCTTGTATCGCCCCTGCGCCACATCGGAATGCGGTTCGATGACTTCCCGCCAGCAGGGAAGACCCTGAACGGGCGTCTCATGCAGGACGCCGTACTGTTTGGTTTTTGTCGAAGGAGTAGGCACGGACTCGACCGAAGTGGAGCCGTTCGCCGAGCCATATTTCACAAAGCGCATCAGGCTCCGGATTTCCTCCGCGCTTTCGGCGTCAATCTGTTCGCACAGGCGGGACATGGTGTCCAGCGCGCGCCAGGTGTCGCTGTCCGAAAAGTCTTCCCCCCCAAGATGGGCCAGCCTGTTCCGTATCCTCATCAGCTCCTTTGCCCAGATGCGATGGTCGATGGAAAGCTTCTTGCGGAACACCGTGCCCCAGTGCAAATCAAACAGCAGCAGGCAGCGCTGAATGTCCAGCGAATCCACCAGCTTGTCCCACGGGCCAGAGATTGGCAAGTTGCGCTTTTGCTCTTCATAGAGCCTGTTGAGGACACCTTCCTCCCACCAGTTTTGCCCGTACTCATTTGTGAGTTCACGGGCGATATATGGAGCGAAAACTGTCAGCAGGATGCGAAATCCCTGAGTAACCTGAAGATGATTGCTTCCCATTCCATTCTCCTCCTTTAGCTTTCAAAGGCAAAAAGCGACACTTGCGATGCGTTATCTCCAATGGATTTCAGTTCCGCAACCTTGGCTTGGATATCCGGCCAGGCGATGACGAGGGAGTTATAGGCATACGCTTCGTCAGCCCACCCCTTGCGCTCCGAAATGGTGTACAGGCGGTAGGCCAGCGCTTTGGCGTGTTCTTCCCTGCCGTCAATAATGCCAGCGATGATTCTTGCCGCGGCTTTGACGCCGCCCTGTTCCAGAGCGCGAGTCAGCTGCTGCGTGAGGAGCCAGAGGACTTCGCTGTCCACCTTTTCGGGGAGTTCATCCCTTTCCAGCAGCCTGACCACGCCTTTTTGCGCATACAGGATGCCGCGCCTTGCGAGCCTGTCCACCGACGTGACCCGCGCCCGGGCGAGCACATCCGCTTCGCCGTACTTCACATCGTTGAAGGCATACTGGGTGAACAGATCCACACAAAAGCGGCTGTCGCCATCCATATCGCCTTCCTGTTCGGCAAAATAAGCATCGATTTCCTGATTGATGAGCTGCAGCGCGCTTCGGACGCTCATGGGCGTGCCGTCCGCCTCCAGAACTTTCGAATAACGGGAATAAACGCTCATGCCTGGGCCGATGGCGGACTGCGCCAAGTCCACAGGAGCGATATTGCTGGCCTGAAGCTTCTTCAATGCGGGTTTAAGTTCCCGTTTCAGGGCGTTGATGAAGTCGCGGCGGGTGCAGACCGGCGCATCTGCGGGGCGTTTTCGGCAGACGAGGACAATTGAAGAAGCCAATGCATTTGAACTGATCTCACGCGTTCTTCCCACCTTCTCAGTTGATATGGGCCATGTACCGCATACACAAAAACCAGCTGAAGTTATCGCTGAAAGCATAGTATCCCACCCGGAAGAAACAGCATTAACACCCTTACAGTTAATGTCTTCTCCGTTTTCACTTTGCTTATATGCATAATATACAGTTAGCGGTATGTCTTCATCTATTGCTTTATAAAAAATTTTGAATGTATCAAACATACCATTTTCAAAAAAAATCCGAGCAGCTTCGTTACTTCCATCAAAGCGAAAAGGGTTAGCAATTAACTCTCCTTCTTTAGGTACTAATAGTGTCTTAAAAAGATCAGGAAAAGAACTTTTCAGGGATTGACGAAGCCATGTATAAAAAAAGTCAGATAGGTCTGCATACCCAATATTATCATAATAAGGAGGATCGCATGATATCATTACATTTTGCAACCCAGTAGCTTTTCTCACATCCAATTGCTTGACTAGTCCTTCTCCCTGAGAAGGCAATGCAGATATGCATTCGACAATCTTCCGAAGAATTAAAGTATAACTTCCACTAGAACTTGAAAACGGATTGCTCTCAGCATAATCCCACACCATTGATAGCGTTGGTCGTGCAAAAGTATTTCTTATGACCCCATTAATATTAATCCACGAACATAAGGTTGAGCTAACGTCGGCTTGCTTATCAATTGAAAACGCTAAGAAAACTTCGATTGCTTTTGCATAATCTGAAGAACCACCGTCACTTTCAACTTTTTCTTTTACTTTTGAAATTAGAGTACTGAACGTCGAAAGGGTTAATAATTGTCGCTCATTGAACAAATCTCTATGTTTTTTCATACCATAGCATTGTACGCGAAACCCTAATGCCTTTTCAGGTAAATCAGTAAGCAAAATTGATTCAGGAGCGGAGCAATCAGATGCCCTTTTTGCACGCTATCTGGTGCAAAAAAAAGCCGTCCGTTTTTACCCTCACATACAACAGCAATCATATGAGCACCCATACGTTTTGCTCTTGCTTCTGTTCGAATATAATTAAGTTCAACTGGCATTTCACAGGCAATGCAACGTGCACCAGTCCTTTCAACAGTACCATTTGGAGCATTGCTTCCTTTTTCTATTTTATAGCAAACTTCTCCATTATGAACTATCGGTTGAACATACACCATCTCCTTTTTTTTCATTAAAACAAAGCTTTTAACCAACGGCATCTCGCACCCACACGCAGGATTGGGGCACTTTACCGTCCGCGCCCAGATCCATGCAATGACGGTGTGTTCCTGACCGTGCTCGTCCTTCACTTTGGGGTAAAGATGCCCGATGCGCTTGAAGGCCTCCTTCTTCATCCACTCGCCGTAATAGCGCACATCCTCCGCAAGCCCCGCGGCGCCTTTCCATTCGGCATCCAGTCGCCTTCGGGATTCGGGGTTGACGGGCGGCTGGTTGGCAAACTTCGGCGGGATTTCGATCATCGCCTTGTTTATCAAGACGGCAACGGGGTTCAAGTCGCTGGCGTACGCCTTAAGGCCAAGCCTCTGGGCTTCCAGCGGAATCGAGCCGCCGCCGGCAAACGGGTCGAGCAGCGCCGGCGGATTGCCGTTGTGGACTTTAGAATCTCGGCTTTGGCTTCTTCAAGCACATCTGGGTTATTGGAATTCTCCCACTTCACCAGCCTTTCGAGAATATCAAACAGGCGCTGGCGCTCCTTGTTTTGCAGTTCTTCGGTGGGGAACTCCTCCGGATGGCTGGACGGGTCATCCACCAAGGACGCCCAGATAACGGCGCGGGCGGCTGCAAGAGGGCGCCTTGCCCACCAAAGGTGCAACGTGGATGGATGGCCGTGGCGGATGGACTTTTCGCGCGCAGATTCTGCGTTGATGGCATCCAACGGAAGTGCGACTTCGATCAGTTTCTTCTTGTACTCCATGTCAATCGGCTCTTTCTAAAAGTATTTCTGAATGATTCATCAGCTCTGCAATGCTGTAGTTGATGCTCGTCACCGCAAAGTCCGGACGCTCCTTAAAGGGCTTTTTGAGATAGACGGTGCGCGTTTTCATGCCATCCACCTCGACGATGGCCAAAATGAATTCATCCGGCTTGTTCAATGCCGTAAGAATTTCGTTCTTGCTGACGGCAACGGTGCTTGCCCCCTTCGCCCGCCCTTTGACCTCGATAAACCGCAACGGGGAAAGATTGCCGCGCCTTTCCTTGGGTATCAGGGACTCCACATCATAGCCGCGCTTTTCTGCGCTCACGTCCCGGGGGATGTATCCTAGGGATGATTCAATCTCCATTACAGCCCGCATCGCAGCGCGCTCGATCTCCTGCCGCGCTTTTGCATCGGCCGAGAAGGCATCAGGTATGCCTTGCAGCCTGTTCAGCAGACCCCGCGGGATAACCAGCGCTCCGCCGACAATCACGGGCGGCGTTGCTGAAATGTGCTTTTCAATCTCCAATTCGGCAAGCCTTTTTTGCAGCCGGGCTTCGAGTTCTTCCGCGCGGCGCGCAGCCATCTGCGAGTTGAGTTTTGCGTTGGGTTTACCTGCCGCTTCTTTCTCTTTCAACTCTGCTGCTCGAAAATCCCAGTACTGAATTTCTGCAGTCAAGCGCTCCTTCACAGCTTTGGCAGTTTTCTCAATCAGTTTGATTTTGTGCTGCCGCACTTCCGATACGTGGGCGGGAATGATCTTTGAAATGGCGTAACCGACGGCGAGATCTTCCACATTCTGCTGGAGCCATGACTGGCTTTTCAAATACGGGCGAATGGCTGAAAGCTCACTCTCGCTGGCCGCTCGATAATCCAGATAGGGCGCGTAACCGGCGTTGGACGCCGAACCGTCCTCCTTGAGTTCGACAAAGTGGATGTGTTTGGATATGACGCGCTTGTTGCCGTTGGGCAGGGTCACGCCGTCCTGCACGGAATCCTCAATGTAAAACAGCAGCCTTGCATCTGTTCCATAGTCGTTATCGTCAATGAAGATGGCACCGCGCTTCAGAACGTCCATGTTCCGCTCGCGAATGAGATCAATGGTTGCCTCAAGGAGCGGATGACCGGGGGCAATCAGCGTTGCCAGCGGCTGACCCTGAACATTGCAATAGGCTTTGTCGAAGCACACTCTTTCGTAGCGCTGCAGCACCGGCTGCCCAGAGCCTATCTGCATATCGCGATTGCGAATTGCAAACGGAACAAACACAATCTCGTAGCGGCCTTTTTCTCTCGGGCTGATTCTTCCGCCGAGGCTGGTAAATGCTTCGATAAAGAACGCTTCAATGACGTCAAACCCCAGAATGCAACAATCTATCGTATGCTTGTTTAGATTTTTAATAGGGACATCTTGTCCCTATTAAAAATCAATGTCACAATGATGTAACATAATTTCTATCCCAAGCTCTTTTCTCTTTCCTCATCGATAAAATGCCGGTCTAGCTGTCATCAATGCCGTTGTGGTTGCCCTAGCCGCCGCTGGGGGCTACGATACCGTCAACGAAGCAATTAATACCAACAGAACCGCCAAGTAACTCAAAAGCCCCAAGGCATTTTTGGCCTTGGGGCTTTTTTTACAATTTGCTCACAATTTAATTTTGGCTATTTTTTGTATAAGTCGCCTTTATTGTTAATTTTGAAACACGATTCATATTTCCCTCTTATTCTGTTAACAATTTATTCATTTTTATGGGTATCAGAAAAATAGAACACCTGATCAGTCGGCGCAAAATTCGACAGTTTACCGTGGATGCTTCAATGCCTCTGGGTATTTATGAGCAGATTTTAGGCTTTACAGACTGGTACAAGCAAGACAGAAGCCAAATAAATATACCACTTACTATTGGTTTTATGCAGCAACATGGCAGTAAAAACGCCTTTAAGATGCATATCGCTCAGACCTCTTTTCATTTCGCTGGACGAGTGCTGATACTCTGTTTTCGCAGTCATAAAACGGATATTCATTCTATAATCTCATAGATATGCATTTGTAAACATATTGTAAACTGTACTATTTGACCGAAATATTTGCCTATATTCTGTAGAATCTGTCACCCGCTCAAACTTGTGGCTGACACCCATGGTACATAGTCCGGTACATATGGGTGTCAAAATGGGTGTCAGACCGAAAAAATGAGCACAAATTTAAGTCGGGCAAAAAGAAAAAAGCCAGATAAAATCTGGCTTTTTTCGGTGGTCTGGGTGAGAAGATTTGAACTTCCGGCCTCTTGAACCCCATTCAAGCACGCTACCAAACTGCGCCACACCCAGACGCTTTCCGGCGGTTTATCCCCGCCGGGCGAAATATATTATACGCAATCGCTCCCGTAAATGCAAGCCCTTTTTCTATAAATGAGCATAAAAAAGGATGCAGCAGGGCTGGGCAAAGCCCTGCTGCACTTGAAGGGGGGATACATGGAGACACATATGGGACCATGCAAAGCCCTGCCTTTCGGCAGTGCTAGATGCGCGCCACGCCGCTCCTTCTGGCTGCCTCCGCCACCGCTTTGGCCACCGCGTCGCGCACGCGGGGGTCCAGCGCGGCGGGAATCACGTAGTCCGCGCTCAGCTCCTCGGGCGCGATGAGGTCGGCGATGGCCTTCGCCGCGGCGACCTTCATCTCCTCGTTGATATCCGACGCGCGCACGTCCAGCGCGCCGCGGAACACGCCCGGGAAGGCCAGCACGTTGTTGATCTGGTTCGGGAAATCGCTCCTGCCGGTGCCCACCACCTTCGCGCCCGCCTCCCTGGCCAGGTCGGGGTGGATTTCGGGTATGGGGTTGGCCAGCGCGAAGACGATGGGGTCCCTGTTCATGGACTGCACCATCTCCTTGGTGACCACGTTGGGCGCGGAGACGCCGATGAAGATGTCCGCGCCGGCCATCAGGTCGGCCAGGCCTCCCTTGATCTTCTCAGGGTTGGTGCGCTTGCTGATCTCCTCCTTGAAGGGGTTCATGCCCTCGCGTCCTTCGTAGATCGCGCCGTCCTTGTCGCACAAGTACAGATGTCGCACGCCCAGCGCCAGCATGATGTTGGCAATGGCCATGCCGGCGGCGCCAGCGCCGTTGATGACCACCCGGACGTCCTCGATCTTCTTGCCCACCACCTTCAGCGCGTTGAACACGCCGGCGGCCACCACGATGGCGGTGCCGTGCTGGTCGTCGTGGAAGATGGGGATGTCGCACCGCTCCTTGAGCTTGCGCTCGATTTCAAAGCAGCGGGGCGCGGAGATGTCCTCCAGGTTGACGCCGCCGAAGCTTCCGGCAAGCAGCGCGACGGTGTTGACGATCTCGTCCACGTCCTTGCTGCGGATGCACAGCGGGAAGGCGTCCACGCCGCCGAAGGCCTTAAAGAGCACGCACTTGCCCTCCATGACGGGCATGCCGGCCTCGGGGCCGATGTCGCCCAGGCCCAGTACGGCGGTGCCGTCCGTCACCACGGCGACGAGGTTCCAGCGTCGGGTGTACTTGTAGCTGAGGTCGACGTCCTTGCTGATCAGCTTGCAGGGCTCGGCCACGCCGGGGGTGTAGGCCATGGTCAGATCTTCCTTCGTAGCCACCGGGCAGGTGTACTCCACGGTGATCTTGCCGCGCCACTGCTCGTGCAGTTCCAGGGCTTTCTTCTGCGCGTCCGTCATGCTGTTTATTCCTCCCAAACGAATTTGAAGTCCACCTTCAGCTGGTCACGGGCATCCTCCAGCGACTTGCGCACCGCCGGGTTGAGCGGGATGCCGGTCTTGCTGCGCTCGAGGAACGCAAGGTACTCCTTCTCGCCGGCGGTGTAGATCCTGTCATGCCCCTTGGCCTTCTTGGAGGCGCGCAGCTCGCGCAGAATGTCGCCCGCGGTCTTTTTGAACTCCTCCACCGGCACGAAGGCGTTGATGTCGATGGCGATGAAGAAGTGGCCGAGATGGTACGGGCGCTTGTTGCCCTGCTCGTCCACGCCGTTGAGCGCCTTGAGGAAGGAGCCGCTCTGCAGCGCGGCGGACAGCACCTCCACCACGGTGGCGTAGCCGTAGCCCTTGTAGCCCGCAAGATCCTCGCCGATACCACCCAAAGGCGCCAAGGCGCAGGTGCCGGTGCCAAAACCCTTGAGGGCGACTTCCGGGTCGGTGACGGGGTTGCCGTCGCTGTCAATCACCCAGCCGACGGGCATCTCCTTCTTGATGCGGGCGTAGTGCTCGATCTTGCCGCGCTGGGTGATGGAGGTGGCGCAGTCCAGGATGAAGGGGAACTCCTCGTCCGTCGGGAAGCCGATGGTGAGGGGGTTGGTGCCCAGCATGTTCTCGACGCCGAAAGTCGGCGCGATGGACGGGCGGGCGTTGGTGCCGGTGATGCCGATCATGCCCTCTTTCGCGGCCATGATGGCGTAATAGCCGGCGATGCCGTAGTGGGTGGAGTTGCGCACCGCCACCATGCCCATGCCGTATTCCTTCGCCTTGTCAATGGCGAGCTGCATGCTCTTCACGCCGATGACGTGGCCCATGCCGTCGTGCCCGTCCACCACGGCGGTGGTCTTGGTCTCGCGCACGATCTCGAAGTTGGTGACGGGGTTCTGGATGCCTTCGTTGATGCGGTCGATGTAAATGGGTTTGAAGCGCCCGACGCCGTGGGAATCGATGCCCCTCTTGTCGGACTCGATCAGAACGTTCGCGCAAATCTTGGCATCCTCCTCCGGGACACCGATGGCGATGAAGGCGCGGGTCATAAAGTCTTCCATGCGCTCAAAGGTTTCGTAGTAAATCTTGTTGTCCATGCTTTGATCCGCCTTTCTTGAGTCGTTGTGTCAGAGTTGAAGTTCCGGGAGGCCTGCCCAAAGTCCTTCGAAGTTATGAAGGGATATAAAAAGAGACATAAAACAGGAAGATGCCTTCCTATTCTGTGTCTCTCACAATCTCACACGGGATTTGGTATTAGTATATCCTAACGAAGACCGTTTTGCAAGTGTGTTTCAGGAAGATTTTTAAATTTTTTCAAGCACATGTTATCTGTTCATGCATAAACATGTTAAAACGCATGTGTGGCAGTACGGCCCTATTCGAGGGGCATTTCGTAAAGCAGCACAACGCCGCCGTCCCCGTACTCCTTCCACGGGCTTTCGAACGCGCCGAGGCAGCGTATCCCCATCCTTTCGTAGACGCCCACCGCCCGCTCGTTCTGCGGATAGACCACGAAGCGGTAGCACGCGCAGCCGCCGTTTTTTGCCCGCCGCTTCAGTTCTTCCAGCATCCTTTTCGCAATGCCCTTTCCCCGGTATTCGCCGTCCACCAGCAGGCGGTGGAAGTACGCCGGCCTGCCCTCGCACCGCCAGGGCATGTGCGCCACTTCCTCAAGGTGCTCGTGCCAGGCGGCGTAGGCGACGATGCGGCCCCCTTCGCCCAGCATCGCGATGGCGGAGCCCACGTCCCCCGGCAGCATGCAGAGGGGATAGTCGTCCTCGTCCGCGCTCCATTCCGGAATGCTTTCCCGCATAAGCTCCCGCTTGAAAAACGCCTTGACGGCGGGAAGGTGCTCTTCCCCGACGTCGACGATCTCGTACACTTCCCTCGCCCGCTCCTGTGAATGATCCCCCTGCCCGCCTTCGCGGCGGACGGACCTTTCTTCCTCGAACCCGTCCGGATAGCGTTTTTGCAGCTTCTCTAGGTTCATGCGCAGGATGTCCTCCAGCGAGTAGCCCAGCGCGGTGGCGGTTTCCGCCAGATACCAGGCGATGTCCCCCAGCTCCTGCGCAAGGCGTTCTCTGTCCAGCGCGTGCCCCTGGGCGAGGTGCTTCTTGACGATGTCGATGGCTTCCCCCGCCTCGCCGCACAGCCCCATCACGCCGTTGACCAGCATGTCCCTTTCAGAAAGGGCGGGGTTCAGCGTCCTCATGGCGAGTTTTTGGTACTCGTTCGCGGTCACGGCTGTTCCTCCCTGTCCTGCTCTTTGGGTTATTGTACCATATATTGCCCCAAGCAAAAAGAGCCGCGCGAAAAGCGGCGGCTCCTTTGCAGTGCAATGCGGGAGAGGGCGGGCAGGTTCTTGCCATTTCTTCGCCCTTTGCGCTACAATAGGCAAAGTGATACCATCAACGCACACGGAGAAGGACAATGTTCACGTACAAGACCAAAGGCACCTGTTCCACCCGCATCGACCTGGAGTTTGACGGCGACGTCATCACGTCCTGCCGCATTCACGACGGCTGCAAGGGCAACGTGGCCGCCATCAACAAGCTGGTCGTCGGCATGAAGATCGACGACGTCATCAAAAAGCTCAAGGGCATCCCCTGCAGGGGGAACACCTCCTGCCCGGACCAGCTGGCAAGGGCGCTGGAGGAGTACAAGGCCTCCCGCTGATTCAGGCGAAGAACTTGACGTACACCGCGTAGCCGCTGATCGCCAGCTGCGAAAGGGTCAACGCCAGACACACGGCCGCATAGCCCAGCTTTTCGGCCTTTTTGAAGTGGCAGAACCCCCAGAAGGGCACGGCGGGAATGGCGGCTGCGTAAAGGATCAAAAGTGCTTCCATCTGTCTCCCAATCCATACAAAGATACATACAGCATAACAGGATTCCGGATGGAAACATAGTGTAAAAGGCTGGCGCGAGTGCCAGCCTTTTCTCTGCGCTGCGCGAAAAAAGGCCGCCCGGTTGGGCGGCCTTTTCCGTTGCTGGGTTTTTCTTACTTCTGGCCCTTCGCGGCGTTCATGAAGCGGCGCTGATAGCTGGTCACCTGGTTGGTGGAGGTGAAGCGGGCCAGGTAGTTGGGCTCGGCGGTGATGACCACCTTGTGGTGCATATCCTGGAACTCGGGCTCGGCGAGGACCTTGTCGATGTCCGGATAGTTGTACGGGCCTTCCATCGAGCAGATGATCAGGCGGGTGTCGGACATGTTGCAGTTGCGCAGCATGCGCAGGTTATGCCTCATGCCGTCCAGGCCGTCGGAGCCCTCGGGGGTCTCGAACCTGCGGTAGCGGATGGTATCCTTCGCGATAGTGTAGACCTCGTCCAGGGAGACCTTGTCGATGGTCGCCGGGGAGAAGTAGTCCACCGAGTAGAGGTACGCCTTCAGCGCCTCGAGGTGCTTTTTGTCGCCGGTGGCTTCGTAGGCCGCCACGTACTTCTTCATCGCGGTGGTCTGCACCAGGCGGTGGCGCACGAAGGTGTTGATGAAGTACGGCCTTGCCTGCAGCGCCAGCTGGGTCTGGTAGGGCTCGAACATCAGCGTGAAGTTGATGCGGTAGCCGGCCTCGGTGAGCTTGAGGGCCAGGTTGTGGCCGCGGAAGGCTTCAGCGGTCTTCACGTCGGTGTAGTCGTTGGCGAGCTTCTTGTCGCCCTCGAGCAGCTGGTGGACGTTCTCTGGATCGACGGCGCCGGTGTGCGGAACCTTGATGACCACGCGGTACTTGGAGAACATCTCCTTGAACTTCGCGCACTCCTCAAGGATGAGGTTGAAGTCCTTCTCGAAGGGGTTGTTCAGCTCGACGGAAATGTCGCACCCCGGGCCCAGGATGCGGCCGATCTCGGCCATGACCTCGTCGCGGGTCTTGTAAAGGCCGCCGACGTTCGCCTTCGGGTTGTTGATGAACAGGTCATACACGATGCCGGGATTGCAGGTGAGGTTGGCAATCAACGGCGCGATGGGGCCGACTTCGTAGGGGTTGGCGGAGTCAGCGGAGAACAGCACCTTGGTGGGACGCAGCTTGCCGTTCTTGTCGTAGGAAATGTCGCGCACAAGGTCGATGAGCAGAACGCCGTCCGCAGCCAGGCTGTACTCGCGGCGGAAGCCGGCAGGCGTTTCGCCCTCGGGGGTGTTAAAGGTTTCGATGACGTTCTTGAACTCGTCGGTCACGCCAATGTACTTGACGATGTCCTTCAGCGCCTTGTAGTCTTCCAGAGAGATGGGCGTGTCAATCGCGCGGTTGACATAAGCCTCGTCTCCGCGCACAGCGGGGACTCCGAAGGTCTTCAGTGTGCATCCGATCATGGTTTGTCCTCCTGAAATATGGGATTTTCAGTTGAGTTGGAATGTTGGGATGGTATCAAGCGCAGTTAGTGCTATACTTGTATAGATAAGATACTGCATTTCCCTGCACTTGTCAATAGCATGCCGGAAGAAAAGGCCGCGGAATGCGCGCGGCTTTCGCTGTTTTTTTCGCATTTTGCCGTTGTAACCGCACAGCCTTCCTGTTCGCCTGCATCACGTCTTCGAACGCAATGTTCGTCTGCTCCACTTGTTCATCTATGTTCACACATATTTGCACGTTTTGTTGACTTTGCCGTCAAGTAGTGTTAGCATGAACGTGACGGGCAAGAACCCGTGGAGCACTTCTCTTGCACGCATTTCGATTCAGGGAGGAAAAAGCGATGGTAGATCTCTCCAAGCTCACAAAATGGGAACTCGGCAAGGTGTTTGACTTTTCCGTCCTGCCGAAGAACAGCACCGAGGAAGACATCCGCAAGGGCTGCCGTCTGGCGAAACAGTACAACTGCGCATCCTTCTACGCTTCCACCAACTACTGGCTCCCCGTGATGAAGGAAGAGCTGGCCGGCAGCGGCGTGCATCTCGGCGTGGGCCTTGCCTTCCCCTTCGGCGGCAACACGGCTTACATGAAGGGCCTTGAGACCGAGGAAGCCGTGCGCATGGGCGCGACGGCGCTGGACCTCGTGATGAACATCGGCGCGCTGCGCTCCAAGCGCTATGACGATGTGAAGGAAGAGCTGCGGGTGTTCAAGGAAGCCGCCCAGGGCAACATCACCAAGGTCATCATCGAAGTCAACTTCCTGACGGACGAGGAGATCGCCACCGCCTGCAAGCTCATCGCCGAGGCGGGCATCGATTACGCCAAGACCTCCTCCGGCCAGTTCGAAGGCCCCTCCATGGAGCAGTTCCTCGTCATGAAGGAAACCCTGAAGGGCACTTCCGTCAAGCTGAAGGTCGCCGGCGTCAAGTTCCCGCGCCCCCAGAACGCCTATGCCTTCATCATGGCAGGCGCGGACCTCATCGGCACCCGCGCGGCGCCCCAGATCATCGACGCTTTCGACCAGATGCGCGAAATCGGCATCGTGCCGAAGTACAACGGCTGACGGCAAAAGCAATCGGGCAGGTCAGATGGCCTGCCCTTTTTGCTTTCGCGCGTTTTCGGCGAAACCGCCTTTTCCGGATTGCGCGGCGGCACTGCGGCGCTGTATAATGATTCACATCTTACAGAATAGAGAAGGAAGATGCAGATGCGCGATTCGCGGACGGTTCTGGGGCATGCGCTCGCCCTGGGAACCATCGTATTCTGGGGCAGCACCTTCGTTGCCAGCAAGATTCTTCTGGAGATCGTCACCCCCGCGCAGCTCATGTGCTCGCGCTTTTTGATTGCCTACGCGGTGCTGTGGGCGCTACGCCCCAGGTGGGAGAAAACCACCCTCAAGGAGGAACTGCGCATCTTCTCGCTGGGGCTTTTGGGCTGCACGCTGTACTTCCTTGGGGAGAACAACGCGCTGAACTTCACGCTGGCGGCCAACGTCAGCATCATCGTCGCCTCGGCGCCCATCCTCACGGCGGTGCTGGCCCACTTTTTCACTGGCGAGCGGATCGGCAAGAACACTTTTTTGGGCTTTCTGCTGGCGTTTTTCGGCGTGGCGCTGGTGGTGTTCAACGGCGCCGTGGTGCTGAAGCTCAACCCCGTGGGGGATCTGCTTTCCCTTTCCGCGGCCCTTTGCTGGGCGCTGTACTCCGTGGGCATCACGCCGCTTTTGAACAAGATGAACCCCATCGCCCTGACGCGCAAGATGATGCTCTACGGCTTTTTGACCACCCTTCCCGTGGCGCTGCTACAGGGCGGCGAGTTCCCGCTTTCCTTCATGCTGACCGGAAAATACCTGCTCAGTCTGCTGTTTTTGGGCGTCGTCGGCAGCGGCGTGTGCTACGTCACCTGGAACATGGCCATGAGCCGCATCGGCATCGTGCTGGCGAACAACTACATCTACATCAACCCGTTCGTGACGCTGGTCACCGCGGCCGTTTTTCTGGGCGAGCCCATCAGCCTGATGGGCGTCGCCGGCGCGGTGCTCATCATCGGCGGCGTGGCGGTCAGCTCCAAAAAACCCAAAGGGGCGCAAAAAGCCGCCCCCAATAAAGCCGGCGCCTGACGCCTCAGCTTTCGTAATCCTCGAGATAGCTCTCGATGTCGTCCAGGCTCTCGAACAGGATGCCCGTCTCCAGCTGGGTCTTCACCTGTTCGGGCAGCTGGGACCATTCCGCGGAAAACGCCGCCACCACCACTTCGTTCTTCAGCACCACCAGGCCGTTGCCCTCCCGCTTGAGCACATAGGCGTTCGCCGCGGGCCTGGCCTTCTCCGTCGCCGCGGGCGTGGGGGACGCGGCGGAAGGGGCGGGCACGGGCGTGGCGGTTTCGGGCGCGCCTTCCGGTCGGCCGGCGGCCTCCACCGGCGCGGGCGTGGTTCTTTCCACCTGCGGCGCAGGGGTGATCTGCGGCGCGCTCACCCTGCCGACGGCAAACCCCGCCAGGCCTACGGCCACCACCAGCGCCGCGATCAGCGCCTTTCGGATCAACGCGAGTTTCTTCAAGCTCATCTCCTCCCTTTCCCGAGCTAGTTTTCCCCTTGTGCCGCATAAACAGTCCGGTTCTGCAAAATCTTTTTGCAGTGTTGTGCATCCCTCCGCTAAGGTATACAATGCAAATTGAACGGAAAAGGAGGCGTGTTCATGCTGGCGGTGGCCGTTTTTTTCTGCTTTCTGCTCCTTGGCGCGTCCCTCGCGCGCCTGGCTTTTTTCAAGGAACCCGCAATCGTCCGGTTTTGGCTGGGGCTGGTGATCGGCCTTGCCGCCGCCATGTGGATGCCCGCGCTGTTCGCCTTTGCGCTGGGGTTTTGCTATCTTTCCATCCTGCTTGCAGCGACTGCGGCATTGGTCATGGCGGTTCTGCTGATGTGGAAACGCCCGAAAGGCGACCCTTTCCCCGAACGCGAACGGCCGGACCTGCGGGCTTTGCTCTGCGTGCTTCCCCTTCTGGCTCTTTCCCTCTACATCCTTTACACCCACACGTTGCTCCCCGCGCCGGACGGCTCGCTGCACACCGGCCAGTCCACCTTCGGGGACATGGCCATGCATCTGGGCTTTGTCACCTCCATCGTCAACCAGCAGGCTTTTCCGCCCTATTACTCCATTCTGCCGAAAACCCCCGTGGGATACCCGTTTTTGTGCGAGGCGGTGTCCTCTGTGCTGTACTGCCTGGGGCTGCCTTTGCGGACTGCGTACATGCTGCCCTCCGCCTTCGCGCTTTGCGCGGTGTTGTTCGGGGGGTACATCTTTTTCCGCCAATGGAAAAAGGACGGCAGAAAAGCCGCCCTGGCATTCGTGCTGTTCTTCATCGGCGGGGGGTTCGGCATCCTTTACTTTTTGGAAGGCGCCCTCGAGAACCCGAAAAACTTCACCCGGATGTTCACGGCGTTTTACGAAACGCCGACAAACTACGTCGAGAAGAACATACGCTGGGTGAACCCCATCGCGGACATGCTCATCCCCCAGCGGGCGACGCTTTTCGGCTGGGCGCTGCTGTTCGCCTGCCTGTTTCTGCTGTACCGCGCCGCCTTCGAGGGCGAGGAGGGGTATTTTCTGCCCCTGGGCCTGCTGGCGGGCTGTTTGCCCCTCGTTCACACCCACTCGTTTCTGGCGCTGGGAATTCTTTCCGCGGTGCTGCTCCTCTTTTCCGCCGCCAAAAAAGGCGTGCACTGGCGCACCCTGCGCTCCTGGGCGGTGTACGCCACCGCCACGCTGATACTGGCGCTTCCCCAGCTACTGCTGTTCACCTTCCGGCAGAGCAGCGGGCAGGGCTTCGTGCGTCTGGGCTGGAACTGGGCCAACGAGGGGGACAATTACTTCTGGTTTTACATCAAAAACATCGGCCTGCCCTATCTGCTCATCCTGCCCGCCTTTTTCAGGGCGGACGGGGACAGCAGAAAGCTCTACGCCGGCGGCCTAGCGATACTGGCGCTGTGCGAGGTCATCGTTTTTCAGCCCAACCCGTACGACAACAACAAGCTGCTCTTCGTCTGGCACCTGCTGACCTGCGGCCTGGTGGCGGGGTACATGGTGGACCTGTTCGACAGGATGAAAAACTGCCGCGTTCTGCGCTGTGCCGCCGCTGTGCTGGCGATTGCGGTGTGCACCGTCTCCGGCGCGCTGACGCTGGTGCGGGAGGTGGTGTCCGACTACGAGCTGTTTTCCGCCGACGAGGTCGCCCTTTCGGCGTACGTCGCCGAAAACACGCCACGGGACGCCCTGTTCCTCACCGCCCCCAACCACAACAACGCCGTCGCGGCGCTTGCCGGTCGGGACATCCTCTGCGGCTCCCCGTCCTACCTTTACTACCACGGGCTGGACTATGCAAAGCAGCTCGACGCTTCGGAGGAACTGTACGAAAGGCCGTCAGAAGAGCTTCTGACGGCCTGGGGGATCGACTATGTGCTCATCGGCGGCTACGAGCGTTACAGCTACGACGTGGACGAGGAGTGGTTTTCCGCGCACTGCGAAAAGGTGTTCGAAAGCGGCAGGGTGGCGCTGTACGCCGTTTCGGATGGCTAGTCCAGCACCGCGGAGATGTTGGGCACCACCTGCTTTTTGCGGCTCATGACGCCGGGGAGCACGATATAATGCTCGGCGGCGCGCAGTTCGAAGCCGGTGAACGCCCGGGCGAGCAGGTCCTCCGCCCCGTCCCCGACGTAAAGCAGCAGCGTGCCGGCGTCGATGATCTGGGTGAGCATGAGCAGCACGAGGTCGCAGCTGCGGGACTTCCGCACGTTTTCCATGCACTTGAGGAGCTCGTCGTGCAAAGGCTCCAGCGTGTCGTAGCTCATGCAGGTGACCTGGCCAATGCCCACCCTTCTGTCTCCGATTTTCAGCTCCTTGAAGTCGCGCATCAGAAGGGCTTCGGGCGTCAGGTTCTCGTTGGACACGGCGGCGGAGAACATCTCCTCGCCGAGCTTGTCGATGTCGATGCCCGAGAGCTGCACCATGCGGTAGGCCATGCGCTTGTCCTTCTCGGTGCAGGTGGGGGACTTGAACATGACGGTGTCCGAGATGATGCCCGCGGCCATGAGGCCCGCCATGTTGCGGCTGGGGGTAACGCCGTGCTCGAAGTACAGCGAGGCGATCAGCGTCGTGGTGCTGCCCACCGGCTCGCCCCTGAAGTACACGGGGTTTTTCGTCTGAAGGTCGGCGATGCGGTGGTGGTCGATGATCTCCAACAGCTCCGCCTGCTCAAGACCGGGCACCGACTGGGACATCTCGTTGTGGTCCACCAGAATGACCTTCTTGCGGTTGTGGTTCAGCAAATGATAGCGCGACACCGTGCCCAGCACCCTTCCCTCGGAGTCCAGCACGGGGTAGCTGGGCGCGCGGTTTTTCAGCATGGTGCTGCGCACGTCGTCCAGAAAATCGTCGATGTGGAAGCTGACGATGTCCTCGGTGCGCATCAGCTTGGAGACCGGGATGGCGTGGCTGATCATGCGGGAGGCGCGGTACGGGTCGTAGTGCGTGGCGATGACGCACATCTCCGACTGGGTGCTGGCGCTGTTGTAAATGTCCGTTCCGGCGTCCACCTGGCAGAGCACGAGACAGCGCACGTTGGACTTGATGGCGGCCTCCACGATGCCCTTCTGGTTGCCCGCGATGAGCACCGCGCCGCCGCAGAGCTCGTCGTTCATGTACTCCACGTCGTCGGTGGAGATGTGGATGGGGCCGGCGATGACCTCCCAGTCGTCGGTCTGGCTGACGAGCAGGCCCTCCAGCGCGGAGGCGAGGTTGAAGGCGGTGGCCTCCACAAAGAGGCCGTCGTGGGCGGAGCGCATGTCGTGCTCGGCGATATCCGAAACGTTCAGCACGCCCACCAGCTTGCAGTCCTCATCCGCCACGGCGAGCATCTGAACGTTGTGCGTGAGCATGATGTCCCAAGCGGTGCGGACGGTCACCCCCGGGCCGATGATGGGCGGCCGGTCGAACTGCACGTCCGAAAGCTGGGTCTTGACGGTGGTGATGAGTTCCGGCGGCTGAAAGCCGAACTTCTCCAGCACGGTCATGGTCTCGTTGTTGAGCTCTCCCAGCCGGACGGCGACGGCTTCCCTTTCCCCCAGAGCGTTTTTCAAAGCGGCGTACGCCATTGCGGAGACGATGGAGTCGGTATCAGGGTTTCTGTGACCTGTGATGTATATCTTGCTCATGGCGACCTCCGTTCTTATCTGGTACAATCAATATAAACCCGCCTTTTTACCATGTAAAGGCTTTGTTGCATTACCTTTTTGCGAGGATATCCATGGCTTGCACCGTTGGAATCGACGTGGGCGGCACCAAGACCGCCCTGGGCCTGTTGGACGAGAGCTGCGCGCTTGTGGCGAAGCGCGCGATGAAAAGCGATCCCGAGCTGCCCTTTTCGGAGATGCTCGACGCCATCGCCACAGAGCTGGACGCTCTGCTTTATGAAGCCGGCGTTTCCCGTTCGGCGCTGTCCGGCGTGGGAATCGGCCTTCCCGGGCACGTGCACTTTAGAAAGGGTATGCTGCTCACGGCGCCAAACCTTCCCCGCTGGGCGGGAAAAAACGTCCGTCAGGCAACGGAGGCGCGCTTCGGCGTGCCCTGCGTTGCGGACAATGACGCCAACGCCGCCGCGCTGGCGGAGTTCGCCATGGGCGCGGGCAGGGGCAGCGGAAACATGGCGTACGTGACCGTCAGCACCGGCGTGGGCTGCGGGCTGATCCTGAACGGGCGGCTCTTCCGGGGCTCCTATGGCGCGGCGGGCGAAATCGGGCACCTTTTTGTGACGGATTCGGGCATAAACCCCTGCGGGTGCGGCAGAAAAAGCTGCGCAGAGGCCATGAGCTCCGGCACGGGCATGGCGAACTACGCAAAAATCCGCCTTGCCGAAGGCGAAAAAAGCGTGTTGCCGGAACTAGCCGGCGGCGCGGCGCGCATCACCGCGAGGCACATCGCCGAGGCGGCCAGAGCGGGCGATGCGCTGGCGCTTGAGGCGGTGGACCGCGCCGCGGAGGGGCTCGCCCGGGCGTTTTACAACCTGTACCAGCTGCTCAACTGCGATACCCTCGTCTACGGCGGCGGCGTGGCCGGCTTCGGGAGTCTGCTGTTCGACCGGGTGGAGCGCCGCTTTTTCGAGCTCATGCCCATGGCGAGGGAGTATCCGATGCGCATGCTGCCCGCGAAGCTCGGCGGGGACGCCGGCATCATCGGCGCCGCGCTGCTGGTTTCCCGGGAAAAAACCTGACGCCGGTGCGTCGGTCCAGTTTGCGCTGTTTTCGGTCCACCATGGCGAAAAGCGGCGCAGAGAAGGCGCCAGTCCGCCTTGCAGCGCTTTTGAGAAAGCGTTTTGAACATGCCTTTATGTGAATGGCGTCCAAACCGCTTCCGCCATCCGGGCGGAAAAATCGCAAGAAACCCCCGCCATGCGGCGGGGGTTTTATCATGCGTTCTCAGTCGTTCACGGCGAGGTCGCCGGAGTTCAGCCTGGGCTTCTTGGCGCACACCAGCAGCGGCGGCGCCTTCTTTTCGATGGTGTCCTTCGTGATGATGCACTTCTCGACGTCCTCCCTGGAGGGGATCTCGAACATCACGTCCATCATCACCTCTTCGAGGATGGAGCGCAGGCCGCGGGCGCCGGTCTTGCGCTCGATGGCCTTTCTCGCCACGGCGCGCAGCGCCTCCTCGTCGAACTCCAGCTCTACGTTGTCCATCTCCAGCAGTTTTGCGTACTGCTTGGCAAGGGCGTTCTTGGGCTGGGTCAGGATGCTGACCAGCGCGTCCTCGTCCAGCTGGTCCAGCGTCACCACCACGGGCAGACGGCCGATGAACTCGGGGATCAGGCCGAACTTGAGCAGGTCCTCGGGCTGGATCTGGGCAAGGATTTCGCCGATTTCCTTCTCCCTGGTGGTCTTGATGTCCGCGCCAAAGCCCATGGTCTTCTTGCCGGTGCGGCGCTCGATGATCTTCTCGATGCCGTTGAACGCGCCGCCGCAGATGAACAGGATGTTCGTCGTGTCGATCTGCAGAAACTCCTGGTGCGGGTGCTTGCGCCCGCCCTGGGGCGGCACGGATGCGACGGTGGACTCGAGGATCTTCAGCAGCGCCTGCTGCACGCCTTCGCCCGAAACGTCCCTGGTGATGGAGGGATTGTCGCCCTTTCTGGCGATCTTGTCCACCTCGTCGATGTAGATGATGCCCTTCTGGGCGCGCTCAATGTCATAATCCGCAGCCTGGATCAGCTTGAGCAGGATGTTCTCCACATCCTCGCCCACGTAGCCCGCCTCGGTGAGGGAGGTGGCGTCCGCCACGGCGAAGGGCACGTTGAGGATGCGCGCCAGCGTCTGGGCAAGCAGGGTCTTGCCCGAGCCGGTGGGACCGAGCATCAGGATGTTGCTCTTGGTGAGCTCCACGCCGTCGCTGGACACCGGCGTGTAAATGCGCTTGTAGTGGTTGTACACGGCGACGGCCAGGGCCTTCTTCGCCCTGTTCTGACCGACGACGTAATCGTCCAGCGCGCGCACGATTTCCGCGGGCTTGGGGATCTCCTGAACGTTGAGTTCGGGGGCGGGCTCGGGGGTGTCATGGACGATCTCCATGCACAGCTCGACGCACTCGTCGCATATAAACACGCCGGGCCCCGCCACGATCCGCTTGACTTCCTGCTGTTTCTTGCCGCAGAAGGAGCAGCGTATGGTTTTATCGTTATCGTTCTTGGGCATTGTTCACCTCTATTGAAGATTGCGCTGCCTTTTTCAGCGCCTTGGGGCAATAACCTCGTCGATCAGGCCGTAATCCTTGGCCTGCGCGGCCGTCATGTAGAAGTCGCGCTCGACGTCGGCCTCAATTTTGCTGAGGGGCTGGCCGGTGCGGTTGGCCAGGATCTCGTTCAGCTTCTGTTTGATGCGGATGATCTGCTCCGCCTGGATGCGGATGTCCGTCGCCTGGCCGCGGGCGCCGCCGGAGGGCTGGTGGATCATCACTTCCGCGTTGGGAAGGGCCTTGCGCTTGCCCTTCGCGCCGGCGGCGAGCAAAAACGCGCCCATGGAGGCGGCGAGTCCCACGCAGATGGTGGAAACCTCGCAGCGGACGTACTGCATCGTGTCGTAAATCGCCAGTCCTGCGGAGACGGAGCCGCCCGGGCTGTTGATGTACAGGTAAATGTCCTTGTCCGGGTCCTCGGCCTCCAGGAACAGCATCTGGGCCACGACGAGGTTCGCCACATCGTCGTTCACCTCGCCGCCGAGGAAGACGATCCGGTCCTTCAGCAGCCTCGAGTATATGTCATAGGAGCGTTCGCCTCGGCTGGTCTGCTCCACTACGATTGGAATTAAAGCGCTCATGTTTCTCCTCCTATCCCGCCGGGATACCAAGGAAAAGGTCCAAAGGGAAGGTTATTCGCCGGCCTCGTCCCGGGTGTCCTCGGCTGTTTTGCTTTCTTCTTTGGACAAATCCACAGGTTTCGGGTCGACCATGACGGCGTTGGCGAGGATGACGTCCACCGCCTTGCGCATGGCCAGATCCGCCTTCAGCTCTTCCTTGTTGACGCCCTTCACGATCTCGTCGATCTGGTCGGGCTGCAGATTCATGGTCTTCGCGTAGTCCGCGATTTCCTTTTCGACTTCTTCGTCGGAAACTTCAATGTTCTCCGCCTTGACGATGGCCCTGAGGACGAGGTCGCCCTTGACGCGGGCTCTTGCGGCTTCCCTGTAGCTCTCGCGGAACTTCGCCATGTCCATGCCCATCGCCTTGGTGTACATGTCGAGGCTGAAGCCCTGGCGCGCCATCTGGTTATAAAGGTTGTAGATCATCTCGTCGATCTGGCGCTCCACCATGGCCTCGGGAATGTCCACCTCGACCTTGTTCGCCACGGCGGCCACGGCGTCGTTCTCCAGAGCGTTGCGCGCGCGGCGTTCGGCGTCTTCCTGCATCTTTTTGCGGAGGTCTTCCCTGTATTCGGCGATGGTGTCAAACTCGCTGACGTCCTTCGCGAACTCGTCGTCCGCCTCGGGCAGCTCCTTGACGCGCACCTGCTTGACCTTGCAGCGGAACACGGCTTCCTTGCCGGAAAGCTCGGCGGCGTGGTAGTTTTCCGGGAACGTGACCACGACGTCCTTCTCCTCGCCGGCGGAAAGGCCGATGAGCTGGTCCTCAAAGCCCGGGATGAAGGTGCCGGAGCCGATTTCCAGCTCGGCGTCCTCCGCCGTGCCGCCGTCAAACGCCACACCGTCGATGGTGCCGGCATAGTCCAAAACAATATGGTCGCCCTTCTCGACAGGACGGTCAACGTCCACAAAGCGGGCGTTTTTCTCCTGTTCGCGGGCAACGGCAGCGTTTACCTGTTCGTCCGTAACAGTATACTCGCGCTTTTCCAGTTCTATACCCTTGTACACCTCCGGCGCGACCTCCACCTCGGGGGCCACGGGGAAGGTGGCGGTGAAGATCAGGTCCTTGTCGTGACCGATCTGGACGATGTCGATCTTCGGGGTGTCCACAGGCTCGAGATTGTGTTCCTTCAGGGCTGCCGCATAAGCGGGATAGTAGCACTGGTCAAACGCCCCTTCGTAGAAAACTCCCTCGCCGTAGGCTTTCTCGATCATGCGGCGGGGAGCCTTTCCCTTGCGGAAGCCGGGAACGGAGTAGCGCTTGCCTTCTTTTATGTATGCCTTGGTCAGAGCCTCGGTGAATGTCTCAGCGGGAACGGTGACCGTCAGCCTGATCTCGTTGTTCTCGAGTCTTTCGTGTTGTGCCATAATATCCTCCGCAGTATATCAATGTGTATTGTCCGTTTTGCCATTATACCACGACAAAACTAGCTGCGCAACGCACAATTGCACGCTTTTGGTGTGTCTATAAAGCTCGAATCCTGTCCTTTTTGACATGTTTGACAACCCCGGTCCGCTCCAGGGCCACGATCACCCGCTGGGCCACCAGCCCCGTCAGCACGCCGGTGACGACGGCGGACACCAGAATCGCCGGCAAATAGGTGTAAAGGAGCTGGTACGTCCCCAGAATGACGCAGGAGGTCAGCGTCTGCCCCAGGTTGTGCGCCACCGCGCCCATGACGCTCACCGACACCACCGTCATGCCCGGGATGCGGCTCAAAAGCATCATGACCACAAAGCTCAAAAGCCCTCCCCCCAGGCTGACCATCATGGTGGTGGAAAACAGGCCTGTGAACATCAAAGACAGCAGAAACACTTTCAGCAGCATCAAAAGGAAAGCGCTTTTGCCGCCCATGATGTAGATCCCGAACAGGATGATGACGTTGGAAAGCCCGAGCTTCACGCCGGGTATGGAGCCGTCCAGTATGGGGATCGTCCGCTCGATGTAGCCGAGCACGATAGCCATAGCCGTCAGAAGCCCGAAATATGCGATTTTTTCCGTCCTGATACGCAAAAAAGTTCTCCTTCGCTGCTTGTTCGCCGCACTTTCGTATTATAACGCCGATGGGTAAAAAACACAACGAAAGGCGCGTTTTCACCGTTGCCACAGTTGCGCCACGATTTTTCTCTTGCTTTTTCCTGCCGCGTGGTACAAAGTATATAAAGGCATTGCGTTGCCGAAAAACCGATTCTTTGGATCAAAAGGTGCTACTTAATGCGAAACACATCCTGCAGGAAAGCCGTCGCGTCCATCCTTCTCGCGGCCTGCGTGCTCGCCTCCGGCTGCACCACAGGCCCCAAGGACCCCGGCGGCGATCCGATCAGCTCCACGGGCTTCATGCTGGACACCGTCATCACCATCACGCTGTACGACGGCCTTAACCACGAAAACCTCGACGGCGCGATGGACGTGTGCGCCAAGTACGAGCAGATGTTTTCCAAGACCATCGAGGGCAGCGACGTCTGGCGCATCAACCACGCCAGCGGCCAGCCCACCGAGGTGAGCAACGAAACCGCCGAGCTGATCGCCACCGCCCTCAGGTACAGCGAACTGAGCGGCGGCGCCTTTGACATCACCATCGGCCTGGCTTCCAGCCTGTGGGACTTCAAGAGCAGCAGCCCGAAGGTGCCGGACGCCGCTGCGCTGGCCGAGGCGGTAACCCACGTGGACTACCGCAACGTCAAACTGGAGGGCAACACCGTCACCTTGCTGGACGACGAGGCGCAGATCGACCTGGGCGCCATCGCAAAGGGCTACATTGCGGACAAGATCGTGGCGTACCTCGCTTCCCGCGGGGTGACCAGCGCCATCATCAACCTGGGCGGCAACGTGTACGCCATGGGCAGCAAGGGCGGCAGCAACTGGACCATCGGCCTGCAGGACCCCTTCAAGCGGCGCAACACGCCCATTTCCGCCGTCCAGCTGCAGAACAAGTCCGTCGTGACCTCCGGCATCTACGAGCGGTGCTTCACGGCGGAGGACGGCACCTTCTACCACCACATCCTCGACCCGAAGACGGGCTACTCGGTGCGAAACGGCCTCGCCTCGGTGACGATCATCTCCGACAAGTCCGTGGACGGCGACGCCCTGACCACCACCTGCTTCGTGCTGGGCCTTGAGAAGGGCATGGAGCTGGTGGAGTCCCTGGAGGGCGTGGAGGCCATCTTCATCGACGAGAACGAGCAGTCCTACATGACGGACGGCATCGGCGGCGAGAACGGCATCCCCTACCTGACCACGGAAGACCTGGGATAACCCCGAAACCGCATACACCAGCGCCGCCTGCGCAAAGCGGGCGGCGTTTTTTGCTCTTTCGAGGCTTTGCAGGCGCCCCTCCCAGCCGAGGAGCGTCTTTGGGGAACAAGCCCTCTGATGTGCCGCGTTTCCTCGCGACAGCGCCCTGCCTTAGGGATGTGCGTCTGATCCCTTTGGGGCAGAAACTTCTATATCTTATACTGCCAGGATGCACAAGCTTGCGGGGGGAACCACGAAGTTTCATGCCGCGCTGTTTCACCGCCGTTTCGGTCCGTGTGGCCGATGCCTGTTTGCGGCTGCCCGCTCCAGCCTCATCCGGATTTATTCATTCCGGTATTAACCTGCGTGAAACTTGACGACAACCACACCGCGCGCGCGGTATGCGGTTTTCCTGTGCAGGCGGGCGGCGGTTTTTTCGCGCGGTCCCATGCGAAAACACGAATGCTGTTGTGCGGTTTTCGTGCCTTGTGTGTGAAGGGAAAAAAGAGCAGCGCAACAAGCAGCGGGGAGCGCTCTGTTCGCGCGCTCTGCGTGTGGTGCCTGCAAGCGTCCACACATGCGGCGCCCTCTCGCGCGCATGTGCATGATGCGAAATGGCGCGTCGGCGTTTGCGTACGGGGACAGCGCACGCTGTGCGCTGGAGCTTTTTTCATTATTTAAGCCCTGCAGTCCCCGCCCTGTTGCCATGCATGTAAACCGTGCCGTCAGTCCGGCGAAATACCGTGCAGTCATCCTGACTTAACGATGAAGGAACGTTGCTGCCCGCGTCACAGTTCGAAAAAGCTTGGTTTTCTTGGGTTGGTCTTTCCGGCCTCCGCCACTCGCGGCGCGCAAAGCTTTGTCCTCAAGCAGGCGGATGTACCGCGCGCCTGCAGGCCTCGCGCAAGTCCTTCGCTTTCCCGTTCATCCGGCGGGGAGCCCCTAGGCATGCCGCACTGGCGGCGGCGCTCCGGCTTTTCGCCCTGCGCCGTCTTCAAGAAGGCTTGAAAAGCGAGGCGCTCTTCCTTCCACGCCTTCGCGGAACGCAAAAAAGCCCGCAGAAAGCGGGCTTTTATCGATGCGAGCGCGGCCTGTAAGCCGAGTTCTGTCGAAGGACGGTCATCTATCTAGGCCGAAAGTTGCCAGTCGGCTCAAGCGATTACAGGGGAGCCTGACGGGCCGCCATTGAATGCTCCCTCTCTCAATCTTGCACCAAGTGGGGTTTACATGACGGACAAGTCACCAAGCCGCCGGTGAGCTCTTACCTCACCTTTCCACCCTTGCTCCCCGAAGACGGGGGGCGGTTTCTTTCTGTTGCACTTTCCTTGGAGTCGCCTCCACCGGGTATTACCCGGCACTCTGCCCTGTGGTGCTCGGACTTTCCTCATCCGTTTCCGGACGCGACCATCCAGCCGCCTCGCATCGCAACTGGTTGGATACTATTTCAAAAAAGCTTTACTGGTTCGCCAGATAGAGGATCCTGCCGCAGTTGTCGCACTCCACCAGCTCCTGCTCGCGAAGCTTTCTGTCCACCACCGCGGGAAGCTCCATGTTGCAGCCGGAGCACTTGTTGCCCACCGCTTCCACCACCGCCACCGCGTGGTTGCGGCGCACCTGGCGGTACGCCTCCAAAAGCTTCGGGTCGACGTTCTTCGCCAGCTCCTCGGCGGCGGCCTTCGCGGCCATGAGGCTTTCCTGCGCGTCGGCGCGCTCCTTTTCCACGGCGGCCTTCAGCTCGTCGTACTCCTTGCGCGCCTTGGCGATTTTCACGCGCATGTCCGCCAGCTGGGCCTCTTCCTTTTCCAGAGTGTGCACCAGCTGCGCAAACTCCCTGCGCTCCTGGGCGATGCGCGCCGTGAGCTGCTCGAAGTACTGGGAAAACTTGGCGAGCTCGTCCGGGTCTTCCTTGTTGGCGGACTCGAACTTCGCCATGCCGTCCTTGTAGCGCTTTTCGTAAAGGTCAAAGCGTTCGGCGGTGGCGTCGATGGTTTTTCTCCTGCTTTCCACGGCGGCCATCATGCGCTGCAGAACGCGCTTCTGATCCTCCAGAAACTGGCGGACCTTGGCGAAGCGCTTGCTGGCAGGGGTGTTCTTCAGGTTGGCCTCCAGCCTGTCATACTGCAGTTCGGCTTCCTGATACTTCAGCAGGGCTTCCATTTTGCTCAATGGGCATACCTCTATTCCACGATGTTGCCCGCGGACCAGAAAACGTCGTTTTCCTCCGCAAGACACAGTTCCGTCATAATATCCGCCTTACATTGTAACGCATGACAATGGGCTTGTAAACCTTGAATTAGCTGGATGACGGCGGGCCGCTCCGTGGGGAAGTGCCCGGCGTCCACAATCGCGATGCCGCCCGCCACGGCCTCCGCCGCGCCGTGGTACTTCACGTCCCCGGTCAGCAGCGCGTCCGCCCCGGCGGCCACGGCCTCCCGAACCAAGGACATGCCCGCCCCTGTGACGATGGCGAGCTTCCGGATGACCTTTTCCGGGTCCCCCGCTGCGCGGACGGTGTTGGAATTCAGAATTCTTCCAACTTTTTCCATGAGTTTCGCCAGCGTCACAGGCTGCTTCAGTTCGCCGATTCTGCCCATGCCGCCCTCCGTTAGGGGCCGGGGGTCAATAAGCTCCAGAAGGCTCGCAAGATAAGCGTTGGTGCCCCAGTTGGAACAGTCAAAATTCGTGTGCGCGGCGAAATGGGAGATGCCGTGGCGTATCATGGCGAGAATCGCCCGGCTTTCGCCGGTGCTGCCGTCCAGCCTTTTGATGCCGGACAGCATAACCGGATGGTGGGTGACCACCAGATCCGCGCCTGCGCGCACCGCCTGGCGGGCGACGCTTTCCGTCAAATCCAGCGCGAACAGGATTTTTCTGTATTCCTCCTGCCCGCAGTCGATGAGCATGCCCACATTGTCCCACTCCTCGGCGAGGTGCGCAGGGGCGATGGCCTCCATCGCCGCGAGGAAATCCTTTTTCGAAAGATACATGCCGCTACCTCCTGGCCATAAGCAGTTCCGCCGCGCGGGCGTAGGCCTTTGCCTTTGCCTTCAGCGCCCGCGCCGCCTCGGGGGACGCCGCCGCTTTTTGGGCGGCGTGTTCCAGCCCTTTTGCGCTTTGCTGCAGGCTTTCCCAGAGCAAAGGGTCCCCCCGCTCCCACAAAAGGGGGCCGATTTCGTCGGAAAGCTCTTCCGGCACCCCCTCCGCCTGCCGGTATTCGCCCTTTTGAACGGCCATCATTTCGAAAATCCTGCCGTTTTCCCTGACCATACGCTCGTCCGTCACACAAAAGCCGTTTTCGCGCAGAAACCTTCGCAGATCGGCGATCTGCTGCATGGGCTGAAGGACCAGCGGGATGCTTTGGGCGATATTGGGCGCCGCCGCGAGGATGGACGCGATCAGCCTGCCGCCGAGGCCGGCGATGACCGCTGCGTCCGCCTCGCCCGGTTTCAAAGCGGCAAGGCCGTCCCCAATCCGCGGGATGAGCCTTCCCTCAAGGCCGAGCGAACGGGCGAGCTGCGCCGCCTTTTTCGCCGCGCTGGGGCTGACGTCCACCGCAATCGCCTTTTCGCACCTTCCGTTCAGCAGAAGGTGCGCGCACAAAAGGCCGTGGTCGCTGCCGATGTCCGCCACAACGCTTGCTTTGGGCAGCATGGCGGCCAGGGTAGCGAGCCTGGCCGTGGTTTTTGCGTTTTTTGCCGGCTGTTTGACAGTCATACCTCTATTAAACAGGCAAAGGGAACGCCCGTCAAGCGTTCCCTTCTGTTATATTTTGATAATTTTATATACTATTAATCATCAGCCGTACAGCTCGGCGCGCATGCCGGCGGCATACCTGTCCGGGTAATACACAGCCGTCTCGCCGATGCCCACGCCGGAGGTGACCGCCACCATGCCGCCCTGCTCCAGCGAGGTGGTGACATCCCGACGCTCCAGAACGCCCTCTTCGTTCAGAATGAGCACATATTCGCCGCCGCTGTCCTCGCCCAGGCACTCCACGGGCAGCAGGCAGACGTCCAGCGCCGACTCCATCGTGGCGACGACGGAAACGTCCCCGTTGGCCATGAAGCCGGTCTCGGGCTTGATGTACAGCACGTTGCCGTCCTTTTCGACGACCTTGCCCTTCCAGTTCAGCCCGTTGCAAATCAGCGTGACATCGTCGTCCGCCTGGATTTTGCCGGTGGTGTCCACGGCGGAGACCATGCCGCCGCGGGCGTTGCCGGCGATGGCGAGCACGTCGCCCTCCTGCACCTTGGAACCTGTTTCAACATTGACCCACAGCACGCTGCCGGACACGGTGGAGATCACGTCCAGAGCGGCAAGCTGGGCGTTGAGTTCCTCCCTCCAGCCCAGCAGCCGCTGCCGTTCCGCTTCGTCGACCGGACTGTTTACCGTTTGCGCTTTGCTGCCGCCGCCGGCGGCGAACACCGCCCGGGCGCTGGCCTCAAGGTATGTTACGATGGCGTCGTTGAACACCGCGTACTCCACGCCCACCGTCTGGGCGAGCTCCTGGGCGTTCTCCATGTTCTTCAAAGCGGCGGAAAGTGCCTGCTGCGCCGCTTCCAGCTCGGGGTCATTGTCCACCGCGATGGTGCGGCTGCTGTTTTCCAGGTTGCGCAGCGCGGTCTCCACGGCGTTCAGCTCCGCCACAAGCTCGTCGGCGGACAGCGTGATGACCGTGTCCCCGGCGCTGATGGCGTCCCCCTCGGCGATGGCGACCCTGCCGACGGTGCCGCTCTTCGTGCTGAGGATGTTGTGCCTTTCATGGGGTATGAACTGGCCGTACAGGCTCTCGGTCTTCACGAGGTCGCCCCTGGTGACAGCGGCGCCCTGGACCACCACCGGCTGCATGAACACCGCCACCAGCGCGGCGCCGATCAGCGCGAGGCAAAGCAGCCCTCCTATGAGCACACCTTTTTTCATGTGAGGTTACCTCCCGACTCGTTTCTCCAGCCATTATGCGCAAAAGCACAGCGCCGTATTCAATTGGGGTGAAACACTTGTAAAGTCTTGCATTTTTTTGCGAATAGATGTATATTTATCTATCATCGGCGATGGCGCGCGAAGCGGACTGCTCCCGGCACAAAGCCGATCCGGACTCAAAGCCCGTCCGCGCCGCCCCAGCCGGTGCGCCGCATGCGCCGTTAAACGCGCTCTGCATATTTTTCCGCGCCGCGCCTGTTTACCCGCCCGGCGGGAAACGGGCGCCCGAATCCCCAATCGGAGGTGTGACCATGGACCTGTTTCATTACGTTCCCAAGGCGAAGTTTGGGCAGAAGCACCTTTTGACGCTGCAGGATTACACGCAGGACGAAATCCTGACGGTGCTCTCCACCGCCCTGAAGCTGAAGTCGGACATGAAGCGCGGCATACGCCTTCCGCTGCTGTTCGGCAAGACGCTTGCGATGGTCTTCGAAAAGCCCTCCACCCGGACGCGGGTCTCCTTCGAAACGGGGATGTATCAGCTGGGCGGCATGGCCCTCTTCCTTTCGGGGAAGGACATCCAGCTCGGCCGCGGCGAGCCCATTGAGGACACCGCGAAGGTGCTGGGCAGGATGGTGGACGGCATCATGATCCGCACCTTCCGGCAGGGCGACGTGGAAACCCTCGCGCAGCACGCCGGCGTGCCCGTCATCAACGGGCTGACGGACGAGTGCCACCCCTGCCAGGCGCTGGCGGACCTTCTGACCTATTACGAAAGGTTCGGCGGCTTTTCCGGCAAGCTCGCCTTCGTGGGGGACGGGAACAACGTCTGCTCGTCGCTGCTGGTCATCTGTACCAAACTGGGGTTGGACATATCCGTTGCCTGCCCGGCCGGCTACGAACCGGAAAAGAAGTATTTAAACTTCGCTCTGGAAAACGCGAAGCGCAGCGGCAGCAGGGTGGTCATCACCCATGAGCCGGAAGAGGCCGTGCTCGGCGCGCAGTGCGTGTACACCGACGTGTGGTCCTCCATGGGTCAGGAAGAGGAGACGGAAAAGCGCAAAGCCGCGTTTTCGGGCAAGTACTGCGTCACCGAAAAGCTTTGCGCCCTGGCGGACAGGGACTTCATTTTCCAGCACTGCCTGCCGGCGCACCGGGGCGAGGAGGTGCTGCCCGAGGTCATCGACGGGCCGCATTCCGCCGTCTTTGACCAGGCGGAAAACCGCCTGCATGCCCAGAAGGCCGTGATGACGCTGCTGATGGGGAAGGCCTGACTGCCCGCTGTCCGGCGGGGGCGCTTTCCCCGGCATGCCCTTGACAGCGCGGCAGCGCCCGTTTTATACTTGAAAAAAAAGACCGCTGGGGGAGCCGGCTCTGGCCGGCTGAGAACGCATCTGCGGACCCTTGGAACCTGTTTAGTTCATACTAGCGTAGGGAAGCGGCGCAAACGGTTATCGTCTGTGTTGTTTCCCCGCAGGTTTGCAGCCTGCGGGTCTTTCTTTTCCCCGCACGGTCGGAGGAGGTTGCCATGCCCGTATTCTCCCTGTTTTCCAGCTTTGCCGAAATGGACCTGAAGGAGTGGCTGCTGTTCGGCATCCTGGCGCTGGCCGCCGCGGGGCTGGTGCTGTACGCCCTGCGAAGCCGCAAACAAGCCCCCGCGCCTTCGGCGTTTGACACCCGCGCGCTGGTGTACGGCGCGCTGGCGATGTCGCTGGCGTTTGTGCTGAGCTACATCAAGCTCTTCCGCATGCCCCAGGGAGGCTCCATCACCCCCGGCTCCATGCTGCCCATCCTGGTGTACGCCTACTGGTACGGGCCGAAAAAGGGCTCTCTCGTGGGGCTGGCCTACGCCGTGCTGCAGATGATTCAGGACGCCTGGTTCGTACACCCGGCGCAGATCCTGCTGGATTACGTCCTTGCCTTCGGCCTTCTGGCCGTAGCGGGGTTTTTCCCCAGGAACCTCTATCTCGGCGTCATCGCCGGCGGGCTTGCGCGGCTTGTTTGCCACTGGGTGTCCGGCGCGATCTTCTTCGCGGAATACGCCCCCGAGGGCATGAACCCCTGGCTGTATTCCCTGGGGTACCAGGCGAGTTCCATTCTGCCCGACCTCGTCATCTGCGTCGCGCTTGCCGCGCTCTTGAAAAAGACCATCGACCGCATCCGCCCCGCCCGTCTGCCCTCGTGAGGAGCAAGAAAAAATCCCGAAAAGCCTTCTTTTCGGGATTTTCTTGTTCGGTTCAGCGCACCGGGCTTACTGGCAGATCACGAGCTGGCCATCCCAGGCGTTTCTCCAGCCTTCCCTTGCCGCCAGCGCCCGCACGCGCCGCACCGCCGAGGGCATGGATTCGTCCAGCGTGACGAAGGTCTTGCCGTCCGCCAGGATGAACTCCGCGCCGTGGCCGGAGGAATCGCCGGTGACGGGGTCGATCATCAGCTCTTCGGTGTGGGCGAAGCTCAGCTTCTCCGAGGCGATGTCCGCCCGCAGGTCCTCCTCCCTGTCGTACACGAAGGCGGTGCCGACGGTGCCGTCCAGCATTTTGAAGCGGTACACGGTGGGTTTGCCGCTCAAGTCCTCCCAGCCTTTTTCGACGGCGGTGAGCTCCTTGAGCCCGCCCAGGGGCTTCAGGCGTTCGGGAACGTCCGCAAGGCCGGCTTCCTTCTCGGCGAGCGTGACCTTGCCGATGTCCGCCGCGTGTTCATAGGTCCCCCTGCCCAGCTGCGCCCAGGCGTTGCCGCCGAAGGCGTGGACGCTGCCGTCACCGGTCACATAAAGGGCGTGATGGCCGCCGAAGGACGCGGATTTGACTTCGGACGCCAGTTTGACGAACTTCGCCTTGTCGTAGCCGTGGTCGATGCCGTCGGGCGTGTACCGTTTGCTCAGCGGCGTATCTTCATCATAAAGCTTCGGGATGGCGATCTGGCCGCAGCCGTACAGCACGCCGGATTTGGAGATGGCAAGGCTGCCGTACCGCCCCGCTGCGGCAGAGGCGATGTTCTTCGCGATCTTCGCGGGGGTCTTGACCATGGTGGCATCGGCGCTGTTCAGCTGGCCGAAGTCGTTCATTCCGCAGCCGTACAGCGTGCCGTCCTTCTTGACGATGAGGGTGTGCCTTCCGGAGGTGGACACCGCCGCGACTTTTTTCATCACCCGCACGGGCTTGAGGGCGTTCGCCGTCTTGCCGGTGCCCAGCGCGCCGTGGGCGCCTTCGCCCCAGGCGTACAGGTCGCCGTTCTTCTTCAGGGCGAAGGACACGTTGCCCCCCGCCGAAACGGCCACGGCGCCGGTCATCACCCTGACGGGCGCCGCGCTGTCCTTCGCGGTGCCGTTGCCCAGGGCGCCGTTTTGGTTTTTGCCGAAGGCGTAGACATCGCCCTTCCCGGTCAGCGCCAGCGCGTGCGCGCCGCCGGCGCTCATGGACTTGACGTTCGACATCACCAGCTTCCAGCCGTTGACGCTTTCGGAGCCCTCCACGGCTTTGACCGGCAGTTCGCCGCAGGCGTAAAGCTCGCCCATGTCGGTCAGCGCCAGGGAAAACTGCCCGCCCGCAGCGATGGCGACGACCTTCTTGCCGGGCAGGGTCTTTTTCGGGTACACAACCTCCTCGTACTCCGCCGTGCCCAGCTGGCCGTAGAGGTTGCTCCCCCAGGCGAAGAGGTTGCCCTCCTCATCCACCGCCAGCGAGTGGTATTCCCCCGCGGCTGCGAGGGGGAGCCTGCTTTCCGCCTTTGCGATGGACGGCAACAGGAACAGTGCGGCCAGCAGAAGAAAGAACAGAACCGGCCAGACGAGATCCTTGATGCGTTGCTTCATTTATTGTCTTCCTCCTGAATCCCGGTCAGAGTGACGGGTTGTTGACGACGCCCACAAACAGGGACACGGCATGGTAAGATATGACAAAGGCGAAAGGCCTGTTGAGGACCATTTCCGCCCTGTCCTGCGGCTGCGCGGCGCCGGTGTAGAACAGTTCGGTGTACGCCGACGCCGAAACGCCGTTTTCGTCCACCGTCACGCGGCTGGCCTGCCGCGCGTCCGAGAGGAACAAGGGCTTTGTGTCGGACGTTTCGGAAAAGTCCGCGTCCATCCCGAAGGCGGACCGGATGCCCAGGCTTTTCAGCATGTCCGCAAGGCTCCACTGGGACTGGAAGTCGAACTTCGGGACGGACCACACGATTTCGCCGTACAGTGCCTTTACGCCCGCCGCATCGCCGGGGGCGAGCATGGCGGAAAGGGCGTTTTCGTCCGCCAGCAGGTCGTTGATGTCCACCCCGCTGTCCGGCAGCACGAAGGCCATCTGCGCGCCGTTCTTCAGGGAGCGGAAGGCCATCGTCCAGCCCTCTCCGCGGTAGAACGTGCCGGAAGTCTCGCCGTTCATGTACTCCGCCTGCACCTTCGCACCGTCGGACAGGGTGAAGTCCCCCACGGTGTTGCTCTTCCTGCTGAACTGGCTGGTCCACTCGCCGTAAAAGTCGATGACGGACACGAGGCTCATGACGAAATCGCCTTTAACGGGCTCGCGCGTCAGCTTCCCGCCGGTCTTTTCCGCCACCCATGCGGAGATGGGGTCGCCCGCAAGACTGGCTTCAGGGTCCAAGGTGAAGATTTCGGCGAAATAGTCCTCCCCCGCGCCGCGCAGAAAACCCGGCTTGAAGGACGCCTTTTCGGACAGCCACAGCGAGTTGTAAAGGTACAGGTGCCCGTACTCTTCCTCGCCGTACAGGTCCCTGTAAAGCGCGTTCACCCAGCCCGCCACCTCGCCCTTGCTGCTGTTTGCAAGGCCCAGCGCGGCGTACAGTTCCGAAAGCGTCTCCCCAGACGCACCGGAGGCGGAAAGCGCCAGCGCCAGGTACAGCGAGACCGGCGAATACGCCCCGTTTTCCCGCCCTCCGCCCAGAAGGGCGGAAGCGGACCTGGCGGAAAAGCCCGTCAGCGCAGACCGCAGTTTTTCGTAATCCGCGGCTTGCTCCTCCGCGCCGTCGGGATAGTCCGGCGCCGTCAGCTGTGTGAGCGCGCTGTCGTCTGCGTTTAGCGGAAGGCGGCTGCCGCAGGCGGACGAAAGCAGCAGAGCGGCGCACAGGCCGAAGAGAACTGCCTTTTTCATCGCGTTTTCCCCCTCGTTCTTTCGCGTTCATCGTCAATACGAAACACCTGATGGAACCGTTCCCGCAGGAACGGAAAAAACTTCCTGCAGCAATGCCGGAAAACCTGAAGGATGGCGAAAAACCCCTTCTCAATTGCGCCATCAGGCAGTATAATATTCCTATAAACCTATTGGATTAATTATGTTAATCGGCGCGGTGCCGCAAAAACCGCGTCCTGCGCCGTTTCAGGCAGCGGGAAAACCGCGGATTTCACGGTTTTCCCTGCCTTTGCGGGACGTTCGGAATCGATTGACAACACCCGCATAAACTTGTATAGTATCCAATATATATCCGCCAAAAAGGAATGGAATCCCGAACATGCAGGAAAACGCCGGGGCCAGTCGCCCCATCATCGAGATCAGAGGGCTTTCGAAGGTGTATACAGGCCCTGACGGCGAAGCTTTCAACGCCCTGACAGACGTGAACCTCACCATCGAGCGGGGGGATATTTTCGGCATCATCGGCATGAGCGGCGCCGGAAAGACCACCCTTGTCCGCTGTATGAATATGCTCGAAACCCCTACTTCCGGCACGGTGATCATCGACGGGAAGGATCTGGGCAGGCTTTCTCCCAAAGAGCTTCGCGAAGTGCGCAAGACCGCCACCATGATCTTTCAGCACTTCAATCTGCTGATGCAAAAGACCGTGCTGAAGAACGTCATGTTCCCGCTGGAACTGGTGGGAACGCCCAAAGACGAGGCCAGAAAACGCGCCATGGAGCTTTTGGAGATCGTGGGCCTGCCGGACAAGGCCAACGCCTACCCCGCCCACCTTTCCGGCGGCCAGAAGCAGCGCGTGGCCATCGCCCGCGCGCTTGCCACCAATCCCAAGGTGCTGCTGTGCGACGAGGCGACCTCCGCCCTCGACCCGATGACCACCCGCCAGATTCTGGAGCTTTTGAAGGACATCAACGCCCGCCTGGGGCTGACCATCGTCATCATCACCCATGAAATGAGCGTTATCCGCGAGATCTGCACCAAGGTCGCGGTGATTGACGGCAGCCGGCTGGTGGAGACCGGCACGGTGGAGCAGGTGTTCACCCGCCCGCAGACCGCCGCGGCACTCAGGCTGTTCTATTCCTCCGACTCCGCCGGCGTGCTGGGCGAAGGGCCCACCGTCCGCCTCGTGTTCGAGGGGACGAAGGCCTACGAACCCATATTATCCGGCATGATCAACGCCTGCCACGCGCCGGTTTCGGTGCTGCATGGCAGCATTGAGCGCATCAAAGGCAAGGCTTACGGCCAGCTCGTCATCCAGCTTCCGGCGGACGAGCGCGCCGCGAGGCTCGCCCTTGAATATCTCGAAATGAGCGACGTCGTAGTAGAGGGGGTGGGAAACAATGTTGACGGCTAGTTTCTGGTTGCAGATCGGCAACGGACTGCTTGAAACATTATATATGACCCTGGTGTCATCGCTGATCGCGTATGTCCTCGGGCTGCCCCTCGGCGTGCTGCTGGTGGTGACGGACAAGAGCGGCCTCGTGCCCCGCCCCACGCTGAACAAGGTATTGAACGTGGCGGTGAACCTGCTGCGCAGCATCCCCTTCCTCATCCTGATGATCGCCGTGACGCCCCTCTCCCGCGCGCTGCTCGGCACGACGCTGGGATCCACCGCCACCATCGTGCCGCTGGTGATCGGCGCCGCGCCCTTCATCGGCCGCGTGGTGGAATCCTCGCTCCGCGAAGTGAACCCCGGCGTGGTGGAGGCGGCGGTGTCCATGGGCGCCACGCCCTGGCAGATCATCACCAAAGTGCTGCTGCCCGAGGCGTTGCCTTCCCTGATCGTCGGCGCTGCCCTTTCGGTGACCACCATCCTCGGCTATTCCGCCCTGGCGGGCATGCTGGGCGGCGGCGGCCTGGGCGCCCTGGCGATCAACTACGGCTACTACCGGTACATGATCGACTATATGTACGTGCCGCTGATCGTACTGGTCATTGTCGTGCAGGTGTTCCAGCTGGTGGGCGACGTCATCGCCCGCGCGGTTGACAAACGCAAATAAGTTTTCAAATTTGAACGGAGGTTTATCCATGAAGAAGTCTTTCTCCCTGGTTCTCGCCGCCCTGCTCGCGGTGTTTGCCCTCGCCGGATGCTCGAACGGCTCTTCCGGCGGCGCTGAAAAGACCGTCATCAAAGTGGGGGCCTCCCCCTCGCCCCATGCCGAGATTCTGGAACAAGTGGTGGACAATCTCGCCGAAAAGGGCTACACCCTTGAGATTGTGGAGTACACCGATTACGTCCAGCCCAACCTCGCCCTGGAGAGCGGCGACCTTGACGCCAACTACTTCCAGCACAAGCCCTACCTTGAGGACTTCAACGAGAAGAACGGCACGCACCTGGTGCCCGTGGCGGACATTCACTACGAGCCCTACGGCCTGTACGCCGGAAAGACCAAGTCTTTGGACGAACTGAAGGACGGCGCCACCATCGCCGTGCCCAACGACGCCTCGAACGAAGCGCGCGCACTGCTCCTGCTCGAGGCTGCGGGGCTTATCAAGCTCAAGCCGGAGGCCGGCCTGCTCGCCACCGTGATGGACATTGAGGAAAACCCCAAAAACCTCAAGATCATGGAGATCGAGGCCGCCCAGCTGCCCAGGTCCCTGCCGGATGTGGACATGGCGGTCATCAACGGCAACTACGCGCTGGACGCCGGCCTTTCCATCAAGGACGCCCTGGCCGTGGAGGACAAGGAATCCATCGCCGCCGAGCGGTACGCCAACATCCTCGTGGTGAAGGAGGGCAACGAGAACAACCCGGGCATTCTCGCCCTGATCGAGGCGCTCCGGAGCGAAGAGGTCAGAAAGTACATCAACGACAGCTTCAACGGCTCCGCCATCCCGATGTTCTGATCGCCTTATAAACGCCTTTTGCGCCGCAGGCAGCCATTTGGTTCGCCTGCGGCGCAACGGCAAAGCAGAGGTATGCCATTGAGAGATTACGAACACAACAGCGCGCGCCGGCTCGCCTTTGCCGGCCTGTTCACCGCGCTCATCACCTGCGCGACGCTGATCCGCCTGCCCGTCCCCGTCACCAACGGGTACGTCAATCTGGGGGACGGCATGATCTTCGCCGCGGCGGCGCTGCTCGGCCCCTTCGCCGCAGTGGCCGCAATGATCGGCTCCGCTTTGGCGGACCTTCTGGCGGGGTATGCCCATTACGCGCTGATCACGCTCTTCATCAAGGGCGCCATGGGGCTGGTGGCGGGCTTCGGCCTGCACCAGTACCGCAAGGCCCGCATGCGCGCGCTCCGGCCGCTCCTGCCGAAGGGCCTTCTGGGCAACGTCATCCTCTTTACCCTGTGCGAACTCATCATGGTGCTGGGGTACTTCTTCTTCGAAATGGTGATGTACAACGCCGCGGCAGCCGCAGGGGCAGTGCTTCCCAACCTCGGCCAGGCCGCAGCGGGCATTGCGCTGGGCTGTGCGTTCGTGCCCGCCGTGGGGCGCATCGCCTCCCGCCTGTAAGCCGCAACTGCCTTTGATGGACGCCTTCCGCCACGCGGCGGAAGGCGTTTTACTTTGGCGGGGCGATAAAGCACTGGTTTGCGTTTACCTGAGCCTGCAGCGCTGCGGAAAGACGTTCTTTATTTACCGCGGGCGAAACGGGCAGTATTGTCCTGCGTCTGCTACCATAGGCATTGTCCTTTCGCATAGGCGAAACGGGCTATGTTAGCTCCACCTGTGTCTGACTCGTACGGAAGTCGTCCTATCTTTTACGCGGGCGAAACGGGCAGCATTGTCCTTCCTGCGTTTGCGCGCTGCTGAAGGCGTTGTCCCTGCGCGCGGGCCACCATCTGCGCCTGTCGCGCTGCGGGATGCGTTTTTCTTTGCGCAGGTTTTGCGCTTCCCTCCTCCCCGTCTGCCGCGCTGCAAGAGGCGCTCCTTCCTTTCGCGCTGGTGAAGCAGGCAAAGTCTGGACTTTTCCCTCGCTCGCGCCGCTGGAGGCGGTTTCCTTCACGCTGGCGTAACGTACAGGGCTCGCCTGCGCCTGCCGCGCGCCAGACCGCCTTCGCCGTCTGTTGGCACTTTCGGGAAAACGGCGCATCGCGGGATGCGTTCCCTGACTGCATTTTACAGTTCTGCGGTTTTCCAAAAATGCAAAAATGGTCCCGCATTCGGGATTATGAGTCCTGCGGTTTTCCTTAAAATGCAACCAAAAAAGGCGGGCGCATGCCCGCCTTTTGCGCTTTTTGCGCTAGTCCAGCACGATGAACTCCTTCTTGACGTAGCCGACGTACTCGCCGTAGCGGATCTGGTACCAGTCGCCGCTTTCGCCGATGACCTGCACCCGGGTGCCGTCCTTCAGGCTGGTGACCTTCTCCGCCTCGGTGGAAGGCTCCTTGCGCACGTTGAGGGAGGAGGCCTTCACGGTGCCCGTCCTCGTCCCCTCTCCCTGTTCGGGTGTGGAGGTGGCGGCGGGAGCGTCCAGCACGTAAAGGGGCTTGTAGTTGCCGTACTTGTCCGTCAACCCCTGCTCCAGGGCTTTGGTGACCAGGGCGTAGCCGTCTGAAAAGCTCTCCGCCGACTCGAACTGCGGCTGGATGACCCAGGCGCCCAGCGCATCGATGTAACCCCACTTGCCGTTTTCGCCGCAGGCGGCGGCAAGGCCTTCCGAGAAGGGCTTCGCGTCCGCGAACTGGGCGGGAATCACGAGGTTGCCCAGCGTATCGATGTAGCCCCACTTGTCGTCCTGTTTGACGGCGGCCAGCTCCTCCGAGAACGCCTGCGCGGACTGGAAGGTGGCGTCAAAGGCCTGCTTGCCCCGCCGGTTGAGGTACGCCCACCTGCCGGAATCGAACTTCACGGGCGCCAGTCCGCTGGCGTAAGCCCCGGCCTCCTCGATGGTGACCGCCGCCACCACCTCCTCGCCGTCGGTGATCAGGTAGAACTTCTTGTCGCCGTTCTCGTCCTTTGCCACGAAGGCGAGCCCTTCGGAAAAGTCGGTGGCGTAGTCGTACTGGTTGGTGATCTTGAACTTGCCGGTGGCGTCGATGTAACCCAGCTTGCCGTTCTTCTGCACCAGCGCCAGCCCGCCGGAAAAGTCCCCGGCCTTGGAGAACACCGGGTCGGCGATGAACGCGCCCTGGGGGTTGACGTAACCCCACCGGTCGTTGTACTGCACCGCGGCCAGGCCTTCGGAGAAGGGCCGCGCGTCGGCATACAGCGGTTCCACCGCCCAGTTTCCGGTCCTGTCGATGATGCCGTAGAGCAGCTTGCCGTTCTTTTCGGCGGCGGCGAAGGCGTAACCCTCTGTGAAGGGCATCGCGGCGGCGAACTGCGCCTCGATGGCCACGGCGCCGGTGTTGCTCTTGTATCCCCACTTGCCTTCCGACCGGAACGGGATGAGCAGACCCACGTCCGCCTCCGCGGTGGGCGCGGGCGTCGCCTCGGGGGTCTGGGTCGGGGCGGGGGACGGGCCGCCCAGCTCCGTCTTTTCACCCCTGAACAGCAGCGCGAACAGCACGGCCGCCACAATGACCGCCGCCAGAATGACCAGGTACCATACCTCAATCCTCAGCCTGCGTCTGCGCGATCTCATGGTATCCTCCTGACTGATTTCGTCCGCGCCCCCTGGCCGCTCTTTTCGCACCTGCGGCGAAAAGCGCCGTCTTCCCTGCCCGCGGTTTGAAGAGCCTTATGAGACGCCCTTCCCGCAAAAGGCGTTGGACGCGGCGGTGTGTGCAAGACGTGTCCGGCAGCTCCTTCGGCCATGCAAAAACGAGTGCCAGCGGAGATGCGAAGGGGCCTTGCGGCGCGCGCGGCCTGCGTCCGCGCAAAGGGTTTGCCCGTCGCCGGGCATGCCCACGTCTTCCTAAAAAACATACCATAAATTTCCCGTTTCGTCACGCCTGGCGGGCGAATGGCGCGCCTTTCCGCTCATTTTCGTTGCTCTTTCCGCGCCTTCATGCGTGCCGGCATACGGGGCGCGGCCTTTTGCGCGCCCGGTCCGCTGCCTGCGCCGTCTTTGCACGCGGGGGAGCTGAACACCGCGGGCAAAAAAGCAGTCTTCTGCGTGCGCCGTCCGCGCGCGGGAAACCCACCGGCAAGGGCCGCCGGCAGGTTGCCTTTTTCAGCGCATGGGGAAGGTTTCCACGATTTCGATGCCCAGCGAGGTCAAAAACTCCACCGCCGTTTTGCGATAGGCGCCGTCCTTCAGCTGTTCCGGCGCGTGGGCGTCGGTGCCGATGATGGCTTTGCAGCCTTCGGCGGCGGCAATCCGCCAGAAGTAATCGTTGGGGTAGCCCTGCTTTCTCGCGCGGTCCCCCCAGCGCCGAAGGCCCAGAAGGTTGTATTCCAGGATGCGGTCGTTCTCCTTCGCCCTGCGGCAGATCTGGGTGAACACCTTTTCGATGGCGGAATCGAACCTGCCATAGGGCCGCATGATGAGGTCCGGATGGGCGACGCAGGCGTACAGGTCCTGATCCATGCCGGCGAGCATGGAGTCGAGGTACAGGTCCAGATCGGCATGATAGCCGAAATAGGGGTTGATCTCGTCGCTGACGGCGTAGTGGTTGGCGAAGATGACGTAATCCAGCCCCTCGTCCGCGACGAAGCCCTTGAGCCAGTCAAAATACGCCGGAAAATACTCGCATTCGAGCCCGAGCTTGATGCTGATTTTGTCCTTGTACTTCTCCTTGAGCTGCAGGATGCTGGTCTTGTAGTCTTCAAAGGCGGAAAGCGGCATGCGCATGTCCGCCACGAAACTCGTTCTGTATTTCCACGGGCTGTGGTCCGCAAAGCCCAGCTCGTCAAATCCTTCTTCGATGGCGGCGAGGACGTATTCCTCGTCCGTTCCCAACGCGTGAAAACATCTGGTCGTATGGGTGTGGTAGTTGGCTTTCATGATGGTGTTTCTTTTGTGTCCTTTCCAAAGGCCGCCCGTCGGGGGCGGCGGATATAGTCGATGAGGGCTTCCGCCGTCCTCTCCTCGGGCCAGATCATGAAACAGCGCTCGTTGAGTTCCCACAGGTCATGGGCGTCGCTGTTGAACATCAGGTGACAGGATGGCGGCAGCGTGCGCAAATGCGGCGCGTTCAGGCTGACCTCCAGCGTGGTGAACAGGCCTTCGGGCACAAAGCCCAGCGCGCCGACGATGGAATAGCTTTTGCGGTTGACGTGGGCGGGCACCGCGGCGCCGCGAAGGGCCTTGACGATATCCACCAGCTCGTCCACGGACAGGTCCGCGGACTGCAGCAGCAGCCGCTCTTCCCTTTTGGTTTCCTCGTCCCGCTCGTTCATGACGATCTGGGGGCCGAACAGGTCCTCCCGGTTCCGGATGGGAAGCAGGCGGCGGTAAATCTCCTCCCCCAGCTCTTGCGCGGCCTTAACGGTGGGAAGGTAGGCGAGGATGTGCACTTCCTCTCTGGTTTGCACCTCGATGCCCGGTAAAAACAGAATCCCCGCCCGTTGCGCCAAAGCTGCGACGGCGGGAAGGTTTCCGGCGGCGTTGTGGTCGCAGATCGCAATGGCGTCCAGCCCCTTGAGGCGCGCCATGTTGACGATGTTGTTCGGCGTCATGTCCTCGCTGCCGCAGGGGGAAAGGCAGGTATGGATGTGCAGATCCGCCGCGAGCCTCATGTCAGACGCCCTTGATGCCGTGGCGGGCGAGCACCGCGCAGATGTCGAACGCGTTCATGGGGGAGCAGATCAGCGCGACTCCCTCCGCCGCGGCCTTGGCGACGGTGTTCTCCTCCGGCGCGATGCCGTCCGGCAGGATGATGGCCGGCATGTCCAGCAGCGACGCCACGGCAACGATGTTCAAATGGGTCTGCACGGTAATCCAGGCGGCGTGCGCCGTGCCCTTCGCCATGACCCAGGACAGCAGGTCGCAGACGCAGCACTGGGTGATGGTGGCGGAAAGCCCCTGCGCGGGGGTGGCGAGGGTGGCGTTGGTGGCTTCGATGATCTCTCTGATGGTCATGGGCCCTCCGAATGGTCAGCAAAAACCTCATCCGCGCCGGTGCACATCCGCCAGCGCGATCATTTCCTGCGCCATGTAGCGGATCTTGTCCCGCATTTTGAAGATGCAGTCCAGCTCCACGGCGGTTCCCTTGACGATGTCCTCCGCCAGCGCCCTGCAGCTGGGCGAGCCGCAGGAGCCGCAGTCCAGCCCGGGCAGGCCTTTTAAAATCTGCTCCGCCTTTTCCATGTTGCGGGCGGCGGTGATGAGGTCCTCCCCCATGCGCGGGACGGGCTTGGGGGCAAACGGGCGCTCCAGGCCGACGACGTCCTCCCGTTTGTGCCGCTGGACGTACTCGTCGCAGCCGAAATCCAGCCGCGGCAGGGAGTTGGCGATGCGCCGCAGCCTGCTCTTTGCCAGAAACGAGTACTCGAAGGTCAGCGGCCCCCCGACGCACCCGCAGTCGCAGGCGGAAAGCTCGAGGAACAGCATGTCGTTCAGCTTGCCGTTTTCCAGCTCCTCAAGGCACCGGACGACGTTGGCCATGCCGTCCACCGCGAGGTAGCGGCTGGTGCCCGTCGCCACGGCGACGCCGCCGGACATGCCCGTCCCCACGCCAAACGCCCCGGCCCTGGGCGCGCGCATGAGGGGCTTTTCGCCCTCCATGCGGCTGATGAAGCGGGCGAGGTCGCCGTAAATCTCCAGGATGGAGATCACGCCGTCCACGCAGGATTTTTCCCGGCTGATGGGCTTTTTGGCGCTGGTCATGCGGGCGGCGCAGGGGGAGACGTGGAACACCCCCACCTCCTCCGGCGAAACGCCCTCCATCTCGCAGAACTCCTGCTTCGCCAACCTTGCGGCGATTTCCATGGGCGCCTCGATGGGCAGGAGGTTGTCCACCAGCGCGGGGTACTCCTGCTGCACCAGCCGGACCACCACCGGGCAGAAGGTGGAAATCACCGGCGTTGCCGCCATGCCGCTCAGAAGGTAGTCCCGCGTGGCCTCGGCGACGATTTCTGCCGCCTTGGCCTCCTCGTACACATAGTCAAACCCGAGGTTTTTCAGCCCCTCGGCGACGAACTCAATGTCCCACAGACCTTTGAACTGGGCGTACAGCGCCGGGCTGGGGACGGCGATGTTGAACTTGAAGCTGGTGAGCTGGGCCATGCGGCTCATCGCCGTCACCATCGCGCCGTGGGGGCAGGCAATGAGACATTCGCAGCAGTCCACGCACAGATCGTCCATGATGCGGGCCTTGCCGTTCTGCACGCGGATGGCCTGGGTCAGGCAGCGCTTGATGCAGTTGGTGCAGCCGACGCAGCGCCGGCGGTCCACCCGGACGGAATGCTTCCACATGTTCGCCCCCCGTTACGATGGTTTTTGCAGAAGGAACTCCATGACGACCGACGTCCCCGCCGGCGACGAGGAGATGCTGAACCTGTCCGACTGGCGCTTCATGTTGGGCAGGCCCATGCCCGCGCCAAAGCCCATGGCGCGGATGTCCTCCGGCGCCGTGGACCAGCCTTCCTGCATGGCGAGGGAAATGTCGGGAATGCCCGGGCCGCAGTCCTCGCTGGTCAGCACGATGCGGTCGGAATACACCAGAAGCGTCATCTCGCCGCCGAAGCTGTGGATGATCAGGTTCAGCTCGCATTCGTACGCCGCGATGGAGATCTGCCTCGCAAGCCGCGCGTCCACGCCGAGCTGCTTCACCTTGCGCTTGAAGCCGGCGGATACGTTCCCCGCGGAGGCAAAGTCCCCCCGCGCGACGCGGCACGTCTCTTTGAGCACCGGTTCCACGGCTCATCTCCTGCTGCAGCCGGGAAGCCCGGCGTTATACAGGATGCCGCAGGAGACGTAGAGCGTCTTGTCCGTCCGAAGCAGGCAGATGCCGGCGTCCTTCGCCTGCTGCACGATCTCCTGCGGCACGGCCTTGCCCCGCACGAACAGGATGCACCCCACGTCCAGCAGTTCCGCAGTGCGGATGACGTGCTGGTTGACAAGCCCCGTCAAAAGCAGCGTGTTTTCCACTTCGAAGGCGAGGACGTCGCTCATCATGTCCGACCCGAAGGCGGACGCGATCTCGACGTCGCCGCCGGCATGTCCACACAAGACTTCGGCATCCAGCAGCTCAATGATCCGGCTGAGTTTCATGTTCGCTCCAGCTTGACGGTTCCTTTACCCGTTTTCCTTCATCCTCTTGAGGTAATCGGAGAATGCGCACACAACTTTGATTTGAGTATACTTTAACGCCGCCGAAAATTCCACAGTATTTTCGCCGTTCTTCGCCGCGCAGTCCCGAAGGTCCTTCGCCATGCCGGAAAGCAGCGCCGAAAGCTCCGCCGCGTCGCCGGAAAGCGCCTTTGCCGGTTCCTCGCAGTTTGCCGCCAGTTCCTCAAGTTTTTCCCTTGCCTGCTCTGCGGAGAGCTCCTTTTTGTCGAACCCTTCGCAGAGGTCGAACAGCGCAGCGCAGGTCTCGTCCGCGGCGGAAAAGGCCTTCTTCACCGCGTTGAACTGCGCCTCGTCCGCCGTCACCCGCAGCGCCACCGTGGGCAGTATGAGCTCGCTGACCTTTGAATCCAGGTTGCTTTGCGCCATCAGCTGCTCCTTGACGGCCTGGGCGTCCTCCCTGCTCTCGTACGCCGCCGCAAAGACGCGGTACAGCCCGTCCTCAAAGCGGATGTAGCCCGCGGCGGCCCTGCCCTGAATCTCGGCGGCGAGCTTTTTCGCGTTCTGCTCGCTGGAAAAGGCGCCCAGCTGCAGCGCGTAGTAGGTTCTGGACTCAAGGCGTATCTCGCCGGCGGTCCTTTCCGTCGCCGCGGGCTGGGCGGAGGTGGAGGAGTATCCTCCGGGCGGGACCAGCGGCAGGGCTGTGCCGTCGATGCTCGGCGTCGCGGGGGCGTCGCCTTCCTGCGAATCGGGCGTGGGGGCGGGCGCATCCTCCCCCGACAGCGCGCGGAAAATCGGCGCGATGAGATTTTCCGCCAAAAATGTGCCCACGGTGGTCGCCAGCGCGATGTACGCAAAGGCGCCCACGATGAAGACGGCGGCGATGATGCGCACCGTCTGGGGGGAGATCCCCCTGCGCGGGCGGCGGCGGCTTCTTCTTCTGGTGGCCATACATGTCCCCTCCCGGATGTGGTTTGTACATTCTATGAGGGGCGTGCGCCAATCATTCCGCCGCCTGCCGAAGGCGTCCAGCCGCACAAGAAAAGCCGCCCGGCGTCATCCGGCGGCTTTCCGGCTGTCCACTTTCTGGGGCGCGCTCTGCGCCGTTTCTTCTGCTTGCGGGGCGCCATCGCGCGGGATGCGGGCGGCGTCCAGCGCGCCGGTTTTCTTCAGCGCGGCGCGCGCCTCCTCCCGCCGCTTTGCCTGCTGCCTTGCGGCGCGGCGAAGGGCGAAAACCGTCAGCACGGCGTTGGAAAAGGACAAAACTGCCAGCGCGAGGAAGAGCCACTTGCTCATTTCACTGGTCATGAACTCCATGGCGGGGTTGAAGCGGTCCGCGACGAAAAACACCGCCACCATCAGCGCCATGACGATGCACGCGTGGCTGAGCACGGTGCGTATCCTGTTCGCTCTCATGACGCGCCTCCCTCCGCGATGCCCACAATGTCGCTGCACTTCCTGCCGCCGCCGGCGGGGTGGTTCACCATCCGCCCGTCGAACACCATGACCGCCGTCTCGCCGCCGTCGAGGTTGTACGCCGTTTTGCAGCCCAGACGCTCGAACAGGGCGGAAAGCTCCGCCAGCGTCATGCCGACGGAATACCCCTCCTGCCTGCCGTCCACCACCACGAAGCAGTAGTGGCCGGGGGCGTAGTAGCCGATGGCGCAGCGGGGGTTCTTCTTTTTGACGGCGCTGTCGAACTCCGTCATGGCTTTGCCGTCCTCCAGCAGGCGCGGTCCAAAGCTCCACGCCTGATACGCCCCGTTTGCGACGGCGGCATCCAGGTCGAAGCTCCGCTTCTCATAGGTTTCCATTCTGCCGTCTGCGTAAATCACGCAAACGTCCGCGCTGACCGAATCCCGGAAAAGTTCGCCGTTTCGGATGACGACGCCCGTGCTGCGCGCGCCGTAATAGTCGCCGTTCACGGCGAACACGGCGCCGCAGGCAGCGGCGATGTCCTTCGTGTGCTGGCGCTGGCCCTTGCCGTATTTGCCGTTTGCAAAGGCGGAGATGAGGTGCCTGATGTGCCGGACGTACACGTCCGCCACGTAATAGGTGACGCCATCCTCCTGATGCCCGGTGATGGCGATGCGCACATTCCCGCTCTGATAGCTAAAAAGAGCGCCCTCGCCGGTATCGTAATCCGGAAACGTGGCACTGAAGTCCCCTGGGTCAGCCGGTGCGGGGGGCGCTTCGGTGGCGGCGGCAGGCGCGTCCTCCTCCTCCTGCCCTTCGCCTTCCCCTTCGGATTCGGGCTGTGCCTCGCCTTCCTCCATGGGGTTTTCTGTGCTTTGGGGCCCTGGCGCGTCCAGATCGACGATCTTGCGGATGGCGCTGCCGCCCTCCTGCGGCAGCACATGGTGAAACAGGGCGAACGCGCAGAGCGCGGCGCCCAGAATCAGCAAATCCATGCCCGCGACGGCGTACCACGGCCATAGTTTTCTGTCGGATTTTTTCATTTGGCGGCTCCTTTTGCTTTACTATACCCCTTTTGCCCACCCGCTTCAAGTGCTTGCAAACGGATGCGCCTGCGCATATAATTTGCCAAGACGGCCCGTCCCGCATCAGGCTTTGCCGGCCGTTTGGGCGGCGGACGGGACAGGTGCGCCATCCGTCCCGATGCCGGAAAAGGGCATTCTTGACGCCTTTTCCCTGTTGCGATTTGAGAAAACGAGGTATCCGATGCCGAACTACTGGGTGCTGATCCCCGCCTACAAGCCGGACCAGAGGCTCGTCGAACTGCTTGAGAAGCTGCGCGGGGATTTTGACTGCGTGGTGGTGGACGACGGAAGCGGCGAGCCCTTCGCCGCGATTTTTGACGAAGCGGAGCGGCTGGGCGCCGCTGTACTGCGCCATGACCGGAACCGCGGCAAGGGCGCCGCCATCAAAACCGGCCTTGTTTGGCTCAAGGCGCAGCCGGGCGTCTCGGGCGCCGTCACAGCCGACGCGGACGGCCAGCACGCGCCGGAGGACATCCAGAAAATCGCCCGCGCCATGGACGAACACCCCAACACCCTCATCATCGGCGGAAGGGACTTTTCCCGCATGCCGGCGCGGTCCCGCTTCGGCAACACGGTGACCCGCTTTTTCTTCCGCCTCGGCACGGGTTCCAGCATTTCGGACACCCAGAGCGGCCTTCGCGGCCTTCCCGCCTCGTTTTTCGACCTGTTTCTGTCCGCCGCGGGCGAGCGCTACGAGTACGAGATGAACGTGCTTCTGCGCCTTTCGGAATGGGGCGTCCCGGCGCTGGAGATCCCCATCAGCACCATCTACATCGACGACAACAGATCCTCCCACTTCAAGGCGGTCAAAGACGGGCTTCGGGTCTTTTCCCGGGTGCTGCGGTACCTGCTTTCCTCGATTTTATCCACCACCGTGGACTACGCCCTGTATGCCCTCTTTCTCACCTGGCTGCCCGCGAGCCTCAGCTTCGCCGCGGCGCGGGTGGGGAGCAGCATCCTCAACTACCTGCTCAACGCCAAGATGGTGTTCCACCGCGCGCCCAGCGCGAAGAGCGCCTTTGAATACTTTGCGCTGGTGCTTGCCGTCATGCTCGTGGGGAGCGCCGGCGTCAAGGGGCTCACCGCCCTGGGGCTGGGAAAGGTCCTTTCCAAGGTGCTGGTGGACGTGGCGCTGTTTGCGGCAAATTACGTTGTGCAGAAAAAAGTCATATTCATTAAATGAAGCATACGGGAAAAGCGCGACGGATCCCCCATCCACCGCCGCGCATTTCTGCGCGGTTTTCGCCATTTGAAGCCTTTGTTGCCATACCGCCCCGCGAAATGTTAGAATCACTTGCACAGAACCATCGGGAGGTTTGCCATGACATATGAAAACATCGCGGTCATCGGCCTGGGCGCCGTGGGCTGCGCCTACGCGTATCTTATACGAAAGGCCGGCCTGAACCTGAAGGTCATCGCCGGCGGCGAGCGGGCGGGGCGCATCGCCCGGGGCATGCGCATCAACGGCGAAACCGTCGTCTTCGACACCGTCGCCCCCGGCGAAAGGTTTGACGCCGACCTTTTGCTGGTGGCCTGCAAGTTCCACCACCTGGACCAGGTGATTGCGGACATGCAAGGCTGCGCCGGCAGGAACACCGTCATCCTTTCGCTTTTGAACGGCCTGGGCGCCGAGGAGAAGCTGCGGGCGGCATACCCGCAGAACGCCGTGCTCTATTGCCGCGTGGCGGGGCTGGCCGTCGTCAGGGAGGGCAGCGAGCTGAACATCGGCAACTTCGGCCAGTGGAAGGCCGGCGCGGCGGACAACCGCGTCCTCCGCCCGGAGGTTTCCGCCCTCATGGCCTTCTGTCAGCGCATCGGGCTGCCGCTCATCGTGCCGGAGGACATGCTGCACGCCGTCTGGTGGAAGCTGATGTGCAACGTGGGCATCAACCAGTGCTCCGCGGTGCTGCGCGCGCCCTACGGCGTGTTTCAGAAGATCCCCGAGGCGCGGAACATGATGCTTTCCGCCATGGAGGAGGTGCGCCTCGTCGCCCCCAGCGCCGGCGTGACACTCACCGATGCGGACGTTGCCGAATGGCTCGCCATGCTGGACTCCCTGGTGGAATGGGGCAAGACCTCCATGCTGCAGGACGTAGAGGCCGGCCGCAAAACCGAGGTGGAGGTCCTCGCCGGCTCCGTCATCAAGGCCGGGGAGAAAATCGGCGTCCCCACCCCCGTGAACCGCTTCCTGTTTGACCAGATCCGCGCCATCGAGAAGATGAACGGCGTCGGCTGAACCGAAAAAGCAAAAACGGCGCTCCGAAAGAGCGCCGTTTTTCGTTTTTGCCGGTCACTGGTTTGCCAGGTTGCAGATGATCTCCTCGCCGAACAGCGTCACGATGGCGCCGCCCTCGGTGCAGCGGACGCATTCGGGATACCCTTCGGCAAAGGCCGCCCAGCTGATGGGAACCTCCTCGAACACCGACGCGCCCTGCTCATTGCCGATGGCGCAGTGCAGGCCGTTCTTGCCGGTGCAGTAGCGGGTGCTGGGGTAGACGCCCTCGCTGTCCCACACCTGGGCGTAGTAGCCGTCCGTGCCCTTCACCACCTCGACAGACCGGACCGGCGTTTCGCCGTCCGTGCCGTAGACGGTGCAGGAAAGCCTCGTCATGGTGGAGCTGATTCTGCCCTCGATGCGGGCGCCGGTGCTGAAGGATGCAGTCAGGGTGTAACTGCCGCCGGAGGCCTTGATGCGGGCGTTGCCGCTCCCCCACTCGCCCGGGGTTTCGCCCCGTTCAAGGTCCAGAAAGTAGGAGCACACGTCCTCCACCGCGCCGTTGGCCTGCGCCAGCGCCAGCTTGAAGCTCAGCAAGCGCAGCGAATGCGCCTGCGCCACCCTGGAAAACCCCTCCAGGGAGGACTGGTACGCCTCCCTGTAGGCGAACAGCAGCGTTTCCACGGGGTTCAGGGCTTCCGCCTCTTCTTCCCCGCCCCTGACATCGCCGTTTTCGGCCGGCAGACGGGTCTGCTCCGGGCTGACTGACGCTTCCGGCGCGAAGGCATCCGCCGCGTCCGGCGTGGCGGACACAGCCTCCGCCGGCGTGGTGGAGGGCGTGACGGTGGAGAAGGGCTGCTTTTGGCTGCCCATCAACCAGATGGCGGCGACCGTCACCGCCACCACGCCCAGCAGCACCAAAAACGCGGTCTTCCAGCCGCTTCTTCTGGACTGCCCGCGCTTGAGCATGACGGGAACGAATCGATTGGTCCTTCTGAGCATGCTAACCCCTCAGCTCGAGCCTGTAAGTGGCGCGAAGATGCGTGTTTTCGTCGGCGTAGTAATACGGGATGTACAGCACCGCCGGGTCGGGCGTGGTGCGAAAGTCCGGCGAGACCATGTCCGCGCATTTCGAGGTCATCTGCGTGTTCAGGTCGTAGGCGTACAGCGCAAAGCCGAACTCCTCCTCGCCGGTGGCGTCGGTGCCCTCGGTGTAGTACAGCAGCCCGCTCTGCCCCCACTCCATGCTGACCACATAGCGGTTTTTCACCAGGTAGGTCTCCTCCCCGGTGGGCATGGAGCGGAGCTTGATGCTGGTGTTGTTCTGGGTTTCGTCCCCTTCCCCGCCGATTTCGAAGGATTCGAGGATGGCCATGTACCTGCCGTCCGGCGAAATGGCGAAGCTGTCCCCCGTGGTGACCTCGGCGCGCATGCCGCCCTCCGGCTTGATTTTGTAGATCTTGCCGTTGCCGTCCTTGTCGGGGTTGGAGAAGTAGAGGTCACCGTTGTAGAAGGCCATGCTGCCCTCCTCGATCTCCTTGTCCTCCACGGCGGTGACGCGCTGGGACTCGTCGGTGATGGTGAAATCGTACTTCATCAGCTCCAGGGCGTCGTTGCCGCTCATCACGTAGATCTCGGAGCCCAGCAGGTCCCAGATGAAGCGGGCGGTGATCTTGCCCAGGCCGTAGTCGCTGATGTTCGTCAGCCTGCCGGTGTCCAGGTTCAGCACGTACAGGTAGCAGATCTCCTCCGCGCGCTCAAGGATGGCGAGCTTTCTGCCGTCCGGCGCGTACTCCGCCATGACGATGGAGGAAAAGTCCGCCTCCGTCAGCCGGCGAAGGCCGCCCTCCTTGTCCATCGCCCAGAGCTCCTCGGTGGTCTCGACTTCGCCGTCCGGGCCTTCGGCCGTCACCAGTCTGGAGAACACGGCGGTGTCCCCGTCCGGCGAGGAGCAGAGGTAGATGCCGTCCTCCATCACCACGGGCAGCACCGTGGGCTGGCCGTCCAGGCTGACGGCGGCGGTCTCGTAGATGACGGCGGATTCGTCCTTGGTGGACCAGTTGGGCAGGCTGTTGCCCGAAAGCGCCTGCACGCCGACGCCCCCTTCTCCCACGCTGGAAAGCACCCCGTAGGGCAGGCTGTCCGCGAAGGCCTGGGCGTCCTCCTTCCCGTCAAAGGGCTGGGAAATCAGCGTGGTTCTGCCGTCCGTGCACAGCGTGGGGAACAGGCCCACGCCCTCGGCGGTCCCCTCCGCAAAGGCGATCAGCGCGTCCGCCGTCACGTACCACTTGGCGGTGTGGTCCACGTCCTCCGGCGTGAACCGCACCGAAAGCGTCCCGCCGGAAGCGCGCACCGTCGCCTGGGCGCCTTCCTTCAGCTGAAAGATGATGCGGAAGCGGTCGTCGTTGGTCTGAAACTGCCTGAACACGCCGAAAAGCAGGTCCTGGGCGGAGCCGAGGTCCAGCGTGCGGTCGTAGTCCCAGTAGCTCAGCTCGTAAAACTCCACCACGAAGCGCTGGGGCGTGTCCGTCATGTACGCGCGGTACTGCGGAACGTCTTCCGCGAGGGCCTGGGAGGTGCCGTTCCGCTCGCTGCCGGAGGCGAAGGTCATGGTGGCGGTGACGGCGTCACCCTCCCGCACGAAGTCGATGGAAAGGCAGTTGCTGTTCGGGATGGACTTGCCGCCGGAGGCGATGATCTCAAACGGCGCATCCGGCCAGGGGGCGGGCGTCGCCGCGGAAACGTCCGGCGGCTTTTCCCCTGTGGAGCAGGCCGCCAGCGACAACGCGAAAAGCGCGGCCAGGAAAATGGCGATCAGTTTTTTCATGGGCTGTCCTTCGTTTTGTTTGCGTTCACAGGCCGTAACGCTCGACGATGCGGCCGACCTCGGCGTAAACGCGGTCGATGTCGATGGTGTAGAACTCGCCGTTCTCGTAGAGGATGCGGCCGTTGACCATGGTCATGCGCACATCCGCCGCGGACGCGGAATACACCGCCGCAGAGCGCAGGTCGTTCGCCGGCACCATGTTGGGGACCTTGGTGGCGATGCGGATGATGTCCGCAAGGGCTCCGGCCGTCAGCCTGCCGGCGTTGAAGCCCAGGGCGTACGCGCCGTTGACGGTGGCCATGGACAGCGCCTGTTTTGCGGTAACGTCCGTGGCGTTGCCGGTGACGCCCTTGTGCAGCGTCGCGGCGAGGCGGAGCTCCTCGAACATGTCCAGATTGTTGTTGCTGGCGGCGCCGTCGGTGCCCAGGCAGACGTTGATCCGGTGCGCCAGCATGGCGGGCACGGGGGCTATGCCGCTGCCCAGCTTGAGGTTGCTCTGGGGGCAGTGCAGCACGTGGGCCTTCGCCTCGCCGATGAGGGCGGCGTCGTCCTCGTCGATGTGCACGCAATGGGCGAGCAGCGTCCTTTCGTGCAGCATGCCGAGGGAGGCAAGGTATGCCGCGGGCGTCAGCTCGTGGCGCAGCTTGCACTCCTCGTGCTCCTGAAAAGTCTCGCTCAGGTGGATGTGCAGCCGCGCGCCGAGTCTGTCGGCCAGATCCCCCGCCGCGGCGAGGGTGGCCTTGTTGCAGGTGTACTCGGCGTGGGGGGTGATGGCGATTTTGATGCGGCCGTCCTCGGCGCCGTCAAACTCCTCAAAGAGCGACTTTGCAAGAGCTAAACGGGACTTTCCGTCGTCATTCCCCGTAACGATGCCCTGGCCGAGCATCGCCCTGATGCCCGCGTCCGCCACGGCCTGGGCGGTGCGGTCCATGAAGAAGTACATGTCGTTCACGCAGGTGCACCCGCCCCGGATGCACTCCGCCGCCGCCAGCATGGTCCCCCAGTAGGCGTCCTCGCCGGTGAGCTGGTCCTCCAGCGGCCAGATGCGTTCTCGCAGCCAGCTGGAAAGCTCCATGTCGTCCGCCGCGTTGCGGAACAGCGTCATGGCGAGGTGCGTGTGGGCGTTGACCAGGCCGGGCATCAGAAGGTCGCCCTCGCAGTCAATCACCCGTTGCGCCTTGAAATCCTCCGGGACTTCGCCGGTGAAGGCGATCAGCTTGTCCGTCACGCCGAGGCAGCCGGCGATCACCTCCCCGGTGGAGACCAGAATGCGTGCGTTGGTGAAAAGCGTGTTCATTGGCGATTCTCCTGCATCTTCCTTCGTTTGAGCTCTGCCGAGATCGCCTCGTGCACCGGAAGGTTCCGGTCCAGCGCGACGGCGGCGAGGTAGCGCGCAAAGGACGGAGAGAGCGTTTCGTGGCGCAGAGCGTATTCCACGGTGGCGGCAAGGTAGCCCAGCTTGTCGCCAATGTCGTAGCGCGCGCCCTCAAAACGGCAGGCGTAGATGTTCTGGGTGGTCAGAAGCGTTCGCAGCGCGTCGGTGAGCTGTATCTCGCCCTTCGCGCCGGGTTTGGTGTTCTTCAGAATGGAAAAGATTTCCGGGGTAATGATGTAGCGCCCCAGAATGGCGATGTTGGATGGCGCCACGTCCAGCGAGGGCTTTTCCACAAGGTCCCGCACTTTGCAGAAGTTCCCCGTGAACGGCCCCGCAGGGTCCACGATGCCGTACCGGCTGACCAGCGCCTCCGGCACGGTCTGCACGCCCAGCACCGTTGAGCCGGTGTTGGCATACACCTCGATCAGCTGGCGCAGCGCGGGCTTTTGGGGGTTGTGGACGATGTCGTCCCCCAGCAGCACCGCAAAAGGCTCGTTGCCGATGAAGTGGTTCGCGCAATACACCGCGTGCCCCAGCCCCAGAGGCTCCTGCTGGCGGATGTAGTAAATGTCCGCCAGGTTCGCGATGGACCGCACCGTTTCCAGCATCTCGGTCTGGCCGGTGCGGTACAGCTCCTGCTCCAGCTCCAGGGAACGGTCGAAATGGTCCTCGATGGACTTTTTCGTGCGCCCGGTTATGATGATGATCGTGTCAATGCCCGACGCCACAGCCTCCTCCACGATGAACTGGATGGCGGGCTTGTCCACGATGGGTAGCATTTCCTTGGCCTGCGCCTTCGTAGCCGGCAAAAAGCGCGTGCCCAGACCGGCCGCTGGGATGACGGCTTTGCGTATCCGCATGGCTGCCTCCTTGTGTTCTTGTTCAGGCCCGCCTGTCATGGGCGGACCTGTATCAAGTTGCATTATATCATACAGGGCTCATCGGTGGGGCTGTTTTTTGGCCAGAAGTTGCCAATGGAAGATAATCCCTGATTATTGCCAAAAAATTTTGAAAAAGGTATTGCAGAACCGGCCTGCCGTGCTATAATGAAATCGAAGGTCAAAGATAGTCAAAGTAAAACAGGAGGCGATGGGATTGTCCGCAGTGAGTGACGCCATCGAGCGTTTCATCGTGGAACTGCTGGCCGAGGCGAACAACGTCGAGCTGCAGCGCAACGAACTCGCCCAGGCTTTCGGCTGCGCGCCGTCCCAGATCAACTACGTGCTTGCCACCCGCTTTTCGCCCGAACACGGCTACATCATCACCAGCAAGCGCGGCGGGGGCGGGCACATCACCATCGCCAGGATCGTCCTCACCGAGGGGGACCTTCTGCGCCACCTGGTCACCGGCGGGATTGGCGAATCGCTGTCCTTAAACCGCGCGAAGGCCATCATATCAAGGCTGCGGGCGGAAGACAAGGTGACGGAGTGCGAAGCGGCCCTGCTGCTCGCGGCGGTGAGCGACCATCCGGCCATCCCTCCGGCGCAGCGGAACCGATACCGGGCGGACGTTCTGCGTAAAATGCTGATGGGCCTGATTCAGGCAGCCGCGAAAGACGGCCAGCAAAACGAAGAAGAATGACGCCAGTTTCAGGATTTGTGTTTCAGGCGAGGTGATACCATGCTCTGCGACGAATGCAAACGCAACAACGCCTCCGTCCATTTCGTGTCCATCATCAACGGCGAAAAGAAGGAACGCCACCTTTGCCAGGAATGCGCCCAGAAGCTGGGGACGGACAGCTTTATGACCTTCTCCTGGGGGGACGTGTTCCCCACCGCGTTCACCTTCCGGCCGCCCAGGGCCGCCGCGCGCTGCCCGTCCTGCGGCACCACGCTGAACGACATCACGCGCACCGGTCTTCTCGGCTGCCCGGCATGCTACAGCAACCTGAAGAGCGACATCATGCCCATCATCAGCCGGGTGCAGAGCCGCACGAAGCACAGCGGCCGCTCGCCCGTGGGCTATGAGGCGCCCAAGCTCAACAGGCCCATGGAAGGCGCATTGAACCAGGACTCCCTGGAGGAAAAACTCCGGGCGGAGCTGGCGGATGCCGTGGCGAAGGAGGAATATGAGCGCGCCGCTGTGATCCGGGACAGGCTCAAGGCGCTCGCCAGAGGCAAAAAGGAGGGCTGAACCATGGCTGGCCTGCTCGATTCAGACATTGCGATTTCCACCCGCGTGCGGCTGGCGCGCAACTACACCGACCTGCCCTTCCCGGCCGGCATGACCCGCGCCCAGTACAAAAAGCTCTGTGAGCGGGTGGTCAACCGGCTGGGCAGCAAGGAGTTCACGCGGCTGGACATGGCCTCCCTCTCCCCCGTGGAGCGGCAGGTGCTGGTGGAGCGGCACCTGGCCAGCAAGGAGCTCATCGACCGCACCGACGGCATGCTGCTCCTTTCCAGGGACGAGACCATCTCCATCATGGTGGGCGAGGAGGACCATCTGCGCATCCAGTGCCTGCTGCCGGGGCTGCGCCTTGAGGAGGCGGACAATCTGAGCCGCTCGGTGGACGCCATGCTCTCCGCCGACGGGTACGCCTTCGACCCGGAGCTGGGGTACCTCACCGCCTGCCCCACCAACGTGGGCACCGGCATGCGGGCCTCTGTGATGCTGCACCTGCCGGCGATGGTGGCGACCGGCTCCATCGAGAGCCTGATCGAGACCGTCGGCAAGTTCGGGTACACCCTGCGCGGCTATTACGGCGAGGGTACCCGGGCGGATGGCGACATGGTGCAGATCTCCAACCAGGTCACGCTGGGCATTTCAGAGGAGGAGATCATCGGCAACCTTTCCGAGGTGGTGCGCAACATCATCAAAAAGGAGCGCTCCGCCCGGGAAGCCCTTTTGAAGGGGGACAACGGCCAGCTGCTGGACAGGCTGCACCGCAGCCTGGGCATATTGAAGTATGCCAGAAGGCTGTCCACCGAGGAAATGATGCAAAGGCTTTCGGACGTCAAGCTGGGGCTGTCGCTCGGCCTGTTCGAGGGCGTGACCTTCGCGGACCTGAACAGGCTGACCACATTGTGCCAGCCCGCCAGCATCGCGGCAAAGCTTTCCGGCGCCACCACTTCCGAGCAGCGGGACGAAGCCCGGGCGAAGATGGTGCGCGTCGCCCTGAAGGACTGCAACGTATTCTGACAAAATCGTTACCAGAGTTTTGCAAAACGAGGTGAAACACGCATGGAAACCAACAGCAGATTCACCGAAGGCGCCCAGCGCGCCCTGATGATCGCCCAGCAGACGGCCCGTCAGCTCGGCAACAACTACGTGGGCACCGAACACCTGCTTTTAGGCCTTGTGCTGGAAGGCAACGGCGAGGGCACCGCATCCCGCATTCTGCGCGCGGCGGGCGTGGACCAAAACGCCATACTCGCCCGCATCAACCGCGGCGGCGTGATCGAGGACGCGCCCTTTTTCGACTACACCCCCAGGGTCAAGCGCATCATCACCAGCAGCATGCAGGAGTCCAAAGCCATGGGCTCGGGCTACGTGGGTACCGAGCACCTGCTGCTCGCCCTGTTGAAGGAGCAGGAAGGCGTCGCCGACCAGATCCTGCGGGACATCGGCGTGGACCCCAACGCCCTCATCGCCAAGATTACCGGCGGCGATGCCGCGCAGCCCGGCTCGTATCGCCCCAAGGCCCCCACCAACACCCCGACGCTGGACCAGTACTCCCGCGACTTCACCGCTTCCGCCAGAGACGGCGAGCTCGACCCGGTCATCGGCAGGACGCAGGAGATCGAACGCATCGTGCAGATCCTCTCCCGCCGCACGAAGAACAACCCCGTGCTGGTGGGCGACCCCGGCGTGGGCAAGAGCGCCGTCGTCGAAGGGCTTGCCCAGCGCATCGTGGAGGGCAACATCCCCGAAACGCTGAAAGACAAGCGCCTCGTGGCGGTGGACCTCGCCAGCATGCTCGCCGGCGCGAAGTACCGCGGCGAGTTTGAGGAACGCATCAAGACCGCGCTGGACGAGGTCAAAAAGGCGAAAAACGTCATATTGTTCATCGACGAGCTGCACACCATCGTGGGCGCCGGCGCCTCCGAGGGCGCCATCGACGCGGCGAACATTCTAAAGCCCATGCTCGCCCGCGGCGAGATGCAGATCATCGGCGCCACCACGCTGAACGAATACCGGAAGTACATCGAGAAGGACGCTGCGCTGGAGCGCAGGTTCCAGCCCGTCACCATCGGCGAGCCTTCCAAGGAGGAGACCGTCCAGATTCTGCTGGGCCTTCGGGACCGGTATGAAGCGCACCACAAGGTGCGCATCACCAACGAGGCCATCCAGGCGGCGGTCAACCTTTCCGACCGCTACATTTCCGACCGCTTCCTGCCGGACAAGGCGGTGGACCTGATGGACGAGGCGGCATCCAGAGTGCGCATCCGCTCCTTCGTCGCCCCGCCGGACGTCAAAGCCCTGGAGGAGAAGCTCGCCAACATCGTCAAGGAGAAGGAAGAGGCCGTCAAGAACCAGCAGTTTGAGCGCGCCGCCCAGCTGCGGGACGAGGAGCCCAAAATCAAGGCGGAAATCGAGAAGCTGCGCAGCGAGTGGGAGGCCAGCAAGACGAGCGCCACCGCCGTGGTCACCGAGGAGGACATCGCGCAGGTGGTGTCCGCGTGGACGAACATCCCCGTGGAACAGATGACCGAGGACGAGAGCGAGAGACTGCTCAAGCTGGAGGAGATTCTGCACCAGCGGGTCGTAGGCCAGGACGAGGCGGTGAACTCCATCTCCGCCGCCATCCGCCGCGCGCGGGCGGGCCTCAAGGACCCGAGGCGCCCCATCGGCTCCTACATCTTCCTCGGCCCCACCGGCGTGGGAAAGACCGAGCTTAGTAAAGCCCTCGCCGAGGCGATGTTCGGCAGCGAGGACGCCATGGTCCGGCTGGACATGTCCGAGTACATGGAGCCGCACTCCGTGGCGAAGCTCATCGGCTCGCCGCCCGGATACGTGGGGTACGACGAGGGCGGCCAGCTGACGGAGAAGATCCGCAGAAAGCCCTATTCCGTGGTGCTGTTTGACGAAATCGAAAAGGCGCACCCCGACGTGTTCAACATGCTGCTCCAGATCCTGGACGACGGCAGGCTCACCGACTCCCACGGCCGCACGGTGGATTTTCGGAACACCATCCTCATCATGACCAGCAACGTGGGCGCCCGCACCATCAAGTCCGCCCGGGTGGGGTTCGACAGCGGCAGCCGCAGCGCCGTGGACTTTGAGCGCGTGAAGGAGAACATGCTCTCCGAGCTCAAGCGGGTGTTCCGGCCGGAGTTTCTCAACCGCGTGGACGACATCATCGTCTTCAGCCCGCTGAACGAGGAGGACACGAGGAAGATCGTGCAGCTGATGATGAACGCCGTGCAAAAGCGCCTTTCCGAGCGCGGCATCGAGCTGACCATGACGGACGCTGCGCTGGAGTTCCTCGCAAAGGAGGGCTTTGACCCCGAGTACGGCGCGCGACCCTTGCGCCGCGCCATTCAGCAGAAGGTGGAGGACAGTTTGTCCGAGGAAATCCTGAAAAAGAACATCGCCATTGGCGACAAGGTCATCGGCGACCTTGAAGACGGCAGACTGGTCTTCCGAAAAGCATAACGGCACATACGAAAAAGCCGGAGGAATCGTCCTCCGGCTTTCGCCGTTTTGGTCAGTAGAACCGAAAAACGCCCGTGGAACTGGAGTCGTACTCGCCGTAGGCCTCGATCTGCTCTCCCAGAAAGATCTTCAGATAATCCCGCATGCCTGGGGCGAGCTCGGAACGCAAAAAGTCTTCCATCTCCATCCAGAAGACCTTTCCTTCCCTGCTATATCGCAGTTCGCCGGAAAACTCGCCTGCCTCGTACAGGAAGACCAGCCAGTGGCTGCCGTCCTCGCGGTTGAACCAGTGGACGATTCCGCAAAGCTTCAGTTTGCCCACGGTGAGCCCCGTCTCCTCCCGCACCTCGCGGATGGCGGAACCGACGAGGCTCTCCCCGGGTTCGGCGTGGCCGCCGGGGAAGGTCAGCCCGTCCCACTTGGAGCCCACCTTGTCCAGCACCAGCACCCTGGTGCCGTTTCGCACCATGCACATATTGAGCAGCGCGGCGGGCGCGTACCGGTCAATCGCCATAAATCAGCTCCCTGATTTTGGGCAGGGCGTCCTTTGCCGCGGCGCGCCCGCGCTCGATGATCTCCGCCGCGTCCGCCGTGGAGTTGGAGTCCAGATCCCACACGTAGGGCGCGACGATGAGGTCCGCCGCGCTTTCCTTCAGGCGCGCCAGCTCCCACTGCATGATGCGCATGCAGGCGTACATGTAGTCGAAGTTCCGGCTCATGCGCAGGGGGTACTTGCCGTCCTCGTGGCCGCGGTAGCCCACGTCCACCCCGACGACCACGTCCGCGCCCATCTGGCGCACCACGTCGCAGGGCACGCGGGAGATGACGCCGCCATCCGTCAGCAGCATGCCCTTGTAGGGGTACGGCTCGATGACGCCGGGCAGGGCGTAGCTGCCCCGGGTGCCCTCGTGGAGCTTGCCCTCCGAAATGACCACCAGCTTGCCGGTGTACAGGTCCACCGCCACGCAGGAGAAGGGGATTTTCGTCTCCTCGAAGGACAGGTCCTTGGTGAGCAACCGGACCAGCGCCTGGAACTTCTCGCCCCTGATGAAGCCGCCCTTGCGGGGAAGGCGGATGTCAAACAGTTCCTTCTCGTTGAGCAGCGGGATCATCTTCCCCGCCATCTTCAAATCGGTGCCGGCGCAGTAGACGGCGCCCACCACCGCGCCCATGCTGGAGCCGCAGACGTAGTCCACGGGGATGCCCTCCTCCTCCAGCACCTGCAGAAAGCCGATGTGGGCAAAGCCCTTCGCGCTGCCCGCGCCCAGGGCAAGGCCCAGCGTTTTCCTCTTTTTGGTTTCACTCATCGCTCTGTTCTGTCACCAGCCCTTCGTGAAGGGGTATGCCCGCCTCGCCCTCGCTCAGCAGCGAGATGCCGCTTTTTTTCAGCGTTTCGGCGGCCTTGTTCCGAAGCACCGATGCCATGGCTTTTGCCACGGACTCCGGCAGATCCGCCGTCGTGACCACCAGGGCGTCCACAAAGGCGGTGCGCACCGCCTCGCCCTGCCCTTCGTAGCAGTCTGCGGGGATCAGCCCTTCGGAAAAGGCCCCGTCCGTTTCCAGTTCGCGCACCGCGTCCTCGTTCAGCGGGACGATTGCAATGTCCATCTCCTGCGCCAGACTGGCAATCGCCGCGCTCCCCGGCGCGGCCAGCACAAAGCAGGCGTCCAGCCTGCCGTTTTGCATCTGCTCAAAGGCCTCGCCGGGCTCGAGGTACTGCCGCTGGATGTCCCGCAGCTCCAGCCCCGCGGCGTTCACCACCGCCTCTGCCCATCGCGCGGTGCCCGACTCCTCCGTCCCGAGGCTCACCCGTTTCGCCTTCAGATCCTCCAGCGAGCGGATGCCGGAACTGCCCGTGGCGACGATGTGCAACGCCTGCTGAAAAAGCGGCGCGATGGCGCGAAGCTTCGCGTTTTCCGCGGCGGCCTTTCTTGCGGCGTCCGCCGTCATCATGGCGATGTGGGCGGAGCCGTCCGAAAGAAGCTCTGCGTTGGCGGCGCTGCCGCCCGACTCGAGGGGGTTGAAGCGCGCGCCGGGCACCCCTTCGGTCAAAACCTGGCAGATACCCTCCCCCATCGCGTAAAAATCGCTGCCCCGCGGCCCCATGGCGAAGGTATAGGTCTGCGTTTTAATGGCGCCGCAACCGGAAAGCAGAAGCGCCAGCGCCAGCGCCAGCGCGGGGAGTTGAGCCCTTTTGATCACGAGTCCTCGCCTTTCGTTCTGGATTGCGCCCGGCGAAGCCGCCGGATGCGCGTCATCATGCCGGAATGTGCGGTTCCGGTCATGTTCCTTGGAAAACCGATATATTATAACACAGGAAGTGCAGACATGTCATCCCGCCCGACCGAAGGGAGGATTCCATGAAGCGCGCGGAGGCGGTTTTGTCCGGCGTTTGCGCCATGCTGTGCATCGCGCTGTGCCTGCTGTACCCCGCATCGGTGCTCGCCGCGGCGAGGGACAGCTTTTCCCTGTTCGTTCACGGGCTGCTGCCCGCCCTGTTCCCCAGTTTTGTGCTGGCGTCCGTGCTGACCGCATCCGGCCTGCCGGAACGGGCGGGAAGGCTGCTCTCCCCGGTGATGCGAAGGCTGGGGCTGCCGGGCGAGGCGGGGCTTTTGATGGTGCTGGGGGCGGTTTCGGGCTACCCCGTGGGGGCGAAGCTGACGGCCACGCTGTACGACCGGCGGGAAATCGACCTTCCCGCCGCCGAGCGGCTGTGCGCCGCCTGCAACCTGGCGAGCCCCATGTTCCTTTCCGGCACGCTGGCCGCCGCGATCCTGAACAGCCCTTCCCTGGGGCTGGTGATGATGGCCTCCCACTGGATCGGGGCGCTTTGCGTGCTGCTGCTGGGGGCGCTGTTCGGCAAAAGCAGGGCGGCTGCCGCTTTGCCCCTGCCGGATATGGCGGTGGACTTCTCGCTGGCCAAAAGCCTGATGAGCGCCGTGGCGGAGGGAATGGCCGCCATGTTAAGGGTATGCGGGGCGATCATGCTTTTTGCCGTCATTGTGGCGGCACTGAAGGTGAGCGGCATGCTTTCCGCCTTTTGCAGCGGCTTTGCCGCGCTGGGGCTGGACCCCGGACTCGTCGAGGCGGCGGTAACCGGCTTTTTTGAAAAGACTTCCGGCGCCGCGGCGGTGGCGGCGCTGCCCAGCCTTTCGCTTTCCGTCAAGGCGGCGCTCTGCTCCTTCTTCGCGGCGTTCGGGGGGTGCTCCATCCTGCTGCAGACGCTGTTCTTCCTGCCCGTCCGCCCCTCGCGCTACTGGGGATACAAGCTCGTCCAGGGCATCGTCTCCGCCGTCGTGACGCTGGTGCTGGCGGGGCTGTAAGAACAGCTTGCCCCCGAAAGGGCGAAGCCTGCCGGGGACTTTGCAAACAAGCAAAAAGAAAGGGCGCCAAACGGCGCCCTCGTTTGATGGTTGGAGATGGTCAGCGCTGCGCGTAGGCGGCGGCGTTGGTGCCGGCGATGCGCCCGAAGGTGAAGCACATGCAGATGGACGTGCCGCTGGCGGGGTAGGTCTTGTTGAAGAAGTCGCCGTTGGCGACGGCGCCCGCCGCGAACAGGCCCTCGATGGGGGTGCCCTGCGCGTTCAGCACATGGGTGTCCAGGTCGACCTTGATGCCGCCCAGGGAGCCGATGGTGGCGGGGGCGAGCTTGAGGATGTAGAACGGGCCCTGCTCGATGGCGACGAGCCTTTCTGCCGCCTTGCCGAACTCCTCGTCCACGCCCGCCTTGCAGGCGGCGTTGTAGCGCTCGACGGTCTCCTTCAGCGTTTTTTCGGGCAGGCCGGCGGCCTTGGCGAGCTCCTCGATGGTGTCGCCCTTGAAGGCCACGCCGAGCTCGATGGCGGTCTCGACATCGTCAAACTGGATGGTGGAGTCGAAGACCTGATAGAACATGGGGGAGCCGGTCTGCACCATCGCCTTGTGCAGGATCGGGTAGTCGATGGCTTCGTTGACGAAGCGCTTGCCCTCCTCGGTGACGAGCAGCGCGTTGGTGAAGCGCTTGTTGACGGAAGAGCGGTAGCTGACTTCCGGCACCTTGTAAAGGCCGATGTAGCCGCCCTTCATGACCAGGTCCGCGCCCACTTCCAGCGCCATGCGGATGCCGTCGCCCACGTTGCCGGGGGAGGAGATGCTCTCCTGGTCGACGATGTCCGGGCTGTACTGCGCCTTGGCCTCGCGGCTGACGTCAAAGCCGCCGGTGGCGAGGATGACGGCCTTCGCCTTGACGATGAGGGTGTCGTTCCCGCTGACGGCGCGCACGCCGGTGACCTTGCCGCCCTCGGTGAGCAGCTGCTCGGCGGTGGTGTTCAAAAGGATTTCGGCGCCAGCTTCGCGGGCTTTCTTCTCAATGGGTTCCACCAGGCCTACGCCGCCGCTGGGGGAGCGCAGGGCGCGGGTGACGGGGCTGATGCCGGTGGCCATGGGATCGCCGAACTCGACGCCGTTTTCCACCAGCCAGTCGAGGGTCTCGCCGGACTTTTTGGCCACGAGTTCAAGCATTTCCCTCCAGGCGTTGCCCTCGGCGCGCTCCATCCAGTACTCGACGAGCGCCTCGGGGGTGTCGTCCGTGAAGCCCTTGGAGGCCTGGTACTTGCTGCCCGTGCCGTAGACGTAACCGCCGCTGATGTAGGTGTTGCCGCCCACGTGGGAGAGCTTTTCCAGAACGAGCACGCTCGCGCCCGCGTTTCTCGCCTCGATGGCGGCGGAAAGGCCCGCGGCGCCGGAGCCTACGATGACCACGTCCACCGTCCGCTCAACGGTCTGGCCGTTGGCGGCCTCTTCGGCGGACTTGGTGAACTGCTCCACGGTGCCGCCGGCGGCGACGATGGCGCTCTTCACGCACTCCAGCAGGGCTTTGCTGGAATAGGTGGCGCCGGTGACGGCATCCAGCGCGACGTTCTGCTGCGCAATGATGGCGGGGATCAGCAGGTCAAAGGCGGACTGGGCGATGTCCGCGGTTTCCACGCTCTCCACCACCTGAATGTCCACGATGCCGTTCTCGTCAAAGGTCACCTTAACCTTCAGTTCGCCGTTGTGACCCTTGGCGCTCGTCTCATACTCCCCTGCCTTCAGCTTGGGGGCCTCCCCTTCGGGCTGCGCGGGCGCGGGTGTCGCCTGGCCGCCCTGGGCGGGGGTCTGGGTGGGGGTCTGCGATTCGGTGGCGGCGCCGCAGGCCGCCAGGCCGAGCACCATCACGAGGCACAGGGCCCAGCAGATCGCTTTTTTCAACACTACTCTCTCCTCCTCGGTTTGGATCGGGGGTGTCCCGTCGTTTGATATATATCATGCAAAGCCGCTTGTCTGTCAAATGACAAATTCTGCGCCCGGGCGGCATTTGACTGCGCCCGGGCGGGATGATATGATCGATTCATAAGGAACCGGCTGAAAAAGAACAGGAGATTCTCACATCTGAATGGAAAATCGTCTCAATACGCGCTACTCCATTGCGGACATGGCAAAGCAGCTTGGCATGACCACCGAGGGCGTGCGTTTTTACGAGAAACAGGGCATCGTGACCTTCCGAAGAGACCCGGTGACGGGCAAGAGCGTGTTCCGCTCCCGCTGCGCCATCGTGCTGCGCTTCATCCGCTCGTACAACACGCTGGGCATCCCTTTGGCCGAAACCCAGGCGCTGCTCGCCGCAAAGGACGAGGAACTGCCCGGATCCGCCGAAAGGTTCGACGTGCTGTGCGAAAAGCAGCGCCGCAAAATCTGGCGGGAAAGCCGCATCCTCGACCGCATCCGCGACCACGCGGAGTATTTGCGCATGGTGGGCGGGGGCAAAACCGCCCGCTTTTTCGGGAACACGCCGCCGCTGCGCATCCTGCTTTACGGGGACGGCACGCGCCTTCGGTCAGACAAGGCGCTTTCTGAACTCACCGCCGCCTGGCAGAAGTACAACCCCATCACCTTCCCCGTGGTGGTCTGCCCTTCGGACCGGCTGGACCTGACCTATGGCGACTGCCCCTTAGGCCTGGCCTTTGAGGAGCGGGACTACGAGGTGGTGCGGGACGAGCTTCCCGAGGCGGACACAGACGCGGTCAGGGATGTGGCGGGCGCGTCCTGCCTGTGTCTGCACGTGGCGGAGACGGGGGATGACGGCGTCACCATGTCGGAGCTTTTGAAGGAGGGCCTCGCCTATCTCGCCCGGCGCAACATGCGGGTCTGCGGGGACATTGTGCTGCGCCCCATCGTGGTAAACGCCCAGAAGGAGGGATACCGCATCCACCACCTGGCGCGGCTGCCGGTGGAGGACGTGGAGGAGCGGGCGGAGTAAGCGGCGGCTTTGCTCAAGGGCTGCGGATGCCCCCTGCGCCGCTGGCAGCTTAATACGGGCAAAGCCGCATTCACGCTCGATAAAAGGCCGCATGGACGCTCAATGAAACGAAAGAAAAAAGAACGGCGAAAGCCGTTCTTTTGCTTTTTGGCGGGTCAAGCCTCTTCGTCCTCCCCGCCGTCCGCGGGAAGCTCGGTGTCCTCCGGCGCGGGGGCGGCCTCCTCGGGGTCGTAGGCCCGGTGCAGCTCCTCGCGGTTTTTTTCGATGATGTCGATATACTCCCGCAGATAGCGCTGGAGGTCGTAAAGGATGTCGTCGGTGTAGTTTCTGGCGCCCTGGGTGATGATGTCGGCGTTGTTTTTGGCGCGGTAGATCATCTCCTTGGCGCGCAGCTCGGCCTCGGCGGTGATGCTCTCCCTGTCGATGAGCTTTTCGCGCTGTTCCTTGGCTTCGCGGACGATCTCCTCGGCCTCTTTGCGGGCGGCGGCCAGGGTTTCGTCCCGCTCGGCCAGCACCGCCTGGGCCCAGCGGATCTCGTCCGGAATGGTGACGCGCAGGTCGGAAAAAATGTCCGCCAGCACGTCCATGTCCACAATGCGCTTGGACCCGGCGCCGATGCGCGGACGGGGGCTCTCGTCGATGGCGCGTTCCAGCTGGGCCAGAAGGTCAAGTATTTTCGTGCTCATTTCCTCAGCAGCCTTTCTGCGATGTAGTCCTCCGTCTCAGGCGGGATCATGCCCTTCAGGCTCCCGCCATAGCTCCCAATCTCGCGCACGATGGACGAACTCAAATACGCGTACTTCGCGTCCGTCATCATGCAGAGGGTTTCCACCTCCGGCGCGAGCCTGCGGTTCATGGCCGCGATCTGCAGCTCGTACTCATAGTCCGAAACGGCCCGCAGGCCGCGGATGATCACGCCGGCGCCCTCCCTGCGGCAAAAGTCCACCAAAAGCCCGTCAAAGCTCTTCACCGAAAAGTTCGCAATCCCGGCGCCCTTCGCCGCCTGCTCGACGAGAAAGATCCGCTCCTCCACGCTGAACACCGGCGTCTTTCGGATGTTGTTCAAAATGCCCACCGTCACGTGGTCGAAGATCTTCGCCGCGCGGGTGAGAATGTCCAAATGCCCGAGGGTGAAGGGGTCGAAGGTGCCGGGATAGACGCAGACAGTTCTGGACATGTTTTATGACTCGCTTTCGGGATTCGTGAGAAAGACAAGCTCGGTGTCCCCGTACTTTCTGACGGAAAGCAGCCTGCCGGGATATTCGGAACCGTCCCTCGCCTGCCGCTCGATGACGATGCGGCCGCCCTTTGCCAGTAAACCCTGCGCGAAGATCTGCTCCACGGCGGGCCGGGCGAGATCGGAATGATACGGCGGGTCGATGAAGATGAAGTCAAAGGGTTCCTTGCCGGCGAAAAAAGCCAAACACGCCGCGTAATCCCGCTGCATGACCACAGCGCGGTCCAGAAAGCCGAGCTTTTCGGCGTTGTTTTTGATGATGCGCACGCATTCGGCGGAACAGTCGTTGAACACGGCCTGCCGCGCGCCGCGGCTCAGCGCCTCAAGGCCCAGATTGCCGGAACCCGCGAACAGGTCCAGCACCCGGGAATCCGGAATGTCAAACTGGATGCTGCCGAACAGGGCCTCCTTGACCTTGTCCAGCGTGGGGCGGGTGTTCCTGCCCTGCGGGGCTTCGATCAGCCTGCCCCTGGCTGTTCCGCTGATGATTCTCATGTCAGTATTCTATCACACCACCGCATTTCAATACAAGCGGATGCGGCAGAATAAATGGTTTTTGCACAACATCTTGTGCTTTTATGTATTCTGTTCACAACAGTCCGGCAAAGCGCTACTCCTCGACGTAGACGCGCGGCACCCGCGCGCTGAAGGAGAGCAGCACCTCGTAGCTGATGGTGTTCGCCCATTCGGCGATCTCGTCCGCGTCGATGCGCTCGCTGCCCATGGTGCCCAGCAGGACCGCCTCGTCCCCCTCGACGACGCCGGGGATCTCCGTCACGTCCACCATCACCTGGTCCATGCACACCCTTCCCAAGATGGGCGCACGCCTGCCGCGGATGAGCACCGCGCCCTTTCCGGACAGCGCCCGCTTGTACCCGTCGCCGTAGCCCACCGCCAGCGTCGCCACCCGCGTGGGGCGCCAGGTAGTGTAGGTGCGGTCGTAGCTGATGGTCTCGCCGGCGGGCACGGTCTTGACAAAGTACACCTGCGTCTTGACGGACATGACCGGCTCCAGCGGGATGTTCTTGTGCACGTTGGGGGAGGGATAGTAGCCGTACATCATGATGCCGGCGCGCACCATGTCGAGATGCGTCTCCGGCAGATCCGCGATGGCGGCGCTGTTGGCGGCGTGCAGCTGCGGCGCAAAGCCGTGCCCGGCAAGCCTTTTCTGGAAGGCCACAAAACGCTCGAACTGCTCGTGGGCGTAGCCCTTGTCCGCCCCGTCCGAGTTGGCGAAATGGGTGAACAGCCCCTGCACCTCCAGATTGGTGCAGCCCTTCAGGCACTCCGCCATGCGGTCCAGCTCCCGCTCCTCCCGGATGCCGATGCGCCCCATGCCGGTGTCCACCTTCAGGTGCACCTGCACCCACTTGCCCTGGCGCCTGGCTTCCTCGTCCAGCGCCTTCGCCAGAGACGGCTCGCACACGGTAGGCTGCAGGTCATGGGTGACGATGGCCTCCGCAGCGTCGGGCAGGTTGTTGCCCAGAATAATGATGGGCGCGGTGACCCCCGCTTCCCGCAGGGCGATGCCCTCTTCCGGAATCGCGACGGCAAGGCACGCGGCGCCGTTTTTCAGCGCGACTTTGGAAAAGGGCACCAGCCCGTGGCCGTAGGCGTCCGCCTTGACCACGGCGATCATCTTGGTGGCGGGGTTCAGGGAAGCGCGGATGGCGCGGACATTCCGCGCCGCGGCGCCGAGATCTATCGTGCAGAATGTTTTGCGTATCATGTCGACCTCCGGTCTGTTTCGCTCCATTCAGAATATTCTACCACCCTGTCATCCGTCAAACAAGGACGCAAATGTGAACCTTCCGACACGCTTGCAAACGCCATAAGTTGCTGATAGTATGATTGGGAGTTCGTTTTTGGAAGAGGTACTTGGCAGAACATGACGGAATCAGAGAGGAAAACGCGAAAGAAAAAGGGCAAGATCGCCCGGTTTGCCGCCTATTACAGGCCGCACCTGCCGCTTTTTGTGCTGGACCTGGTGTGCGCCACCCTCATCGCCGCGGTGGACGTGCTGTTCCCCATGGCGTCCCGCAAGGCGATGTACCAGCTGCTGCCCGACGGGCAGTTTTCCGCCTTCTTCTGGCTGATGGGCGGGCTGGTGTTGCTGTACGTGCTGCGCTCCATCATGCAGTACGTGGTCACCTACTTCGGGCACACGCTGGGCGTGCGCATTGAGGCGGACATGCGCAGGGACCTGTTCACCCACATGCAGTCCCTGTCCTTCAGCTTTTACGACAAGTCCCGCACCGGCCAGCTCATCAGTCGCGTGGTGGGCGACCTGTTCGAGATTTCCGAGCTCGCCCACCACGGGCCGGAGGACCTTTTTATATCCGCCCTCACGCTGGCGGGCTCCTTTGCCTTCATGCTGGCGCTGAGCTGGAAGCTTTCCTTGGTGCTCATCGTGGTCATTCCCGTTTTGCTGGTGTTCACCCTGCGCAAGCGGCTGAACATGGCCAAGGCGTCCAAGGAGGTCAAAAAGAAGCTGGCTGTCATCAACGCGGACATTGAGTCCAGCATCTCCGGCATCCGCGTGGCGCAGGCGTTTGCCAACGAGCATTACGAGATCGAAAAATTCAACGAAGGCAACTCCATGTTCGAGGCGGCCAAATCCGGCTATTACAAGGTGATGGCGGAATTCTTCGCGGGCATGGAGTTCATCACCCGCATTCTGAACGTCATCGTCATCGCCGTGGGCGGCGCGCTGATTATGGCTGGGGACATGGACCTCGCCACCCTCATCACCTTTTTGCTCTTTGTGTCCGAGTTCCTCCAGCCCATCCGCAGGATCACCACCTTCATGGAGCAGTACTCCTCCGGCATGGCGGGCTTTGAGCGGATGATCGAGCTATTGGACACCGAGCCGGACATCGCCGACGCCCCGGACGCCGTCCCCCTTGAAAACGTGAAGGGCGACATACGCTTCCATGACGTGACCTTTGCCTACGACGACGGGGTGACGGTGCTCTCCCACGTGAATTTGCACATCCGCCAGGGCGAAAAGCTGGCGCTGGTGGGGCCCTCCGGCGGCGGCAAGAGCACGCTGTGCCAGCTGATTCCCCGCTTTTACGAGCCGGTGAGCGGCAGCATCACCATCGACGGCAGGGACATCCGCACGGTGACCCTCAATTCTTTGCGGTCGAACATCGGCATCGTGCAGCAGGACGTGTTCCTCTTCGCCGGCACCATTAAGGACAACATCCGCTACGGCAGGCTGGACGCCACCGACGAGGAGATCATCGAGGCCGCCAAGAACGCGGAAATCCACGACTTCATCATGTCCCTGCCGAAAGGGTACGACACCTTCGTGGGCGAGCGGGGCATCATGCTCTCCGGCGGGCAGAAGCAGCGCATCTCCATCGCGCGCATCTTTTTGCGCAACCCGCCCATCCTGATTCTGGACGAGGCCACCAGCGCGCTGGACACCGAGACCGAAGTCAAGATCCAGGACGCGCTGGACAGGCTGGCCGCCGGCCGCACCACGCTGGTCATCGCCCACCGGCTGTCCACCATCAAGAACGCGGACGAGATCATCGTCATCGACGACGAGGGCATCGCCGAGCGCGGTACCCACGCGGAACTGTTGGAAAAGGACGGCGTTTACGCGGCGCTTTACAAGGCCCAGTTCGCGATGAACGGCTGAGGAAACCCGCCACAGCCCCATTGAGAAAACCATACCCCCGGCTGAGCGCCGGGGGCTGCTTTTTTGCGCAGGGAAGGCCGCCGGGACGTTGCGGCAAACGTTTTCATCTGATGCTTATTACGTTTCGCTGTTGACCCGGGCGCGTAGACCCAAGGTGCGGTTATGCGTTTGACTGCCGGCAGCCCTTGCGAGTTTTTCGTTTGGGAATGCCTGCGGGTGCTTTATATGAATGCATTCATTTTTCGTATAATAGAAGCCTGTGCAGAATAAGGATATGTACTCGATACGACCCAGCAGTGTGCGTTCGCCGGCTTTCCTGCCATAGCCCGTTCTTCCTTCCTACGTGGTGCATACCGGCTTGATTCTTTCCCTTCAGTTCCATGGCGCTTCCCGACCTGGCTGTTTGCAGGCGGGAAGGCGTTCATTTTGCTTTCCCGCACGTGTATATCAATGCTCCTTTCCGCAGCGATATGCGCTTTCTGCGCCTTCGCCGTCCCCGGAGCGGCATTGCCCCGCCGTCCTTCAACTCGCTGCCCTTGCCTTTCTTTGCGCATTTCAGCGAGTGGCTGTCCGCGCTGTCAATCCGGTTCACGTTGCAGCACCCTGTCCATAATGAAGCACGACCACATAGGTTGGGTGGTTTTAAGGCGCCTGCACCGTCCACCTTTCAAAAGCGCGAAAAAACCCGGTTCGGCTTAGCGAACCGGGTTTTTGACGCTTCGTTTACGCTCCGGCGGGGACCGCCTCGGCTTTGCCGCCAAAGTCCACGATGACCTTGGTGGGGCAGCCTTCCACGCAGGCGCCGCAGCCAACGCACTTGTCGTAGCTGACGGTGGCAAGGCCGGCGGGGACGTGAATGGCGTCGTACTGGCACTTCTTCTCGCAGATCTTGCAGTCAATGCAGCCGCGGGAGCACACGGCGCGCACCGCCTTGCCGGGGTCGGTGTTCCGGCAGGCGACGGCGATGTATCCCTTGGCGGGGATCATGTCGATCACGCTGCGGGGGCAGGCGGCGACGCACGCGCCGCAGCCGGTGCACTTCCCGCGGTCCACCACGGCGAGGCCGTTCTTGACGTGGATGGCGTCAAAGGGGCAGGCGCGCTCGCAGTCGCCCAGGCCCAGGCAGGCAAACCTGCAGGCCAGGTTGCCGCCGTTGACGTCCGACGCCGCCTGGCAGTTGGCGAGGCCGGAATAGGCCGACTTGGCCTTCACGTCGCCCAAGGCACCGTGGCAGCGCACGAAGGCGATCTTGTCATCCCCTTCGTTGGCTTCCTTGCCCATGATTTCGGCGACTTTCTTCGCCACCGGGGCTTTGCCCACGGTGCACCCGTTGACGGACGCCTCGCCCTTGACCACAGCTTCGGCAAAGGCGTCGCAGCCGGCGTAACCGCAGGCGCCGCAGTTGGCGCCGGGCAGCACCTCGCGGACCCGCTCGACGCGCTCATCCTTCTGGACGCTGAACCTCTTGGATGCAAAGGCGAGCACAAGGCCGAACACAAGTCCCATGGCGCCCAGAATCAAACCGGGGAGCACGATATCCATGACGTTCATTTCAGAGCACCCCCTACTTGGTGATCAGGCCGGTGAAGCCCAGGAACGCGATCGCCATCAGCCCGGCGGTGATCAGGGAGATCGAGAACCCGCGCAGGTGCTTGGGCGTGTTGCCCAGCTCCATGCGCTCGCGGATGCCCGCCAGCAGCACGATGGCCAGCGTGAAGCCCAGGGCGGTGCCCACCGCGTTGACGATGGCGGTGCCCAGGCCGTAGCCGGAGTTGATGTTGATGATGGTCACGCCGAGCACGGCGCAGTTGGTGGTGATCAGGGGCAGGTACACGCCCAGGGACTGATACAGCGTGGGGGAGCTCTTCTGAAGGAACATCTCCACGAACTGCACCAGCGAGGCGATGACCAGAATGAAGGCCAGCGTCTGGAGGTACCCGAACCCGAGCGGGTCGAGGATGAAGTGCTGCACCAGCCAGGTCACCAGCGCGGCCAGCGCCATGACGAAGGTCACCGCCAGGCCCATGCCCGTCGCCGTCTCAACCTTGCGGGAGACGCCCATGAAGGGGCAGATGCCCTGGAACTGCACCAGCAGCACGTTGTTGCACAGAATCGCGTTCAGAAGGATCAGGATGATCTTCACGACCCCGTTGGCGGATGCGATGGACATTAGACTCCCTCCTTACGCGCTTTTCGCTTGGAATCGATCTTGTCAAACACGAGGTTGAACAGGGCGAGGAACAGCCCGAAGGTGAAGAAGCCGCCCGCGGGGGTCGCGAAGAGCTTGAAGGCGTTCGCCGCAAAGCCTTCGCCCAGGATGGGGCTGCCAAGAAGCGTGCCGGAACCGACGATCTCGCGGAAGGCGCCCATGAGGGAAAGGGCGATGGTGAAGCCGATGCCCATGCCCAGCCCGTCCACCGCGGAGGCGAGGACGTTGTTCTCGGGCTTGCCGGCAAAGGCCTCCGCCCTGGCCAGGATGATGCAGTTCACCACGATGAGCGGGATGAACACGCCCAGCGCGTTGTAAAGGTCCAGGAAGAACGCCTGCATCACCATCTGCACGATGGACACGAAGGTGGCGATGACCACGATGTACGCCGGGATGCGCACCTTTTCGGGGATGAAGTTCTTGAGCAGCGAAATCACCACGTTGGAGCCCACCAGCACAAACATGGTGGCGATGCCCATCGAGAAGCCGTTGATCAGGGAGATGGTGGTCGCAAGGGTCGGGCAGGTACCCAGCACGAGGCGGAAGGTGGGGTTTTCGGCGATGATGCCGTGCATGAAGACCCTTCCGAGCCTGTTGTTATTGGTCGTTTCTTTCAATGGTTTCCCCTCCTTCCTCAGTTGCCGGAAAACTGCGCGCAGGCCTTGTTGATGGCCTCGATGACGGCGGTGGAGCTGAACGTCGCGCCGGCGATGGTGTCCACGCCCTCGGCGCTGGTTTTGCCCACGAACTGGTCAAGGAACTCGGGCTTGCCAGCCTGGTCGCCGATGCCCGGGGTCTGGGTGGAGACGTCCGCGGTGACGGAGGCGATGGTGCCGTCCGCGTTGAAGGTGACGGTGACGGTCACGGGATTGTTGTTGTAGCCCCCGGCCGTCTCGGTGATGACGTTGCCCGCGCCGGAGCCGCCCGAAGCGGCGAACTGCTCGCAGGCCTTGTTGACGGCTTCAATGACGGCGGTGGAGCTGAACGTCGCGCCGGCGATGGTGTCCACGCCCTCGGCGCTGGTTTTGCCCACGAACTGGTCAAGGAA
>Ga0134091_1000110_pt1 | contig 77086 bp, 69 predicted proteins | sample 2_5taG_FD_94451 | JGI IMG/M metagenome (GOLD analysis project Ga0134091, IMG submission 94451) | Switchgrass degrading microbial communities from high solid loading bioreactors in New Hampshire, USA - 2_5_20_6_A2 metaG | ecosystem: Engineered > Bioreactor > Semi-continuous > Anaerobic >...
ATCAGACTCCAGCATATATGTGACCTCCCTATCATTTTCTTGGTTATTAATGATAGGTTACATAATATGTTGGAGTTTTTCATTTGTAGATTTTTGGTAATTCAAAGCTAGCACAACGAGTTAAATTAAATAGTACTTTTATTCTATTTTATTTATGAATTGATTGTGTACGAATTTAACGAAAATTAAAATTTAAGGATTTTTACATTTCCCTATGATTTATTAAAATTGCAAATAAGTAGCCATATCTGCTATAAAGGCAAACATGGCTACTTTATTATCTTCTTTAGTTGTATAAGTTTATACCCGCACTAAAAACCGCTCTATCGCATTAGATTTATAAATGCATGCAACTGAGTTATCTAATGTTGCTTTAATTATCATTAGATAATTTGACAGCCTAATGTGCTCTCCGCTTCCTTAAGCGCAAATTCATGGGCATCATCATTAAAAGATGCTACACCGTCTTTATAAATATTTACTTTGTATGCCAGATTTCTTGCGTCAGCAGCCGTATAAAGCACACAAATGTTTGTGCATACTCCAACTAAATAAAGTTCATCTATACCCTTTTCTCTCAGGTATAAATCCAAATCGGTCCCAAAAAAGGCACTATAGCGTCTTTTTCTAATTACCTTGTCTCCCGGATTAATTTTTATATCTTCTATTATCTCTGCTCCTTCAGTTTGGGCAATGCAATGAGGAGGGAACATATCAAACTCTTTATCATCCTTTTCATGGTTATCACATATAAAGACAATAGGAAAGCCTTCTTTCCTAAACTTATCAATGGTTCCATTTATAAAAGGTACGATTTTTTTCCCTGCTAGACCCACACTCAATGTTCCCATTTCATCGATGAAATCCTTTAGCATATCAATAACCAATAAAGCTTTCATACGAGACTCTCCTTCCCGTTTATCAGTGTAGTAGGAGCATCCAACTCCATCCCGTCACCTTAGAAATAATACCATACTTTCCATAAATGAGCAACTCGTTCAATATTTGATAGTGTTCTTTTCTGCAAAAAAGAACCATCCTGCTACTTTGGTTGAAGTATGCACTTTAATCAACTATTTTCGAGCCATATAAAATACACACTGTTTTTAATCACTAAAACAAGTTATTCTTATTTCTATATACTTCCCTCATGATTTTAAATGTCAAAGCTATCTTTTCTGCTCATTTTGTCCTGCTAGAATACTGTTGATTTTATCAACTTTTGAATTTATCATGTTACTGTATCCAGGACGTATATCTGCCTTTAAAACCACTTCAGTGCGAATACCCTTATTTGCAAGTATAAATGCGGCATCTTTTACAACCTTCATCACCTCATCCCATTCGCCTTCGATTTCTGTAAACATGGAAGTAGTACGATTAGGCAATCCAGAATCACGAATTACCTTTATAACTTCTGCTACTTCAGTTGAAAGTTCATCGCCTATGCCACAAGGCGCAATTGCAACTGCAACTAATGTATTCATATTTTAACCTCCTCTTTCTTAGCAAAATGCTTGAATTTTTATTCAATCATATCAGCCTCATATAGAAGAAGCATAGCTTAAAGTAAACCTTAAGTCTCTGCAAATAAAAATGCCTACTGAATTAGGTAGGCATTACTCACTTTATAGATTATTGCTTCCCTACACCAGTATTAACTGACAGGTTCAAAGGGTCAGGTTTTACCTTCTCAACTCATATGAGTTCCCCCGCAATATGTTTTTTTTAATATTACCACTTATTTACTATGGTGTCAAGTATTTAAGTTTTATGTACATATAATACATATGATTTTACTCAAATATTAACTAAAAAATTAATTATTCAAAAACCATGATTTATATAACATTCTAACAGCATCTCTGATTTCTTGCTCATTCATCGCAGCATATCCCATTATTATTTTGGGACATTTGTCAACATACCTTTTATCAAAATAATACTTGGATATTCCATAGACTTTAACACCATTGATTAAGGCAGATGAAACTAGTTGCTCTTCTGTCATTCCATTGTTAACTTTAAGCAGCAAATGCAATCCAGCTTCAGCTCCCAATGCTTCAATACCACAATTTAATTCTTCTATACTTCTTATTAACAATTCTCGTTTTCTTTTATATATGTTTCGCATCTTATTTAGATGCCTTTCAAAATATCCACCCTGAATAAACTTGAAAAGCACCTTTTGAACTACTATTGGAACAGGGCAAATAATATAGGACAAGTCTTTAATATATTTCTTTAAAAGATGCCTAGGAAGAACCATATAGCTTACTCTAATAGATGGAGAAAGAGCCTTTGAAAATGATCCCATGTAAATAACTTTTTCATTAGTATCGAGTCCTTGTAAAGCAGGTATAGGCTTACCACTATACTTAAACTCGCTATCATAGTCGTCTTCGATAATGTAACGATTATTGCATTCATTAGCCCAGTTCAATATTTGAATTCTCCTATTAATAGGCATAATCTCTCCTGTAGGAAATTGATGAGCCGGAGTAATACATATTGCATTTACATTGTTTTGGATTATTTCTTTTAACATCATCCCTTCTCTGTCGATGTTTATAGCTTTAAACTTTGCTCTATTGCTGGAAAACAACATATTAAGCTTCTCATAACCTGGATTTTCTATGCCAAAAACATATTCTTTATCAAATAATTGAAACAATATTTGAAAAAGAAATTCAGTTCCAGAACTTATTATTATTTGATCAGGTGAGCAATTTACCCCTCTTGATTGATGAAGATAATCAGCTATACTGCTGCGCAAGCCAATATGGCCACGTGAATCTCCAATCCTGAGCAGCTCTTTATCATATTCATCAACAGCATCCTTAAAAAGCTTTCTCCAGATACCAAATGGAAAAGCTTGTTCATCCACCCTATGATATGAAAAATCATACTTTACATTGGACTGACACATATCGAGTTCATTTTTATTATATACGTCACGAATACCAAGTTTATAAATGTTATCAATTTTGCTTACATAGTAGCCGCTTCTTTCCTTTGAATAAATATATCCTTCTTCCATCAACTGGTCATATGCTGCTTGAACGGTATTTTGGCTGATTTTTAAATATGATGACAGCTTTCTCTTAGAAGGAAGCTTTGCATTATAAGAAATTCTTCCTGATTGAATTTCCGACTTAATGAAAGAATAAAGCTGTTCATAAATAGGGATTTTGTTATCTTCCTTAATAAAAAGTGTCAGCATATCCATAACATATCACCTCATATTCTGATACCATTAATTTTGCTCAATCTGATACTTATCTATGATATCAGTTTAACAATATAATAGTATCAGTTGGATAAGATTGTCAATAAAGTAAAGGAGTTGATTCATGTGGAAAATATTCATGAGAAAAGTAAAAAATTAGTTGAGAAACTAAAGGGCGGTGTTATTATGGATGTAACAACGCCTGAGCAAGCAAAGATTGCTGAAGAAGCGGGTGCATGTGCCGTTATGGCATTAGAAAGGGTACCCGCCGATATCCGTGCCGCAGGCGGGGTTTCTAGGATGAGTGATCCTAAGATAATAAAAAGCATACAACAGGCAGTATCAATACCGGTAATGGCAAAAGTCCGCATCGGTCATTTCGTAGAAGCACAAATTCTTCAAGCTATTAACATTGATTTTATCGATGAAAGCGAAGTTCTTTCACCGGCAGATGATACTTTTCATATTGATAAAACTAAATTTCATGTTCCATTTATATGCGGTGCAAGGGATTTAGGAGAGGCATTAAGGAGGATTGCTGAAGGTGCATCAATGATCCGTACTAAAGGCGAAGCGGGAACTGGAGATATAATTCAAGCTGTACGCCACATGAGACAGATGAATCAACAAATCAAGAAGCTGCAGAGCCTGAAAGAAGAGGAGCTTTTCCATGCAGCTAAAGAATTACAGGTTCCTTATGAACTGGCCAAATACGTACACATTAATGGCAGACTTCCTGTAGCTAACTTTGCTGCAGGTGGAATAGCAACGCCCGCAGATGCGGCTTTAATGATGCAACTTGGTGCTGAAGGTGTGTTTGTTGGGTCTGGCATATTTAAATCAAGTAATCCTGCAAAACGAGCAAAGGCAATTGTAAAAGCTGTAGCTCATTATAATGATTCTAAGATTCTGGCAGAAATATCTGAAGACCTTGGCGAAGCAATGGTTGGAATTAATGAACAGGAAATCAGCTATTTAATGTCACAACGTGGAATATAAAAATATTAGGAGGTTAATGTTATTTGTTAACCTCCTATTTTCCTTGTTCTTACATAAAAATTGCAATTATTACAGACTCCAAAAATATTTTTCAATATTGTAGCCTATGCTACAAAAAAAATATTTTATCCTATGATATACTTCTCAATATACTAGTATATTGAGAAAATTTGCAATTAACGCACAATATTTCCATGCAAATTTCTCTTGTATTTTGATAGCGTAGTATTATTCAAGTACATGAAATCCCATGATTATTGCTGAATTAAATACTATAGCTATCTGATTAAAAGCTATTTCTATAAAAATTGAAAGGAGTTGAAATGATGATTAAGCTTATCGGAATTGTAATTATTGTTATTGGATTCATGCTAAAGCTAGATACCATAGCTGTTGTTGTTATTGCAGGAATAGCAACGGGTCTTGTATCTGGCTTATCCTTCAACGAAGTTATGACAATTTTAGGAGAAGGATTTGTAACAAATCGTCATATGTCAATTTTTATTATTTCTCTACCTGTAATAGGACTACTTGAAAGATATGGTTTGAGAGAGAGAGCAGCTTTTCTAATTGGAAAAATAAAATCCTTAACCATGGGTAAATTAACCTCACTTTACTTAATAATAAGAACAGTATCAGCCATGTTCGGCCTAAGGATGGGAGGTCACGTTCAGTTCATCAGACCACTTATTCTTCCTATGGCTGAAGGAGCCGCAACCAGCAGATATGGAAAACTGGACGAAGAGGATGTTCAAACAATTAAGGGTCTTGAAGGTGCTGTTGAAAATTATGGCAACTTTTTCGGTCAAAACTTCTTTGTAGCATCGGGAGGCGTGTTGCTAATTGTTGGCGTTATGAAGGAACAAGGTTATTATCTGGAAGCCATAGATGTCGCTAAAGCTTCATTGCCCATAGCATTAATTATTATGATAGTAGGCACATTGCAGTTTTTATATTACGATAAAAAGTTTGATAAAAAATACCTTAAAACCTTTGATAAATCTGAAAAAGCTAATATAAATTAATGTTCAAGAGGGTGTTATCATGTTAAAAGATTCATTAACAGAGTTGTTATATATATTATGTGGTCTTATATGTTTTTTCTCAGTATATAGTACATGCAAGGATAAAAAACATCCTTCAAAACTAGCAACTGCATTATTCTGGAGTATTTTAGGCTTTATTTTTACTTTCAGCAGAATAGGAACACTGTGGGGAAATAGTGAAATATATATAAATAATACAGTTGTTGGCTATCTTGTTTTGGCAATGGCTATTCTATCTGCTTCAAAAAAAGTGAAATACAATACTTTTAATGAATCCACAGCAGATTTTAAAGAAAAAATGGCTGCAATAATAGGAAATAAAATATTCATACCGGCTTTATCTTTGGCTATTGTGGCATTTGTTATTGCTCAGCTATGGACGAAGCAATTGGGTTCATTGGTAGCATTAGGTATATCTGCGGTAGTCGCATCAATATTATCTCTAATGATCACTAAGGGAAAATGCAGTGAAATGATAGAAGATGGCAGAAGACTTCTTGAAGTAGTAGGACCTGTCAGCATATTACCACAGTTATTGGCAGCCCTTGGCTCAGTTTTTGCAGTGGCAGGTGTTGGTGATGTAATCGCCGGTGCTATCAAAACAGTAATTCCTGAAGGTAATATCTTCTTAGGTGTTGTTACCTACTGTATAGGAATGGCATTGTTTACAATGATTATGGGAAACGGTTTTGCTGCCTTTACTGTAATTACTGTGGGAATAGGTGTACCTTTTGTGTTTATGCAAGGTGCTGATCCTGCAATAGCATCAACACTAGCACTTACTGCTGGTTTCTGCGGTACTTTGCTCACACCAATGGCAGCAAACTTTAATATAGTTCCTACAGCTATTCTAGAAATAGATGATAGAAAATATGGACTAATAAAGTATCAAGCTCCTGTAGCTATTGTTATGTTGATAATTCATATAATCTTGATGTATGTCTGGGCATTCTAAAATCTTGAACTCAATATTGTTATATTTTGGAGGTGCTGTATGAAAGTATTAGTAACTGGATTTGAACCATTTGGCGGAGAAAGCATTAACCCCTCATTTGAAGCTGTAAAAAAATTAGATGACAATATTGCAGGGGCAAAAATTGTTAAATCTGAAATCCCAACAGTTTTCTATAAATCCATTCACAAATTAGAAGAATTGATTATAAAAGAGCAGCCTGATATCGTAATTTGTGTCGGTCAGGCCGGTGGTAGATACGATATAACCATCGAAAGAGTTGGAATCAACATTGATGATGCACGTATTGAAGATAATGAAGGAAATCAACCAATAGATACTCCCATTTTTGAAGATGGAGAAAATGCTTATTTTTCTAATCTTCCAATAAAAGCTATGGTAAACGAAATAAAAAAATCCAATATTCCTGCTTCAGTATCAAACACTGCCGGTACTTTTGTATGCAATCACATTATGTATGGCCTTTTGTATCTGATTAATAAAAAATACCCAAACATACGTGGAGGATTTATTCATGTTCCCTTCAGCGCAGAACAGGTAATCAATAAACCTAACACCCCTTTCATGGAAATTTCCATGATTACAGAAGGTATAAGATGCGCTATAAAAGCTGCAGTTGAAAATAGAACTGACTTAAAAGCCTCTGCTGGCACAATATGCTAAAACATTAGTAGAGTTTATAAACATAATATATTTCTGATAATGATTGAAAAACAGATTATCTTTAATTTATTTAAGATTAATCTGTTTTTCTGATATTATTAATATCATATTATGTAAGCTTTCGTTATAGATAATTATACCATTCAATTTTGAATATCTGCATGACTAGACTTTAAAAGGAGGGAAAAATATGTATAATGATTTCTTCGATGATAATAGACAATTGATCATGAGAAAATTTTTTTTAGATAATCTCAGTAAAATTGGCACCATAAAAGATTTTAAAAAGAATGAGTTAATTAATATTAAATCAGAAAGCTATGTAGCTATAGTTTTAAAAGGACATATAACCCAAAGTGTTATTAGTACAAAAGGACATGAAAAGCTGCTATATGTGTTAAGACCAGGCGAGATATTCGGAGAAATGAATTTCTTTTGCGGAGGCACTGATTCAATTATTGCTAAAGGAAAAACCGATGGCCAGATGTCTGTTATAACCGGAGATACTTTAGAAAAGGCACTTGAAATGCATCCAGAAATTTATAGGCATTTTATACATAGTATAACACGAAAGTTTAGAATAATTTTGCTTCAACTTACGAACTCCATCTTTAATGATGCCATCGGAAAAATTTGTGATGCATTATTGAGACTTTATTCATGTGCAGATCGCACTGAATCAGGTCAGGCAAGTATCAATTTGCCCCTCACACATCAGGAATTGGCTAACAATATAGGTTGCTCCAGAATAACAGTTACTCGATGCCTAAATAAGTTGTTAGATGAAAATGTTATAAGTTACGAAAACAAATCTATAGTTATCAATAAGCCTGAAGTTTTGAAGCAATATATTGACACAATTGCTGAAGAATAACTATGTTTAATAATTCATTTCACCCCCAAGTTTTTACTTTTTTCATAAATATAGCATACTAAAAGTATAATGAGTTTCTCATCTTCCTTTTAGTATGCTATATTCCTTTTTTAATTTATAATGTTACTGCCAACATAGTTATATCCATACAATATACTTTCATAGATAACTTTATAACTAATGAACAGATTTCTTCATGTTATATGATTGAACTTTCCAACTTTTATTCAAACTTGAACTGATTAATCTGTTGATTTAATTCCATTGACAATTCATTTAAGCGCTCTGCATTTTTGGCTACTTCCTCAATGGCCTTCACTTGTTCATTTAAAGAAGCTGTGACTTCTTCAGTTGCAGCGGCCGTTTCCTCTGAAACTGCAGAAATGCTGCTGATGGATTTAACTATTATATCCTTATTAATACTTAATTCATCAATAAACTTATTGACTTTATCTATTTCATCAGTTATGTTACCAATAGATCTTGAGATTATGCTGAATGTCCTATTTACTCCTTCTACTGCCGATGTCTGCTCTTGTGTTATATATTTTACCTCACTCATTCTTTCTATAGCATTGTTATTTTCTGCTTGCAATTCCTCCACTATTTCCTTTATTTTATCAGCTGCTTCCTTTGATTCTTCAGCAAGCTTTCTAATTTCTTCTGCTACTACAGCAAAACCGCGGCCCGCTTCTCCTGCTCTTGCAGCTTCTATTGAAGCATTAAGTGCCAATAGATTTGTTTGTCCAGCAATAGATGAAATAGTGCCTAATATTTCATTGATTTTACTTGATTTAATATTTAAATCTTTTATCGTCTCTTGAATTTTGATCATTGATTCATTGTTCAACTTAGTTTTCTTAATTAGCTCTTCAACAGCAATTATGCCATCCTTATTGGCATCATTAACTTCTTTTGCGTTATCATACATGGTTTTACTCTTAATTTTCAATTGTTCGAATTTTTCATCTAAAGATGCTGCATTGATAGAACTCTGCTCTGCATCTGATGCTTGTTCTCCAGCGCCCTTTGCTATATCTTCTACTGCTCTGCAAACCTCTTCAGATGATGCAACTGTTTCTTCTGATATAGCAGCTAAGCTGTTAGCAGAATGTGCCGCTTCCTCAGCCACATTTCTGACACCAATCAGCAGTTTCTTCATATTATTTATCATTCTATCAAAACTATTAGAAAGGGCACCTAATTCATCCTTAGAATTAACATCACATTTTACTGTTAGATCTCCTTGTGCCAATAACTCTGCTGTAGCCTTTATTTTAACGATTCTGCTAATAATATTTTTTGTAAACAATATTATTACCAATGTAACAATAGAAATACATACGAAAAACAAAATCACTACATTTCGCAATAAAACATTTAACGGTTCATATAATTCCTTCTCAGATATAGTAAGCCCAATTATCCAATTAGTCTTTGGGAAATTGTAATAATACAACTTATATTTTTCATTGCCATCCAAATATGAAGCATTGCCGTTTTTGCTTTCCAACATCCTTTTTCCAACTTCAGAAAAACTCTGATTAGGATCGTTTAAGATATTCTCTTTCATTACTTTTTCAGAATCACTATGGGCTATAAAAAGTCCTTCTCTATTTATTAAAAATGCTTTACCCGTTTCTCCTACTACCGTATTGCTTATTAATTCTTGTATACTGCTTAAATTAATATCTGCAGTGACAACTCCCTTAACTTCTCCATTATGAAAAAACGGTACAGAAGTTGTAATCATGGTAATATCAGAAATTTCATCGTAATATGGATTACTCCATTGAACTTCTCCACCAGAATTTTTTGCTTTTTGATACCAATCATATGCAAAATAATCATATTGTTCGTTGCTATAATCCATTGTTAATTCTATATTATTTCCATCTTTATATGCATAGGGTCCAAAGTATTTTTCTTCTGCACTAAATTCATAGGGTTCAAACCATATGCCGTTCCCATAGGTATCTTCATTTGTATCCACAATACTTTTTAACATTGAAATATAGACATTTTTATCTTTTATATGTATGGTAGATTCTACTGATTTTGCTATATTAATTGCCAATTGCTCATGCTTCCATAGTCTCTTTTCAATTCCTTCAGTAATGGTGTTTATTTGATGAGACATCTTTTCTTCAATTTCATTATTGATTATGGCCTTTGAAAAGAAATAACTTGTTGCCGTGACAGCAAACATACCTATAACTACTAAAGAAATAGTGATACTCAATAAAGCTGCTCTTATACTCTTGAACCTCATAAAAGCCTCTCCTTTCATATATACTATTTTTAATCGCAGAACCACACAATTTGAATGAATGCTGAATAAGTATTTGCTTAAATGCTTATTGCATCTGTTTCCAGAAACAGAACATGATTCAATTCTACAAAGCTTGATTTATTTCATTATTTGACTGATATGACAAAATATTTGCTTCTTCGTAATTATAATTTTTATACATCGCTTAACTCATTCCTGACATTTTATCATCATCGTAAAATAAAACTCTTCTTATGTTTATTATAGTACCAATGTCCTAATTAAACAACATAATTTTACATATATAGTCATGATTAGACATAATTTATGCAACGTATCGTTGAAGTTAATTTTTTTAATAATACTTAGACATTGCAAAAAATAATAAAATATTGGTATTGTGTTGATTCTTGAGAATCATATGTAAAATTATAATCACACAGTTCTTCTTCATTAATTTGGAAAGAATATAATTCCTAAATTATTTTTATTTGCATTCTTCCTCTTTGCAATAATTTAAACTATTCCTAATTTTCTTTACTTTTAATTTGTGTAATGCTATACTAATATCAATTCGACATATATGGTCAAATTACTCCATATTTTGCATATTATAATTCGGGAGGGATTGTAATGAGCAATGAAAAGACAACAATGAATCTCACTAATATCAAATTACAAGATGTAATAGACATTGATTTTCTGCAAAAATTCCAAGACGATTTTGCTACTGCCATAGGATTGGCAAGTGTCACTGTTGATACTAATGGAATCCCTGTAACAAACCCCAGCAGATACACAAGGTTTTGCAACTATGTTCATTCTACTAAAATTGGAGATAATCGTTGTGCGGAATCTCACCGCAAAGGGGGAGAAGAAGCTGCTAGATTGGGTAAACCTGTCACCTATGAATGTCATGCTGGATTAATCGATTTTGCTGCTCCCATCATGCTTGAAGGTCAATTAATTGGCACAATTCTAGGAGGTCAAGTATTGGAGAACTTTCAGAATGAAGACAAGTATAAGCAAATTGCCTCAGAAATAAATGTAGATGAAGCAGCCTTTGTATCTGCTGCCAAAGAAATAAGATTAATGTCAAACGAAGAAATCTTGGCTGCTGCTGAAGTATTATACTTTGTAGCTAATAGTATGGCAAAAAATTGGTATCATCAACGAAAATTAGCAGACGCTACCGATACATTAAATGAGAGTTTAAATCAAATAGCTGCTACCATGGAACAACTCGCAGCCTCAGCACAAGAAGTTAATAATTCTCAAAAAATGCTCAATGCAGAAATTAATAATGTTAATACAATGTCTGAGCAAATAAGTGAAGTTTTAGATTTTATTAAGGAAATTGCAGATGAAACTCGCATGCTTGGTCTAAATGCAGCTATTGAAGCAGCCAGAGCAGGCACCGCTGGGCTAGGCTTTGGAGTCGTCGCAGAAGAGATACGCAAGCTATCCAGTGAATCAAAGCAAACCGTTGCAAAAATAAGATCCTTTGTTGATAAAATTCAAGCTTCTATTAAAAACACTGTAAAAATAGGAGATACCACTATTTCTGCTACAGAAGAGCAATCCGCTGCTGTACAAGAAATGACTGCAAGTATAGAAGAAATATCCTCTCTATCCGAAAGTTTAAACGAACTTGCTCATAGTAAATAGTTCTATAGGGCATAACCTTATAATAAAGCGATCGGGGGTTTTTGCATGTCAAATGCTCAATTTATCATATTCGAATTAGAAAAGCAACAATATGGCATTAGGATAGATTTTGTTAACGGAATAAACAAACTGAAGGATTTTTTAATTTACAATGTTCCTAACTCTCCTACTTTCATTGAAGGCATAATCAACCTAAGAGGTAAAGTCATCCCACTGTACAATTTAAGAAAACGTTTCAACTTAGCAAATAACAATATTACCAAAGAAGATGAAATACTAATTGCCATAGTAGATGATTTCATGATTGGTCTTATTGTGAATGAGGTAATAGATATAGTTAAGATTAGCGATGAAGATATTGAACCTACAAACAGACTGTTTTCTAACAATATCTACAGTACATTCATTTCAGGTATAGCTAAAACAAATGAACATATGATCATCATACTGGATGTTCAAAAAGTTCTAACAGCGGAAGAACAGGATCTTGTTGTTCCATTAATCGAAGGACAGAATATAGAAGCAATCAATGATAAAATCTAATTCATATTACGTACATATTAACGATACATAAATATTAAGAGATTAGAAGGATGACCTTTCCTCTAATCTCTTAATATTTATGCAGCTATTTTGATTTACTTTCAATTCTTAAGAAAACTCTTTTGCTTCATTTCTCACTGCTCCACATTCTTCCATTGTCTATACATGCTTGAAATATGCATTTGTTTTGATACAAAATTCATATTAAATTTTGACTAGTTTTTCCAATCGATTCAACACCTCATCCAATATATCTCGACTTCTTGCAAAATGCAATCTAATTAGATTATTCACAGGCTCCCTGAAAAAGCTTGATCCCGGAACTGCAGCAACACCTATCTTTTTTATCATCCATTCGCAAAACTGCAAATCAGTCCATCCTTTAAATATATCCATTGACAAGAACTCTGATATATCCATCATTACGAAATAGGTACCCTGTGGTGTCGTATGTTTTAATCCTATATCATCAAGACGTTTGCAGAAATAATCTCGCTTTTCGGTATACATTTTTTGCAATTTTTTATAGTATGAATCATCAAAGTTGACACCTATGCAGGCAGCCTCCTGAAGCGGAGTTGGAGCACATATAGTTAGGAAATCATGAACTTTTTTTGCATTTTCCATTACCTTTTCCGGTCCTATGAGATATCCCAAACGCCAACCTGTTATAGAATAAGTTTTTGACAAAGAGCTGCAAGTTATTGTGTTGTCATACATGTCTTGCAATCCTGCCATATGAACATGTTGATAAGGTTCATATATTATATGTTCATATACTTCATCGGTGATTACAAATGCATCATGCTTTAATGCCAAAGAACCTATAAACTCCATTTCTTCCTTAGTAAACACCTTGCCAGTTGGATTTGACGGATTGCAAACAACTATCGCTTTAACATTTTGCTTAAAGGCATCCTCCAGCACTTGTTTATCAAAACTAAAATCCGGCGGATTCAGTGGCACATATATGGGGTTTGCTCCTGAGAGAATTATATCTGCCATGTAATTCTCGTAAAAAGGGCTGAAAATAATTACATTATCACCTGGATTGCATATGGTCATCATAGCACACATCATAGCTTCAGTACCACCGCAAGTAACAAGTACTTCCTTATCAGGATCAATTGTACGATTAATAGCTTTACCATGCTTTCTTGCCAATGCACTTCGCAAATTATAAGATCCATATGTAATTGTATATTGATGGGGCCCAGTATATGTTATATTAGCCAATGCATCTAATATCTCCTTAGGTGGATCAAAATCAGGGAATCCCTGAGAAAGATTTATGGCTCCATAGGCATCAGATATTCTTGTCATGCGCCTTATGACAGAATCAGTAAACAAATCAACACGATCGCTTAGTCTCGGCATTTTTCTACCTCCTTGTAAAAAGCCGTTATAATTTATATCACTATATTAATACACTCAAACTATACCACAACCTATAGTTGATTCAACTCTTCTTTTATCTCCTTCCAGCCAGGTAGGTATTCATCCATATAAGCATAAAACCTTTTATTATGATGTCTTTCAAGTAGATGTACCATCTCATGAACTACTATGTATTCAAGGCATCTTGGATTTTTTTTTGCCAATTCTAGATTGATCCAGATTCGTTTTGCAACAGGATTGCAGGTACCCCATTTGGTTTTCATAAGCTTAACTCCATAAGAAGTCACCTTTACATCCATTACTTGCTCCCATTTTTCAATGAACTTTGAGATATCTTTTTTAAGCTGGCTTCGATACCATTCAATCATCACTTTTTCTCTTTGCTCCCTGGTGCTTCCTTCTCTAATGTAAAAATCCATTCGATTATTGCATATCTCTACTCTTTGTCTTTTACTTGTATATATGACATTTAATAAATATCTTCTGCCTTGAAAGTAATGGTTTTCTCCTGAAACATATTGTTTTTGAGGATCTATCTCCATATTCTGATATTTAGCCCGTTGCTTTTTTATCCAGTTTAACTTTGAAACAGCAAAATTCCAAATATCCCCATCATTTATTTTCTTAGGTGCAGTAATTCGCACTCTACCGTCAGGTTTATATACAGATATGTACATGTTCTTGATGCTTTTTTTGATTACTTCTATATCAATATCTTCAATTCTAATGCTTTTCATATGAATTCTCCATTTATTTCTATTATCTATCACAGGAAATATATATAAATTATGCCATCATTTATATAGATACTTAGATGTTTGCTTGCTAATTATACCATATATGTTGACCACATACAAAAAAACTGAACAATATATTAAACTTAAACAACTATGATGGCGGTATATACATAACCATCATGGTTACTGCTGATCTTTAACTATTGAGACTATTATTTTGCTTCTTCCAATACCAATTGTAGTACAAATTGAGATTCCATCTTTTCTTTTTAGCCGTTGAAATACTATCCGATAATATTTTACATAACTCCTGCTCTGATTGCTTTGCTAATCTCATAACTTCTATTTTATCCTCATCAGACTTGACTTGATCAGCAAGCTTCATCAGCTGTGCTTCTACTTCATCCCTCTTGGCTGTAAATGATGATATATCTGCTATTTGTCCATTAAGCACCATCCTATGTAACAACTCATTTTTCTTCCAATATTCTACAGCTTCTGATTGCTGTTCTTCAGTAAAAAACAATTCCTTGTTTTCAATAAACCAGTAAGGCTTATACAAAGATAGACATGGCAGAGAAGTATTTGTACACCACAATGTTATACTGCCACTCCTCAACTGTGCTATCATGCTTCCAGTGGTTTGGCTTGAAATAACTCCCCCTCCGTGCATGCATATGCTTTTCATGCTGCCGGATCTGAAATTCCCAACTTTATCATTACAATGGCTTCTCAGTATTCTCTTCATATAACCCACATCAATGTTTCTAGCATTGCTTCTCAAGGAATCCATTGTGTACTGCCGCCTATAATCTCCTTTTGAAGCAAATGAATACAACTTATCCTCATAACAATCCTTGAAGCTGAAATCCTCTTTAGACTTGCAACATCCTTTGCTAATGGCATCGTTTATCAAATCACTACTGCATCGGTCAAAATCTTTTTTCAGGGTAAGGGAGTTTGAAATAGTATATATATCATATATTTGCTTTACTGCCCAATTCTTACCGGCAGTTTCCAACACATAAGCACTATTATGATCCGCTATGATAAAAGAATTGTGATAGCGGAGATTTTGACTTCAGCTTTTCCTTTGTGAATACCGCCTCATTGCCAATGACTAATCCCTTATAATTTATCCCCATTTCGGCACCCCATATCCAGTGGGGCTTTATCAATATTGCTTCATATGTAAACTCTTCTCCGTCAACTTCTATATATGTACATTTAATTTTTTTGTTTTTATCTCGCTTTTTAGGAGGTACTCTAATCATTATTTGTGGTTCATTAGGTTCTCTGTCGCTGTTCTTACCAAATATCACCGAGTTGTCCTTCGTTGCATTTGATAAAGCAACCAACGTATCACACATTGTATATCCCGCCTTTTGTATGCTATGTTTAATAGCTATACTAAACGTTTCTGGATATTCTATTTCTCATGAAAACTGTAGAAGTCGTTCCAATAACCAACAAAGTAAGCTTTAACCAACTTCTACACAGAATCAACAAATTCCTTAATTTTTAATTAATTCGATATTCATCACATAACCAGCATTTCAGTATACAAATTATATACTTTTTTAGTAATTATATCATAAATATAACTCCATATTTCAAAACTCACTGCATAATATGCATATCACTTAGGCGCATCAAAGTTATAAAGGCTTCTTTAGGAAGCCTTTATAACAATCAAGAAAGCCTTTCTTGAAACCCATTACAGAAAGTAATAATAAGGTAGAATTATATTTTCATATGAGATGCCAAAAAAACTTTAGCCCAATTAAATTGTGTTAAAGGTATTTTGACATAATCTCAAGCTATAAAATTCCTATTTTCAGTTTTATTTTGATTTATCACTGAAATTATCTTTGCTAAGCAAATTACTAATAGCAAGCATTATTATTTTCCTATATGCCTCAATATCTTCTTGATCCAGTACTGGAATTTTCCAATAATCTTTATAGGAAGCAGGTACCAGCATTGAAATTACTGCAGCTGTCCCTGGAACAATGCCTGGAGATCTTACTTCATCATGAACACTGTTAGACATGAAGCTTATACCTCCTGCATCTTCGCTTATTAATTTAGCCATGTCAGCAATGATTGACACTTTATCGAAAGATGAATCTACATCTTTTAGCTTTTGCCCCAATTGGATTATTCTCTCAGCAAAGTTTTCAGTAGCTTTAGCCAGCTGTCCCTTATTTTGAGGAAGGGCGTTATTTAAATATATATAATGAATTCCAATCTCTTTAGCTGCTTTAACCAATCTATTGGCTATATCCACGTTGTCCAACGATTCTTGGGCTCGGAATAAAAATGTGTTTCTATCAATCTTATCAGACAATCCTGGTATATATGCCTTGCTTTCTACAATAATTGTAGGTGTGCTGTCAATTCCTACTCTTTTCATCAGTTCACTCTTGGGCCCATACATTGTATTGCCTTCATTATCTTCGTTAGGTCCTATCCCTCCGTCGGAACCATTTATATTTAGCAGCAGAGAAACTGGAATTCCATCCACGTCTATAATTGTTGCAGCCATTTTATCAATACTTCCTTCATACTTATCAGTTGTTATATATACCTTATCCGGAGATTTCTTATGGAAAGAATCCAATACAGCCAATGCTATGGCCCCTTGGAAAGCAACAGGTGTTTCCATAACTCCTTGTCCATACATGCGTCCAAAGGTTTTTACTGCTATTCTTTGTGTATATATTCCATCTTCATTTATCGCTCTCTTTAGCAATTCTGCTTCTGCCGGTGTTATACCACGGCGAGCATAAGCTGTTCCTATGCCTTCACCATATGTTTCTACCGTTATAAAACCTTTGTATATGTCGCATTCTATATTTTTTATTCTTGTATCCACTCCCAATGCTTCTCTCATTAGAGACGCTACTAAAGCAAATCCTGCAGAATCATCTTGTACAAAAGAGCTATGGCTGTGAACATGTCCCACTCCTACATGTCCTACCACAGAAAATAATCCTTTTGCTTCATCTGATATGGACACTTTGCAACTTTTCATACTCGAAGCTTTCCTTTCTAAATATGCTTATTTCTCAAACTATTAATTTTAATTCTAACGTATAATGTTCAATAAATAGCTACCTTCCAAAAATTATTGAAAGGTAGCCACATAATAGCTATGCTCGATAAACCAACTTCCCATCTACATATGTTTCGACAACTTTTGTTTCCAATATATCCTCATCGCAACTCAAATCGAAAAGATCACGATCAAGCACTATAAAATCTGCAAGCTTGCCGTTTGTTATTGAACCTTTGATATCTTCTTCTCCTGATGCATATGCCCCTTCTACAGTATAGGCATGTATAGCTTCTTCCATGCTCATTGCTTCATTAGAAAGATATACCTTCTTTTGATCACCGGTCACATTCTTTCTTGTTACTGCTGAATATATGTTAGGCATAGTATTAAGAGATTCTACAGGACAATCGGTTCCAAAGGATACGTGAATACCTTTATCTGCCATGGTCTTCCACACATAGGAAGTCTCCGCCAATTTTTTGCCTACCCTATCATATACTATGTTCATATCGTAATCAATAAATATTGGCTGAACAAAGGCCAGAACATTCAATTCTTTAAAACGATTGATGAGTGCCTCATCTGTTATTTGACAGTGAACAATTCCATGCCTTGGATTATGGCTTGGATAAGCTTTCTGAGCTTTCTCGATTGCATCTAATGCCATCTCTATGGCACCATCACCGATAGCATGAATAGCTACAGGACAATCATTTTTATGCGATAATAAAACTAATTCATCCAACTCTTCCTGAGTAAACATTCTGAGACCTGTAGTATTCCCATCATCAGCATATGGCTGTCTTAGAGCCGCTGTACGAGCCCCCAACGAACCATCAGCCAAAAGCTTGATGCAGTTTACCCGGCATTTATCTGTGCCCCATCCATGGCGATAACCCTTTTCAAAGAACTTCTTCACCAATGAAGTCTCTTCCAATAAACATTGTTCACCCAATCGAATATGAAGTTTTCCTTCAGATTCCAGTTCGCTAAATGCTCTAAACAACAAATCATAGTCATAGTTGGGAACATAGCCAATATCATCACTTTGTACTGATGTCAATCCCTGTGCAAAAGCTTTGTCTTGAGCTGTGACAATAATTTCTTTTAAAGTTTCTAGATTTAAAGTAGAAATTTTTGCTTTGGTATTGTCCAATAAACTTTCCTTTATTATGCCATCTGGCTCACCGTCAGGTAACAGTCCAACTAGGTCGCCGTACTTAGAAGCAGTCTCTTTATTAATTCCTAAAGCTTTCAATGCAGCAGAATTTAAAACTCCAATATGGAAACATGTGCGCATCATAAGCATAGGAACATCGCTGCTTATTTCATCTAAATCAAATTTATTGGGGAAGCGTTTTTCATCCTCAAAATAATCCTGATTCCAACCTTCACCTTCCAACCAAGATGTATCTCCCGGTTTTCTATTCTCAAGGCTCTTCTTTATGCGCTCTTTTATCTCCTTAATGCTTTTTGCACCTGAAAGACTTACACTCTTAAAACTCTTTGCAAAATGAATAAAGTGCATATGGGAATCGTTAAAACCTGGGAGAACCAGCTTGCCACCCAAGTCAATTTCTTTATATTCAGCACCGGATTTGCTTAAAAACTCATATGCCTCTGATTTAGTACCTACGAATATGAACTTATTATCATCAACTACCATAGCATCTGCATGAGGTAGGTTCTCATCCATTGTGTGAATATTTCCATTAACAAACAAAGTAATCAATTGCATTGCCTCCTATTTTTATGATAAGTGTTAAAGAAACTTTGATGATTATGCCCCTTATTATACCCTTCTATAAACGACTTTTCCATTACATATAGTCAAATCTACCTTAATATCCTTAATCTCATCGACAGGAATTGTAAAGATATCCCTATCAAGTATAATAAGGTCTGCCCAATATCCCGGTTTTATTCGTCCTTTCACATCTTCTAAAAACTCTGCATAAGCACTGCCAATGGTATAATTATCTATTGCCTGCTCCAAATCTACACATTCTTTTGGATAGAAGCCCCTTTCTGGGAAGCCATTTAAATCCTTTCGTGTAACAGCTGAATAAACGCCAAAGAAAGGATTGCAATCTTCTATCGGTGCATCAGTGCCATATGCAACATGAACGCCTAGTTTGTCTAAAGTGTGGAATGCATAGGAAGTACTAGCCAAATCTTTGCCAACTCTGCTTTCTACAACATGAAGATCATAATTTAAAAATATGGGCTGCACCATAACCAATATATCAAGCTTTGCAACTCGTTCTAGTATAGGTAAGTCTGTAATCTGGCAGTGAACTACTCCATGTCTCAGAGAATTTTTTCCTTCTTTCATGGTCCTCTCATAATTTGTTATTGTATCATCAATGGCAGCGTCTCCAATTGTATGAGTAATAACCTGAATTCCGTTTTTAACTGCTAAGCCGCATAGTTCATCCATCTGCTCATCGCTAAGAGAAGCTACCCCATAATTACCTGGATCATCCAAATATCCTTTACGCATTAAAGCCGTTCTGGCACCAAGTGAACCATCTTTAAATAGTTTAAGGGGCCCCAAGGCCAAAAACTTGTTATCGTATCTATAATCCTTGAATTCAGTGGCTAGAAAGTCCTTGAAATTTTCTATATCCAAGAAGGAGAACTGATGACGATATCTAACCAGCAATTTGCCTTCATCATGAAGCTTATGCATCAACCGAAATACTTCCTTATAATTATGGTCTCGCACATCGTTAGATTGAACAGAGGTCACTCCTACACTTACTGCATATTCCATAGCTTTTATATATAACTGTTCTAGCTTTTCAAAAGTATGTGGTGGAATTACTTTAGTAATTTGATATGTGGCATTTTCCTTAAATATACCATTTGGCTGACCATCATCACCAATTTCAAATACACCACCATCAACCTGAGGTGTGTCAGCTGTTATGCCGCCCACCTCCAAAGCTTTAGTATTAGCTGAAACGATATGTCCGCACACCCTTTCAAATACGATGGGTATGTCTGTTGATATGCGATCTAGATCATGACGAGTGAGTATTCTCTTTTCATCGGTGAAATAGTCCTGATTCCACCCAATTCCATAGAGACCTTGCTTAACGAGTTCAGGATTTTCCTCTATAAAGCGTTTACCTATCTCTACAATGTCTTCAATAGAAGTAGCTCCACTTAAATTTGCGTAAGTCAACCATTCTCCTATTGAACCTAAATGCAAGTGTGAATCATTAAAACCCGGCAGAATAGTTTTGCCATCTGCATCAATTACTTCGCAGTCTTGTGAAGCACAGGCCAAAATATCTTCGTTTGTCCCTACCTTTTCAATAATTCCATCTGATATAAGTACCGCCTGCTCAAAATGACCACGCTCAATGTACACTTTACCATTATAAATTGCTGTTTTCATTGCTTGCCTCCTTATTTAAAACCCCAGCACTACTAGTAGGGCTGGGGTTTATTTTATTCAACTTTTGCCTACCACTGATGCTTATCTTTTAGCAGTTTCCTTCTTCAACTGTTTGTCAAAATATAAATAGAATAAACATCCTATAGCAGGAACTACAAGGCCTATGAGTGCTGTTACCGGATCTTCTATTAGTGTATTAATCATTAGACCTATAAACAACAATATAGTGATTATTACAGTTACTGGATAACCCCACATTTTGTATGGTCTTTCTAAATCCGGGAACTTTTTACGATAAACCAAAACTGCTACAACAACTAAAACATTAAATAGCATACCGCAGAAAACAACCATGGATGTAAGCTGATCCAAATTTCTTAAAAGAACCAATATTACAGAAATAATGCACTGTCCTATCAAAGAAGCAGTTGGAACCTTATATTTAGGATGTAGCTTTCCATAACTTTTGAAGAAATGTCCCTCTGCTGCCATTGCATAATAAATACGAGGAAATGCTATTATCATTCCATTTAAAGAACCAAACATAGAAATTATCATACCAACTATAACAATTACGCCACCAGTATCTCCCAAAATCCTCTTGGCAACTGCAGTGCCTAGATATAAGTCTCCAGACTCAATCATAGAAACAACTTCAGAATGAGGAAGTACCCTATAAATTGCAAAATTAAAAAGAGTATAAAGCACAGTAATACCACCAATTGCTACAATCAAAGCAAGTGGAAGGTTTTTCTTAGGATTTTTCATTTCTTCTGCTACAGTGTTTAGGTTAGTCCAACCTTCATATGCCCATAATGTTGCCACAGTAGCAAAAGCAATCATTCCAATAATACTTCCAAAGCTTACTGAACCACCATCAGCAGGCAACAAACTTAGGTTAGGAGTTTCTTTACCAAAGATTAAAGCACCTATCATAATAATTGCAATAGGAATCAATTTTGCAACCATGGATATATTCTGCAAAATAGAACCCGCCTTAACACCAAAATAGTTATAAATAGTAAGTCCTACTATAAGTGCTATGGCTATAGCCTTTACCGCTACATCACTAAGAGGTACAAAAGATCTTAGAGCTGTCGGGAGTGCAATTGCAATTGCTGCTATAGATCCTGCACCGCTAACCAGCCAACTGGTAAAACCATTCATAAAACCTACAATTGGATGATATGCCTCATTTAGATAAACTGTCATACCACCTGCTTTAGGATGAGATGCTCCCAATTCAGCAAAACAAAGCCCGCCAAGCAATGAGACTAATCCACCTATTATCCAGCATAGAAGAGCCAGTCCCATGCTCATACGAGTTCGCTCAAGCACATAGGAACCAAGATAGAAGATACCAGAACCTATCATTATTCCTCCTATGATGCTGACGCCACCGAAAACACCTATCTCTCGTTTAAACTCAGTTTCTTCAGATTGCATCATCTTAATTTCTTTTTGTTTGTCCATATCGTAGCCTCCTTTTACTGTTATGTTTATTGGATTATAGTAGGTGCTATAATATTATATACTTGCAATTTCCGTGCCATAAAGAAAGTTAAGTATTTTCGTAGGTTACAGAATTGTAAAACATCTTAAGGGGCTGAAACTCGTCCTGTTTTAATACCCGTTTACCCATTACCACTGAACTAAATTTATAGTATCAAGGAAATAATTGCATTAAATGTCTTTATCAATCTAAAGTACAAAATTTACCATTCTCAATACTTCAAAATAATCATCTGTCTCATATAGCAGTCTATTGTTATCCAACTTTTTCATTCCTGGATAAAAGGACATTTTGTTGGCTTGCATATGATCTTTAAAACATATATCTACATTAAACTTATCCGATAAACTTATTCTTGCCTTATTTAAATTTTGTTTAAGTGATTGTTCTGCCTTTTCTCTTATCAGCCTTAATGATTTCTTTGTTGACATACACATTGCAGAAGCACCCTGTCCTTCTTTAACTGCTACTGTATGAACTCCAGGATGCATTTTGGCTGCATCTTCACATAACATTTTATCTCCAGACAAAAATACAGTGGGTACTCCCTCATATGCCGCAGCGAAGCTATACAGCATAAACTCACTAGCATATTCCCCGTTAATCTTAATATATAATGGCTTTCTAGTCATAGTATGTGATAAAGGATTCCCTTCTCTCCCAGCAGCACTATGGTAGCCAACAAACATTGCCGCATCAAAGGTACTATCTATACCTTCAACCATAGTATATGGGTGACCAGACCATCCCCTTATAATCTTAGCGCAATCAGGCAGTTTTGTTATATCAATATTTGTTGCTCCATTATGGGCATCTTTAATAACTATCTCATCTGCTCCCGCTGCTATAGCTCCCTCGCAGGCTGCCACTACTTCATCAGTCATTTGTTCTGCAAATATAGAATAGAACTTGTCGTTAGCATTACACTCTTCCCACTTTATGGTAGATGTTATACCTTCCATATCAGCGCTGATAAACACTTTCATAATGACACCCCTTTATAAATCAATTTTCTTAAGTTATCTCGAGGTTCATATAACAAATTACCTACAAAGCCTATGCAACCTATAAGACATCATATGATTCCATTGGTTTCCAATGGAATCATATGATGTTAACTTGAATCTTAATCACAAGCTTGTAAACTCATAAATAATCAAGCAGCTATAAAAAGATAATCCTCCCCCAATATTATACTGCTTGATTTAATTCCTCCTACTGCAAGAACTAAACCTATATTATCCCGCTCATATAATTATAACTTATTTTATTGAAAAATTATTAGCTCAATAGCTGGTTTCATCATATAACTTTTCAAATTGTTGATTTTTTAGATATCTACTCTTTTCCTTTAAAAATTTCAACACAGCGCTTTGCTAGTACCAACTCAGGATCAATATACTTTTCAGGCGCACCTACCTTTTCAGCCATTAATGGCAATTCAGTGCAACCTAATATTATATTCATTTCTTTATTTTTTGCATATCTGTTAATCAGTTCTTTAACTTCTGATGCAGATATATTAAAATTCCCTGACTTTACGTTATATATCCAATTCATAACTACCTTTTTATCGTCCTGTTCCGGTTCTATAATATCCAGTCCATATTCCATAAAAGCATTTTTATATATTCCTGATGTATATGTTCCTTCAGTTGCTAACAACAAATATTCAGTATCGTCGGGATAATTCTTCTTTAAAAAGGCAGCAGTTTCGCGTATCATATGCAGTACAGGTACCTTACAGTATACCTTAATGTCATCATAAAAATAATGAGCTGTATTGCAAGGCATCACTATATAATCTGCCCCCATCATTTCTAATCTTATAGCAGATCTTATCATCTCAATTCTAGGATCCTCTCCTGTACCGCAAATATATGCTGTCCTATCCGGAATTTGTGCATTGCTATCGATTACTACATGAATATGTTCCTGATCTTTTGTAGCCTGAGTATTCTCGGTTATTTTCCTATATAAGTCGCAAGTTGCTGCAGGACCCATTCCGCCTAGAATTCCTAATTTCATTATAAATCACCTCAATTAGTATACGATATTATGTTGCACTGCTAATTTGTATATTTTGCAACATGGTTCCACAACGCAACATTCGTGCCAAATAAGAAATCCTGCAAAACTCTTGCTTACTAAAGATATCACATAATAACGGGAAGTATTAATTCCCTATTTTTCCACCCATTTTCCCATTATTGCTTATGGAAGTAAGTATTTTAATTCCCTTATCAGTTAATACTGTACCCTTTCTTCCAGTGTTCACTTTCACAAAACCTAATTGCTCTGCACTATTTAGCAAGCTCCTTATCTGTCCCTCTGTAAGCTGAACACCTTCTTTTTTTGCAAGTTCTGCAATATAGCGTCTACCTAATCCCTCTGAGTTTTTTATTTTTTCTAGAATCCAGACCATACTTTCTCCGAGTAAATCTTTCAATATTGAAGTTTCTGTCTTATCAAAATCATTTATGAGATATTCAGGAAGCTCTGATCTTTCTAGCTTTCTATTTTTTGAACCTAAACTTGCTATATACTCCATAGCATTTTCAAGTTGTCTTGTGTTTCCAGGCCAATCATAATCAAGAAGAGCTTCTATAGCATCTTCATGCAAAACATCCTTAATTTTGTTAAAACTGCCATCACTATATCTTGTCAGAAAATAATCAGCTAAAACTGGGATATCTTCTTTCCTTTCCCTCAAACTAAGTGTTCGAACAGGTAGTACATTTAAACGATAGTATAAATCTGCTCTGAAGTTGCCTTTTTTTATTTCTTCAGTTAGATTGCGATTTGTTGCTGCTATGAACCTCACATCTATTGGAATTTCCTTAAGTCCTCCTACTCTTCTAACTTGACGCTCCTGTATTACTCTTAACAATCTGCACTGAAACTCTAATGAAGCATCTCCTATTTCATCAAGAAAAATGGTCCCTCCGTGAGCTTCTTCAAAAAGCCCCCTCTTACCTCCTTTTTTGGCACCTGTAAATGAACCTTCTTCATATCCAAAAAGCTCACTCTCAAGCAAACTCATTGGCATTGCTGCGAAATTAACAGGTACAAAGGGACCGTTTGCTCTTTTTGATGCACAGTGAATTGCTTGAGCCAATAATTCTTTTCCTGTACCGCTTTCACCTTGTATAAGTATGGTAGAATCAGTATGTGCAAAAGCCTTTACCTTTTCTATCAATTTATCCATATTGCTGCACTTATAAATAATATCATCAAATGTATAATATTTTGATCTGGCAACATTTGTTGTTCTTCTGCGCAATTCATGCTCGTTTTTTTCAATATCCTCACTCTTCTCAAAGGTATATATGATCCCGTCCTCACTGCCTGTACCTTTAACCACTCTAGACGTAACAAGTAATTGTTTACCACGTATTAGAAGAACATCTACCTTTTCACTGTTGATATCACTTCCTGAAATTTCAGGCAATACGTCTTTTAGATTCTTGCCAATAATATCCTCATGGGAACATTCCAAAAGGTTATATAACTCCTGATTTCCTGTTATGATGTTTCCATCCTTATCAATATAAACAATTGCTTTTGTTAAGCAATTTGCCACCGTTCTCAATCTGTCACTGATAACTTTCATTTCCTTTGCGCTATCATTGATTCTATTCAACAGCCCAATTATTTCATGTATATATTGGGAAGAAAGCCTGCTTCCTAAAGCATCCATAAGTCCAAGTCTTTTTGCAATATCTGCAACTGTTGTTATATCAATCTGCCTTGTCCCAATATCAATTACCTTTTTAATCCCATATGGAACAAGATGGGGCTCTCCAACAGTTACAGCAATATCTAATTCTGGATAAGCGGCTATTCCAGGGTAATATGGATAATACTTTATATAGTTGACCCCAAGAGCCTGGAGCTGTGTTATGGCTTGAAATGTAGACTCAGCTCTATCATTTACAAGCAGTACCTCTGTGGCCTTTGGTAGACTCAAAAGCTCTGCTATATATCTATGATTTATAACCCTTCGCGCTATTATATAATTCAAACCATCATTCATCAGGCTTTGAATCCTTGCATCAATAGCCTGGGGTGATGATAACACTACCAATGCATTAGTCATATCAAAATCGAAATCATCTTCTAAGCAATATGGTTGAATCTCTATATACTGACGAAAAATTTTCTCCAGCTGGACAGCCAAGTTTATTGAAGTCACCTTTCCTGGGCTAATTATTATAAGTTTTTTCACAATTTTGCCTCCTATCAAAAATACTTTATTGCATAGAAACACGATGGCTATTTCAAAGAATGTCTCTGCGATTATCATGAAAGTTAGCAGAATGTAGTTATATGTTAAGCTCTTACTTATTTTGAACCTTGATACCTTAATACTATTTGATAGGATAATTATAAGGTATTAGTAATAGTTATTCATATGTTAGTATTTACCATAAACATGAAAGAGAAGAAAATTATTTGCCATTCAATATTTAAATCCAGTATACATAAAAACTTTTACACATATGTTACTAAGCATAATTAAGCAATTTCCCTATAAAAATAAGTTAACACATATTTAATAATAAAACAAAAAAAATTTCGTGCTGAAGTTATGTTACATAAGGATGTAAAACTCGCTATACGAAATGGCAGATGTTCAGAAAAGTTACTAAAGGCAAAGAAAGAATTTTGAATCAAATTCATATCTGCATAAATCAAAAAACAGACCAAGAATCAATATTCCTAGCCTGTTAAACTCATGTATGGTGGAGGCGAGGGGAATCGAACCCCTGTCCGAAAGTCCTCAAACTGAAACTTCTCCGAGCGCAGTCAGTGTTTTAACATTCCCTCTGCTGCACGCCCGCTGACAGGCTTACAGCTTCAGTAGCTTCATAATGCGTCAGCTGCCTCAAAGCTTTGGCAGTGGCGTACCCCGCTAGATGACGCCCAATCCCAAGCTGCGGGAAGCTAGGGTTGAACGAGCCGCCTTAATTAGGCAGCTAATGCAAAATTATCTTCTGCGTTTATATTTAAGTTTCCAGCTTTTAACGTGGTTGCCGGAGTCCACGGCTCGCTATTTCAGCTCTCGATACCCCCGTCGAAACCATTACGCCCCCGCTTAATAAGCCTTGCCTCGGAAGCTCCTTTCAATGTCTCTCTTGGCATCTCTTTCTGCTATAGCCTGGCGCTTGTCATGAAGCTGTTTTCCTTTTGCCACCGCAAGTTCAACTTTAACAAGACTGCCTTTCAGATAGACACTCAGAGGTACAAGGGTGTATCCTTTTTGTTGAATATATCCAATAAGCTTGTTTATTTCATATCGGTTAAGCAATAGTTTTCTCGTTCTTAACGGGTCTTTGTTAAATATATTTCCTTTTTCATATGGGCTTACATGCATGTTATAGACAAAAACCTCACCTTTATGAATTCCTGCATAACTATCTTTTAGATTCACCTTTCCAAGCCTTATGGACTTCACTTCGGTGCCGAAAAGTTCTATGCCTGCTTCATAGGTTTCTTCTATAAAGTAATCATGTCTAGCTTTTTTATTTTGTGCCAGTATTTTTATATTATCCTTGCCCATATCGATACCACCCGAATGAAACTGTAAATCTATTATATAAACCAAAACTCAAATTGTCAACTTTCTTAGTTTAACATAAATAAGTTGTAATGACAATGTAATATTTTTATCATTCTGCCAGCACAAAGTCTATGCTGCGATTGGCCATGTCTACTGAAAGCACCTTTATTCTTACTGTATCTCCTATTCTATATATCTTTCTCTTTCTTTCTCCTATCATCACATGATTAACTTCATCAAAAGTATAAAAATCATCCTCCATATTGCTCACATGTACCAATCCTTCTATGGTATTCTCCAACTCCACAAACATTCCAAAGGATGTTACACCTGATATGATGCCATCGAATTCCTCACCCACCTTATCCAACATGTATTCAGCCTTCTTAAGATCTTCAACTTCTCTTTCTGCTTCATCTGCTGCTCTTTCTCTTATTGAAGATTGTTCGGCAATACTTGGTATTATTTCTTTCAAGACCTTAATCCTATTAGGTGTCAGCTTCCCATGGAGATCCTCCTTAATTATTCTATGAATCATCAAATCAGGATATCTCCTTATGGGAGAAGTAAAGTGGCAATAATATTTCGATGCAAGTCCAAAATGGCCTAAACTTGCTCCATCATATCTAGCTTTTCTGAGAGATCTTAACATGATTGTGCTTATCAATCTTTCTTCTCTTTTTCCTGTTATTTTATCCAAAAGCTGTTGCAATGCCTTTGGGTGTATTTCATCAACACCTTTAATACTATATCCAAAGTTATGAACCAATTGATTAAGAGATAGTATTTTCTCCGGATCTGGGTCTTCATGAACTCTGTACACAAAAGGCAGCTCTTTCCAATACATGTGCTCTGCAATGGTCTCATTGCATACTATCATAAACTCTTCAATAATCCTTTCCGACACTCCTCTTTCATATGGTCTTATGTCTATTGGCTTGCCCTTTTCATCCAATGTTATTTTCGTTTCTTGAAAATCAAAGTCTATACTTCCTCTCAGTCTTCTCTTCTTTCGAAGAATATTCATGAGCTTTTCCATATTCTTGAAGAGTTCCACCAAGTCCTTGTACCTTTCTTTTACCTTCTCGTCATCGTCTTCAAGAATCCTATTCACATCTTTGTATGTCATTCTTTCTGTTGTCCTTATTACGCTTTCATATATATCATAATTTACTACATTTCCTTTACCGTCAATTTCCATATCGCAGCTCAATGTCAATCTATCAACCTTTGGATTAAGGCTGCATATGCCATTTGAAAGTTTTCTAGGAAGCATGGGAATTACCCTGTCCACCAAGTATACGCTGGTACCTCTTTTGAGTGCTTCTTTATCCAATGGACTGTTTTCAAATACATATTGGCTTACATCCGCAATGTGAACTCCTAAATAATAGTTTCCATTTGTCAAAACCTCCAATGATACAGCATCGTCTAAGTCCTTTGCATCTTCGCCATCTATGGTTACTATGACTTTGTCCCTCAAATCCCTTCTGTTTTTTATAGCTTCAGTCTGAACTACATCAGGAATCTTGTTTGCCTGAGCTTCCACTTCAGCTGGAAATTCTTCAGGCAAATTATGCCCCCTGATGATTGAAAGGATATCTGTGCCAACATCATCTTTATGTCCCAGTATTTCAACTATCCTTCCTTCCGGATTTCTTCTGCCTTCCGGCCAGCGTGTTATATGAACAACAACCTTGTGACCGTCTTTTGCTCCTCCAAAATCTTCCTGAGATATAAATATATCTTGATATATTCGTACATCATCAGGTATTACAAATCCGAACTTTTTATTGCTTTCAAACGTGCCTACTACATATTCATTGGCTCTTTTGAGTATTCTTATTATCTCTCCTTCACTTTTTATGGTTCCTAAGTTGCCTTTTGTGATTCTTGCAACCACTCTGTCATTATGCATGGCACCATTCAAATTTTCTACAGGTATATAAAGGTCTCTAATATTAGGATTGTCTGGTATCAAGAATCCAAATCCTTTTTTGCTACCCTGGAGTCTTCCTACTGCCAGATTCATTCTCTCTGGCAATCCGTATCTTTTCTTTCTTGTCTTAATTATATATCCTTCAGATTCCATATAGTTCAAAGTCTCTTCCAGTTCTGCCATATCTTCTTCGTCAATATCCAATGCTTCCGCCAACTCATTGAAAAGCATTGGGTTGTAGGCTTCTTCTCTCATGTACTCCAAAATTTTATCAAAAAGTTTCATCATTACCCTCCTAAAAATAAAAGTAATTTCATGAATAATATTCCCATGATTTATGTATATAAAACATTTATAATAATTTTTACATCAAGAAGAAGTAGATGCAAAACTACTATATAAACATCATAATAATATGTTTTTCAACAAAAATTATGTAATACCTTTATTATATACAAAAAATACCTCTTTTCGAGAGGTATTTTTTATACATTTGAAAATGTCTTCATCTTGTTTTTACTGATGTAATGTGATTTGTTTTCTTTAATATAGCTTATAGAAAAGGTAGATATAAACAGCCATATTTAGAATGGTCAGCATAGGTATTCCTATTCTAAACATAGGTTTTCTGGTTTTATGGTGGAATCTTTTCATTCCCAACATCATACCTAATGCTCCCCCAACTAATGAAACGGCAAAGAGAGTTTTCTCCTTGATGCGCCATTTATCCTTAATTGATTTTCTCTTGTCCACGGCCATAATAAAATATCCAATGGAATTAACCATTATAAAATATATGGTAACTATTTTAATAAGCATTATAAATCTCTTACCTCCATTGGTCATGATGACTATTCTACATAGAACATATACACAGTCTAAACATAAATTAATAAGAAAGGCTTCCTTTGGAAGCCTTTCTTGAAAGCCATTACGGAAAGTTCATATAAAACTTTCCTATTGCTTATAAAAAAGACGCATAAATGCGTCTTTTTTATTAATACATGTCTTTATTATAGGAATAATGGTGCAAATACTAAAGCAACTATTGTCATTAGCTTTATTAATATGTTCATTGATGGTCCGGAAGTATCCTTAAATGGATCACCAACGGTATCACCAACAACCGCAGCTTTATGAGCATCACTGCCTTTGCCACCATGATTACCTGCTTCAATGTACTTCTTAGCGTTATCCCATGCACCACCGGAGTTTGACATCATTATAGCCATCAATACACCGGTTAGCAAAGAACCTGCAAGAAGTCCACCCAATGCACCTTTTCCAAGGATAGCACCTATTGCTATAGGAGCTACGACTGCCAATAATCCGGGCAACATCATTTGCCTAATAGCCGCTGCAGTTGAAATATCAACGCATTTTGCATAATCTGGCTTAGCTTTACCTTCCATTATACCAGGTATACTTCTAAACTGTCTTCTTACTTCTTCAATCATAGAAAAAGCAGCTTTACCAACAGCATCCATAGTTAAAGCACCAAACAGGAATGGAAGCATACCTCCTATGAATAATCCTACTATTACATATGGATCTAATAAATCTATCTTATCCAATTGAACAGCCTGCGAATAGGATACAAACAATGCAAGGGCTGTTAATGCAGCAGAACCTATTGCAAAACCTTTACCTATAGCAGCTGTAGTATTTCCAACAGAGTCAAGTTTATCTGTGATTTGTCTTACAGACTTTGGCAATTCAGCCATTTCTGCTATACCACCGGCGTTATCTGAAATTGGACCATAGGCATCAACTGCAACTGTCATACCTGTAGTAGAGAGCATTCCTACAGCTGCAAGAGCTATACCATATAGTCCTCCAAACATATAAGAAACAACTACTGCTGCTGATATAAACAATATAGGCGCAACTGTTGACAACATTCCTACAGACAGACCGCTTATTATTGTTGTAGCTGACCCTGTCTCAGATTGTTGGGCTATTCTCTTAACATATTTGAAATCTCCTGAAGTATAGACTTCTGTTATAAAACCTATTATGGATCCTGCAACAACACCGGCTGTTACAGATATAAATGCTCCAAGATTTCCAAACAAGAATTTGCTGAGAAAGAATGAAGCAATTATCACTAATATAGAACTTGCATAAGTACCACTCATAAGAGCACTCTGTGGATTAGAATTTTCGCCTGTTCTTACAAACAATGTTCCAATAATGGAAACAACTATACCAATAGCTGCAAGCATTAATGGGAATAAAACTCCTTCAGTACTTGCACTTAAAGCGGCTCCCAATGTTATAGCTGATATGATTGATCCAACATAAGATTCAAACAAGTCAGCACCCATACCTGCTACGTCTCCAACATTGTCTCCAACGTTGTCAGCAATAACAGCAGGGTTTCTTGGATCATCTTCTGGTATTCCTGCTTCTACTTTACCAACCAGGTCTGCACCTACGTCAGCAGCCTTTGTATATATACCGCCGCCAACACGGGCAAATAAAGCAATGGAGCTTGCTCCAAGACCAAATCCTGTAACTATGTTCACATCTCTAAATATAATGTACAAAGTTCCAACACCTAATAATCCAAGTCCCACAACACACATACCCATTACTGCGCCGCCTTTGAAAGCGATGCCAAGAGCCTCATTCTGACCATGCTGAGCTGCATTGGCTGTTCTTGCATTTGCGTTAGTTGCTACCTGCATTCCAAAGTAACCAGCGAGTATTGAAAATGCTGCACCAACTACAAAGCATAGAGCTGTAAGCCAGCTTTTTAATAGAATACCGATTATAATTACCATAGCTGCTATAAATATTGCAAGAACTTTGTATTCTCTATAGAGAAATGCCATAGCACCTTCATGGATGTATCCCATGATCTCGCGCATTTTTTCATTGCCTGGATCTTTCTTCAATATTCCTGAAGCTAGGATTCCGGCAAAAATCAATGCTAATACTCCTGCAATAGGAGCTAACCACATTAAATCCATTTCTTCCTTAAACCTCCTCTTACCTGTCTGTATTAAATTTTCATTTTTTAAATTTGATTTCTATACATAAATTGACCTGACTATTAGCCAGGTAAATTATAAGTATATACTTTTGGGATTTGCTACTTTATGGCCACTAATACTACGGATAAAATCATAAACAATATGGCTGAAGCAGTAGTTACTTTTGCAAACAAAGCTTCATATGTTTTACTTTTTTGCTTTCCAAAAAGCTGTTCTGCACCACCAGCTATTGACCCTGACAATCCAGCGCTTTTACCTGGTTGGAGCAATACGCTGATTATTAAAGTAATGCAAACTAAAAACTGAATTATTACTAAGAATGTTCTCATTGCTGCACCTCCCATCATAAGGGTTTAACAAAGTAATTTTAGCACAAAGACTTCTAAATTACAATAACAGGGGATACAATTCTATCCCCTATTATTAATATTTTTTGGACAAATTATTCATTTGAGATTAAAAAATGCATTTTTTCCTGCAAATTTGGCCATGGTTCCAAGACCTTCTTCAATCCTGAGAAGTTGGTTATATTTTGCCACTCTATCTGTTCTTGATGGAGCACCTGTTTTAATCTGTCCCGCATTTACTGCTACCACCAAATCTGCTATGGTAACATCTTCAGTCTCACCGGATCTGTGAGATACAACAGCAGTATATCCTGCTCTATTGGCCATCTGAATCGCATCCAGTGTTTCTGTCAATGTACCAATCTGATTTAACTTAATTAGTATAGAGTTGGCAACTCCTCTTTCAATACCTTTTGACAACCTATGGGTATTGGTTACAAACAGATCATCTCCAACAATCTGAATTCTTGATCCAAGTTTTTCAGTCATCAGCTTCCATCCATCCCAATCTTCTTCTGCCAATCCATCTTCTATGGAAATAATGGGATACCTGTTTACCAAATCTTCATAATATGCCACCATTTCTTCAGAGTTTTTCACTACACCTTCCCCTTCAAGATGGTAAAGACCATCTTCCTTGTACATCTCTGTTGCAGCAGCATCTATTGCAATATATATATCATCTCCAGGTTTATAGCCGGCTTTATTTATTGCTTCTACTATAACCTGCAATGCTTCTTCATTAGATGTTAGATTAGGTGCAAATCCGCCTTCATCACCTACAGCTGTATTGTATCCCCTTTCTTTTAGAACTGACTTAAGGTTATGAAACACTTCTGCACACATTCTAAGAGCTTCTTTGAAACTATTGGCTCCCACAGGCATTACCATGAACTCCTGAATGTCCACATTGTTATCTGCATGCTTGCCTCCATTTAATATGTTCATCATGGGTACAGGCAATGTCTTTGCATTTACTCCGCCTAAGTATTGATAAAGAGGCAACTGAGCTTCTTCTGCAGCAGCATAGGCTACAGCCAACGATACTCCAAGCATTGCATTAGCACCTAGCTTACTCTTATTGGGTGTTCCATCAAGTTCTATTAGAAGCTCGTCTATCTCAACTTGATTTATAGCTTCCATTCCAATTATTTCAGGAGCTATTATTTCATTTACATTCTCAACAGCTTTTAGAACACCTTTACCTAGGTATCTGCTCTTATCTCCATCTCTTAATTCTACTGCTTCAAATGCTCCTGTAGAAGCCCCAGATGGTACGGCAGCCCTACCAAAGGCTCCGCTTTCCAGTTCTACTTCCACTTCAATGGTAGGATTTCCTCTTGAGTCTAATATCTCTCTTGCATGCACATCAATAATCGCTGACATTATATACACCTTCCTATCTTAGTAATTAGCAATCTTAGAAAAATCTTCTGCTTTAAGGCTTGCACCGCCTACCAAAGCTCCATCTATTTCTTTCATCATCATTAGTTCCTTAATATTGTCGGGCTTTACACTGCCTCCATAAAGTATTCTGGTACCGGAGGCTATTTCATTACCAAATTTCTCAGATAGAAGTCTCCTTATGTACCCTATAACTTCGTTTGCATCTTCTTTTGTGGCAGTTTTTCCTGTACCAATAGCCCAGACAGGTTCATAGGCTATTACAAGTTTTGCCATATTTTCATTTTCTAAACCTGCTAAACCTTCATAAAGTTGAGTTTCTATGATTTCATATGTAATATTATTTTCTCTTTCGTCCAAAGTTTCACCTACACATAATATGGGACTAAGTCCATGTTTCAGAGCTGCTTTAACTTTTTTGTTTATCAGCTCATTACTTTCACCAAATATGTGACGTCTCTCTGAGTGACCAAGAATTACATAGCACACCCCTACATCTTTTAGAAACAACGGTGAGACTTCTCCTGTATAGGCACCTTTGTCCTCATAATACATATTCTGAGCACCCAAAGCAATGTCCGAACCCTTCAAAAGCTTAGATGCCTCCGATAGACAGACAAAGCTGGGACACACAATTATTTCTCTATCCTTTTTTTCTATCAGTGATACCAAAGCTTCAATAAGTTCTCTAGCTTCACTGATAGTATTATGCATCTTCCAGTTGCCTGCTATTATTGGTTTTCGCAATTTTTTCACTCCTTATACAAAGCATTCTCCATAATCTATTATCTGATTATGGAGAATGGCTGTCAACCATATTATTCTATTTATCGTTTATCACAGCTATACCGGGCAGAGTCTTTCCTTCCAAGAATTCAAGGGAGGCTCCCCCTCCAGTTGATATATGAGTCATCTTGTCTCCGAAACCAAGCTGTTCCACTGCAGCAGCCGAATCTCCTCCACCGATGATTGTTGTGCCATTTACCTTTGACATGGCTTCCGCTATGGCATATGTGCCCTTTGAAAATGCTGGCATTTCAAATACTCCCATTGGTCCGTTCCATACAACGGTTTTTGCATTCTCAACTATTTCACTGTATATTCTCCTGGTGTTTTCTCCTATGTCCAAACCCATATAATCTTCAGGTATTTCTCCCGCATCAACAGTCATGTGTTCTGCATCGACTTTGAACTCTTTTGCTACTACAATATCTACAGGAAGTAAAAGTTTTACACCTTTTGATTCTGCCTTTTTCAAAAGCTCACTGGCTAACTCAACTTTATCTTCTTCCAGAATCGATTTTCCTGTTTCTTTACCCATAGCTTTTAAGAAATTAAATGCCATGCCTCCACCTATGAGAAGGGCATCTACCTTATCAATAAGGTTTTCAATAACACCTATTTTATCTGATACTTTAGCACCACCCAATATAGCCACAAATGGTCTTTCCGGATTTGATAGAGCCTTTCCCATAACATCCAATTCCTTTTTTATAAGGAATCCAACGGCTGAAGGAAGATAATCCGCCACTCCGGCTGTAGAAGCATGAGCCCTGTGAGCAGTACCAAAAGCGTCATTTACATATAATTCACCTAGAGAAGAAAGTTTCTTTGCAAACTCAGGGGCGTTCTTCTCTTCTTCTCCATGGAATCTTACATTTTCAATAAGCATTACATCTCCATCTTTTAAAGATTCTGATTTTTTTAGCGCGTCTTCACCCACCACATCTTGAGACATGATCACTTGTTGCATCAGCAATTCTGATAGTCTTTTTGCGACAGGCTTCAATGAGTATTGAGGATCAACCTTTCCCTTTGGCCTGCCCAAGTGAGACATAAGTATAACTTTTGCTCCCTTGTCCCTTAAATAGGTAATGGTAGGAAGTGCCTCTCTAATCCTTCTGTCGTCAGTTATATTTCCCTCCTTGTCCATAGGCACATTGAAGTCAACTCTGACCAGTACTTTCTTGCCTTCCACTTCCAGGTCTTCAACTGTTCTTTTATTTAACATTCCCAAACCTCCATTACATATAGCATTAATCTGGTTATTATAGCCTATCGGCAATATATTTGACTAAATCCACTAATCTGTTGGAATATCCCCACTCATTGTCATACCAAGCCACAACCTTTATCATATCATCATCAAGAACCATGCTAGATAAAGCATCAACTATCGCTGAATGAGAATTGCCTTTAAAGTCAATTGATACAAGAGGTTTTTCACAATATTCTATGATGCCTTTCATACTGCTTTCAGAGGCTTCTTTTAGAACTCTATTCAATTCTTCAACAGTTGCCTTCTTGTCTACCACAGCTACAAAATCCACAACAGATACACTTGGAGTTGGAACCCTCATAGCCAATCCGGTGAGTTTGCCTTTCATCTCCGGTATTACAAGAGATACTGCCTTTGCAGCTCCTGTAGTAGTAGGAATTATTGATAAGGCTGCTGCTCTGGATCTTCTCAAATCTTTATGTGGTAAATCTAATATTCTTTGATCATTGGTGTAAGAGTGTACTGTTGTCATAAATCCCTTCTTAATGCCAAAAGCCTCATGTATAACCTTAACTATCGGAGCAAGGCAGTTGGTAGTGCAAGAAGCATTGGAAATAACATTGTGTTCTTCTGGTATATACTTACCTTCGTTAACTCCCATGACAATGGTAATGTCTTCATCCTTTGCCGGTGCTGATATGATGACTTTTCTTGCTCCTCCACGAATATGAGCCTGGGCATCTTCTTTTTTAACAAACTTTCCTGTAGACTCTACTACAATGTCTACACCATAGTCACCCCATCTTATGTTCTCAGGCTTTGATTCAGCACTTATTTTAATTTTCTTACCGTCAACAGTTATATAGTCCTCACCAGCTTCAACTTCCTTATCATATATTCCATATGTGCTGTCATATTTCAATAAGTGGGCAAGGGTCTCAGGTTCTGTTAAATCATTTATCAATGCGATTTCCATGTCCGCACCAAATTTCTCTTGAGCAATTTTTAAAAATGGTCTTCCTATTCTCCCAAAACCGTTTATTCCAACTCTAATAGCCATTATTCATACTCCTCCCTATATTATATATTTGTTCTCCAACTTTTTCATCAATTACTAAAATATTTTTTTCTTTTCCTTTATTAATAGAAATAATCGCTTCAGCTTTGATTAAACCTCCTGCAATACATACGACAGTGCTAATATTTCCATATCCTTCTATTTTTATACCTATACTTCCACTTTTGTGTATGACTTCACCTTTTTTATTGAAGTAATAACCAAAAGCTTCAGCGAAAGCACCTTTTCTTTTTAAATTATTCTTCATTTCATCATCTAGCTTCCTTTTTTTTGCAATTTGCTCAAATGTGCTTAGACCAAATATGAAAATATCAGCACGGTCAATCAAATCAACAACTTTTGATATATTTGGATCAGCTAACATGGTTTTCAACATTTCCTCGTTTATATTTTGAGGCAAATATAAAGGATAATAGCTTGCATTTATCTTAGCTGCTAGTTTCTCAGCAACCGCATTTGCCTGTGTTGCATGACTTCCGTTATTTCCTCCGATAGCAGGTACCACCACTACCTCTTTTTTATCCAAATCTTTTGCATTTTCTGCAACAGCCATTGTTGAAGTACCTCCAGTTACTGCTATTATTGAGTTATCTCTAATGTATCCCTTTATATATTCGAATGCTTTTCTTCCCATTTCTTTCAATACTTCTGGCTTTTTCTCACAATCTCCAGGCACAATTATAACTTTTTTCACTCCTAGCATTGTTTCAAGTTCTCTGGACAACATATTCAGACCTTTAAGCTCTTCCATATATACCGATATCTGATTTAGTATTTCTTCCCCTTCTTTTGTCACACTCATACCCTGAGGTTCAACCTTTATGAGATTTTGCTTCTTTAAAATATCCAATTCACTTCTTACCCATCTTTCTGTTTCGTCCAAAAGATATGCAATATTTCTTCTACCAACTGGTTGATTGTACTTAATAGTAAGAAGTATGGAGTACCTTTTTTCTATTATTTCAGATATTTCCGGAGCTATTATTTTTTGAATTTCAATAAAGTAATTCATCTCACCCTCCTATATAGGACTTATTTTGTCCCGCGTTCATTTTTTGTCCCAATGTGATTATACAATATTTTTTATTTATAAGCAAATATTAGAATCTTTAGTATTAAAAAGCAAATTAATCATCATTAATGAAGCAAAAAAAGAGGTTATAACCTCTTTTTATATTATAAAATTTATCTATCCATTAAGAATCATATTATACTTTTAATATCTTTTTCTTCTCGAGGATGAAGGTATTCCTATTTCGTCTCTATATTTTGCCACTGTCCGTCTGGATATTTTTATGCCTTTGCGACCTAAAAGATCTGCTATGGTTTGATCGCTAATTGGTTTTGAATTATCTTCTTCATCTATAATTGATTTTATCATCTTTTTTATGCTTTCGGATGATATGTCCTCACCGCTCTGACTTCCTACACCGCTCTTGAAAAAATATTTCAATTCAAATAATCCCCTGGGAGTTTGGGCATATTTACCGCTTATAGCCCTGCTTACTGTAGATTCATGAACCTGCACCTCATCCGCAATATCTTTTAATGTCATGGTCTTCAGATATCTGCTTCCTTTTTCAAAAAAGTCCATCTGATAATCTACGATAGCTTTCACAACTTTATACAGCGTATTTTTCCTTTGCTCCAAACTCTTTATAAGCCATAATGCAGAGGAAATTTTATCATTAATAAAAGTCATAGTATCAGAAGACTTGTCCCCATTATTAATAATATTCTTATAATATCTGTTAACCATAAGCTTAGAACTATAGCTGTCATTTATGGTTATCACATATTCATCATCCACTTTTTCTATATACACATCAGGTATTATATACCTGTTGTCTGTACCACATGAAAAAGCTCTCCCAGGCTTCGGCTCCAGGCCTTTTATTATATCGCTGTAATGTTGTACTTCTACAACTGAGATGGACAGCTTCTTAGCTATATGATGAAGCCTATTGGCTCCGATATCATCCAGATGCTCTCTTATTATGGTTATTAGGTTATCATCAGCTAAGCCTAATGCATTCACTTGTATCAAAAGACAATCTATAAGATCAAGGGCTCCCACGCCCAAAGGTTCAAAAGTTTGAATGACCTTTAACACTTTTTTGATTTTCTCCCTGCTGAGTGAAAGCTCTTCTGATATTTGCTCTATTGAAGATGTCAAATATCCATTGTCATCTAAACTTTCAATAATATATTCACCTATTGCTCTTTCACATTTACTTAGTTTCAATGCCCTCAACTGAAAAAGCAAATGGTCTTTCAATGTATCCGAGTAGCTTACATAGTTCTCATAGTTATTTTCTTGACTCTCCTCTATGGCGGCGTTCTCTAAACAATAGCTTTTGCCTTGATATTGAAAATATTCCTTCCAATCTATTTCTTCTAACAGTTTGTTCTTATCCATTATGTTTATATCGGTGTCTTCCGGCTTTTCTTCTGGAATGTCTTCTATAACATCAAGAACAGGATTAGTCTCAAGTTCCTGCTTCACCAAATCTTCTAATTCTATTGTCGGAAGTTGAAGTATCTTGAGTGCAAGCTTTAACTCCGGTGTCATAATCAATTTCTGCTGCTGCTCTAAAACCAAATCGTATCCCATTCTCATCCGCCTTCACCCCCATAAATGAGTATTTATCTTTACATAATATTATATCATATGCGCAAGCTTTATCCTAATAAATTTGCAGTAAAAACCTCGCCAACGCCATTTTATCACTCATGAAAAAAATAAGCCCACAATGTGAGCTTATTTTTCTCCCTTTTCATAAGGTATTCCATCAGCTGCAGGCGCAACTGATTTTCCGACTAATCCGGAAACCGCCATCATTGTCAGTATATAAGGTAAGGCAAATAAGAATTCTTTTGGCACATTTATTCCAAGAGACATTGACACTGTCTGAATGGCATCTGCAAAGCCAAAGAACAAACATGCCAAAGCCGCACCAATTGGGTGCCATTTACCGAATATAACAGCAGCCAGTGCTATGAAACCCTTACCTGCTACCATTCCTTCTTTGAACAAGCTGATAGATCCAATGGACAATGCAGCTCCTCCGATAGCACCTAGAATGCCGCTTATTATTACACATGTGTATCTGACTCTATAAACATTTACACCCAAGGTATCTGCTGCTCTAGGATGCTCACCAACAGCTCTGATCCTTAATCCAAAGGGTGTTTTATATAGAACAAAATAGGATATTGCTACCAGTATAAATGCAAGATAGGTAAACATATTAAATGGTCCCCAAGGTGTAAAATAATTAACATTGTCAGTCTGTCCCGGTTTACCCCATATTTCAACCAATAGGAAGGTTGTCAAGCTGCTTGCCAATATGTTTATTGCAGTACCTACAACTGTTTGATTTGCTTTAAAATGAATGCTCAAAAATGCCAAAAGCCATCCAAAAAAGGCTCCGGTTGCTATGGCTCCAAGCAAACCTAAAAAAGGAGATCCTGTATAATATGATACTAGTACGGCACTGAAAGCTCCAACAGTCATCATACCTTCAAGACCCAGATTTATAACGCCTGATCTTTCAGATAAGGTTCCTCCTAATGCTGTAAAGATAAGAGGTGTAGCTGATCGTATAGTGCTTCCGAATAATATAGTAATTATATTCCACATGCTACTTTACCTCCTCTTTCTTCATATATGATTTTATCTCTTTGTTTTCTTTATATCTTTGAACTGTTATTCTCACGAAGTTTGAAGCAACAAAAAGAAGTATGATACCTTGTATAATTCCAACTACTTCTTTCGGTATGCCTTCAATCTGCATCATAGGTCCGCCTTTCTGCAATACTCCAAATAGAAAAGCAGACAATAAAACACCTATAGGATTATTATTAGCTACCAAAGCTACCGATATGCCGTCGAAGCCGTATCCTGTAAGTCCAAATAAGTTATTTACCCTATATTGCACACCGGCTGTCTGAATTCCGCCTGCAAGTCCTGAAAATAGACCTGATATAACCATTGCCAAAACAATATTGCGCTTTACATTTATTCCACCGTATTCAGAAGCGCTTGGATTAAAACCTACAGCTCTTATTTCATATCCTGTGATAGTCTTATTGAGCAAATAGTATGCTATAAAAGCTATTATAATAGCTATAATTATTCCTATATGAAGTCTTGAATACTTAAATTGCTCAAAACTCTCTGCAAATCTCCACAGCTTAGCAGTAGGAGCAACTTCATAGGAAAAAGCTTTGCCCGGCTCGTTCAAGGCTGTCATTATAAGATAATTGCTCAGATTCATGGCAATATAATTCATCATTATACTATTGATAACCTCATGAGATCCTACTTTTGCCTTCAACCAGCCTACAATTCCTGCCCAAATACCGCCAGCTAATGCTCCTGCCAATAATGTGATGGTTACATGCAATATAGAAGGCAGACCTTGAAAAGCCCATCCTACCCATACTGCAGCCACGCTGCCCATTATATATTGACCTTCAGCTCCTATGTTAAATAAGCCGCATCTGTATGCAAAAGCAACAGATAAACCTGTCAATATTAATGTGGTAGTAGTGACCAGTGTCTCACCAAGTTTATTTAAATCTCCTAATGCCCCTAAAAACAAAGCTTTATATGCTGCAAAAGGGTTGTTGCCAAAAGCATATACTAAAATTCCTCCAACAATGAAGGACACTATTATTGCAGTTAGGGGATATAGGATTTCTTTAATCGTATTTCTAAGCGTACTTTTAATTTCATCCATCCTGCTTTCCATTTCTACACCCCCTAATGCTTTTCTTCTGACTTGCCGCCAGCCATCATTATACCAAGTTCAAATTCGTTGGTCTCTCTTGCATTAACAATGCCGACAATCTTCCCGTCATACATAACGGCAATCCTATCGGATAAATCCATGATTTCATCTAACTCCAATGACACCAATAAAACTGCCTTGCCTTTATCTCTTTGCTCAATAAGTCTTTGATGCACAAACTCAATGGCTCCTACATCCAATCCTCTGGTAGGCTGTGATGCAATGAGCAATGAAGGTTCTCTGTCCAATTCCCTTGCAATGATGAGCTTTTGTTGATTTCCACCAGATAATGATCTGGCATTGACTCTTTCATTAGGCGTTCTCACATCGAATTCCTTTATGAGCCTTCTAGAATATTCTCTAATCTTCCTATAATCCAACCCCATACCTTTTTTGAACTTCTTATTTCTTTGAGAACCTAGTATGCTATTTTCATATAACGAAAAATTCAGCACCAGACCTCTTTTATGCCTATCTTCAGGTATATAACCAACACCGCTGTCAGTTATTTCTTTTGGTGTGAGATTAGTGATATTTTTTCCATTTAAGATTACTTCACCTGATTCAACCTTATTCAAACCTGTTATGGCTTGCACCAGTTCATTTTGTCCATTGCCGTCAACTCCGGCAATACCTAAAATTTCACCACTTCGTACTTCAAGATCTATGCCTTTAACTGCTTCTATGCCTCTATGGTCCAATGCTCTCAGACCTTTTACCTGTAAAACAGGATTCCCTACTTTTGCTTCGGCTTTTTCTACATTCAAACTAACCTTTCTTCCTACCATCTTTTCTGCCAGTTCTTCCATAGTTGTCTCTGATGTTTTCAAAGTATCAATAACCTTACCTCTTCTGATTATTGTTACTCTGTCGCTCATGCTCATTACTTCCTTGAGCTTATGAGTGATGAGTATTATTGATTTTCCCTGACTTACAAGACTTTTCAATATAACTCCCAATTCCTCTATCTCCTGAGGAGTCAATACTGCTGTAGGTTCATCCAATATAAGGATTTCAGCTCCTCTATATAGAGTCTTGAGTATCTCAACTCTTTGCTGCATACCTACTGATATGTCCTGAATTTTTGCCCCCGGGTCAACCTTAAGCTCGTATTTTTTTGATAGCTCTTCAACATCAGCGATAGCTTTCTCCATATCAAGAGATAATCCTTTCTTAGGCTCTGATCCAAGAACAATGTTTTCTGCCACCGTAAAAGGCGGTACCAGCATAAAATGCTGATGTACCATGCCAATACCAAGAGAAATTGCCACATTTGGATTGCTTATTCTTACTTTTTTGCCTTTGACATATATCTCTCCTTCATCAGGAGTATAAAGACCGTAAAGTATATTCATCAATGTAGTTTTACCTGCGCCGTTTTCTCCCAGTAAAACATGTATCTCGCCTTCATTTACTGTTAAATTAATATTATCATTAGCTCTTACGCCTGGAAAGGACTTGCCAATACCCTTCATTTCAATAACAGCCGACAATAAATTTCCCACCTTCCTAGCACTAACTTTTTATACAAGCTAAAAATATTATACAATTAAATCATAATAAAAGCTAGAGGCTTGCGCATCTAGCTTTTATTATTTATTGGATATCTTACTATTTAATTTCAACAGGTTTGAAAGTTTCCAATTCTTCTCTTGTTGATGGTATAGTTATACTTCCATCGTTTATTGCAGCTTTGTACTTTTCTACAACTGCTGCTACATCAGCTGGAACATTGTTTCCACCGTCGCTGTATCCAACACCTTCGTCTTTTAGTCCAAGCTCTAAAGCATTTGCTGCGCCGCCTTTGAATGTGTTGTTAACATAAGCTTGGATTACTGTGTATGTAGCTGTATCAACTCTCTTGATCATGCTGCAAAGAACTTTGTTGTTCTTAGATTCTTTTGCCTGATCCTGGTCAACACCGATTGCCCAGAAGCCTTTTTCATCAGCAGCCTGGATAACACCGATTCCGCAAGAACCAGAGGCATGGAATATTACATCTGCACCTTGTTGATGCTGAGCCAATGCAACTTCCTTACCTTTGTCAGGGTTGTCGAAAGCGCCTGTGTAGTTAACTATAACTTTTGCATTTGGATTAACAGATTTAACACCTGCAATATAACCAACTTCAAACTTATGAATTGTTGGGAAGTCCATACCGCCTACAAAACCTACAGTATTAGTTTTTGTAGTAAGACCGGCTATAAGACCAACCAAGAAAGAACCTTCATGTTCCTTAAATGTTATTGACATAACATTTGGCTTGTCAACAACTGTGTCGATTACACCAAATTTCTTGTCTCCATACTGATCAGCTGTAGTCTTCATAGCATCTTCAAACAAGAAACCTACAGCCAAAGTCAAATCTACTGACTGAGCCATGCTTCCAAGGTTTGGAGTATAATCGTCTTGCTTTGTGGATTGCAATAATTTTGGTTCAACACCAAGTTCTTTACCGGCTTTTTCAATTCCTGCCCAAGCAGAATCATTGAAGGATTTGTCGCCGATACCGCCTACGTCAGTAACCATACCAAAGGAATACTTTGGAGCTTCTGCTGCAGGTGTCTCAGCTGGTGTTTGCTCTGCAGGTGTTTGTTCTGCAGGTTTAGAACAACCAGCAAGAAGGCTCAATACCATCACAAGAGCCAACAATAAAGAAATATTTCGTTTTGTCAATTGCATCTTCCCCCTTAATTTTTATATAAAATATGCAACACTTATTACATATTCTACACCACTTTTTAAATTCCTGCCTAATTGTAGTAATAATATTATATTATATTCCATTTCTATATAATAAATAGTTTCCTAAAATTCAATATTTAATACATATCAATAATTATTATAGCGTATTCTCTCTCTCAGTATCAGTTGATATCATATGAAATATTTCATTTAAATCTTTAAGCTTATCATTCCACTCTTTGATATCATCTTGATTCAAAATCTCTATTTCTCCGCCCTGATATTCACCTTTAATGTTTTCGTGCAACTCTTCCATATCTCCTTCAATCTGCATATAAATGCTCTGTAACTTTTTTAAGACTTCAGGATTGGGTTTCCACTTGCCTCTTTCATGGAGTTCTAAAAATCTTCGGCATATCTCTTCAATTGCATATTTATTATGTTGATTAAACCATTCCCTCATTTTTTCATCATTTGCATATGTGTCCACTATCCTATCAATGTTTTTATCGTCAATATTTTCCGATAAGCACTCCCAATCAAATATGTTCTGTATTCTTCTCATCAATTCTGCAGCCCCTGTATAATTTCTTTCCTTAATGCTCTCATTCCATAGAGGATTAAAAAAAGTTTCCTCCATAATTTTTTCTATTTCATCCTTTATACCAGAAACCAAAATGTTATCTTTATCCGCAGTATTTCCATGATATTGCTTGATTTCTTTATCTGAGAACATTTCTTTAACAGTTTTAAAACCACCTTCTACAGATGCAGCAAAGCCGGAAGATAATATGTCATATCTTCTTGAGATAGTAGCTTCATATGATAAATTTGCATCTTTTACATTTTCTATGAATTCATGATTAGCTATACGACCGTTCAAATTATTGCCATAAGCATAACCAGAAAATGCTGTAAATATTTTTGCTATATCTTCTTCTTTCTTCCATGCACTTGCTTTAAGTGCAAGATCAACTCCTGCTCCGTAAGCTCCCGGCTTGTCACCAAATATTCTGATGGTTGAACGTCTTTCGATATTATCTGCTTCTGCCATCTTCAACGCTTCAGCAATTTTTAATGTGTTCCTTCTCACATAATTCTTATCCAAGGGTTCATCTAAAGAAGAAGCAAAAATAACCGCCTGATCCATTAGATTTACTGCTTCCGGATAAGCGTCTCTTAAAACTCCCGATATTCTGACCACTACATCTATTCTGGGACGTTTAAGTTCATCCAGTGGTATTTCTTCCAGCCCTTCTACCTTTCCGTTATCATTCCATACAGGTCTTATCCCCATGAGGTTCATCATCATGGATAGCTGTTCCCCTTTAGTCCTCGATATATCTGTTGAAATCATATTCATGGCTATCTTCTCAGGTAGTGTTCCTTCCTCTTTGACATATCTTTCAATCAACTGCTCTGCAAGTTTAGCTCCTATCATGTATGCTTCCCGTGTGGGTATCTTTTCTATATTCATAATATAGAAATTTCTGCCAGTTGGCAATATACATCTCAGATCATCTCCCGGTATTCCTGACAACCCAGGTTCCACAAATTTCCCATCCAGGGCTCTTATAATGCTCTTTATTTCATTTTTTACCTGTTTTAGGCTTTCATAGGTTTCAAATATCTCAATCTTTATGTCATCTAAAACTTCCGTGGGTATTTGATTAATATATGGGCTATCAATTTCATTCCCTTCTATGCATTGATAAATCAATTCCATCATTAAAACATTATATTCATATTCATCTTTACAAACCTTTCTCATTTTTGATGCGTTTTTACTGCTTCCATCAATTGATTCTTTTATATAAGCCGCTGCCTCTTTTATCATAGGTACTTCTCCAAATATATGAAGCTTTTGCTCTCTGTTGTTGTTTACCGATTGCACCAAAAGGCCTTTTAACTTTTTGGCTCCATCTAAAAAATTCTGCTCCGAGTTTATAATTTCTTTGGCTTTGGGAATTGCCTGCGCCATGTTCTCTATTTCTTTTTTCATTAAATCAGCTTGATCATTGTTCACTTCTTCTGCTTCCAGATATTCTCCTATAAGCTTTGCCAGTTTTATCTTATCCATATCCACTGCCAGACTGGAAGGCATATAATCCAGTATTATAGCACTGCTTCTCCTTTTGGCGCCTGTACCTTCTACTCCTATTCCTGCATTATAAATGTATATATTGGGCAGATTTCCAAGAACCAAATCAGGCCAACAATCGGAAGACAATGCATTTGCTTTACCCGGCAAGTATTCCAAGCTGCCCCCTGTACCTACATGTATAACGGCATTTGCTTTCATTATTTCTTCTATATATCTGTAGGTGGCAATATACTGGTGAGGTGGAGGACATTGGGGATCGTGCAATATTTTACACACTTCACCGGTACATTTTGATCCATAGCAACCTCTTTTGGGTTGAAGCATTATGGCAACATTTTCAAATGCCAATCCGCTTATTATTATCTCCCCATTAAGCACCATTCCTTCCCCTGGCACGGTTCCCCATGTTTCCTCCAGCTTTTGCTTCATTTTTTCATCAAATCTATCATAAAATTGCATATAGCCCTGCTTACCTTCCATGGGCATGCAATAAATTGCACCTCCAGCATCCACTATGCTTTCCACCGTAGTCCACCTAAAATCCTGATATGCTTTTCGTTTCATAATTATTTCATAAAGCTCCTGGCCGGTATCTGGTATTTTTCCTACCCTATATCCATTATTCTTAAGTTCCTTTAATATTTTCACCACGCTTTCAAACACATCCAGCCCTACTCCGATACCTACAGTTGCTTCAACACCTGAACAAGGAGCACTATGTATCATTAATACAAGCTTTTTTTCACTGTTTTTTAACTGCCTCAGTTCCAACCATTTAGAAACTCTTTTTACAAATCTATTTATACGCTCCATTATGGGTTCAGTAAAGCCAACATCATTACGACAACCTACTATTATAGGTTCAATCATTCCCATCATTTCACTTGTTGTAAATGCCCAGGATATTTCACATGACAGTCCCCTTTTATTCTCTCTCCACTCCTTTTGACTTTGAAAGTAGCTAGTAACAGGTCTAAAAACAGGTATATCCATTTGCTTAAATATTTCTACTCCATTATGAAAGGAACTGCCGCTTTTACCATTACCTATGGCAGTTAACATCTGAAAATTCACCAGTCCATCGATTACAAGTCTGCCTTCAATTGAAAAATAATCTTTGATAACACTGTTGAAATCTTTTATCCCTTTTTTGCTTTCAAATGTTGAATAGCTAAATGCCGGTATAACATTTATTCCTGCCCTTTCAAATTCCTCTATCAATACCTTTTCAACCAAAATATTATCTTTTAACCAGTTATTCTGATGAATAAGCAAACCTATCCAGGGACCATTGTCAGTTTTTTTATGCTTTTCATACCACTTCATATAACTTTCTGATGAATCAAAAATAATATCTGCCTCAGGATGAAAAATACCATCATAAATATCTGACTTATTCATTGCATAACCCCTTTCAATAGTTACAATCTATGGCACACTGACGTACCGCTTCTGCCAATTGCTCTCCTTCCAATTCTTCAAGCTTGCAATATAGTGCTCCCAATGCATTTGCGATATCTTTCGCAATTCCTAACTTTATAAATCCCTGTTCCGTATCTACTACAATGGAGCGTATACCTTCCATTCTAATCTTTTTAGCTATTTCCATGGCTTCTTCAAAAGGATCTCCGCCGTTGATTGACGCATTAGTCCTGCCATCTGATACCAGTACTATTATTGGCAGCATATCAGGATTCTTTTTTTGAGCTGTTCTTATTACTTCGTATCCCTTGAAAAGACCTGCAGAAAGAGGCGTCTTTCCTCCTGTGGGCAAAGTTTTCAGGCATTTTTCCGCCATGTCTACGCTACGGGTTATATTGAGCAACACATCGGCTTCTTTTTTACGGAATGCTATGAGTCCTACCTTGTCTCTTTTTTGATAAGCATCTGTAAGCAAAGATACTATAGCGCCCTTCACAGCAGACATTCTCTTTTTCGCTCCCATGGAACCGCTGGCATCAACAATAAAAATTATTGTACTGCCGGTTCGTTTTTCCCTCACTTTTTCACGGAAATCACTATTATCAATTGTAATAGCAAGACCTTTTTTTTCTCTGATTGCCTGATATGGGGCTGCTGCCCTCAATGTAGCATCAAAAGCTATATCTTGCAGCTTATTTTTAGGTATCTTATACCTTATATATTGTCCCTTTTTAGCATCGGTTTTGGTTCTGATCCTTTTGCCTTCACCCTTACGCTTCTTCCGATCTATAGCTTTTATATCCAAATTTTTCACAATGAAGGTTCGTCCAATATCATCTATCTGATCAATACTCATTTCATCATTTTCTTCTTTTTTATCCTTAACTTCGGAGTTTCCATCTTCTTGCTGCTTTGGCTCCAAAGTATTAGGATCCTCCTGTTGCTCTGCTTCGGATTCTTCTTCCTGTTCCGCTTGATCTGATGGTTCATATTCTTCCGGTTGTTTTGATTGCTGTTCATTGCTTTCCTTCTGTTCCTCCATTTCCGGAGTCTCCGGCGGCAGCTCCTGTTTAGTGGTTTTTTCCCTCTTTCTATGGGGTAATGTATATTCTGCTGCTTCTTTTATGTGCCCTACTGATATATTGCTTCTTTTTTCGTATGCAGCTATAGCCCTTGCAGTTTCAATAATTACAAGTTCAGCCCTATGTCCGGCGCAATTGGCTTCCTTAGCTAGCTCCGCTGCCAGCTTCATCACATTATCCGATACTTGGACTTTGCTCAAATATTTTTTTGCAGCTTTTATTTGTTGTGATAGCACATCCGTTTCCAATCTCCACTTTTCTATAAAATCCAATGGAGATCTTTCATATTCGAGCCTTCTTTTTATTATTTCTTTTCTTTCATATAGGTCTTCACAACCCTTAATCTCTACAAACAAGCCAAATCTATCTAAAAATTGAGACCTTATATTTCCCTCTTCAGGATTCATGGTGCCTACCAATACAAATTGGCAAGGATGAACAACAGAAATACCTTCCCTTTCGACTTTGTTCAAACCTGAGGATGCCACTTGAAGAATACAGTTAACCAAATGCTCACTCAGCAAATTTACTTCATCAACATACAGTATGTTTCCATGAGCTTCTTTCAATATGCCAGGTTGAAAGCTTCTCCTTCCCTGTGTTATGGTCTTTTCAATATCAATAGTTCCTATCAGTCTATCCTCTGTAGTATTCAGAGGAAGATTTATCACTTTCATTCCTTTCATTAAAACTGCCATACCCCTTACCAAGGTTGACTTTGCAGTACCTTTTTCACCGCTTAACAGCACGCCTCCTATTTTGGGATTGATCAAATTCAAGAGCAATGCCTTTTTTGCTTTCTCCTGCCCTATAATTGCTGCGAAGGGAAACACATAATCATAATTCACTTGCAAAGCCCTCCCTCTCATTAACCTTGATGCGTTTGCCCAATAACATTCTCGACCCTTGACATGTTGAATATGCCTTCTTCGAAAGGTGTTCTCCTCATTCTATGAGGTAAAACAAGTTCTGCAGCTTCCAATAGATCACTGTTCAAAACTTTATTTCTTCCGTTAAAAGCTGCGATTGTCATTGCAGTCTTTATCATGGCAATATCCGCTCTGTGACCATCCACTTCCATTTCAATGCTTGTTCTTGCAGCCATCTCCAATATACTATCGTCATAAGTAACTTCATGTAAAAGCTCTTGGGCTTTTTTTATCCTATTTCTTAATTCCTGCTGCTTAGACTTCCATTTCTTTGCAAAAGCTTCACTGTCTTTCTCGAATTCCAACCTATTTTTTATTACTTCCATTCTTTTTTCTGATTCTCTTTCTCCTGTAACATTGACTACCATGCAAAATCTATCCAATAGCTGGGGTCTAAGATCTCCCTCTTCTGGATTCATGGTACCTACCAAAATAAATCTCGCAGGATGAGAAAATGATACCCCTTCTCTTTCTATGGTATTGACACCCATAGCCGCAGAATCCAATAGAACGTCAACTATATGATCATCCAGCAGATTTACCTCATCTACATAAAGAATATTTCTGTTTGCCTGAGCAAGTATACCGGGTTCAAACTTTTTCTCGCCTTTTTTTATTGCATATTCTATATCGAGAGTTCCCACAACTCTATCTTCTGTGGCACTTATAGGCAGATCTACAACTTTCATTTTTCCTTTTACTTCATTAAGTTTTACATTTACTTCCAATTTTTTCAGGCATGTGATGCACATGCCGCTTTTATCATAAGGATCACAACCAAAAATACAACCTTCTACTTGTGTTCTTTCGGGAAGCAGCTCTGCTAGAGCTCTTACGGCAGTAGATTTGGCAGTTCCCTTTTCTCCTTTTATCAATACTCCTCCAAGAAGAGGATTAATAACATTCAATATCAAAGCCTTTTTCATCTTTTCCTGTCCTACTATAGCTGTAAATGGATATACCGTTTTTGCGTTTTTCATCTTTGAAACTCCTTCCAACTTCTATTCTACATTTTTGCAATATTTAACACCTGCTACAAATAAAACTATGAAATACAATAGCAGTACAACCACATGCAAAATCATGCTTTGCACATCTTCTCCTATATTTCTTAATGCAATACTTGTATGAGTAAGAGGAAGAGTATTTGTAAAATATTTTATAGATGAGCATGGATAAAGGCTTCCGTTAAAGGCCTATACCTCCGATATTGCCAAGTAATAAGCCAAATCTACCAGATGGATTCATTGACTTCGAAGGAATCATCTAAGCTTATACATATAGATAAACACTTTGAGGAGAATCAAGACTAAAGGCACATCCTATCATATCGTTTCGAGGAGGCATATTATGAAATATTATTGCAACTTTTTTGTCCTTGTTAGGTTTTATGGCCAGTTTTGCCCAATTTAATGCAAGCCTACATATTTTATTTATTCTTTCATAAATAGGCTTGTGCACTATTTTCTGGACTATATCATTTTCTATAAGCTGGCAATACGCTATGGTAACCGTGATTATCTGCCCATCAAACTCTGGATAATATACATTAGAGGTAAGAGACATTGTATCTAAACCTCTTAGATTGGTCTCCCAATCTTCATATGCCTGGTAAGTGCTCATGCCTTGAAGAACAGGCACATGGATAAAATTGCTGTAAAGCAATATTCCTATTACAGGCTTTCCTGATCTATTTGCTTTAGCCAAATACTCCCTATGATTTTCAATATTTTTTCCGGGATAATAAATTCCTTCCCATTTCAATGGCTTAGGTAAATCATATTAAATTTTCATGCCACCATAATAGGCTGCAAGATACTTTATTAAATTTTTGCAATTAAGTTTATTGCTTGATAAAACATATTTTAATATCTATTGATACTCTCTTTGGGATAAACCTGATTTCCCCAACATCATTTTATTTTCATCATCAAAACCGGAACGGATAAAAAACTTCTTAATGCCTGTGAATTTGCCTATTATGGAATCAAAACTCTTAAAATGAGTCAAACCGCCATGCATTATTATTAATACTATATCTGAAGCTTTTATCTTACTTATGCATTTTTGGTATTCTTTTTTGTAGTTATCTATTTTATAGCTATCCATAAAATCAATAAGGATCTCTTCATCGTACTCCTTCTGCAATAGCTTACCTGCTTCCTTGAAATTGCATGAGGAATCCATAGGGGACATTATAAAACAATACTATACATGCCTACCACCTTCAATAATTGCAGCCATTAAGACTCCGTAGTTTTCCGTCATTGCTTCTATTGCTTCATCACAAGAATTCCACCGGAAATTAAACTCCTGACCTATCGCATATCTTGCTTTAAGTCTTTGGATGATGTTCTTTCCTTCCTCTATTGCCTGATGTGGCGAAATAAGCTGCCAATCCAGCTGATCCATAAGATGAACATAAAGAGAAGTTAGTATTACAATTTCTTCCTCTTTATCTAATACTTCAAGTTCATTTACAAACTCCGGCTTATCCAATGGATTTGAGCTTATTGTCTTGTATCTATTCCATATTTTATCAACATCCAATCCAAATCTTTTCATTCTCCTTAGCATACTGAATTGATTCTTTGGGCAAAGGCCTGTTTGAAGATAAAGGGCTTCTTTTACGGCAGGCTTTACCGCCAAACCTATGAGTTCCCCTAGCTTAGAATGCTTACCGGCATTTATCAGTTTTAATTTGGATTTGCTGTTGCAGGTGATGATTGTTCCGTCTGTTCCTGATCCTGTTGCAATACCTCTCGAATAGTTGCTGCCTGCCATAAGCTCCTGCAACGCTGCTGTTTTGGCTTCAGTACAGGTTACCAAGGCTCTGGTCATGCTTCCTTCAGGCATGTCCGCATCGATATATAACAAAATATTTATAGTTCCTTCTTTTAGCATTACCGCTTTACCTTCCCGTTCATGAAAAGAAGCCGGATCACCTGCCCGTCCGCCGTTAACTTCCACTCCTGCCGTTACTATGGCAGTAACTGTCAAGTCCTCATAGCTTACAGTTTTGATTGATACGTTATCCATAGAAGCTGCAGTGGATAGACCAGTAGTAGTATAAGGGTCAAGGCCAATTTCTTCAGTAATTAAAATCATATGCTCACGCAATGTGTTTGCTCTAAGCTTGCATTCCATTCCTGCTCTCGGATTAGCATCATAGTTGTATACTGCTTTTAGCTTTTCATTATATCCTCCATTAAGATAGGATGTACTCAGCACCTTCCTATCATCTTTAAACTTTATCACTATGCTTTTTTGATATCTATGGACTTCGTCTCCTGTTGACAATTTGTATATCACCATTTTGAACCCTCCCCGCCTATATCAAGATTATCCATTATCTCAGAAACACTGTCACAAAGCTTTAAATTTAAATAATTCATAGCTAAACACCTTTGAAGTTCATCCTTATCTCTTATAGATAACACCTTTTTCCCCGATTCCAATGCATATGCCAAAAGCTCAATGTTTTTCCTGTTTATATTTCCCAAGGGACATCCAGAATCTATAACTGTATCCACTTTATCTATCATGGATTTTGCTTTTTCTAATGTAGCATCTTTTATTTCACTAAAAGGAGTTTCACTTTGAATATCTAACCCCATGGTAATTGCTATTTCATAATCAACATCATTTTTATGAATTATACCGGTATTTACTCCTATACCTTTTTTTGTCAATAACCTGTAAATAGGTACTCCATGCCCTCCCCCACCAATTACAAATACGGAAGGTTTGCTTTGGTTAGAAAGCTCAATAGTACCCAAAAATGCATTAAAACCTGCATCTTTAATGTCATATAGATCTGAAATAGATTTATTGCTTCCTACTTCTTCCGGAAAACCGAAATCTACGATTGCTCCTTTTTTTACAAGCATCACTCTATCACAGCTTTTTAATGCAATATCTATATCATGAAGGGATAGTATTACAGTAATTCCTTTTTCTTTGCTTAACTTTTTTAAAATAGACATTACCTCTAGCTTATGTTTGACATCCAAATGGGTAGTAGGTTCATCAAGTATGATAATTTCAGGTTCTTGGGCTAATGCCCGTGCAAGGAGAACTTTTTGCTTCTCACCATCGCTCAGCTCATTATAATATCTGGTAGCAATGTTTTCTCCGTTTATCATGCCTAAGCATTCCCAAATCTTTTTTTCATCTGATTTTGTCAATCTGCCAAGGATTCCTGTGTGGGGATATCTGCCCATAGCAACTATATCAAAAGAAGTTAAAAATCCAACATTAAGCCTCTCTGTCAAAACTACCGCCAGAGTTTTTGAAAGGCTTGTACCCTTAATATCTGATAATTTCTCGCCTTTAATGTAAATGTCACCTTTTAATGGATTTAAGAGTTTGGAAAGGGATTTCAAAATGGTGGATTTACCTGAACCATTGGGTCCAAGAATGCATAAAATCTGTCCTTTTAATACTTCAATGTTCATTTCTCTAACTACTTCTTTATTGCCATATCCCACAGTCAAGTTCCTGGTTTCCAACATCTTCATAGTTTAGTCCTCCTTTTCAAAAGCAGCCAGATCACAATTGGAACCCCAAAAAAGGAGGTTACACTGCTTATAGTCAATTCTGCTGGTGCTAAGAGTGTTCGTGCTATAAGGTCACATAAAACTGTTATTGTACCTCCAAATAGTATGGACAAAGGAACAAGCATCCTATTATCTGAAGTTCTGAGGGATAGCCTGGCAATGTGCGGCACTGACATTCCTATAAAGGCAACAGGGCCCGCAAAAGCTGTAACTGCAGCCGTCAATACACTGGATACAAGTATGATGCAAATCCTGAAGAACTTAATATTAACTCCCATACTTTTGGCATATTCTTCTCCCAGTAAAAAGGCATTCAATGGTTTTGAAATCATAAAAGCACCAAATAGAAAGGGTATAACTATGATAGTCATTATTTTAAGCTGATCCCATGTAAATCCTGAAAAACTTCCCATAGTCCAAATGATGAACTCTTTAAGTTTTTCATTTTCAGCAAAAGTTTTTAAAATATTGGTAACAGCTGTACAAAGATATCCTATCATCAATCCGATAATGAGTAATGTTGCAATATCCCTTACTTTATAGGCAACTATCAAAATAATTGCAGTAACACATATAGCTCCTAAAAATGCACCAATAAAAAGAGTATATGGTGATAAAGTGGAGAATCCAAAGGTAACTCCGCCCAGCATCAGTAATGCTATAAAAAGAGTAGAGCCGGAAGATACACCCAAAATATAAGAATCTACAATAGGATTACGAAAGAAAATCTGAAATAATAAGCCAGCTACTGCAATTGCAGCACCTCCTATCATAGAAGCCAACGCTCTGGGCAATCTAATCTTCCAAACAATGGTAGAATTAACTGAATCATCTTGAACTTTATTTAAAATAATATCAATAACTTCCCATATACTTATCTTCACAGATCCGACAGCAATGCTAATCACAAAAACGGCAATTAGAACCATAATCAATATTAGATAAATCACTACATATTTGCCGTAGCTCATCTCAATGTCTCTCATAAATACCTCCAACACAATTGAATACATAGGGGTGGCGACACCCCTATGTATGTTATTCTTCCTCTACTTTCTTGGAAGCTTTATTAATTTCTCTACTTTATAGCCTTTAAAAGCTTCCGGATGGAAAACTGCTGCAAAATCCTTAACAAAACGGTCAGTATCAGGAATGGTCTGCCACCAATCAGCACTATACACCCATACATTGCCATTCTTAACTGCTTTTATATTAGCCAACAATGGATTCTCTTCAACAATTCCCTCAATAGTTGGTTTATTCATGTAGTTAATTGTAGACGAATAAATCAATATATCTGCATCTATGGCCTTTGCATAAAAATCTTCCATGCTTATTTGAGTGCTCCCGGATGTTCCTACTCCAACATTACTAAATACATATTGTCCTCCTGCCATCTCTATCCACTTACCTACATAAGATCCTGAGTCAGCCACAGACATTTTACCTTTGTATGATTTGCCCAAAGCAACCTTTGGCTCTTTAAGGCCGGCAATTTTTGCTATAGTATTATCAATCTCCTTTACCGCATCATTAAGTATTTTTTCTGCTTCTAATTCCTTATCATAAAAAGCCGCCATAAACTTTATCCATTCCATGCGCCCTAAATAATGAGATTCTAGATACTCATTATTAATTGCACAATTAATTCCCATTTCAGATAGTTTCTCAATCATAGCTTGTTGTCCATATACTCCTGTATACGCGAAGACCATATCTGGATTAACAACCTTAACAACCTCATAATCCGGCTGTGCCATACCTTCTCCGCCTACATACTTTACACTGCCTCTTTTAAAAGCATCTTTTACTTCTTTTAATTCCCAATTTTTCTCCGAAGTTGTTACTGCTTTCAAAGTATCTAGAACACCTAGCTTAACAAGGGGACCTACCTGAGTAGATGATGCACACATAACTTTTTTCAAAGGTATTCTTATGATTTTGTCCGCTTTATAACCTTTAGGCACTTCTTTACCTTGAGGCACCAGAAGATGTCTAATGTTCTCTCCGTCAGTAACCAATTTGCATCCATCGTCTAAGTACTCAATTCTGAAGTTTTGAGAGAAATAATTCGGAAGAGCTTTAATCATTATGCTTAATTTTGAAGTTTTGCTATCATATGAGGTTTCATATCCAAATACCACTTGAATGAAATCTTGAGGCACATATAGTACATTGTTTTTTACTTCTGATACTTGACTAAGCTTATGTGCTCTTCCGTTTACATATACATTGGCTTTGCCCTGTTTCATTAAGTAAATATTATCTCCTCTTAATAGAGTGATATTTTTATTTTCTTCATCCCAGGATAAATTTGCTCCCAATGCCTCAGATACTGCCTTGAGGGGGATCATAACCTTTCCCTTGTTAATATAGGGTTTAGCTACGCCAAGATTTACTTCTTTGCCATTGACATCTACTCTTATTAGTGCTTCTGCAAAAGCATTTGTCGATAATGTTGTCATAATAAAAATACATGCAGCTAAAAATGTCAGTACTTTTTTCATTTTATTCACCATTTTATAACTCCTCCCAATTCTAATTACTCAATTCCAGCTACTTCTTTCATTATTCTTATTGCCTCTTTATTTTTATCTTCGCTACCAACTTCCAATGAAATCACCACAACATCATTTTTTTTCAGATTAAAAGCTATAAAATCTTGCAGCCCTGCTTCAACAAATACAATATCTGGCTCAAGCTCTAATATTTCAATGATATCAGGATTAGATTCCTTACCAACCATGGGCAAGTTTTTCATATTGTCATTTACAGATTTACCATTCTCGGGAACAACGCCACATATGGATACACCCCCAACAGAATGGAATAGTTCAAAAAGCTTTTCCGATATTACCGCGACTTTTTCCGGTTTTTTCTCAATCTCCACGTGGTTTCCTAACATATCTGTAATTACCGTGGGATATGCTTTTTCATTTTTGTCATTTTCTATTCCTCCTTCATTACCACTACTTTCCCCATGAACAACTGATTCCACATTACTTTGCAAACTTGAAGCATCTAATGAGATGTTTGAATGCTTGTCCTTATCATCATTAATATTTGACCCGCATGCACTCAATAGCAAGGTCAGCATTAAAATCCATATAAGGTAAATAGAAAATTTCTTCATATAGCAACCCCCTAGCTCAATATTGCACCGTATTTTTTGCACTCATGCATTGGTTCTATCATGGTTTAATATGTAACCTTCAGCAATTTTACCATCTTCGGAAGCATAGAAAATCCTCTAGTATATACATAATTTTTATCCATATATGCAATCTTGTACTCATAATTACTCTCCTTTGTCATTCTCTCATATCGCAAGCCCTTCGCTATATAATATAAACAATAGACAAAGACCCCTTTTGACATCTGCATGTTACGAGATCTATACTAGTGAGGATATTAAAAAACCTTACCTACAAGATGCAGGTAAGGCTATAATTCAACATAATAAATAATCGCCTATCCCGTACCTCGCAGGATTTACGCTTTTGCATTACAAGCAGGTCTTCTGACTCTGGTTCATCAATGTATCATGCCTTCCCGGAATATACAGTGGCATCATTTATGATACATTTCCCCATCACAGCGGCGGGACCGTACAGGATTTTCACCTGTTTCCCTTTTAAGTCGGCATATATACCGAACACTTGTAACATTGATATTAAGTTCTAATAATCAATTAAGATTCTATGCCTTTTCTGGCTTGTACACCTTTCTTGTAATAATGCTTTACTTCCTTCATTTCTGTTACTAAATCGGCCATATCAATCAGTTGTTGAGGTGCATATCTTCCTGTTATTATTACTTCAATATTATCTGCTTTTCCCCTCAATAGATTAATTACTTCTTCTACAGAAATAAGCTTATAGTATATAGCCACATTCAACTCATCCAGAACCACTACATCGTAGCTATTATCTTTAAGCACTTTCTCAAGGATTTCAATTCCTTTTTTCGCTGCTAGTATGTCTTCTTCTGTAGGCTTATTGAATATGAAACAATCGCGACCAAACTGATGTATTTCGAAATTTGGCAGATAGTTTGCGGCCTTTAACTCGCTATATTCCATACCTTTTATAAATTGTCCAAAGTACACTCTTTTTCCTGCACATACAGCTCTCAAGGATAATCCTAATGCAGCGGTAGTCTTACCCTTACCATTACCTGTATATACATGTATTTGTCCCTTTATCATGTTATACAATCACCTTTTTCATCATAATGTTAATGTAAAAATCCCCATATCCGCGGATGGATATGGGGACAAATATGGTAATATTTTATCCTAGCATAAGACTTCCCCTTCCCTCCGAAGGTAACTTGCTCCAAACAATTAGGCAGGTCTCCTGGCTTTCGTATCATCCTATTCTCAACACCTTCCCGAGAGAACTCAGTGGTATAAGTTGATTTCGTCCACGATTACAGTAGCGGGGGCTGCAGCGGACTTTCACCGCTTTCCCTATTAATCTTACAGAACCTAATGTTTTATATTCAATTTACTATTATAGTGTATCACAGGAATTATTTATCTTCAATAGCAATATAATCAAAAGAAATGTTAACTTATTGCAGCCAAGCTCTTAAAGCAATATAGAAGTATTTATAAATTTAATTAAGAGGAAGGTAAACTTCTTCCGGATTGGGCTGCCAGCCACAGACGAAATACCGAGAGATAGGCATCAACAGCCGTATAATAAGCAATTTTAAGCAATATTATTACACCCCTATTTTATTAGTCTTTGTCTATTGCTTCAGATATATGTGAAAAATATATGTCTCTGATCCCTTGATACTCTCCTAATCCCTTTATCATGCATGTCACCTGTAACCCCTGTTTCTGAAGAACTGTCTTCCAACTGTCATCTTCATCTGAAGCCATGTCATTGACGGCATGTTCTCCAGCCACCAGCATTAATGGTGTAAGCAGCACTTTTTTGAATCCGGATTTTTTTATTTGTGAAATCACAATCTGTAAGTCAGGATACCCTTCTACCGTACCGATAAAAATATGATCATATCCTTCAGCTTTTGATATGTAATCAAGAGCCGGATATACTATGTTTGAAAAGTGAGATGTACCATGCCCCATTAATAAAATTGCAGTGCCTTTCTCTGGCTTGATTTCATGTGAAATGATGCTGATAACTTTTTTCAGACTATATATATCTGAAAGCAAAGGACGTCCCAATTTAACCTTTTTAAATTTCTGTGAAGCATCGATGATTTGGTTTTTAAGTTTTTCATATTCTATTCCATATAGCAAATGTGTAGGCTGTACTATAACCTCCCAAATGCCATCCTTGGCCATTTTTCCCATAGCTGTTGGGACATCATCCATCTGAATGTTTCTTTTCATCAGTATTTTTCTAACTATAGAGCTTGTATAGGCACTATATATTCTGTATTTTGAGAATCGCTTTGCTATATCCAGTTCCAGAGAAACTATATTTTTTTGTCTCGTCTCCTCATAACTTGTTCCAAAACTAACAACAAGAATCGCCTTGTTTTTCATAAGTATTTACCTCCTTCCATAAAAGTCTCTGCTATAAGAAAATTAAGCATTCCCTTTATAACGGCTCTTATTAAAGATAGCATGAATAACATAAGAACATAGGAATGGGTGTAACAGCAAACTTACACCCTTTTTCAAACCACCCTTATGCTAAAACTCTATATCTGGATATAACCATTCCGCCATCATTTTATAAGATTCTGCATATCGATGATTGGGACGGTACCAGAATAGCTCTTGTGGCAAGATATATACTCTTCCATTTTTTACAGCCTCCAAACTTTCCCATATAGGATTATCCTTGACTAGTTTTTCTAATGTTTCTGCTGTTTCTCTGTCAGTAGCACTATTCCTTATAAAAACAAGTTCCGGATTGGCGGTATATATGTCTTCCAAGTTAATATCAACGGATGTGGCAGATGAACCAGATATGTCCGCCAGATTTATACCATACAAATCTTTGATAATTGCGCCTGTATCAGAATTTGAGAGGAGTGCGCTAAACCCATTTTTCCCCGCTGTCAATGCCATTACCTTCGGATTCTTGTTTGCTTTTTTTGCCTTTAACTGGATATTGGCTATTTCATTTGCAACTTTTGCAGCCACAGAATCCCAAAGCTCAGGCTTTTCATTTATGTTGCAAAATACCTTAAACCATTTAAGATAGTCGCTTACTCCGTTGTAGGTAATGGCAATTACAGGTATATTAACTGCTTCCGCAGGCTTAGAAATTGTTGAATATCCTGACATTGCTGTAGAACAAATTATAAGATCAGGCTTTTCCGCCAAAATAGCTTCAACATTCCATGACTTTCCGGATGAGCTGGTGGCAATGGTAACAACACCTTCATCCTTCATAATATTCCTGCCGATCTGCTTTTCGTAAAGTGCTTCGGCGCTTGCACCTCCAATACCTACACTGACTTTGCCCCCTGCTTCGGTATATAAGCAGGCATGGCTGCCATAAAGAACAGCAACTTTTTGGGGTTTTTTCTTAATCGTAATAACTTCCCGTCTAGAATCGTCTTTAAAAATAACCTCATCTTCTGTCACAACTACCTCATCGGCTGCTTTTAAAAGTTCTGCTTTTATTGCCTGTAGCTCATCTTCAGGCTGAATTGCTGATTCCGGCGCCTGTGTTTCGTTGTCGTTTTCATTTTTAGGTACATTTGTTGATTTGGATCCACATGCTGTTAATACAGCGATACTAAGTAAAAGCACAAAAATAACCATTGTTAATTTTTTAAACATAATATTCATCTCCTCCTTTTTATACGAGCATTAATTACCTAGCGTTAACCATTTACTCCTTTTTTTCTCCGGTATGATAAAAGGACAGTTGTTTTTTTCATCCTCAAAAATTTGAGACTGAATACCAAATATATCTTCTAGCTTCCCACTGGTTATTATTTTCCTGGGGTCACCATATGAGTAGACTCCCTTATCTTTTATTGAAAGCAGATAATGGGAGTATCTTGAAGCAAAATTTATATCATGAAGCACCATTATTATTGTAAGTTGCATCTCTTCCCCCAATTTTTTTATGAGTTCCATTACTTCCAATTGAAAACCAATATCAAGGTATGTAATCGGTTCATCAAGTACAAGCACCTCAGGCTGTTGACAAATGGTCATAGCAATCCAGGCCCTTTGTCTTTCTCCTCCCGAGAGGGTTTCCACCAGCCTGTTTTGCAGATTTTTTAATCCGGTGATTTCTATGGTATTGTCAATAATGTCATTGTCATATCTTGTTAATCCTCTTCCAAACTGCTTATATGGGTAGCGTCCATATGAAACTAGAGTCCTTACGTCAATATCGGAAGGCGAATTATGAACTTGCGGAAGATAAGCGATTTTTTTTGCAAGCTCTTTCAGCTTGTACTGTTTCAATGGCTTCCCATTGAAAACAACTTCACCCCTAACAGGTGTAACAGCACGGGATATCACCTTCAGCAGACTTGTTTTCCCACTTCCGTTTGGTCCTATTATTGTTGTGGTTTTCCCCTTTGGAAATTCAATAGTCACATCCTTGATGATTTCCCTTTTCCCATAATTGATTGATATATCTTTAAATCCAAAGTACATTCCCGAACCCTCCTATTTTGCCTCTTTATTTCTTAACAGACATAAGAAGAAAGGTGCTCCTACAAATGATAACACTACACTGACCGAAATTTCTCCCACAGGCAGAACTATTCTGCCTATCAGGTCACATATTATTATCAGCATGTAGCCTAGTGCAATGGAAGCAGGAAGCAAATATTTGTAATCAGAGCCTACAAGTAATCTTGCTATATGAGGAACTATAAGCCCAACAAAGTTAATAAGTCCGGCAACAGATATAGCAGCTCCAGCCAGAAGCGATGAAACCAATATAAGAAATAAACGAAAACTTTCGGTACGAACTCCAAGAGAATTTGCCATTTCATCTCCAAGCATAAGTATGTTCATTTTGGATGGAACAAAAAGGCACAACAAAATACCAATCAACGCATATGGCAAAATCATGATTAAATTTTTCCATGCAACGCCATTAAGGCTTCCTACCAGAAATCCTGTGGCATTAGCAAGCTTTTCCGGGAAAAAACTGCGTATCATATCATTAAATGCGCTAAATACAGTAGAGACTGCCATACCAGAAAGAATTATTTTTACGGGACTGACACCCTTGTTGTATGCCAGCAGATAAATGCCTAACGTTGTAAAAAAACCTCCGGTTATAGATCCAATGGGCAGTAAATGATAGTATCCCGGAAATGCAACTAAAGTTAGATACCCCACAAAACTAGCTCCACTTGTAACACCTATAGTAGATGGTGAAGCAAGGTGATTTCGCATAACACCTTGAAGTATGCATCCTGACAATGCTAAACATATGCCCACCAATCCACCGCTCAGTGTTCTTGGGAGCCTCACATTCCATATAATAAGCCTGGCAGCAGAATCATCATTAACAAAAATCCCATGCAAGGATTCTTTGACAGAGAAGCTCATTGTACCAAGGCATACTGAAGCGATCATGGCAATGAAACCCAGAATGAACAATACAATAATCAGCGTAATTTTATAGGTAGATGAAGAATTGAAACACCTCATACCATTTTTATTCACGTAAAGTAGCCCCCTAAAAACATAATTTTTTTGCAACTAAAAAAGCCTCGTAACTGATAGTTAAGAGGCATAAAATCACATGAAATCCATTAAAGATTTCAATCACATCACCTCTCTATCGCTCGTAGAGTTAACGGTGTCCATAACAGGCAGGTCTTCTGGCTCAAGCATCATCATCTCCCTCTGCCTTCCCGTTGAACAGTGGCATTACTGAGGGGACTCCTCTTTTACAGCGGCGGGACCGCGTGGGATTTGCACCCACTTCCCTTTTCACCGATTGGTATCAACTAGATACAACCGGCACCTGTTATAATATTTAGTTTTGAACATAGTATATCAACTACTATAATATATCAGTTATGGAGTATATTGTCAATATATGCATATTTTTAGATATCTCGTCTCAATATACTAAGTTGACAACTTTAATATAACATTATCCAATGAAAAGAGACTATACTTTATTCAAACTTAAAGTATAGCCCCTTCTTAGCACTTGAGTTAACTATATTCACATAAACATGTTATCTCAACTTATATCAAATTTGCTAGCAATTACAATCTAATGGTTTCTGAGTTATAAGCTTGTTGTCAAACAATACCTCAACTGCTTTCTCATAATCTTCATCTGCGGTAAGTATTATAGGCCCTGTGCAACCCATACCGCTTTCTGAATAGATTCCTGCTCCCGCCAATGTGGCTACGGCATTTTCCAGTTCAAGTATGTCAATACCCGCTATGGATTTGGTTACAACCTTCTTATCGGGCATCTTCACCTTGGCTGGTTCAGATTTCTTTGCTTCTTTTTTTAGTTCATTCAGAATATCATCCAACCCCGCTTTTCTAGCTTTGTCGAACTCTTCCTTTGCAATTTTGGTTAGATTTCCTTTTGCACAGGAAGCTGCATATCTTAATGCTTCACATACTACAGGAGCACCGGAAGCTCTTGAAAGTATGCATATAATCTTGTCATAGCCATCTCCTACACCAGGACCATAGCCATAGCCCAAGGACTCATAGCTTCCTCCGGTAGTGAAGGCAGAAAATACCTTCATCATTATATTACCTGTTAAGGTATCCATTACCATCACATCAGAAGCAGCAGCCAAAAGATCATTGCCTCTCATTATACAACCGCCGTCAGATCTTACTGATTCGGAGAAGTTTATATCGTAGCCTCTTTCTTTCAGCTCTTTTAATGCCCTTTCAACCTGTCTAGCACCATCCACATTCAATATGCCAACAGTGGGATTTTCAATTCCCAGTGCCTTTGCAGTTATAATTCCATAAAGAGCATTTTTCACCATGCCTTCCACTCTATGAGTAGACGATGTTCCAGTAGTGGTTGCCAAAATCAGTTCTTTACCCAAGCCCGGTGTAATAACCCTTCCTACAGTAGAAACACCTATGGGAAAACTGTAATGCATGGTAACGGCTGCATCCAATTCTCCACTTTCCAGCATCTCATCCATTTTCTTATGCATATCTTCTTCGGAATTTACTTCAACTATATTAAGAGAAGTATCCACCTTGGGGCCAATAAGCACTATTTCAAAATCGTTGTACTTCTTAGCTGCCAGTTCTGCTCCTTTAACCAACTCATCGGTTCCATGCTCGCTTCCAAGGGTGGTCAGTCCGACTTTAACTTTGCTGCCAAAATTACCAGTCAGTATGGCATCAGCAACTTCGTTGAATACCTCCCCTATCATGGCTCTTATATCTTCCATATGTTTCACCCCTACTTTCTGTTAAGTAAGAATGCTGCAAATTCTTTCATTGTTTCTGCTACCATTCCCTTGATCTCTTCTTTAGATACTGCTCCCATTTCTTCAGCTTTGCCAGGGTTCTTTTCCATAACTATTGATACACCATCAAATAGATTTGTCATTCTTCCAAGGAACAGACTTCCTTTACCCACTATCATAGCTCTGTTGATTTTTCCATCCAAAATCATGCTTCTTGCTGCTCCTACAAATGGAACTCCTGAAGGGATATGACCCTGAGTAGGTGCAAATCCAGGCATACCATGTTCTTTTATGAAGGTAGGCATATTAGCTTTGTCTATATCTCCTCTTTTAGCTCCTAAAGCTGCTATCATCTTATAGTTCGCCAGCGGAACATCTCCAGCACCTGCTGGCTCTGTAATTTCTGGGTTCTGCATCTCTACTGAATATTTGTCTATATCAGTTATCTTGAGACCATTCTTATCCAATGGCTTTGTTATTATGGATTCCATAACTGCTTGTGGTGATGAACCAGTTCCTACGGTGTGTCTTCCTACTATATCTGTTCTTAAAACCGGATTTACTCCATCATCTTCAGTTACAAGTATTGCAAAAGCTCCAAGGCAATCTTCCAATATTGGAACATCTTTGTTAACATGGTCTCTACCATTCATTCCAAGTTTCGCGGTGGCTCCTCCGGCAACTACTGCAACACTCTTATAAAGGCCGGATTTTACCATAGCTGCTGCATTGATAAGTGCATGAGTTGGTGCTGCACAGAAGCCTCTTGTGTCTGAACCTGTTGCAGATACCAATCCTGCAACCTCAGCTATAGCTTTTGCAAAATTTCCACCGCCTCTTTGATTCATGTCACCGCATGCTTCTTCAGAACACTCGATTACATATTCTATTGAATCTGGTGAAATATTATTTTTATATAAAAGATTCTTTGTTGCAATAACGGCTGTAGCTTTAGTTGCAATATTTTCAGCCATAATATGAGCTGTTAAGCTCTTATCTGTAGCATGGGCAGCTTTAACGCATCCTACTACTTTTCCATTATAATGTAGAGGTTCTGCACCTTCTGCCAACTTGCTCTCAATTTCTGATATGTCAAAACCATCCTTTATTTTTGCTATTTCAGCTTCTGTAAAGTAGGGTTTCTTTGATATTTTTTCCTTAGCAGCATCAGAAAAACTCTTTTCCAACATTACCAAGTCAAAAGCGTCACATAGTTTCATTACAATATATAGCTCATCTTGAGAAAGCATTTCTCCCATTTTACCATCGGCTTTAGCATCTTCCATAAGGTTTTTATACCAAGGTCTTGGGATATTGTTTAATTCATCAGGCAAAATGTTTCCGATATATGCTTGATTTGGCGCATATTTAACTGCTTCTTCAAAAGTTCTTAAGTGACTTGGGACTTTTTTCAAAAACTCTGAATTGGGATTTGCTTCATGTTCAGAAGAGCAGGTTGTTCCATAGTGCATAACCATATCTGGTGTATGAACCAAAACATATGCTGCTCCTTTTACTACAGGCGTTGTCATTTTTTACACCTCCAAATTATTCTTATCCATTTAACTAACATAAAGTGGGTTTTCAACCCCCCAAAAATAATTATAGTTCAAAAAGGGTGGCATTACACCACCCTTTTTACTATTTATCAAATACTGTCTGACCGTGCACTTCTGTTTCTAGTGCTTTTAATGCTTTAAGCACTAATTGCTTTCTCAAAGCCTTCTCATCTTCTTTGCTGAGGGCAGGATTTCCTAAAGGATGGGGTATTGCTACTGCCGGAACAATCCTGTTGGCACCAACTGTCAATGAGATAGGAACTACTGTACAAATATGAACAACAGGTATTCCTGCTCTTTCAATTTCTTTTACCATTGTTGCTCCGCAACGTGTGCAGGTACCTCAGGTTGAAGTGAGTATAACTGCTTGAACTCCATCTGCCACAAGTTCCTGAGCAAATGTGGAAGCAAACTTCTTAGCATTAGCAACAGAAGTTCCGTTTCCAACTGTTGTGTAGAAATATCTATGGAGTTTGCCAATTACTCCTTCTTTTTCAAGTTCTCTCAATACATCTACAGGCAATACTCTGTCTGCATCCTGATTTGCATATACAGGATCGTATCCGCCATGGGCAGTTTCATATGTTTCCTGAGTAAGGTCCATAACGCCTTCAATATCATATTTGCCGTATTTAGAAGCCGATGAAGCCTCTATTCTGTCAGGGTTACCCTTTGGAACAATACCACCGGAAGTAACCAAGGCAATTTTTGCATTCTTAAGATCTTTAACTGCAGGATTTGGAGCTACCCTATCAAAGTCAGGCATTGGATATTCAGTTTCAAAAGGTTCACCCTTTAGTTTGGCAACAAGCATATTAACAGCTCTCTTTGAACCTCTTTCTTCTCTGAATATATTCTTTCTTACTCCTCTTGCAATGTATCCTTCTTCTGCAGGAGAACCTATTGCCTCACCTTTAGCAAGCTTCATACCCAGCTTTGCTATAGCGGGAAGTGCCTTTCTCATGCCTGTTGCGGCATTTGCTGTTTCAATAATGTAGATATCTTTCTTAAACATATCTACACCCGGGTTTTCAGGATACATACCTGAAACTACAGGGATGTTTAACTTTTCTTTTACGGCTTTGCATATAGTTCCGCATGCTACTCCATATCTTCCTGCATTGAAAGCTGGTCCTGCTATGAACAAATCAGGCTCATAGTTCTTAACCATTTGGAGTATTTCTTCAGTGGCCTCTTCCAGATTTTCATTGAAATATGAGTCACCACATATGATTGTAGCTACTATCTTAGCATCGTTACCTAAAGCTCCTTGAAGAGCCATACCCGGCCCTACAACGCCTTCTCTAACTTCTGGCCTTATATCAGCTTTTTCCTCACCGCCGATTCCGCCATAGAACTGATTTATATAATGAACTACTTTAATCATGTTAGTAACTTCCCTCCTCTCTCATATTTGTTTTCTCAAACATGAGAATATTAAAAATTAGAATATTGTTCTCTAATAGACTTCACTTCTGCAGCTATGGCATCAACATCGAGAACCATCTCCATCATGCCGCATTGCTCATCAAATACATCGGCATCAACTTCATCTTTAAGTTCAAATATGTGATAAACTGCGAGTCCCAACGAGACTCCTGCTAAAGGACCTGCGTAAGTTGGGTCACCTGCTGTAACAGTTTCAGCTGCTAATCCTGCTGTTTCAGCTTCGGATGAGCCTAATACTACTACAACATTTTCCTTTCCATATTTTTCAGAAAGTTCTAAAACCCTCTTCTGATTTTCCAGGTCCATTGCTCCTGCGGCAGTTCAGACAAAGCACTCTGTAGAAGCGAACACTACTTCAGCGCCTGCTGTCTTAACGCACTCTTCTATTGCAGGAGCAGGAATGCCATCTCTGTCGCCTATGATAATGACTTTCTTGCCCTCTAACATGCTATACATCCTTTCTTGTAATTTATTATTTTAGTTTCTGCATCTAATTCTGTATTCCAATCTCTAGAACTGTGTTGCTGATAATTTATTGAAGCCTATTTCACTTGTAGCACCGGTTATAACCTGAAGTTCTGCTACTATGCTTCCGTCTGGCTTCAAGCTTCCGGCAAATCCGCCTGCAATAACATCTGCAGGTTTCAAATCACCTATAACTTTTTTCATTGGAGGTAATTCAATTATTTCATTTGCATTACCTGCAGTTACTACTGCATCTGCAGCCTTATCTGCATCTGCTAGAGACTGAGATGCTCCATCTCTTCCTGCATACTCGTCTGTAACAAGTACAGTCTTGATTCCTTTTGCAGTTATCTTCTTGCAGTTCATCATAAGGTCTGTATCTGGATTACCGAAACCTTCTTCTGATATGATTACAGCATCCAATCCAAGATATTCTGCTAATTTAGCAGTCCAGTTTGAAGATCTTTCCTTATCGGCTAGGGTAACATTTTCATTGGTTATGATAACTCCAACAAAGTTGTAATCCTTGCCGTGTCTTTCGTATAAATCTTCAATTATAGGATTGTTCAAGTGATTGTATGTTGGATTCTTATCGCAAGCAGAAACACAGTTTCCACTTACTATAGCTCCATCCATAACCTCTGTTGGGTATATCAGAGTAGGAACTATTCTCTTAGCATCTACACCGTATACATAGGTGTCATGAAGCAAACCTTGAGTCTGAAGCATATATACATATGCAACTTTAGGAAGATCTGGATATTTCTTTGCACCTTCAAATAATGGAAGGGTCTCATATACCTTCACTTCATCAGGTTTTACATTTCTTCCTGCTTCACCAATGTATGCGGCAGCTTTTAATCCTATCAATCTTACTGCCTGTTCATGCTCATGCTGTGGCAAATTGTCAACAGGTGTACATACTAATACTAAATTGTTAGTTTTTGAGAATGGAGTGTATTCTGCTCCAGGACCGCTCATATCAATTATACCTTCCTGGAATCCCACAATCTTCCCTGCAGTAACAACTGCTGCTCCTTTTAATACATGAGTCTTTCCTGAACCTACTACATCAACTTTGCTGATAAATCCTGGGAAAATCCCGCCAGGACCTTCAACCTTTACTCTCGGTTCAATTACATCCTTAACAGGCATTATTCTTGTTTCTTCACCTGGCTTTGCAATATCTACCTCGATGCTAGCTATCCTATTGTCTCCGCCAACTGCTTCCAAAAGCTCTTTTTTGTTTATATACAAAACTCCATTTTCAACTTTGGTTGCTTCACCAAATTGCATATCCTTAATGAATATATTGCCTAATTCTAGACGCATGAGATTCACCTCCCTTTTTTATTGGAGGGGGTTTTAGAACCCCCAAAAATGCATTATATGTTTTCTTTTATGAGATTTTCGATTGCTTCAGGTGTGCAGTTATCTGCTCCACTTATTTCCTTTACCTTTTCACCATTTTTATAAACGATGAAAGTAGGCAACCCCATAACTTTCTGACTTATAGCCAATCTTCTGTTTTCAGTAGTGTTAAGTTTGCAAAATTTAATTTTATCTTTATATTGTTCTGCCAATCTTTCTACTTCTGGCATCAGTGCTTTGCATGGTTCACATTTTGTTCCCCAGAAATCCACGATAACAGGACCTTCTGCTTGCATAACCTCTTGCTCAAAGTTATCCTTGTTTAGCTCTATCATGTTTTCACCTCCTTTGCAAAGTTATTAAATGTAATTAATGTCCAAATTTTTCTGCTATATACTTCTCAGCACTTATTGCTGCAATGGCTCCATCAGCTGCAGCAGTAATAACTTGTCTTAATGGAGTAACTCTCACATCACCTGCTGCAAATATACCTTCCACAGAAGTTTTCATTTCTGCATCAGTAATAATATAACCCTTAGGATCCATATCCACTATACCCTTTACGATGTCTGATACAGGTTTTGTACCAACGAAAATAAACACTCCATCTGTTCTGTAGTCTGTAACTTCTCCGGTTTTTACATTCTTCAGCTTTACTCCTTCTACAATGCCGTCTCCATAAATTTCTTCAACTACCGAATCCCAAATAATATGAATCTTTTCGTTAGCCATAGCCTTCTCTACTATGGATTTTGCTGCTCTGAATTCGTTTCTTCTGTGGACAATTGTTACTTTATCTGCAAACTTTGTCAGGTATATGGCTTCCTCAACAGCTGCATCTCCGCCGCCTACCACAACAACCTCAAGTTCTGTAAAGAAGTCTGCATCACATGTTGCACAATAGGAAACTCCCTTTCCTCTGAATGTATCTTCCCCAGGTGCACCTAAATTAATATGTTGTGCTCCGGTAGCAATAATTATAGTTTTTGCCTTAATTTCCCCTTCTCTAAGCTTAATAACTTTAACTTTGTCAGTAAGGTCAAAACCTGCAACTTCATCATTGATAAATTCTGTACCGAAAGCCTTAGCCTGTTCTCTCATTCTTTCTGTCAATTTTGGTCCTGTTGGATGTTCTATAGATCCTGGATAGTTTTCCAGTTCTTCAGTTGTTGCAGCCTGTCCTCCCCATCTGCCTTTTTCTATTATCACTGCGTCCAATCTACCTCTGGAAGCATACAAACCAGCAGATAGTCCTGCAGGTCCTCCTCCAATTATTGCAACATCATAAATTTTATCCATTATTCTACCCCTTTCAAACTTTGATATGTATATCATTGGATAAAAATGTTATACTTATTCAAACAATCGTCAGTTTTTCAACTTTACATCAAACTTCCCAATGCACTTTCCAAAAGTCTAATATCTAAAAACCTGAAATCCTCCAGCACTTTCTCGGTCCAATCAGGAGTAGACCTATCTTTAAGCAGCTTTTTACAGCTTTCTATGCTGGATTCTATAATTGCAAGGGATTGATAATCTACAGGTCCATTTTTTTCCTCTATCACTACACTTCTAAAAGGTGTTTCATTTGGCTTGATGCTTCCCATCAGCGGGTGAGATATCAAAATGCTACCTATATGAATTCTGTCTCTTACAGCATACAAGACATCTAAATAACCACCATCTACATAAATAACATTAAAATTTTCGTTAAATGATTCACAAACACGCACATTGTTTGTTATTATTTGTATATTTTTTGTCAGGTTTATCACCTCTTAGACATACAGATATTTAAACATTTAAACATACATGGGTATTTCATTCTGATATACTTCATGAATTGCTATCTGATCTCTCAAGTTAGCAAAAAAGAGATAGAAGCAATAGCCTCTACCTCTGTCATAAACCTGAGAGATTCTTCTATAAGAATAGAATTGCTCCTTCGGTGCACATGCTTTCCAGAGTTATGTCCGATTGCGGTCCTTTTGCCTGAGAGTTTCACTTAACGGGCTTTTCCGTGCTTACTCCTTCGGCTCCCATCTTAAGAATGGGCATCTCCCGCCAATCTTCATCCATGTATATGAAATTGTATAATTATTGTGCAGGTTCTATATGATTTATCTATAATTTATCCAATATTAATAGTAATATTCTATAATTAAAGTATATACAATTTATACTAAGTATTCAAGATATATTTGTCCATTTTCGCTAAATATTTTAAATATCTATAATAAATGTTAGAATTTATATGTTTCAATGTTTAATTTTGCAAAATATTAATTTATAATCATAATCTCCTAAAATATTAATGAAGATGAAAACATTGAAAGGAGTTCTGGCTAAAATACAGACATACTGGCAACAGTAAAAGGCAGAGATTATAAAATCCCCGCCCAATATTTGAAAAGACCATATTTTAAATATAATGAATAACTACTGTTCCTGGACCGCAATATACGCCTATAACACAGCCTATCTCAAATTCTTCCTTTTCTACATATCCATAAGCTTCTTCAATGGCTGATTCAAAATCCTTCAGATGTTCTATATTGTCTGCATGGCCTACCTTAATAGTCTGACTTTTTAAATCTACACCTTGCTCCTGCATTAATTCTACAATTCTCCTCAATGCCTTCTTCATACCTCTGGCTTTATCTATGGCAACTATCTTTCCGTCCTCTACAGTAAGAATTGGTTTCAAGTTTAACAAAGTACCTATGGTAGCCTTGGTAGCAGACAATCTTCCACCTTTTTTCAAATATTCTAAGGTATCTACTACAAAAAGTGTCTTAACATTGCTTATTAAATAATTTATTCTATCTACAACTTCATCTACCGACTTGCCTCCCTGGGCCATCCTTGCTGCTTCCACAACCATCTGACCAAAACCATAAGTATAATTTCTGGTATCTATAACAGTTATCCTATCTTTGTCTACCATGTCTCTTGCAATCACGGCAGAATTATACGTACCACTGGCATCCGATGACAAATGCAAAGATATAATATGATCGTAGTTTTGCAAAAACTGTTCATACTTTTCCTTGAAACTGTTAGGATTTACTTGAGAAGTCGTAGGCAATTTCTCTGCTTTTCTCATTCTCTCATAAAATGCTTTTGGAGCAATATCAATCCAGTCCCTATACTCATCTTCATCAAAGAATATGGTAAGAGGCAAAACCTCTATGTCATACTTCTCTGCAACACCCTTTGGTAAGTCTGATGTACTATCGGTGATTACTTTTATTTTACTCAAAACACTTTCTCTCCTCTACGATTCAAAATGTAGTGCCACACAACCTGGTCCTGCATGAGTCCCGACTACAGAACCTACTCCACCCCTAATTATCTCTTTAGGTTTATATTTAGCATTTATTACTTCTTCAAAGTAATATGCATCTTCAGCACATATACTATGGTTAATCCCTATTACCTTATCATTTAATGTCCAACCCTTTTCCTCTATCATATCCATAATCACTGATATGGCCCTCTTCATTCCACGGGTTTTCTCCTGCATTTCCAACTTGCCATCTACAGTTGTCACAATGGGTTTTATGTTTAATATAGAACCTAATACTGATGCTGAAAGGGATATTCGACCACCTTTGTAGAGATATTTTAAATTTCCTATTATAAAAAACTGTTTCAGTCTATTGGTAGCTTCTTCTATTTCACTTACTATTTCCTCCGCAGTTCTTCCCTCTTGGGCCAACTTTGCTGCTTTTATCACCAGTAGTCCTGCTCCCAATGTCACCGCTTTAGAATCTATTATATGAATATTATCACTGTCAACCATATCCTTTGCTATCATTGCTGAATTGAATGTACCACTTAACTTTGAAGAACCTAATATGGCAATTACAGTATTATTATTCCCAATTTCTTCCCTAAATACACATTCAAATTGAGGTGGGTTTATCTGTGATGTTGTTGGCAGTTGCTCAGAATTCTCTAGTCTTCTAAAGAAGTCATCAGGTGTGATATCTATCCCATCTCTGAAGGATTCTTCACCGAAATTCACCAATAAAGGCAATACTCTTATATTATATCTCTCAACATACTCTTGAGGTACATCGCACATAGTATCTGTCAATATAGTTATAGCCATTTATTAATACCTCCCATTTAAAGTTTGCTTTCCTATTTCTTATCCAAATAGAATCATCAGGTTTCATTTGACACATACTCTCACTTTCATTAAGACGGAAAGTATACTCTATGTCTTTCTTGAATAATATTGCACGACTAATTTTACCGTAAGTTTGGGTAACCTAACTGTCTCAATGCTTCGTAAACAACTACCGCAACAGAGTTTGACAGATTCAATGACCTAGCCTCATCAATCATGGGTACTCTTATACATCTTTCCGGATTGGCTGAAAGCAAACTTTTGGGCAATCCAGCGGTTTCCTTGCCAAAGAGTATATAGCAATTATCCTCATACTTCATATCAGAATGTCTATATTTGCCTTTAGTGGTAGAATAGAAGAAATTTCCACCCTTGTGGGCTTCAAAGAACGCATCTAGATTGTCATAATAGGTTATATCAACTAAATTCCAATAATCCAAACCTGCGCGTTTAAGATATTTATCCTCTACAGAGAAGCCCAAGGGTTTCACCAAGTGAAGCTTGCAACCTGTTGCAGCACATGTTCTTGCTATGTTACCGGTATTTTGCGGTATTTCTGGTTCTACAAGTACAACATTTATTGACAATTATAACATCTCCTCTGTAAGTATATATATATAATACATAATCATTGGGATTTTCACAATAAGAAAGGATTCCATCGGAAAAATTTGATGACAAGGAAGCCTTTTGTCCCCCTTCTACTGAATTTAAACTCTAAAGGAGTTAAGATTCAGTAGAAGTACGATTAACAATTCTATAATTCAGAGATCACTGACCTATACCCAATTTGATAGACACACAATTAAGTTGGTATAATAAAAACTAAGAAAAGGGGTGTCTATCATGACTAAACCGAGGAAAAAATATACTGCAGAATTCAAGCAGGAAATAGTAAAGCTGATAACCGAACAAGGAAAACCTGTAACAGAAGTAGCTCGATCAATTGATGCGGCTTGACCCCCTAATTATGGAGATTATGCAACAAATGCTTTAGCATTTATATTCTTACTCATAAATGCTTCATAAAATTTATTTGGAGCCATATACTTTATGCTTCCATGCCTTCTGCGATTATTATAATAATTTATATATTCAGTTATTGCTTCGTATGCCTCCTTAAAACTGTTCTATTCATTGCGACTGTAACATTCATCCTCTAATATTGAATGGAATGATTCTATGTGTGCATTCATATTAGGAGTTTTTACTGGTATCCTTTGATGAATTAGATTATTGCTATTGCAGAATTCTTCAAATTCTTTAGATACAAATTGAGGGCCATTGTCTGTCCTTATTTTTGGTGCCTTAAAACTACCATATATGTTGCGCTTTCTTAAGCTATTTCTCAATACATTGCAAGCATCAGAGGCCTTACAGGATAAACCTATATGATAGTCTATAATGCTTCTGTCAAATACATCTATTAGACATAATTGAAAGAAGAATTTATCTTCTCCGCTTATATATCCGTATTTTACATCCATTTCCCAAAGCTCATTGGGAGCTGATATTGTTTCTTTCTTAGCTAAATGCTTAGAACTCTTTTCCTTTATTTTTCTTTGAGGTCTTAGTATATCTAATTCTTTACACAGCCTATATACTTTTTTATGATTGATAATTAGATCATAATCTTCTCTAAGACATATTGTTAGTTTACGGTAACCATAGGGAAAACCATCTCCTGATATTAAATTGCATAACCACTCCTTTATTTGTTCATCAGATACTTTTCTACCGGTCTTTGTATATGAATAACCAGGTCTAGGCCTTCCATTATCTTTATTAGATGCTGCAATATTATGATTTCTATTAGATTTTGATTGCCTTTTTATGTATTCATAATAGGTGGATGCAGCAATGCCGACAAAGCCAAGTACTAAAGATATATCATAACCTTTATTTATCCACCTTAATGCAATTGCAACCTTGTCGGCTACTTGGGGTTTACTCTATCCCTTAATTCTCTAAGTATTAGCAGCTCTAACTCTTTTTCTGCAACAAGCTTTTTTAATCTATCATTTTCTGTGCTTACAACATTAAGCCTATGTTCTAATTCTTTTACTCTATTGTCTTTATTTTTAGGAAGTGGAGTGACTGAACCTCTCTTCTTATAAGCTTTTATCCAACCATATATAGTAGTTTTGGATATATCATGGCGTCTAGCAACAAGGGAAATATTACCCACTTCTTGACATTCTTTTATTACTTGTTCCTTGAACTTATCATCATAGTGTTTCATTTGGATTAACCCCCTATATTCATTTTACTAAATTCGTATGGTTTCTCCAATTATATTAGGGGGCTAAATAGAAGGTTTAAGGCTGGACCTGATAAAAAGCCAATACATAGTATCTTTTCAAATGGAAAAGAGCATTCTTTCAAACAAGTACATAAAGGTATAATCAATTTTAAATACATAGAATCAGAGAGAGA
>Ga0134091_1000124_pt1 | contig 73848 bp, 79 predicted proteins | sample 2_5taG_FD_94451 | JGI IMG/M metagenome (GOLD analysis project Ga0134091, IMG submission 94451) | Switchgrass degrading microbial communities from high solid loading bioreactors in New Hampshire, USA - 2_5_20_6_A2 metaG | ecosystem: Engineered > Bioreactor > Semi-continuous > Anaerobic >...
ATTTGCGCCCTTTTATAGGTTTAGAGCTTGGGGAAACGATATCCGGTGTTTCCCTGGCTTCGTTGTTTGCATTTTTGTTATCAAAATCCACCCAATCCCTCCTTAAAAACTAGTTAAACCAGAAACATAACACTACCTAATATTATTGATACATGAATGACCATTGCTAGCAATTATTTCTAATAAAGATAATAACATGAATAATTCGTCTTTTTGAAAGAAGGTGCGATATATTTTATGATATTTAACCTATATGCGCCTATTCTTTAAAAAAGTAACTTTTTTCCGACAAAGAATATATAATAATGCTATAATTACCATATTATACTTAAAAAGGATTCCATAATAATATTAAGGGACTTAAGGATTTATAAGTTTCAGTTTGTGAGAGGATGGTTATGGTTCTTAAATGCTTAGATTGGGATATATCATGAGGAGGGGAATCATGAAACAATTAGGGATTGGTGCAGGAATCTTTTGTTTACTCGGTATAGCCGGATGCATTGCCGGGGATATACATTTAATTATTAATTTAACTAGTGGAGCAGCACTGGCGCTTCTGGCTTTGGCTGCTATTTTTTCAGGTGTTCTCGGAAACGGAGACATAATAAGGGCTTACTATTGCTATGAAGATAAACATGAACGTGAGCGTAGACACCGATTGATATCGTCTTTGTTGCTTATGGCTATCCCCAATATTGTGGGTGTTATAATTTTGTATTTCTACTTTTAATTTTGGGGTCGGATACCACATTTACTTATGGTTTCAAACTTAGCCAAACGCATATAAATAAGATTGGTATGCCAATAACAATAATATAAATTTCCCAATATCTGAAATAACTCAGCTTCTTTTGCTTTTTCTATAAAAAGACAAAGTGGCATTAATTTCACCACCAATGAGGATAACTATACTGCTTAGGTATAGCCACAACAGCAGTACGATGATTCCGCCTATACTGCCGTAGGTACGAGTAAAGTTGGTGAATTGATCAATATAGAAAGAAAAAACCCAGGAAGTAATAAACCAGCCCAGGCTGGAAAAAATCGCGCCTGGTAGAGCCTCACGGAAAGTTACTTTGCGGTTGGGAGCATAGCGGTAAAAAAATAAAAAAACAGCCAGCATTATTAGCAGGGGAATTGTAAAACGGTAAAGCTGCCAACTCTTTATAAAAAGATATCTATCACCAGTATAGGCAAGTATGGTTTCTCCCAGTTGTCGTCCCAAGACTAGAAGGCTCAAAGCCACTATAATTACCAATGCCAGTCCGATGGTAAAAATAATACCCATTCCCCGTACCTTCCAAACAGATCGGGTTTCTTTTTCTTCATAGGCCTTATTAATACCATGGATAACGGCGCTAATTCCATTAGAAGAGGCCCAAACAGTGATTAGGGCGCCCAGGGATAGTAGGGTTCGGCGATTGGATTCCAGGGTTTGGCGCACTACTTCTTGGACTACCCGGAAAGCTTCAGTCGGAAGCACCAGAGACAAGTTAGAGAGAGCCTGTTCACTGGTAATGGGGGTATAGCTTAACAGGATTAAAATGAAGATAAGAAAAGGAAAGAAAGCTAGTATGAGATAATAAGTTAATTGTGCACCTAGAGCAGTTACCTCATGTTCCTGAAAACGCAGGTAGAATTCTTTAATAGCTAAATAAACTTTACTTATCCGCACCGAATTCCTCCATGGTAAAAGTAGGGGACGGTCCTTCATTTTATTCTCTACTAAAATAAAACGAAGGACCGTCCCCAGCTTTATGTCCGGGCTATTTTTCCGTATCTTTTATAATAGTAATCATGGTGGAGTTAAACATGGCAAATACCTGATCACCTTTATTTAGGTTCATGTCATTAAGGGCACCGGTACTAATCGTTGCTGTCACTGCTTGATCGCCGACATCCATAATTACTTCACTAAGTACGGGTCCTTGCTTTATTTCCATCACCCTAGCTACTAGTTTATTAGGGTCGCTTATGCGCAAAATATCCCCTCCTTTTTCTTATAGTTTGTGACTAATTAAAACAATTATGTATATCGCCGCTGTCCCTGCGGTAGGGTTGTTAGTTATAATGTAGGAAGTTACTATGGGATGAGGTGTAAATGATTAATGCAGGTACATATACTGGCTAGTGGGAGCACTGGCAATGTGGCTTTTTTTAAGTTTGGCCATACCCAATTACTGGTTGATGTCGGTATAAGCGCTCGCAGTATTGAAAATAAACTGGCACAAATTGGGGTGAATGCAGGAAACCTTGATGGGGTATTAATAACCCACGAACATATAGATCATATAAAAGGACTGGATGTTTTTATCCGCCGTTATCACCTGCCTGTTTTTGCCCGGGCTGCAACTTGGGAGGCGATAGCTTGCCGGCATAAACTACCCGCCGAATGCTGTATCACTATCGAAGATGAGTTTTCCATTGGAAAAGTAGGAGTAGCAGCTTATAGTATTTCCCATGACGCCGCTGACCCGGTAGGTTTTGCCTTTTATTTTCGAGACCAGAAATGGGTTATAGCCACTGATATAGGTGTGATAACAAAAAGCGTCTTACAGGCTTTGAATGGTGCGGACTTGGTGGTGCTGGAGGCTAATCATGACCGGGATATGCTAAAAAATGGCCCTTATCCGAGATTTCTAAAACAGCGTATTATGGGCAAATACGGGCATCTTTCTAATGACGAAGCGGCTGCTGTACTAGCCAAAATTGGATGCAGGAATAAAATGCAGGTATTTTTAGCTCATTTAAGCCAAAAAAACAATCTGCCTGGATTAGCGTTAAAGACCGTAAATGATCATTTGCAGCAAAAGGGAGTTGCATTGGGTAAAGATATTAAAATAAGCCTCACCTATCCGGACACTATTATGAGTTTTACCGGATAGATGAGGCGATCCTTATTGTTCAGACTTTTTCTACTTCTGGATAATCAACGCCAAAGGTTTCGACGGTAACTTTTTTCATTCTCTGATCCTGGTAAGGCTTGTCATAGCGATTACGCGGAGTGTTAACTATAGTATCTACAACATCCATACCTTCAATAACTTTGCCAAAAGCGGCATATTCTCCATCTAAATGTGGTGCGGGGGCCACCATGATAAAAAACTGGGAACCGGCTGAATCAGGACGTGCAGTGCGGGCCATAGAGAGCACCCCTCTTTCATGTTTGAGCGGATTGGGAAAACCGTTTCTTGAGAATTCACCTTTAATGGCGTATCCCGGTCCCCCTATACCTGAGCCTTGAGGGCAGCCTCCTTGAATCATAAAGCCAGGAATCACCCGATGGAATATGAGCCCATCATAAAATTTTTGTTTAATCAGGGAAATAAAGTTATTAACCGTATTAGGAGCTACTTCAGGATATAATTCTGCCTTAATAATATCACCATTTTCCATTTCTATAGTTACTTCGGGGTTTTTGCTCATAATATCGTCCTTTCCTAGTTTAATATTCCTAATTATAGCAAAAAACTAACTGAGAGTTAAAAATTGACTATGGATCTTTTTTTATATATGGTAGGGAAAACAACCTGTTTTATAGAAGATAAAGGTAACCTATTCTTAGAGGGAGAAACTATGGAAACGAAGCAGATTGTATTAAGCGGTTTAGTTATTACGGCACTCATAGTTGCTGTGGTTTTAACCGGTTGGGTACCGGATGTAGTCATAGCCATGCTTATACTGGCTGCAGGGATTATGATGACCTATTTTATTGCCCTAAACCAGGGGTTAATGCAGCGATTCAGCCATTTAATGGGTTTAATAAAAGCTATTCAGAAAATAGGAAAGCAAAATAATAATGTAACTGCCCTGGAACAGCTTGTTGCGTGGAGCCGGCGCCTTGGTATAGAAAAAGTTCTATTCATTGTTCCTGGGAAAGATGGGTTAAAGCTAGGTGATTCTTCTCTTATTCCCTTGGCTAATACTTTAGGCCCACAATTAGAGCAGGCTCAGGAAGAAAAAGTATTTATTAAGGGGGAAGACGATTCGGTAGTATGGCCGGAAGGAGTAGCCTGGTTGCTGGTTTATCCTCTGCATAATCCTGGTGAACGCCAGGCATTTTTACTATGGGCAGATGCCATTCCGCGGAAACTTAATCCAAAGACACGAGAAACCTTTAAAATATTAGCTCAACAGAGTATTATCTGGTTTAAGCGTTGGCAGATGGAAAGGGAGTATCAGCAGACCCAGCAAATCTTAGTGAACTCACTTCTGGCGGGAATAGAAGCCCGTAACCCGGTTTTTATGGGGCACAGTCAAAGGGTGTATAACATTTCCCGATTAATAGCCGGCAAATTAGGTTTAAACGAAGAAGAATTAACTGCATTAGGTTATGCTGCTTGGCTGCATGATATAGGCAAAGGTCTTAAGGTTGGTGTTATTGCCCATGCCGAAGAGGAAGAGGACTGTTTGGAGAGGGATCATGCCATTTTGGGGGCGGAACTGATTCCTGATAAAGGCCTTTTCGCCATGGTTAAAGCAGCAGTAAAACATCATCATGAGCGCTATGATGGTAGTGGCTATCCAGAGGGTCTTAGCCGGACCAAAATACCTATTCTGGCTCGTATCATTGCGGTTGCTGATGTTTATGATGCCCTGACCAGGTTATGCCCGGAGGAAGAGCGGCTCGATCACCATACTGCCATTCGTACAATTCAGAAGGGGACCGGAACCTTATTTGATCCTCTGGTAGTTGTAGCTCTGGAAGAGGTAGAGCAGGAGGTTGCAGAAATAAGGGAAACATCGGCAATCTAACTGGTTCCCGATAAGGGAGTATCAGTAGCTTAGGTGTAGTTTCCCGCAGGGTAATTAAGCGAGCCCTATAGGCGTGAGGATTAATGTAACATTGAGGGTATTATATTTATATTATAATTGCTGAAAATCAATATTACGGGTGAGGCTTGTGAACAGAAGATTTTACCTGCTTGCAGTAATAATAGGTGTTATTTGCGCTACGGGGTTTTTTTATGCTGAACAACAGGAACATTATCTGGCTCCGGCTAATCCTGCCCCCCCTATTGTAACAGAAAACCTATTTCCCCATCCTGATCTGACAACTTATAAAATGGAGCTTTATCTTGATATCAATGACCGTACCCTTTATGGAACTACAGCTATTAATACGGTAAATACCACGGGAAAAACCTTAAAAGAGTTGTGGTTTACAGCTTATCCTAATGCTTTTAAAGATGCTAAACTTACTCCAGCCCCTTCGGGTGCTTATTATAGCGGCTTCAGTGAAGGTTGGTTAAAGATCGACAGCCTTAGAGTTAATGAAGAAAATGCTTCTTACCAGGGAGAAGGTATTGCAGGGCAGGCCGTCTTATCTCATTCCTTGTTGCCGCAGGACGAATTAAACATAGAAATTTCCTGGAGAGTTAAGATTCCTAAGCTAGCTTATCGTTTTGGTTTTAAAAATGGTATTTATATGTTGGGTAATTTTTATCCCGCTCTAAATGTTTATGATGAGCAGGGGTGGCATAATTCTTATAATTCTAAGTTTGGTGACCCCTTCTGTTTGCCAGCAGCTGATTATCAAGTAAACATTAGTTTACCTGAGGCTTATAATATGGTTTCTAACGGGGATATTACTGATGTATGGGCTGAGGATATTGGTAGGACTATTTACCAGGTAAATGCGAATAAGGTAAGAGAATTTACCCTGGTAGTAACCTATGCTTATCAAGAAATTAACCAGAAAATTAAAGGCCACCATATAAAATGCTGTTTTCCGAGCAATAATAACGATATAGCTTTGCAAATAGTTGAGGACAGTGGAAAGATACTTGCATATTATGCTACTTTAATAGGGTCTTATTCCTATCCTGATTTTAAGATTGTCTTTGTCCCTATGAAGGGTTTTCAAGGTATGGAGTATTCCGGCCTGATTTTTTTAAGGCAAGAATTGCTTAATCCCAATTACGATGAAAAAGAAAGACAATTTTTATTAGCTCATGAAATAGCTCACCAATGGTGCTATGCCATGATAGGAAACGATCAACTGCGGGAACCATGGCTAGATGAAGGTCTGGCTAATTGGTTAGCCTATAAATACCTGGAAAAATATCGAGGCCAAAATTTACCCAATGTTAATAACTTTAAGGACGGAATTAATCTAGGCAAACAATTAAGTGAGATGCGTTCTACCCAGGATTACTACCGCACTGCTTATGATGGAGGAGCAGCCTTCTGGTTGGGTCTGGAAAAGGAACTGGGGGAAGAAACTGTAGTAAATATTCTTCGCACCTACCTGGCACAATATAAGTTTAGAATTGCCACCAGGCAGGACCTCTTTAGTATAATCAACCAGGAAGCCCCGCGGAATATGGACTATTACTTCAGTAAATGGTTTAAATAAATATGAATTATGGTTCATATTTAGACGCGGAAAAACGCGGAAATCTAAGGGAAAAGAACGCTATTTATTAATCGATGAAAATAAAAGAAATACGGAGTATTTCAACAATAATTCTTAATTTTTAATTCTTAATTCCACTGCATAAAGTAATAAATACGCAAAAGTTGAATAATTGGACGCGGAACACGCGGAAATCGAAGGAAAATAGACATTGTTATTTAATAATGATATTAAAAGAAATACGGAGTATTTCTACAATAATTTTTAATTTTTAATTTTTAATTATTAATTATTAATTGAAAACCCACTTAACTTAAGGCCTATTATTCACTGTTATGCTTAAGAATCAAGGTTCTTGCAGTAGAATCAAAGAAAATGCACGTATTCCGCGTTATATTCCTTACTCTTGTTTAAGTATTTTTGGTTTTATACCGACGCCCCGTGTTGTTTTAATATATCAATAGCCTGAGCGCTGGTATCTTCCGGGCAAACTAGGGTAAGCACAATGGAACTGGCGGGGAAATCATAAGAGGAGGACATCCCGCTGGAGGAGGGATGGGCGGCTAACAAAGGCCCATAAGCCATATCAGTACTAATATTGTTCATGGTTAGAGAAGACAAACTAGTTTTATAACGGCGGCTTACACCAGCAGTAGAATTAGGTCCGATGCGATCCACGCGGACTTCAGTAAATCCAGCCTGTTTTAATGCATAAGCGGCTGTTTGGGCTTCGAAATCATCTGCAAAATAAGCAAAAATAGCTCTTTCGCCTGATTGGTGTTGCAATTATTATGCCTCCCTGTAATAATAAAATATTGAGTATAATTGTTTGGTTTTTTTAAGTTTTACCGATAATGTGAAAGAATATTTATAAATCTTTAGGAGGACGCTTCATGAACCCGGTTCTGGAAATTCAAACCTTTTTGCACCAAACCATAGCCGATGCCGCCCAGGAGGCGCGACAAAAAGAATTAATATCATTTACATCATTGCCTGACTTTGTTATAGAAGTCCCCCGGGAAAAAGGGCATGGTGATTTTGCCTGTAATTTAGCTATGCTGTTAGCCCGGGAAGCCCGTATGGCGCCCCGGAAAATTGCAGAAGCTATTGCCGATATAATTAACCAAAAACACCTGGATCGCTTGCATAAAATAGAAGTAGCTGGACCTGGCTTTATTAACATTTTTCTGAATAACGATTGGCTTTATGCTGTTGCCCCGCTGGTATTCAAGCTTAAAGACCGCTATGGTTATAATATAAGATGTGGCAAGCGGGTACAGGTGGAGTTTGTCAGTGCTAATCCTACCGGCAACTTGCACATGGGTAATGCCAGAGGAGGTGCTATTGGAGATACTTTGGCTAATATTCTGGACCGGGCGGGATATGAGGTTCAGAGGGAATTTTATATAAATGATGCAGGTAATCAGATTGAGATTTTCGCGGACTCTCTGGAAGCGCGTTATCTGCAGTTAAATGGACTGGATCAACCTTTCCCTGAGAATGGTTATGCCGGGCAGGATGTGGTTGATACCGTAAAACAGATTAACAATAAATATGGCAGCAGTCTTCTTAACCTTCCCGCCTCCCAGAGGCGTAAAATCTTGCTGGAATATGCTTTAGATGAAAAAGTTAATTATATGCGTCAAACTCTTAAGAACTTTGGCATCAACTATGATGTCTGGTTTAGTGAAAAGACGCTGCATGATGGAAAAATAGACGAAGTAATTAATATGCTTAAAGAAAAAGGGTATATATATGAAGAGGAAAATGCCTTATGGTTTAAATCTACTCTTTTTGGCGATGAAAAAGATGAAGTAATTATGCGTGCCAATGGCATACCTACGTATTTTGCCGCTGATATTGCTTATCATAAGAATAAATTTGATCGGGGTTTTGACTGGGTAATTAACATTTGGGGAGCTGACCATCATGGTCATGTGGCCCGGATGAAAGGAGCCATGGAGGCCTTAGGCTATGATCCCGATAAGCTGGACATTCTTCTTATGCAGCTGGTAAGGCTTTATCGGGGAGGTAATATTGTACGTATGTCCAAAAGAACCGGGACTACGGTTACGCTGGATGAATTGATTGAAGAAGTAGGTAAGGATGCTGCCCGTTTCTTTTTTGTCATGCGCAGTCCTGATAGCCATTTGGATTTTGATTTGGAATTGGCTAAACAGCAAAGCCAGGAAAACCCAGTATATTACGTACAGTATGCCCACGCTCGTATCTGCAGTATATTCCGTCAGGCAGAAGCTGCGGGGGTAAAAATGTCTTCTCTGGAAGAGATAGAGCCTTCTTTACTTAAGGAGAAGGAGGAACTGGCGCTATTAAGGAAAATTGCTGACTTCCCAGAAGAGATTCGTATTGCTGCTCGGACCATGGCACCTCAGCGAATTGCTCGTTATGTGCTTGATCTGGCCGGTCTTTTTCATAGTTTTTATAACCATCACCGGGTATTACATCAGGATAAGGCTTTACAGGATGCCCGCCTGCTATTAATGGATATTACCCGTACGACTATAAAAAATGCACTTGATATACTGGGAGTTAATGCTCCGCAAAGAATGTAGGAGGGATGCAATTTGATGCCGAGAAAAAAAAGCGAAGCTGATTGGGCCGTAGAAATAATGGCAGAAAAGCAGGAACCAATCTATTATTATGAATTAATTAGCGCTATTGCCAAAAAAATGGGCAGAAAAGAAGATTCCGCTACTTTGACCTCGATTTATTCGCGCCTGAATATGGATAATCGCCTGGTTTACCAGGGTGACGGCTATTGGTTCTATGATGCCAGCAAGTTAACAAGGGAGAGATAATAAGTGAAAATTAGATGGTTGGGGCATGCTTCATTTATAATCGAGAGTGAAGGGATAAAATTACTGACTGATCCATTTAATGAAAAGATAGGCTATAAAATTTGCGATGAAAAAGTTGATATCGTTACTGTAAGCCATGAGCACTGGGACCATAATGCAGTGAAAGCGCTTACCGGAACCCCCCGGATAATTAGAAATACTGGTATATTTGAAGTTTTAGGTTATAAGATTCAGGGTATTAATTCCTACCATGATAATAAACAAGGCCAGCTTAGAGGTTCCAATACTATATATAAAATAATGGTCGAGGGTTTAAACATTCTCCATCTAGGTGATTTAGGCCATGTATTAACTGATAGCCAGGTTAAGGAAATCGGAAAAGTGGATATTTTGTTGGTGCCGGTAGGAGGGTGTTATACCCTGGATGCTGATGATGCCTTTATTGTAGTAAAACAATTACAACCAGGTATAGTTATTCCTATGCATTTCCGGACACCCCATGTAACTTTACAGGAACTTGCCCCGGTAGAAGCTTTTACAACCCAATTTCCCATGGTAGTAAAAAGACCTTATTTAGAAATTAACCAGGATGAAATAAACTCAGAAAGTCGTATAATTGTATTGGATTACCCCTGTTAATTGATTTTCAGTAGTAAACAGATTAATATTTTTGGTGGTTTTAATGATGATAAGAAACGGGAAAGAGAGGGGCTAATGTTGACCAGGTATATATTCATAACCGGGGGGGTCGTTTCTTCACTGGGGAAAGGAATAACTGCTGCGTCCCTGGGCCGGTTGCTTAAGAGCCGGGGGCTAAAGGTATGCCTGCAGAAATTTGATCCTTATATAAACGTTGATCCCGGTACTATGAGTCCCTATCAGCATGGGGAAGTGTATGTAACCGAAGATGGTGCTGAGACCGATTTGGATGTGGGCCATTATGAACGCTTTGTTGACGAAAAACTTAGCCGTTACGCCAATTGTACTACCGGGAGAATATATCAGTCAGTTCTTGATAAAGAAAGAAGAGGGGATTATCTAGGGCAAACAGTGCAAGTAATACCACACATTACCAATGAGATTAAAGAACGGGTGATGATGGTAGAAAAACTGACCCAACCCGATGTGGTAATTTCTGAGATAGGTGGTACTGTAGGCGATATCGAATCACTTCCTTTTTTGGAAGCTATCCGTCAGTTAAAATTTGACCTGGGAAAAGACCGGGTTCTTTATATTCATGTAACTTTAGTACCTTATATTCATGCAGCCGGTGAACTTAAGACTAAGCCTACTCAGCACAGTGTAAAAGAACTACGCAGTATAGGTATACAGCCGGACATCTTGGTTTGCCGTACGGAAAAAGATCTCTCGGAAGATTTAAAGGCCAAACTATCATTGTTCTGTGATGTTGATAGGGAGGCGGTAATACAGTTAAAAGATGTTGAATCTATTTATGAAGTCCCTTTGATGCTGGCTGAGGAAGGATTGGATAAAGAAGTCATCCGGCGCTTAGGCCTTAATTGCCAGGAAGCTGATTTAGCTGAATGGAAGGAGCTGGTTAGCCGGGTACATAACCTGGATAAGTGCATAACAGTGGGACTGGTAGGGAAGTATGTAGAATTACCTGATGCTTACCTTAGTATTGTTGAAGCTCTCAAGCATGCTGGTTTCCAGTTTAGTTGTGATATAGATATTAGATGGGTTTATGCGGAGCAGGTGGAAAAGGAAGGATGTAAGCAGCTTCTAAGCGGGGTAGATGCTATTCTCGTCCCGGGTGGTTTCGGAGATCGTGGCATCGAAGGCAAGATTGCTACGGCCAAGTATGCCCGGGAGAATAAGATTCCTTATTTAGGAATTTGTTTAGGCATGCAGTGTGCTATTATTGAATTTGCCCGTAATGTTTGCGGACTAAAAGGGGCTAATAGTTTAGAATTCGATGCAGATACTCCTTACCCAGTGGTACACTTAATGCCTGATCAGGAACATGTGGAGAATAAAGGCGGGACTATGCGCTTGGGCGTTTATCCCTGTAAACTGATAGAAGGGAGCAAAGCTGCTCAGGTTTATAATGCTGCAGTTATAGGTGAAAGGCATCGCCACCGTTACGAGATTAATAATGAATACCGGGAACAATTGCAGAGCCATGGCCTTATTATTAGCGGATTATCGCCTGACCATAGATTAGTGGAAATAGTGGAACTAAAAGATCACCCTTGGTTTGTGGCCTGCCAGTTCCATCCAGAATTCAAATCCCGTCCTAATCGGCCGCATCCCTTATTTTTGGGCCTTATAAGTAATGCTATTACCTATAGTCAAAGAGCTGAGCACTAATTTTTAACAGGCTCCAGGTAAATAACAACCGGGGGCCTGATTTATTAAAAGGAATTATTTCATCTGTATCTATTCCCATACTAATGGTAAAAAGGGGACCAAAATTTAATGTATACTACCAGAATTATCGATATGCAGGAAAAAAACCGTTATAACAAATTTATAGCCTCTCATCCTAAAGGGCACTTCTTACAGCTCTGGGAATGGGGTGAAGTTAAAAGGGGCACTGGCTGGGAACCTCTTCCTCTAATACTAGAAGAAGACGGAGAAATTAGAGCGGCATTGCTTATCCTTAAACGCCGTTTACCCATACCTTTTATCAATAAATGCATATTCTATTCCCCTCGAGGACCAGTAGTTGATGTAGAAAGTCAAGAATTATGTCAGGCTTTATTTAAGGGAGCAGCCCGGGTGGCCAAAGAGCATAAAGCCATATTTTTAAAAATAGATCCGGATGTAGTTGTAAGCAATCAGAATTTTGCTGAGATTTTAAAAAAATGTAATTTTCATAAAAATGAGACCGGGCTTGATTTTGAAGGAGTACAGCCTAATTTCGTGTTCCGTCTTGATATTACGCCTACAGAAATAAATCTGCTGCAGAATATGCATTCCAAATGGAGATACAATATAAGGCTTGCTGGTCGCAAGGGAGTAATCATTAGAGAAGCTCAAAACAAGGATGATTTAAAGATTTTCTACCGTATCCTGCAGGAAACGGCTTCACGGGATAAATTCCTGATAAGGAGTTATCAATACTTTGAATGGATATGGGATTATATGGTAGACAACCATTATGCCCAAGTTTTTCTGGCGGAATATGAAGGACAAGTCATAGCAGGAAGTTTAGCCATGGTATTAGGAGATAAGGCTTGGTACCTGTACGGGGCTTCCAGTAATGAACACCGTAATGTTATGCCTAATTATTTAATACAATGGGAAATGATCCGCTGGGCTCGCCGGCAGGGTTGTACTTTATACGATTTTAGAGGTGTATCCGGGGATCTGGATGAAAGTAATCCCCTCTATGGCTTGTACCGGTTTAAGAAAGGTTTTAACGGTCAATTTACTGAATTTATTGGGGAATGGGATAGGGTCTACTCTCCCTTGTTTTACTGGTTATGGAACAAAGTACTACCACTATACCTTAAGATGACCAGACGTTAGAAGAAGAAAAAGCAGGAGGTTAAGCTGTGCCTAAAATTACCGGAGATCGGTGGTTAGAAATAGATGTTGATGCTATAAGGAACAATCTTATCCAGGTTCAATCCCAGCTAAATGAGCGGGTTCGTCTTATTGCCGTAATCAAAGCAGATGCTTACGGCCACGGGGCCGTGGAAACAGCGAGAATACTATACCAGAACGGGGTGGATTTCTTTGCTGTCAGTTTCCTGGAAGAAGCTTTGGCCTTGCGCCAGGGGGATATAAACGCAAGTATAATGCTTTTTTGCCCTCTAGTTGATGAACATCAAATTACTTTGGCTCTTAAAAACCACCTGACTATTTCGGTTACGTCATTATTTGATTGTAAGCTGTTAGATAAAGTCAGCCGGCATCTGAATATTAAGGCTACGGTCCATCTGAAGTTAGAAACGGGCTTGGGACGTTTTGGTATGGGCCTAAATGAAGCCCTGGAGGTATGCCGAATATTAAATGATAATCCTTGCATATACATAGAAGGAGTATATACACATATGGCCGAAGCCGGGCAAAAAAGTGAGGTCTATACTCGTAAACAATTTAACCTTTTTATGGACATTGTTAATAAGCTAAAACAAAATGGTTTTACCATACCTATATGTCACTGTGCTAATAGTGTTGTCTTCCTTAAGTATCCGGAAATGCATCTTGATGCAGTTAGAATAGGTACTTTAATATCAGGACAGTTGCCTGTGGGTAAGTTTAATACAAGTCTAAAACTAATTGATCCTTATAAATTTAAAACCCGGATTATATCTTTAAAAACTTTACCTAAGGGTAGCTATTTGGGTTACTACCGTACGGCACGTTTACGGCAAGAAGCACAGATTGCCGTTATTCCCGTAGGATTTAATCACGGTCTGGCCCTGGCAGTAGATAATCGGCCTATTGGTTTTTTTGATTTTGTTAAAATTCTAGCTAAAAAATTTTTGGCCTATTTGTTCCCGCATTCTTATAGCTTAAGGGTTAAAATAAATGGTAAGGAATACCCGATTAAAGGTAAGATTTTTATGCAGATGGCTTTGGTGGAGATTCCAGTCGAAGATATGGTTGCGATTGGTGACGAGGTAGAAGTGCCGGTTAGGAAAACCTTGGCTTTAGGTAAAATTAATCGGATTTATATGAAAGACGGGGAAGCCTGCAAAATTGAAGAAAATGAGCGTACCACTTACGTAGTGGAGGGGGATATTTAATGCGTAAAAGCCTGGTAGTAGGATTATTACTAGTATTTCTGCTGGTTATGGCGGGAATGTCTATGCAAGTGATAAATAATCCCAATAATAATGTAGTTTTTGCAGGTGCACCAGTCGTAGGGGTAATAGAAATAAATGGAGTTTTAGGAGGAAGTATATCTAGCCCTATTACCGGAAGTACTGCTAATAGCGAGAGTATTATGAAAGCTATTAGAACTGCCAGACAGAGATCTGATATTAAGGCTGTAGTACTGCGTATTAATAGCCCAGGCGGCACCTCAGTTGCTGCTCAGGAGATAGGTATTGAGATTGAAAAGCTGAAACAGACTGGGAAACCAGTTGTCACATCCATGGGGGACGTATGTGCATCTGGTGGATATTGGATTGCCTGTGGAAGTGATTATATTATAGCTAATGGTAGCACCCTTACCGGGAGTATTGGTGCTATAATGGAAATGACAGATTTAAGAGGGCTTTACGAAAAGTTAGGGATTGAACAGGAGGTTTTCAAGAGAGGGGAGCATAAAGATATAGGCTCCACTTCCCGTGAAATTACTGACAAGGAAAGGCAAATACTGCAGGATATAGTAAATGATTCCTATGAACAGTTTCTCGCCCAGGTTAAGAAAGGACGAGAAGGGAAAATTAAACCTGAGGAATTGGCTGAGATAGCTGATGGCCGCATTTTTACTGGTGAGGCAGCATTAGAATTAGGATTGGTAGATAGCTTGGGAAACTATTACGATGCCATTAAAAAAGCTGAAGAAATGGCAAGAATAAGTCCGGATAGCAGGATAGAAGTACTAAATTCGGAAAAAATATGGGATAGTCTGGGGCTTAAGGTGCGAATTGCCAAACTGCTTCCTGATTACTGCTTGTGGCAGCTGAAATATTAGAACCAGGAGGTAGAAATATTGTCTACGGTTGAAGTGGTTTATGGAATATTGTTTGAGCCTGCTAAAACCCTGAATTTCCTGGGACGGGAAAAGCCTTTGCTGCCAGGACTATTAATATTTTGCCTTACCTTTACCTTTATTTCGGTTATAAATAGAGCAATAACCCTGCTTGACAGCAGCATTAATAACATTATTCCCGGTACTGTTTCAGTTTGGTTATTAACCGCTTTTTCAATGGCTTTTGCTTATATCATGCTGGCTTTAATGGCAGGATTGTTTTCCCTTATTAGCGAAATAATATACCGGCGGGGTAATGCCAGCGGTTTATTGGCATGCCTAAGTTTTGCGGTTATTCCTGGAGTATTGGGACCTTCTCTGCAATATGCAGCTATACTTCTAGGGATTGGCTCCATAGGTGTTCTTTTTTCTTTATTTTCTGCCTTATGGGTATTAATACTACAGATTCTTTCCTTGCGGGAAGCATTAGATTTGAATACGGGTCAGGCAGTTCTTTTATTTACCCTTCCCGGACTATTATTTGTTGCAGCATTTACTGGTTTGTCAATTATTTTGGTCAGTACTATACTATAAGTCCTTCGGTAAAAAAAGATGTTAGGGGGCACCATAGAAGGAAAATAAAGACTAGAGTAGAAATATATGGAAAATACTTCCGGGGGAGGACGAAATAATTGAAAAGGATTTTAATAGTTGATGACCAAAAAGGAGTACGCCGGTTGCTGGAGGAGCTATTTAAAAAAGACGGTTGGGAAGTTCAGGTAGCGACTGATGGAAAAGAAGCTCTGGATAAAGTTGATGAGCAATTACCTGATGTAGTTCTGATGGATATGAAAATGCCGCATATGAACGGATTAGAGGCTTCACAGTTATTGCTTAAGAAATATAATGACTTGGATATTCTAATGATGACCGCCTACGGGGAAATGGATGTAGTTAAAGAAGCATTGGAAGCAGGGGTAAAAAAATGTATAACTAAACCTTTTGATATCATGAATTTGCGTGATGAGGTTAATAAGATGGCTAAGGATAAAGTATCATAATAAAGTATCATAATTATCTATAAGAGGTGGTAAATATGGCATTAGTTTCTGTAGATGAACTATTAGCTAAAGCTGAAAAGGGAAATTATGCAGTAGGGGCATTTAATGCCAATAATATGGAGATAGTACAGGCAATTGTAGAAGCCGCGGAAAAGGAAAAATCTCCGGTTATTATGCAGGCTAGTCAGGGAGCTATAAAATATGCCGGCCTGGATTATATAACCGGAATGGTAAGGTTGGCAGCGGAATCTGCTTCCGTACCCGTAGCTTTACACCTGGATCATGGAACTGATTTTGATCAGGTAGTCAGATGTATTCGCAGCGGCTTTACTTCAGTAATGTTTGATGGTTCTAAACTACCATTGGAGGAGAATATTGCTATTACCAAAAAAGTGCTGGATATAGCTCGCCCCATAGGAGTATCAGTAGAAGCGGAATTGGGTAAAATTGGAGGAACTGAAGATAACGTTCATGTTAGTGAGAAAGAGGCTATGTATACCGACCCGGAAGAAGCCAAGTATTTTGTGGAACAAACCGGGGTAAAAAGTTTGGCTATTGCCATTGGTACTGCTCACGGTCAATATAAAGGGGAACCTAAACTCGACTTTGACCGCTTAGCTAAAATAAGAGCGCTAGTTAATATACCTATAGTATTACACGGTTCTTCAGGAGTTCCGGATGATTCAATACGCAAAGCAATAGAACTAGGTGTTCGCAAGGTCAATATCGACACTAATATCCGCGAAGCTTTTGTTGGTGCTATGCGTCAAGTAATAGCAGAAAAGCCTAACGAAATAGATCCTCGTAAAATATTAGGACCGGCGCGGGATGCAGCCGTAAAAATTATTAGAGAAAAAATGCAGGTGTTTATGAGCTCGGGCAAGGCATAAAGAATTAAAGGGGGATTTTGGTGAGTTGGGGTTAAGGGTATGAGGAGGTTGATTTAGTGCGTATTTTTATTGATTCAGCGAATATAAACGAGATCAAAGAAATTAACGACTTGGGAGTACTCTCCGGAGTTACTACTAATCCCAGTCTGGTAGCCAAAGAGAAGCGTGATTATAAAGAAGTAATCAAAGAAATATGCGCAATAGTTGACGGACCTATAAGTGCCGAAGTACTAGGATTAGATTATGAATCTATGATCCGGGAAGGAGAAGAATTAGCAGCAATCCACCCGAATGTAGTAATTAAGGTACCGGTTACCTTTGATGGTTTAAAGGCCATCCATACCTTTAGCCAAAAAGATATAGCTACTAATGCTACCCTGGTTTTTTCGGCGAATCAGGCTCTATTAGCAGCCCGAGCCGGGGCTAATTATGTCAGTCCATTTATAGGCCGGATTGATGATGCCGGTAATAATGGTATGCTTGTGCTAAATGATATTATTACTATTTTCGACCAGTATTTGATTGATACTGAAATAATTGCCGCTAGTATAAGGCATCCTATGCATGTCGTAGAAGCTGCTAAAATGGGTTCCCATATAGCGACTGTCCCTTATAAAATTATTAAACAGATGGTTAAACATCCTCTCACTGATGCGGGAATAGAAAAGTTTTTACAGGATTGGAAGCAGGCATTTTAGGAGAATTATTAGGAGGGTCTAAACATGGAGAGAGAGTTGGCTCTTGAATTTGCAAGAGTAACAGAAGCGGCAGCTTTAGCAGCTGCTCGTTGGGTGGGAAATGGTGATAAGATAGCCGCTGATGATGCTGCGGTAACTGCTATGAGGGTCATGTTTGATACGGTTGCAGTTGCTGGAGTAGTAGTTATAGGGGAAGGAGAGATGGATGAAGCACCTATGCTCTACATAGGGGAGAGGGTAGGGTGTGGTGATCATCCTGAAGTTGATATTGCTGTTGACCCTTTGGAAGGGACCAACCTTGTTGCCAAAGGCCTGAATGGATCTATTGCTGTACTTGCGGCTGCCCCCCGGGGTAGTCTTTTACATGCGCCTGATATGTATATGGAAAAAATTGCAGTGGGACCCGAATGTAAGGGACGAGTGTTTCTAGAGGCAACCGTAAAGGAAAACCTGCGCGAAGTAGCTCGGGCTTTGAATAAACTTATCAGTGAAGTTACCGTAGTAATCCTGGATCGTCCACGTCACCAGGAAATGATTGAACAGGTTAGAAGTGCCGGGGCACGCATTAAATTAATAAGTGATGGTGACGTATCCCCCGCAGTTGCTGCTGCTTACGATAATTCTGGAGTAGATATTTTAATGGGTATAGGTGGAGCTCCGGAAGGGGTAATTACTGCTGCAGCTCTTAAATGTCTTGGGGGAGATTTTCAGGCTCGTCTCTATCCCGAAGGAGAGGAGGCTCAGGATGAAATTCGCCGCTGCCATGAAATGGGTATTGCCGATGTAAATAAAGTATTTACTATTGATGAATTGGTTAAGACGGATGATGTTATTTTTGTCGCAACAGGAATAACTGATTCTTTTTTGCTAAACGGAGTAAGATATTACAATAGACGTGCAATAACAGAGACTTTGGTAATGAGGAGTAAATCTGGAACCATAAGACATATTAAAGCTATACATAATCCAGAAAAAAAGCCTCTATACCAAGATCAACGGATTAAATTAACTTTGAATAAATAATTAGTAAGGGATTATATCACTAATTTTCCTGGTATAATATATAATAAATGGTAGAGGTTATTGCAGGGTAACTACATATTGTTTTCCTGCCAAAAGCCTTTTGGCTATAATATTTGCCTGCAGTTTATTCCTTTCTATTTTACCAAGAAATTAGGTTTTGCCTGCTGATTTATTGCCATGTCTAATAATAGGTCCGATTGTTTCTTGAAGGAATTTTGAAATTATAGACATATGCCAGAAAGGAGGAACTTTTTGAACATATCGGAATTAGATAATAAAACTATATTGGAACTATATCAGATTGCCCGGAGTATTAACCTGACTGGATATTCCAAGTTGCGTAAAAAAGAGCTTATTTTTGAAATTACCAAAGCTCTTACCCAATCGGACGAATTATTAGATGCGCAAGGAGTTCTGGAAATTATGCCGGATGGATACGGCTTTTTGCGTCCCTTTACTTATCTTCCCAGTCAGGATGATATTTATGTCTCCCCATCCCAGATTAGGAAGTTTGAGTTGCGCACCGGTGATCGTGTTGGAGGGCAAGTAAGGTCACCTAAAGATAATGAGCGTTTTTTTGCTTTGTTGAAGGTAAAGAATGTTAATGGTTTTCCGCCCGAAGAATCTGTAAAAAGAATTCACTTTGATGCCTTAACACCTCTTTATCCAACAGAACGTATTACCCTGGAGACAACACCTCAGGAACTATCAACTAGGATAATTGATTTAATAGCACCGATAGGTAAAGGTCAGCGCGGACTAATAGTAGCACCCCCTAAAGCAGGAAAAACTATACTTTTACAAAAGATTGCCCAGGGTATTACTGCCAACCATCCCGAGATGGAAGTTATTATTCTGTTGATTGATGAAAGACCAGAAGAAGTAACAGATATGCAAAGATCAACCAAGGCTGAAGTAGTGTCCTCAACCTTTGATGAACCTCCGGAAAATCATGTTAAAGTGAGTGACATGGTTTTGGAAAGGGCCAAACGCCTTGTGGAACATAAAAAGGATGTAGTTATATTAATGGATAGCGTTACCCGTATGGCTCGAGCCCACAATTTGGTAGTGCCCCCCAGTGGCAGGACCTTGTCGGGTGGAATTGACCCAGCCTCATTAGATAAACCTAAACGTTTTTTTGGTGCTGCTCGTAATATCGAAGAAGGTGGCAGCCTTACTATTATTGCAACTGCCTTAGTGGAGACCGGTTCCCGAATGGATGAGGTAATTTTCGAAGAGTTTAAAGGAAGAGGGAATATGGAATTGGTTTTAGATCGGAAACTGGCTGAACGACGCATTTTCCCTGCCATTGATTTAAAGCGTTCCGGAACCCGTAAGGAAGAGCTGCTGCTTAGCAATGAGGAGCTGGAATTGACCTGGAACCTTCGTAACAGCTTCAGTGATTATAATCAGGTTGAAACCATGCAAATGATGATTGATACCATGAAAAAAACCCGCTCCAACCAGGATTTACTACGTGCAGCCCCTCTTGTTTTTGGTACGAAAGAATATGCCCGCAATGCTTATTAGACAAGAAAGGTGAATAAACACCTCTAATCTGGTCAAGAATATAGGACAGCGAGCCCTTTATTCTTTTTACTCGCCAGAAAGAGGTGAAAAAGTGAATAAGAGGTGGTTGAACACCTTAATGTTATGCACCATACTGTGGTGTATATCATGTAGTCCGGTTATGGCTGCCTTAAGTAAGGCTCAATTTATTCCTTGTTCAAGCGAGGAAAAACCAGTTAGCAGTACGGTGAGTTTTTACTCGGTTCAAGCAGGAGATACTCTTTGGGCTATATCTCGGAAGTACAATGTTGACCTGCAAACATTAATGCTAAACAATAACCTGAACTCTAAGAGCATTTTAAAAGTCGGGCAAAGACTAATAATATCCTCGGAACAGGAAAGATTTCACATTATACGTAAAGGTGAAACTTTATGGGATATTGCTCTTCACTATAATGTTCCCTTAGATCAATTACAAAAAATGAATCCTGATAAACAGCCGAATAAGTTAAGAATAGGGGATCGGATAACATTACCTGAAGGTGCGTCAGCTATAGCTTTAGCTACTAACACAACACAGCAGCCTTCACGCAGTATTATGTCCCGTTTTGCCTGGCCGCTTAAGGGCACTATTACTTCCCGTTTTGGTTGGCGCAGTTCTGGATTTCATCACGGAATGGACATAGCAGGTGATATAGGTGAGGTAGTAACAGCTTCGGCGGAAGGAGTAGTATCGTTTACAGGTTATAAAGGAGTGTATGGAAATACGATAATAATTGATCACTCCGGTAACATGCAAACGTTATATGCCCACCTTAATCGCATTTATGTCAGTCAGGGAGAAAAAGTGACCCGCGGGGAGATAATAGGGACCGTAGGTAATACCGGGCGTAGCACCGGACCACATTTACATTTTGAAGTCAGGCGAGATGATAAAAGCTTTGATCCCCTAATCTACTTGCGCTAAAACCGGACCTAACGGCTCCCTGGGAAACAGGGGGCTTTTTTTATGCGGTAAATTGAGGTAGGCTATAAATAAAATTATCAATTGTGAATTTGGATTCTGCTGCCCAAAAGCCTATTCAAGTGCATAAAGTAAAAATGGGCTTAAAGTAAGTGGGTTTTGAATTAATAATTAAGAATTTAAAATTAAGAATTATTGTTGAAATACTCCGTATTTCTTTTATTTTCATCGCTAAATAATTAAGGCCATTTCCCTTAGGTTATTTAAGAGTTAAAGTCTGTCATTTTAAGCTTAACTTTTAGCAATGCAATTCATATGCCTAAAAGGCATACCCAAATGGTACCTAGTAACTACTAAATGAAATAGTTAGAAAAACTCAGTCTTCAGTACAAAAGGAAAAATCAGTGTAAATCAGTGCGCCCGAAGGGCCTGTGTAATCTGTGTCTATTCGTCCGCGTCTAATTATTTAACTTTATGCATATTTATTACTTTTTGCAATGGAATTAAAGTTGGAATGCAAAATTCTAAATTTAGTGTAAAAAGGAAGGTTTGCAATTTGTTTTTAACTCTTTTTGCTAACGAAAAGGGAGAAGTATTGGAGCACCCGGGCATTAGTATGCTGGGCCGCAGTGGTAATGATTGGGTAGTCCCTGAGGATAGAGAGATGATACCTCTTCCCCGGGGGGCGTCGTTAGTAAGCCTACCTGATTGTGTCCCGGTAGGACTTGACTATAATGAAGAGCTTACCTACTTCGAATCAGCCCCCGGCAGTGATAATAAAATATCGGCTGTAGCAGCCCTGCTGCCACAAGGTTTTACCCGTATCCTTATGCCAGCCTGTGTAAATCGTAACCCGGAAAAAAACTTGCCTCTGTTTGGTTATGCGGCGGTTGGCTTAAAAAACAATCAAATATATGTAGCAGCAGTAAAAACTGATCAACACCGTAAATGGCATCCCGTAAACTATAATACCGAAGGTTTACCTGCCCGTATAAATAAAATGCTTAGGAAATACCCTGGTAATCGCATATTGAGGCAATTAGCCCGCTGTTCTCTGGAATATAGCTGCTTTACGGCGCAGAATATTTTCTACCAGCGCTGGGAAGGTGGAATACCAACCATGCCCAAGTGTAATGCCAATTGTATAGGTTGTATATCGGAGAGTCATCAGAAGGTAGCCTCTCCTCAAGAAAGATTAAATTTTAAGGCTGAGGTTAACGAAATTGTTGAAATAGGTATAGAACATCTGACCAATGCCCGGGAGGCAATAATAAGTTTTGGTCAAGGATGTGAAGGTGAGCCTTCCTTAAATGCCCAAAATCTATCCCAGGCCATAACTATAATTCGAGGACAAACGGAACAAGGTACTATTAATATTAATACCAATGCAGGTTATTTTAGCGGTATAAAAAAGATATGTGATGCAGGGCTTGATTCAATGCGGGTAACCATGTTTTCCTGTAACGAGGAACATTACATGAACTACCATCGCCCTGCTAGCTATAGCTTAAAAGATGTAGAGAATTCTATTGATTATGCTAAAGATAAAGGAGTCAAGGTAGCTTTAAATCTGCTCACTTTTCCTGGTTTTACGGATCGTGAAGAAGAAGTAGAGGCTTTGCTATATTTTCTGGAAGGTCATAGAATTGATATGGTCCAACTGAGAAATCTCAATATTGACCCGGATTATTTAAGCAATCGTTTTCCTGGGGATAGTGGTATAGGGATTCTTAATTTTATAGATATTTTAAAGCAGGAATCACCAAGGGTGAAAATAGGTTCTTATAGTCATCCAGTACGTTAAAATTAATAAGGAGTAGAGGAGAAATTGGAGAAGAAAGGTCCTTATACGGTTGAGGAACTAAGAAATCTTGACATAGGTGTACAATTTTGGGGTAAGTACTTGGTTTTGGAGGTAAACAGGCGCAAAATCAAGGATGGACGAGAAATAATAAATCTTAGACTCGGAGATTCCACTGGAGAAGTGGATGCAATAGTATGGGACAGTTGTAAAGTAATAGGCCAGTTGCAAGTAGGAGAAGTAATTGGGGTACTAGCGGACATCGGTTTTTATAACAATCGTTTACAGGCTACAGCTAAGCGCATAAAGATACTAGAAGAGGAAACTTTTCCCTATTTAAAGAAACCGGATGTTGATATTAATATAATGATTAAACGCTTTGCCAGAATTCTAGAGTCGATAACTGATTCCTATCTACAAAATTTACTTCAACAAATATTTACCCCGGAAACTAAGAACGATTTTTTCCGAGCACCAGCAGCTAAAAAAATCCATCATAACTACTGTGGTGGTTTATTGGAACATACTTTAACTGTTGTTGAACTCTGTCTACGAGTTGCGAAAGTTTATCCCCTGCTTAATAAAGACCTTTTAATAACAGGTGCTCTATTACATGATATTGGTAAATTAAATGAATTTAAAATGAAAGTAGTACCTGAATATACCGATGAAGGCAGGTTAATCGGCCATATTGTAATGGGTAGTGAGCTAATTACTGCAAAGATTAATGAAATAAGGGCAAACGGCGGGGCTTTCCCAGATAAATTAGAATGGATGTTAAAACATATGATCCTAAGTCACCATGGTAATTTAGAATTTGGTTCCCCTATAATTCCTTTATTTCCAGAAGCTTTTGTTCTTTATATGATGGATAATCTGGATGCTAAAATTTTTGTTTTTAAAGAAAAAATTGATGAAAACAGCAACAGTAATGATTTTTTCACTAATTACGATACTTTATTCGGCCAGAATTTTTATACTTACCGTTATAAAGGAAATAGTGAAGGGCAATAGTTATACATTTAAACTAAGTTTTTCTTAAAAAGAATTTATTTAGGAGTATTATGCGCAGATTAGATTTTAAACAGTTTATTCTGGGAATAATTATTTTGTTAGGGTTAGTAGTAGTTTATCAAGAGTTTTTCAGTGCGGGTGGTTCAGAGCCCCTTGATTTTGGCCCTAGGGTGGAAGGTCCATTAATAATTAGCTCTCAGGATCAGAATGGTAATAAAGTACCGGATGCTTTGGATCTAGTTAATGGTGCCCGCCGCGAGGTAAAGCTAGGAACCCAATATGATGCTACATATTATGAAGGTGGGTATCCTCCAGAGGGCAGGGGGGCGTGTACGGATGTAATATGGAGAGCCTTTAAAGAAGCAGGGTATGATTTAAAATCTATGTTAGATGAGGATATTAAACTTCATCCTGAAGCATATGGCAATACCGGTAAGAATCCTGATCCGAATATTGATTTTCGGCGGGTAAAAAATTTGCAGATATTTTTTGACCGTTACGCTAAAGAACTTACCGCTGAAGTCATACAACGGGATATAGAAAACTTAAAGCAGTGGCAGCCTGGTGATATAGTTATCTTTTCTTCGCCTTACGAACATATAGGCATTATTTCTGACCAGCGTTTGAACAGTGGAGTACCTTTGGTAATACATAATGGAGGCCCTCAGGCCAGCGAGAATAATGCCCTGCAGCATTGGCCCAGCCCCATTATAAAACATTACCGTTTTTTTGTGTAAGTAGTTTCTCTTTACATCCTCCCCTTATACCTCTTAGTTGGGGATGACATTTTCCCTGATGAATTAAACTATGACATTATCAATGATTATCAACCAGCTAGTATAAATATACTTGTGTTTTATTTGCTTTCTTGATATAATTTTTTTTGCGGTTTTAATGGAGATCTTTCTCAAATTAGCATTTTAAGCAGCCTTTGAAGTGAGGTGAGAATAAAATAATGAAAAAAGATATTCATCCCAAGTATTATATAACCACAGCACGGTGTGCTTGTGGGAATGAATTTGAAGTTGGGTCTACTAAGGAGAATATAAGAGTTGAGATATGCTCCAAGTGTCACCCATTCTTTACAGGAAACAAGGGCAGGATAGTTGATACTACCGGAAGAGTTGATAAGTTTAAGAAAAAGTACGGTTTACAGTAAGTGATAGCAGGGCATTGACTCTGCTATTTTTTTGCTGAATAATTTATAAAATATAAAGTCTGATTCTGCTGCAATGAACCATAGCGAATGCATAATAGTTAATACCAGGTTCTAAAGTAAATGGGTATTGAATTAATAATTAAGAATTAAAAATTAAGAATTAAAAATTAAAAATTAAAAATTAAGGATTATTGTTCATCGCTTAATAATTAAGGCCATTTTCCTTAGGTTATTTAAGAGTTAAAGTCTGTCATTTTAAGCTTAACTTTTAGCAAGGAAATCCATATGCCTAAAAGGCATACCCAAATGGCACCCAGTAACTACTAATAGTTACAATAACTCAGTCGTCAGTGCTAAGAAAAAATAAGTGTAAATCAGTGCGACCGAAGGGCCTGCTACCTTAGTAGTGACCGAAGGGAACACCAGCGCCCCCTTTGGGGGCGTAATTACCCTACGGGACTCCTGATGTTTTCACCTTGCGGTTTCACAATTAATGTTGCTATGACTATTCCCCTCCGCGGATTATGCGTCTAATTATTTAACCTTATACATATTTATTTCTTTTGCAGTGGAACTAGAGTCTTATTACATTAAAGGTGGATAATGATGAGCGAAAAAATACAGTATGGTGGTATGGCGGTTATAGAAGGAGTTATGATGCGGGGACCGGAAAAAATAGCAGTTGCCGTTCGCAAGACTGATGGTACCATCGAACTGGAAGAAGAAGCGGTATCTGATCTCCCCCAACGTTATCCCTTTCTAAAGTGGCCTTTATTGCGGGGAGTATATGCCTTAATTGATTCCATGGTAGTTGGTATACGTACCCTTAATAAATCAGCCAATATGTCTTTAGGTGAGGAGGAAGAAGACCTATCTAGCTGGGAAATGCTTATTACGGGTCTGCTGGCTTTTGTGCTGGCGGTTGTACTTTTTGTGGTTTTGCCGACTGCTGCGGTACATTTTGCCAGCCAATATTTAGGAGGAGTATTTACTCAGAACCTAATTGAAGGCATAATAAGAATTGCCATATTTTTGGTTTATGTCTGGGCTATAGGCCATATGAAGGATATAGATCGGGTATTTATGTATCATGGCGCTGAGCATAAATCTATATTTACTTATGAAGCCGGAGAAGAACTTAATATTGAAAATACCCGTAAATATACAACCATGCATCCTCGCTGCGGCACCAGTTTTATTCTGATAGTATTAATTTTATCTATTATGGTATTTGCTATGCTAGGCGAGGGTAGTCTTTTATACCGGATATGGTCACGTATTTTAGTATTACCGATTATTGCAGGATTAGGTTATGAGTTCCTTAAATTTAATGGGAAACATTATAATAATCGTTGGGCGCGAATTTTAATGGCACCAGGTCTTTATCTGCAAAAGCTTACCACCAGAGAGCCTGATGATGAGCAGATTGAAGTAGCCCTAACTGCCTTAAGGGCTGTTATTCCTGCGGAAAAAAATTTAGAACCAAATCAACCCCAGGCCTACTATGCGGAGGAGGTATAACCAATGTTAGACAAGCTGGCAAGCCTAGAACAAAAATATGACGAACTAACTGATTTATTAAGTCGTCCGGAAATAATATCAGATCAGAGCAAATTTCAAAAATACGCAAAAGCTCATGCAGATCTTAGGGATATTGTCAGCAAATATAGAGAATACAATTCAATTCTAGAGCAAATCAAAGATGCTCAGGAGATGCTAAAAGAGGAAAATGACGAAGAATTTAAAGAGATGCTGGTGCAAGAACTAGATAGCCTGCAGGAAAGAAAAATGAAAGCAGAGCATGAATTAAAAGTAATGCTTTTACCCCGTGATCCTAATGACGAAAAGAGCGTTATTATGGAAATTCGTGCTGGTACTGGAGGGGAAGAGGCTGCTCTCTTTGCTGCTGATTTGTTCCGTATGTATACACGTTATGCTGAGTTGCAGGGATGGAAAATTGATATTATGGACTCCCACTATACCGATATTGGTGGTATTAAGGAGATTGTTTTTGTAGTTGATGGTGTAGGAGCATATAGTAAGCTAAAATATGAATCGGGAGTACACCGGGTGCAGAGGGTTCCTACTACTGAATCCGGGGGAAGGATCCACACTTCCGCAGCAACGGTTGCAGTATTACCGGAGGCGGAAGAAGTTGAAGTGGATATAGACCCTAATGAAATTCGGGTAGATGTATATTGTTCTAGCGGTCCCGGAGGACAGTCGGTTAATACTACTCAGTCAGCTGTACGTATTACCCATTTACCTACCGGCTTGGTAGTAACCTGCCAGGATGAAAAATCTCAGCATAAGAATAAGGCCAAGGCTTTGCGAGTCTTAAGAGCTCGCCTGAAAGAGCTTATAGAAGCAGAAAAAAATGCGGAATTGGCAGGAACGCGCAAAAGTCAGGTCGGTAGTGGTGATCGCAGCGAACGTATTCGTACTTATAACTTCCCCCAGGGTAGGGTAAGTGATCACCGTATAAATCTGACCTTGCATAAGTTAGATTTGATTCTTGAAGGGCAATTGGAAGAAATTATCGAAGCCTTAATAGCGAATGATCAGGCTGAGCGTTTAAAACAGGTGGATTAAAAAGTGCTGATTTGGACTATAAAACAGTTATTAGAGTGGACAACCGACTACTTCAATAATAAAAACATTGAAGAACCCAGATTAGAAGCGGAAATACTACTGGCCCGGGCATTAGGTAAGGACCGGGTCTATTTATATGCCAATTATTATGCTCCGGTTAATCAGAATGAAAGAAATATTTTTCGGGAATTTATAGAAAGAAGGGGAAAAAACGAGCCTACAGCTTATATTACCGGAACTAAAGAGTTTATGTCCTTAGAATTTAAGGTAAGTCCTGAGGTATTAATTCCTCGCCCGGAAACAGAATTAATAGTTGAGCGGGCAATAGAATTATTTGCGGGGAAGGATTGCTGTATAGCTGATATAGGGACAGGCTCAGGGGCTATTGCTATTAGTTTGGCTCATTATCTACCTAAGGCTAAGGTTTTTGCCAGTGATATATCTACAGCGGCACTAGCCATAGCTAGGCATAATGCGGCTCGTCTAAAGGTAAAAGTGGAATTTCGGGAAGGGGATTTACTAGCTCCCTTTTTAGACCAAGTTTCTGATTTTGATTTAATCGTGGCTAATCTGCCATATGTAAGTCTGGATGAATATCTTAGACTCCCTCCCGGTATTAAGAACTACGAGCCGGCTTTGGCTTTATTGGCACCTGGTGATGGACTTGACATTTATCGACGTCTAGTAGACCAGGCTTTTCCGTTGATGAAAAAGGGTGCTTACATTATTTTGGAAATCGGTTGTTGCCAAGGCCAAGGCGCCTTACAAATGATGTCAGGATGGGAAGAAGTAGAATTAATTAATGACCTGGCCGGGCGCACTCGATTGGTACAGGCCAGAAAGGGATGAGGATAGTGGAAACCAGGTATTGGAAGGTAAATCCGATTAATCCAGAGCCAGATATAATTAGCAAAGCGGCCACCTTATTAAAAAATCATGAATTAGTGGCATTTCCTACGGAAACAGTATATGGCCTTGGGGCTTTAGCCAATTCCAGCCCGGCAGTAAAGAAAATATTTATAGCCAAAAATAGGCCACCTCAAAACCCTTTATTGGTACATGTAAGCAACATTGAGCAGGTTAAAGAGCTGGTAACAGAAATACCGGCTTCGGCACGGTTGTTAATGGAGCATTTTTGGCCGGGGCCATTATCAATAATATTGCCTGCGCGAAAAGAGGTGCCATCCATAGTCAGGGGAGGAAGAAGCACTGTAGGTTTACGTATGCCCTCACATCCGGTAGCTTTGGCCCTTATCGAGGAGGCCGGTCCTATAGCTGCCCCCAGTGCTAATCTTTCCGGTCGCCCCAGCCCGCTTAATGCTCAGCATGTCAGGGCTGATTTAGATGGGAAAATAGCTGCTGTTCTCGATGGGGGCGACACGGGAATAGGTTTAGAGTCAACTTTAGTGGAATTCAGTAATGATACCTACCGGGTATTGCGATTAGGGGGGCTACCTTTAAAAGAATTACAAAAAGTAGTGGGGGATAGGCTGGTAATAATTGCCTCAAACCAAATTGATGAACTACCCCACTATCAGACTACTTCCAGAGTGCTCGTATGTCAGAATAACCAGGAGTTTGAGAAGTGGCAGAATTATTGCCTGCAAGAGAAGAAAAAATTTGCTATTGTATATAATAATTCATTAAATCATATAATTAGTGATTTGGCTCCGGTTTATCACCTGAATCTGAATAAGCAGGGCAGTGACCTTTATGCTATTTTGCGCGAAGCGGAACAATTAGGGTATGAATACCTTTTGTTTGCACCATTGCCGGAAAACTTGGCGGAAATAAATCCGACTTTACTGGATCGCATTCAAAAAGCCAGCGCTGAAATAGACACAGATAACACTGGTCCTTCGGACACACAGAGTAACACAGATATTTAAACGCTGAAGGACGCGGACTCTTATAATTTAGGCTGATATTTAATATTTGGTTCCGCTGAAAAAAGTAATAAAAATGCATAAAGTTGAATAATTAGACGCGGAACCCGCGGAGGGGAATAGACACAGATTACAAGGCCCTTCGGGCGCACTGATTTTAACTGATTTTTTCTTTCGACTTTAACTCTTAAATAATCTTAGGAAAATGATCTTAATTATTTAGCGATGAAAATAAAAGAAATACGGAGTATTTCAACAATAATTCATAATTTTTAATTCTTAATTTTTAATTCAAAACACTTGAATAGGCTTTTTTGCAGCAGAATAAAAGAATTAAAATTCTTATTGAGGTAAGTTATGGATCATTTAATAACCATAGCCTTAGTGGCGGTAGTATTAGGCCTGGACGCTTTTTCTCTTTCTATGGGTTTAGCGCTTAAGGGTTTTTCGCGTGTTTATGGAATAAAATTTGCTATTACCGTAGGCATCTTACATATTATTATGCCCTTATTAGGTTTAAACTTGGGTTTAGCAGCAGGTAAATTCCTTGGAGTATGGGCATCTCGTTTGGGGGCATTAATTCTTTTTTATATAGCAATTGATTTTATTATAAAAGGCTACCGGGAGACACGGCCCCAGAAGTATACTTTTAAAGAGGGTAAGGCTGTATTTAGCCAGGAAAAAGATTCCTATCAAGAAAACTGGGGCAGTATATTACTTTTAGGAATATCTGTAAGTGTTGATGCCTTGACTATTGGGTTTAGTTTGGGTACTTTTAAAATGCCGGTACTATTTACGGTTACTCTTATGGGCATCGTAGCCAGTTTTATGACTTTACTGGGATTTTGGGGAGGGCGTGCTTTCAGTCGTCTTATTGGCAGCTATGCACAGATTGTTGGAGGTTTAATTCTTTTCGCTTTAGCTATAAAACTATTATTATAAATACAAGGGGGACATAATTTTGCGGAGGATAGTTTTTGTCTGTACTGGCAATACCTGTCGTAGTCCGATGGCAAAGGCTATATTAACTGAACTCCTAGCCAATAGTACCAGCAACCAAAACCAATATGAGGTGCTTAGTGCTGGGTTAAGTACTCTAGATGGATTGCCTGCCAGTCCTGAGGCTATAGAAACTATGGCCGCAGTAGGACTAGACATTTCCAGTCATATGTCCCAGCAGCTTAAACCTGAACTAATGTTATCTGCTGATTATGTACTTACAATGACCAAAGCTCAATGTAACTATTTGCAAAAAATGTATCCGGAAAGAGCTGCCAATATATTTACTATTAGTGAATTTGCTGGAAAGGGTGACCAGGATATAGTGGACCCTTTTGGACAGGGTCTAGTTTCATACAAAGAATGTATGCAGCAGCTTAAAGAATTATTACCAGGAGTTGTTAATAAATTGCAGGAAGATATGGCTTTTAAAAAGAAAGTAGCAATAGGTAGCGATCATGCTGGTTTTGAACTAAAAAGAGAAATAATTAATAGTTTGGTTACCGATAATTATGAGGTATTGGATTGTGGTACCTTTTCCAATGAAACCGTAGATTATCCGGACATTGCCGAAAAAGTAGCCGAAGCAGTCCTGGACCAGGGAGTAATGGGCATTATTATTTGTGGTACAGGTATAGGCATTTCCATTGCGGCAAATAAAATTCCGGGGATACGAGCAGCACTTTGTTATAACCCGGATACTGCAAGCCTGGCTCGGCGACATAATGATGCTAATATTGTTGCCATTGGTGCTCGTATGTTCGAATGCGATCAAGCCTGGGAAATAGTTAAGACTTTCCTGGTGACTGGGTTTGAGGCTGGAAGGCACCAGCGCCGAATAGATAAAATAAAACAGATTGAAAAAAAATGGTTGGAAGGAGCAATTTAAGTGGACTATATTGAAAAGTATGTAAGGCCAGTTGATCCAGAAGTGGCAGAAGCTATTCGCAACGAAGAAATGCGTCAGAACTACAAACTAGAACTTATTGCATCGGAAAATTTTGTTTCCCGGGCGGTAATGGCTGCTCAAGGTGGGGTAATGACAAACAAATATGCCGAAGGGTACCCTGGAAAGAGATATTATGGTGGTTGTGAATATGTTGATGTAGTAGAGGAGTTAGCGAGGGAGAGAGCCAAAAAGCTTTTTGGCTGCGAACATGTTAATGTACAGCCGCATTCAGGGGCGCAAGCTAATACTGCAGTTTATTTCGCGGCGGTACAGCCTGGAGATACTATATTGGGGATGAACCTAAGTCATGGCGGACATTTAACCCATGGTAGCAAAGTTAATATTTCAGGGAAATATTTTAAATTTTTTGAATATGGCGTAAGTGCCGATACCGAAACCATAGATTATGAAGAGTTAAGGAATATAGCCCGAGAAGTTCGGCCTAAGCTTATTGTGGCCGGAGCCAGTGCTTATCCCCGTATAATAGACTTTAAGAAGTTCCGGGAAATTGCTGATGAAGTTGGGGCATTGCTGCTTGTAGATATGGCTCATATAGCTGGTCTGGTAGCAGCAGGGCTTCATCCCAGTCCGATTCCCTATGCTGATTTTGTTACTACTACAACTCATAAAACCTTAAGAGGCCCCAGAGGAGGCTTAATAATGTGCCGGCAGGAGTGGGCCAAAAAAATTGACAGTGCAGTGTTCCCTGGAATTCAGGGAGGACCTTTAATGCATGTTATAGCGGCCAAAGCAGTATGTTTGCGGGAAGCTTTGCAGGACGAGTTTGTCGGTTATCAAAAACAGATTTTAATAAATGCCCAAGAACTGGCAGCAACATTACTGGAAAATGGATTAAGACTGGTTTCGGGCGGTACAGATAACCATTTAATGTTAGTTGACGTGAGACCCAAAAAATTAACTGGCAAAGAAGCCGAGTCCATACTGGAATCGGTTAATATTACGGTTAATAAAAACGGAATACCCTTTGACCCTGAAAAGCCTACGGTTACTAGTGGCATTAGAATAGGCACTCCAGCTTTAACTAGCCGTGGCTTGGTAAAGGAGGATATGAGATTAATTGGTCAGGTAATTGCACAGGCATTAAGTGATCCCAACAATGAGGAAGTATTAACCAGTGCAAGAAAAACCGTGAAAAATCTTTGTGATAAATACCCACTTTATGAAATATAAGTTAATAGCAGATAGTTGTAAACGGTTAGTAAGAAACTTAACTACAGTTTGCACCCCCAAAGGGGGTGCGAATATTCCTTTCAATCACTATTAAGATTGAACTACAGGCAATTACGATGTCGACTTCGCTCACAATTAAGGTTGCACCATAGGCGTTAATGATATTCTCGCTGCGCACATGATTAAGGATGCGGGCAAGACCTATTAGTTTGGGGAGTAGATATGAAAACCAAAACATTGTCATTACCAAAACTAAACCAACTTAATCCTACCTTAGAATCGACTGCTCTAAAACTGATGGAGGAAGCAGGGGAACTAGCCCAGGCCATTGGCAAATTTAGGGGATTAAGCGGGGAAAAGGTTGAGATAGATGAGGATATTATTGTAAAAGAGATAGCCCAGGAGCTACTTGATGTAGCCCAGACGGCTGTTACTATGATGTTTGTAATGGAAGAACAATTTTCTATAGATATAGAAAGTCTTCTCCAAGTTCACCAGCAAAAACTCCAACGCAAAGGTTATTTAGCTTAACCAAGCAAAATTAGACAAAACATTTAAATAAAAGACAAGTTTTGATAGAGGACTTTGCTTTTATAAGCTAGAAGTAAGAGTTGATAATGTTGAATAGTATACTAGTGCTTTACTAATAACATAAATCGAAATAGAAAATTAAAAAATAAAAAAAAGGATTTTGCCCGTTTGTGACGAATAACGATGAATAGGGGAGGGAGTCGCAGCTTAGACGGGCAAGGTGGTTTATATGACAAATCGTCGGAAAAAACACTGGGCGCGAGCTCTAAGCGATGCGATTAATATGGTCACTACCACTGCTGCTGCCATAGCTATATGTGGTTATGGTGGATACTGGTTGGATGGCAAACTAGGTACAGACCGCTGGTTTACACTACTGGGGGTCTTACTTGGAGTTGCAACTGGTATTAAGGTAATGTGGGACAAGATGGGAACCAACCAAAGTAAATTACCCGGGGATCAACAAAGTAAAGAAAAGAATTAGACTCAAGAAATCATCTAGAGTCAGCGTTTTCTTGACTCTAGCTGAAGTATTATTTTATCCCCTAAAACAGGACTGGCGAAACAAAATTTAATTAAGAGGGGGGGGAGAAAGATAATGATTTTTGGTATGTTTGATGGTACCCTGTTTTATTTAGGCCCAATACCGGTAGACCATTTGGTTGTAACCGAATGGGTTCTTATTGCCTTAATAGGCACTATTGGCTATTTTGCTACTAGAAATATGCAGATGGTTCCACGTGGCCTGCAGAATGCCTTCGAAATGATTATCCTGTGGACATATGACTTCTTTACCCAGCTAATGGATAAGGAGCATGTTGCTAAGAAATGGGCTCCTTTGCTAACAGCATTTTTCCTGTTTATTTTATGTAGTAACTATAGTGGCTTGGTGCCTGGTGCTGCTAGTATTCCGGGTTATCAGCCTCCAACAAGTAACTGGAACGTGACGTTGACGCTCGCATTAATCACGTTCTTTTCTGTCCATATTGCAGGCCTGAGTGAACATGGGGGCCATTACTTTAAACATTTCGTAAGTCCTAGTCCAGCAATGTTACCATTAAATCTAGTCGAAGAGGTGGCACATCCGTTGTCGCTTACCGTTCGTCTATTTGGTAACATCTTCGGAGAAGAAATGGTTATAGCATTCCTATTATTCCTCGCACCGTTCGTAATTCCATCAGCTATAATGGGTCTTAGTTTACTATTGGGTGCTATCCAGGCTATAGTGTTTACTATCCTGTCAGCTAGCTATATTGCTGCTGCTACGGGAGAAGGACACTAAAAATAAAATTAAACAATATTTATAGCTCAATGTATCAGCCAGAGAGCATGAAAGGAGGGAAAAAGATGGGCGCAGCATTAGGCGCAGGTATTGCTGTATCTATCGCTGGTATTGGTGGCGGTATTGGTATGGGGATTGCCGGTGGCAAGGCTTTCGAAGCTATCGCAAGACAGCCTGAGGTTGGAGGAGACGTTAGAACTCTTCTCTTCATAACTCTAGCATTTATTGAAACTCTAACTATTTATGGTCTATTAATAGCATTCATGCTGGTTGGTAAAGCGTAGTTTCTTTAATAGGTAATATTAGGTATATAAATGTCTTTTTAAGATTTGGGCGATAGAGCAAGGTTAATTAAAAACTAAATACCGCTCTATCGCCCCAATAATATATGCTCTTAGATTGGAGGTAGCACATCCGTGAGAAGGAACAAAACAGTTTACGCAGCGGTGCTCCTTTTGACAATGGTGATGGTTCTGGGATTTGCAACCTTGTGCTTGGCATCTGAAGGTGGCAATGTACCTATACCACAACCGGAAGGCCATACGCCCGCATTTGGGAACTGGTTTGTAATTGGTTGGACAGCAGTTAACTTCTTTATATTGCTGGCTCTTCTGTACAAATTTGCCTATAATCCCATTAATGCGATGTTAGAACAAAGGACTAATGCCATCGAAGGTTCTCTAAAACATGCTGAACAAGTAAGAATTGAAGTAGAACAGATGAAAAAAGAAGCGCAAAGTAACCTGGCAGAATCCCGTAAAGAAGCTCAAGAAATAGTAGCCAGAGCAACCAAAGCAGCAGAAGATGCTAAAAATGAAATTATTAACAAGGCCAAAGAAGAAGCTGCGAATACCAAGAAAAAAGCTGCTGCAGAAATACAGGCTGCTACAGAGCAAGCTAAGATGGAACTGAAAGATACCGCTGCAACTCTCGCCCTATTAGCGGCGGAAAAGGTTTTAAATCGGGCTATTACTGATGAAGACCATAAAAAAATGGTTAAACAATTTGTTAATGAGGCGGGCGATTTATTATGTTAAATAAAAGCGTTGCCAGACGCTATGCCGAAGCGTTTTTCACTATAGCCCGGGAGCAAAACAAAATAGATGAGTTTCAGCAAGAATTGGAAAAGATCGTCGCGACTATAAAGGAAGTCGAGAATCTAGAAGCCTATTTTGCTCATCTTCTAATTCCTGCTAAGGCTAAGAAGGAAGTTGCGACTAAGATATTTTCCGGTCAGATTTCTCAATTGACGCTTAATTTCCTGCTAATGATAATTGACAAACGTCGTGAGACATATATTCCCGTTATAGCTGAGGAATATAAGGAAATGGCTGATGAGTCGAGAAATATCACCAAGGCAGAACTTACTGCTGCCCGTGAAGTACCGGAGAAAGAGATCAAAGCTCTTGCTGAAAAACTATCAGCCTCTACGGGCAAGACTGTACAGCTTAATGTCAAAGTTGACCCAGCTCTTATAGGTGGTATAAAGATACGAGTTGGAGACCAGATAATAGACGGTACGGTTGCAAAAAGGCTTGAAATGTTAAAAGAACAACTCAAAAAAGTTAAGATAAGTTAAGCGATAGGGGTGAGCACATAAATGAGTATTAGACCGGAAGAGATTAGCGCTATACTCAAAGAACAAATAGAGCGCTACCAGTCCGAGGTCGAAGTCAGCAACGTTGGCTCAGTTATCTATGTTGGTGACGGTATTGCCCGTGTATACGGACTACAGGGTGCAATGGCCGGTGAACTTTTAGAGTTTACAGGCGGAACCTATGGAATGGTTCTCAACCTTGAAGAAGATAATGTTGGTGCGGTTATATTGGGGGAATATAGCCACATCAAAGAAGGCGACGTCGTAAAAGCAACGGGAAGAATCATGGAAGTTCCCACTGGAAGAGCTATGCTCGGTCGCGTGGTCAATGCTCTAGGTCAGCCTATTGATGGTAAGGGACCTATTAATGCTACTTCTTACCGTCCGATTGAAAGGGTTGCACACGGTGTTGTAACCAGAGCACCAGTTAATACACCAATGCAGACCGGACTTAAATGTATAGACTCCATGGTACCTATTGGCAGAGGGCAGCGTGAGTTGATTATCGGAGACCGGCAGGTTGGTAAGACTGCTATAGCTGTTGACGCTATTATTAACCAAAGAGAAAAGAAGGATATGATTTGTATCTATGTCGCCATCGGACAAAAGCAATCCTCTATAGCAGGTATAGCTGCTAAATTAGAGGAAATGGGCGCCATGGATTACACTATTATAGTTGCTGCTACAGCATCTGAACCTGCACCGTTGCTTTATATAGCTCCTTATGCTGGGGTTGCTATGGCGGAAGAATTTATGGAATCCGAAGGTGCCGATGTTTTAATTATCTATGATGACCTTTCCAAGCATGCGGTTGCATATCGCGAAATGTCATTATTGCTCAGGCGTCCTCCCGGACGTGAAGCTTACCCCGGGGACGTTTTCTATCTGCATTCCCGCTTATTGGAAAGAGCATGTAAACTCAATGATAATTATGGTGGCGGTTCTATAACAGCTTTACCTATTATTGAAACCCAGGCAGGTGACGTTTCGGCTTATATTCCGACTAATGTTATATCAATAACTGACGGACAGATTTACCTGGAGACTGACCTGTTCTATGCTGGTCAGAGACCTGCTATCAATGCTGGTTTGTCAGTCAGCCGCGTTGGTGGTGCCGCTCAAACAAAAGCTATGAAATCTGTTGCTGGTCAGTTACGACTGGATCTGGCGCAATATCGCGAATTGGCTGCATTTGCTCAATTTGGTTCCGATTTGGATAAAGCTACTCAGGCCCGCTTAACTCGCGGAGAAAGAGTTACTGAAATACTGAAACAGGGCCAGTATCAACCAATGAAAATGGAAGAGCAAGTTGTAGTAATATATACCGGAGTAAACGGTTATCTTGATAGTATTCCTCGTGAACGGGTACAGGCTTTCGAAGCAGAATTCCTAAAATACATGCGTAGTTCTCATGCTGATGTACTTAATACGATTAGAGATACTGGTGTTCTCGACAGTAATACTGAAGGCAAGCTAGTTAAGGCCATCAACGAGTTCAAGTCCACGTTTTCAGTTTAGGTGGTGAAATAGATGGCAGGAGCAGGTGTAAGAGAATTTAAACGCAGAATTCGTAGTGTGAAAAATACGCAGCAGATTACCAAAGCGATGAAAATGGTAGCAGCTGCAAAATTACGTAGAGCTCAGGAGAGTGCCGAAGCCTCCCGACCTTATACCGATACTCTGCAGGGAACACTGGCCAGATTAGCGTCCGTTTCCTTTGATATCAGACATCCTCTCCTGGATAAGAGAGAGAATGTACGTAAAGTTGGCTATATTGTAGTAACTGCAGATAGAGGGTTATGTGGCGCCTATAATACAAATATTATCCGGACGGCAACTAATGCTATAGGAAACGATGAACGCAATGTTGAGTATGGTATTATTGCCGTTGGTAGAAAAGCCAGAGACTTTTTCCGTAAACGTGGCGGGCTTGATGCAGAGTTTGTAAATTTGGGAGATAATGTAAGTTATGCCGATGCCCGAGAAATTGCTCAGTATGTTATGAATGCCTATGAAAACAATGAATTGGATGAAGTTTATCTGGTATATGCCCGATTTGTTAATGTAATAAGGCAAATACCAACAATAACTAAATTACTGCCAATAGAAACTCCGCAAGAAGAGGCGGGTGAATCTACAAGAGTCATTGATTATCTCTATGAACCAAGTGCGGAAGAGATACTTATGACCTTATTACCTAAATATGTAGGTAGCCAGATTTACCATGCCATGCTGGAAGGCAAAGCCAGTGAGCATGGAGCAAGAATGACAGCTATGGGCAATGCTACCGAAAATGCCGGCGAGCTGATAGGAACTCTTGAACTGGCCATGAACAAAGCCAGACAGGCGGCAATTACGGACGAGATTCTGGACATTGTCGGTGGTGCTGAAGCTCTCAATAAGGCTAAATAATTCAAGTGCACTATCTGATAAAGCCAAAGCTCTCAATAAAGGAGGAAAGTAGAGGATGGCGAATGTAACATACGGGGAGGTAGTCCAGGTTATCGGCGCAGTTGTTGATATTCGCTTTAAGCCTGGTGAGCTACCCGATTTGATGAACGCTATTACTATAAAATCTGAGGATCAGGATACAAAAAGTACAGCTGACATTGATGTTACGCTAGAAGCGATGCAATTATTAGGAAATGATATTGTGCGTTGTGTTGCGCTCCAGCCCACTGATGGTATTTACAGAGGAATGAAAGCAACTAATACTGGAGCTTCAATTAAAGTTCCCGTGGGTGAAGGATGCCTGGGGCGTATATTAAATGTTTTGGGGCAGCCTGTTGATGATGGTGGACCAGTTAAAGCTTCTGACTACTGGGAAATCCATCGTAAGCCGCCCGCATTGGTAGACCAGTTACCTGCTACTGAAATTTTGGAAACTGGAATTAAGGTTGCAGATTTGATTTGTCCCTATGCTAAGGGCGGAAAGATTGGTCTATTTGGTGGAGCCGGAGTTGGCAAAACAGTTATTATTCAGGAATTAATTAGAAACATTGCTTACGAGCATGGTGGATATTCAGTGTTTACCGGTGTTGGTGAGCGTACCCGTGAAGGAAATGACCTTTGGGGTGAAATGACAGAATCTGGCGTTATTGAAAAATGTGCTTTGATTTTTGGCCAGATGAACGAACCCCCAGGAGCGAGGTTGAGAGTTGGACTCACCGGTTTGACCATTGCGGAATATTTCCGGGATTACTCCGGATTGGACGTTCTCATATTTATAGATAACATATTCCGTTTCGCTCAGGCTGGTAACGAAGTTTCAGCTTTGCTGGGCCGCATGCCATCTGCGGTTGGATATCAACCAACCCTGGCAACAGATATGGGTCTCTTACAAGAGCGTATTACCACTACCCGTAAAGGCTCAATAACTTCAGCCCAGGCTGTTTACGTACCTGCTGACGACTTAACTGACCCAGCACCGGCAACTACCTTTGCTCACCTTGATGCTACCACGGTTCTGGCGCGGTCTATAGCTGAGAAGGGTATATATCCGGCGGTTGACCCTCTGGATTCGACCTCCCGTATACTTGACCCTCAGCTAGTCGGGGAGAAGCATTATACAACTGCCCGCGGGGTACAGCAGATATTACAAAGATATAAGGAACTACAGGATATTATTGCTATACTCGGTATGGATGAATTATCTGATGAGGATAAAATTATAGTTGCCCGGGCCAGAAAGATAGAAAGGTTCCTATCCCAGCCTTTCCACGTTGCTGAGCAGTTTACTGGCCAGCCGGGAATATTCGTACCGGTTAGTGAAACTGTTGATTCATTTGCCGAAGTTCTGGCAGGAAAACATGATGGCCTGCCGGAAGCAGCCTTCCTGATGGTTGGTAACATTGAAACTGCTGTTGCCAAAGCTAAGAGACTGGAGGCGTAGTTTATGGCAGAAAGCACCTTCATGCTAGAAATAGTAACCCCGGAACGAATTCTTTTTCGGGATGAGGTTCAGTTTTTGGTTGTTCCCGGTGCCGAAGGTGAATTAGGTATTATGAGAAACCATGCCCCGCTTGTTGCATCTTTAGATATAGGAGTGCTGCGTTATAAAAACGCAAGTGGCACCCAGAAGAAAATGGCCATAAGTGGTGGTTTTGTAGAAGTCATTGATAATGTCGCCCGGGTTTTAGCAGAGACTGCTGAGCATGGCGAAGACATCGATGTTTTGCGCGCCAAAGCGGCCAAGGAGAGGGCGGAGAAAAGACTACAAGCCCGGGAAGAAAATATAAATCTGACCAGGGCAGAATTGGCCCTCAAGCGAGCCAATGCAAGGTTAAAGGCAGCGGATGCATTATAGTTTTTCATTCCTAATTGTATAATAAGAAATATACACAAGCTATTTTCCAGCCGGAAGGCTCAAACCTTCCGGCTTTGGAATTAGCATAAATTGATAAAATTAAAGGGAAGTTCATATTCTAAAGATGGCGTAATTTATGATAGGGGAATTATGAAACAACCAGATGGAAGATTGGGTAAGATATTTAATTATTATTACCTTGGCTTATTATTTAGTCAAAGGCTTGCTTTACCTACTGTTATGGAAAGCAACATATGTAGTGCAGGAAAAGAGTTTAGCACAAAAATTGAAACGGAAAAAACAAAGGCAGGCCGAAAATGAAGCCCGAAGAAGCAAACACAAAGAGTAATTTTGTGGTTATGATTGGCTCCGGACAGGGGGGATGTTGTGCAAAAACTGTACCTCATTTTAATAGCAGCGGTTTTTCTATTCAGCATTCTGTTTGCTGTACTGATTTGGCGGCAGACGATTAAATTTGAAAAAAAGGCCCTGGCAGCCAAACGAGCCAAGGAGGAATATTTAAAACAATTAGAACTTGAGCGGGAAGAAAAGAAGAGAGTAGGTCTGGAAAGAATGCAACAAGAAAAACCAGCTGAGGAACAGGATACTAGCAACAACCAGTAAATATCCCCGAAAAAAAGCTAAAACTTAACCTCTAAAATAAAACTATTAGCTAACCTGATTTTAAAGAATCAGGTTTTTTTTGTTATATGTAATTTTACTAGCATAATTAAGAGTCTAACTGGTAAGAATCTTGATAGCCCTAGCTTAATACTTATGCAACCTCACTCGCGAGGAGGTATAGGAATGAAAAAAAGCCTAATCTACATAATAATGTTTATATTTTTATGTACTATTAGCAATTATAGTATCGATTATGTCTTAGGTAAACAGATTACAAGACAATCACCATATTACCTATCTTTTGCATCTATCGGTGCAATTTATCTGGAATCACGTATGGATGCCTGGGCTAAAATAAAAACAAGCTCTTCCACCAAGGAACTAGAAAAATATTTAGCTGATATCTTAAAAGGTTTCACCATAGTTTATGAACCAGAGCATCTAGAAATAGTGGAAACCAGTAACAATATAGTTTTGAATTATGAGATTAATAAGAAGGAACAAGATTTAATTATTAATTTAAAATCTGATTACCAAAATAACGAAAGTTACTTTTATGTAACTATTATTTCCCGAAACAAAGCAATCAGCCTAGAAAATTATGAATCTCGTTTAAACCAAATTATAGGTCTAAATTGGCAGTACTATTATTTATACCAGTCGGAGATTCCCTATCTAATTGATCAGAAATCACAAGAGGATTTAGCAGATGTAGTAGTCAAAAACCTCCAGGCACAAAAGGTTACTTGTTATAAAGAAAATGGACTTACTAACATAAGTGCCTATAGTTCAAAAATAATTAATAAAGTTCCTAGTTTATATATTAATGGGAAAAGATATAATATGCAGGTAACAATAACCAGTAATTTAAAAGACCATAAAACCAAAGTCTATATAGGCCTGCCATTAATATTAGGTAATTATTAAAATTTAACTCTACTGCAAAAACCCCTAAATGTATACTGAAATGAGTGAATTAATCGAACTGCCAGTAAATTTTAATGCTTAATTTGAATTATTGATGAAATACTTTGTATTCCTTATAATTTCTAATTAAATTGAAGCCGTGATTTCCCTATCGAATTACTCTTGGCAGTAGAATCATGCATTCTAGATTTCTAGTTAGTACAAATGAAATCTGTGCGCCCGTAGGGCCTGCAACCTTAATAGTGACCGAAGGGAACATCAGCGGCCCCTTTGGGGGTGTAATCTGAGTTTATTTAAAATTAAGGAGGTGATTAGGGCATTGGAATTGCATATTGATGGAAGCAGCCATTTAAGAGGAGAGGTTTTGATAAGCTCTTCCAAAAATTCTATTTTACCAATTCTTGCTGCTACTTTGCTAACAAGCGATAAAGTTGTAATTAATAAAGTTCCGAATATAAGTGATGTGAACATAATAACAGAACTTATTTATAGATTAGGTGCCAAAGTAGAAAGAAACGAAAAAAGAATTATTATAAGAGCAGAATCAATTGGGGTTAGTCCAGTATATGAATTAGTAAGACAAATAAGAGCCTCCTTTCTCACTATGGGACCATTATTAGCTCGTCATGGTAAGGTTAAAATAGCACTTCCGGGTGGATGTGCAATTGGAACTCGACCCATTGATTTACACCTAAAAGGCTTTAAAGCATTAGGGGCAATAGTTCAGTTAAACAGTGGAAATGTTATTGCTACTGCATCCAAATTAAAAGGTAACCATATATATTTAGATTTTCCTAGTGTAGGAGCTACAGAGAATATAATGATGGCAGCTGCTTTAGCTGATGGGATTAGTTATATAGAAAATGCGGCTTTAGAGCCAGAAATAGTTGATCTAGCTAATTTTATAAATAGTATGGGAGGAAAAATAACCGGAGCAGGTAGCAATGTTATAAAAATTATAGGGGTTAAAGAATTAAAAGGCAGCACTTATACTCCCATAGCAGATAGAATTGAAGCCGGAACTTATATGGTGGCAGCAGCTGCTACTGGTGGAGAAGTAACTATCAAAAATGTTATTCCCGAGCACTTGAAAGCAATAAGTGCCAAGTTGGTTGAAAGTGGAGCCCAGGTGTTAGAAGGGGATAACTATGTTCACGTCAGTCGTAATCAGAATATTAAACCTGTATACATTAAAACTTTACCTTACCCAGGGTTTCCTACTGATATGCAAGCTCAATTCACAGCTTATTTGAGTTGTGCAGAAGGTAGTAGTATAATTACTGAATCGGTTTTTGAAAACCGTTATATGCATGTGCCTGAATTAATCCGTATGGGGGCTATTATTAAAACTGAAGGCCGAACTGCTATAATCAAAGGGGTAAAAGAACTAAGCGGTACCACGGTTAAAGCTACAGATTTACGGGCAGGGGCCGCTTTATTAATAGGATGTCTAATGGCTAATGGTAAAAGCGTGATAACTGATAGTGAACATATTGACAGAGGATACGAGAACATAGTGGAAAAACTAAACCAATTGGGAGCCCGAATTACACGCAAACAAAATAAAGGTATTATAAATTAATCATTAACATATATATTAAGTATGAAAAAGAAAAAAGTTAAAATCATCATAATTATCCTAACGGTATTATTAATACCGATTTTTTTTGTATTAAAAAATTTTTTAGAACCTAAACCAATTTATAATGAACCCAAAATAAAACTATATTTAAGTAAACAAGATCAAGTTATTGAATTATTGCTTGAAGATTATATTGTAGGAACTGTAGTGGCAGAAATGCCCGCTTCCTTTGAGGAGGAGGCATTAAAAGCTCAAGCCGTATGTGCCCGAACTTATGCCCTTAGGAAGCTTTTAGACAATAAAAAATATCCCCAAAACGCTGACTTATCAGACGATATATATTCTTGTCAGGCTTACATATCGGAAGAACAGTATAAAAAGCTTCATCCAGGTTTTGCCAACATGTATTCTAAGGTAAAGGATGCAGTAGAAGCTACTCGGGGCGAGATAATTATGTTTAAAGAACAGCCAATTGATGCACTCTATCATTCTACTTGTGGTGGCAGGACTGAAAGTGCATCTGAAGTATGGGGGCAAGATATTCCTTATTTACGTTCGGTTAAATGTGAGTATTGCAAAGAATCTCGCTATTATAGCTATGTGCAGGTATTTTCCGTACAGGAATTTAATCGATCGCTTGCATTGGGAAATAAAACACCTGTATTAAAAGATAGCCAAAAAACAGATGCAGGCCGAATTAAAAAAATTACTATTAATGATAAGGAAATATCAGGAGAAAAGCTGCGCCAAAAACTGGGTTTACCTTCTACCTGGTGCGGTTTTAATATTGATGATACTAAGGTAGAAATTCGCTCTCGCGGATATGGGCATGGATTAGGCTTATGCCAGTATGGCGCAAATGGTATGGCAGCAGAAGGGAAAAAATACCACCAAATTATCAAGAAATATTATCATGGAGTGGAATTTTATAGAATTAACTATTGATGGTTTTAAACCCTTCCCGGATTGAATATAAATTATTAATCGGCTCGGGGGAGGGTGGGAATTGCAGAATTATATAAGAAAACGGGCAGTTGAAATAGCCCAGCACATTTTGCGAACTTCGGACACAGTCAGGCAAACTGCAGAGGTGTTCGGCATAAGTAAAAGTACAGTCCATAAAGACGTGTCCGAAAGGTTGCCCAGGATTGATAAACAGCTTGCCCGCCAGGTCAAACTTATACTGGAAAAAAATAAGGCCGAAAGACACATTAGGGGAGGAGAAGCTACCCGCCAAAAATACGCTTCCTATCAACAGACAAAGAACACCCATAAGGTTAGCCAAGATATCTCTTCCTAATTAGAGTATATTCACTTTATGCGACTTAAGGTATAATTGAATTCATGAGTAGGGATATTTTGGCTATAGCTTATGTTAGGAGGGCACTATAAAAAATATGTGTTTCGGCTTTGGAGAAGACATTGGTATAGATTTGGGGACAGCTAGTGTAATTGTATTTAGAAAAGGCAGCGGAATTGTATTGCATGAACCTTCGGTGGTAGCTTTAGACAAGAATACTGATAAAGTAATTGCCGTAGGGGAAGAAGCTCGCAAAATGTTAGGACGAACACCTGGCAATATAGTAGCCATACGGCCACTAAAAGAAGGGGTAATAGCTGATTATGATACAACCGAGAAAATGCTAAGCTATTTTATTCGCAAAATTATGGGAAATAAACTTTTTTTTAAGCCTCGTGTTATAGTTTGCATTCCTACCGGTGCAACCGATGTCGAAGTGCGTGCAGTACGTGAAGCTACTTTATCAGCTGGTGCTAGACAAGCCTTCATAATAGAGGAACCACTGGCGGCAGCGCTGGGGGCAGGTATTAATATTTCTGAAGCTACTGGCAATATGGTAGTTGATATAGGTGGGGGAACCTCAGATATTGCCGTGCTTTCTCTGGGAGGGCTAGTATGTCATTCTTCGTTAAGAATTGGTGGGGACAAGTTCGATGAAGCCATAATTCGATATGTAAGGCGCGAACATAACCTTATGATAGGTGATAGAACTGCTGAAGAAATAAAGATTCAGATTGGAACTGCTTATGTTACTGAAGAGAATCATAACCGCTCCATGGAAGTAAGGGGGCGGGACTTAGTAACTGGTTTGCCTAAAACCATAACTATTACTGTGGAAGAGAGCTGGGTAGCGATGCAAGAACCAATTGAAGCAGTAATTGAAGGAGTAAAGAAAGTGTTGGAAATTACCCCTCCTGAATTGGCGGCAGATATACTAAATAATGGTATAGTGATGACTGGGGGAGGCTCCCTTCTTGATGGATTGGATAAGCTATTATCTAAGGAAACTGACCTCCCGGTTCATATTGCTGTAGACCCGATATGCTGTGTAGCTATGGGTACAGGTAAAGCCCTGCATGAAATGTCTATAATAAGCCGTACCCGCTCCAAAAGCAGTCGTCGGGTATTATAAATTAAAGCATTACATAAATAAATACGATATAGAATTATGAAATAAAATTTCGATTCTAGTGCCAATAACTCTATTTTAAAGCATGTAGCGAATACCAGGTCTTAAGTTAGTAAGTTTTGAATTAATAATTAAGAATTAAAAATTAAGAATTATTGTTGAAATGCTCCGTATTTCTCTTGATTTTTAATTGAATTGAAGCCTCGAGTTCCCTTGTTATTCCGCGTGTTCCGCGTCTAATTATTCAACGTTATGAATGTTGATTAAATTTTGCAGCGGAACATTTTCAATCCTTAATTAAATATCGGGGGTGCTTAATTTTGATTAAAGGTTTATATACGGCAGGTTCAGGAATGATGGCGCAAATGGCCCGGCAGGATGCAGCGGCTAATAATCTGGCTAATGTTAATACTAGTGGCTATAAAAGGCAAATAGCTGTTTCTCGAGCTTTTCCCAATATGCTTTTAAGCCGGATGGGGGAAGTTGAAAAAAATCAGAGAGGCATTAAGGAACCTCTTAAAGCTGAGTTTATTGGAGAAATAGGTACTGGAGTTGCTCTCGATAAGATTTACAGTGATTTTTCAATAGGTAATATAAAAGAGACGGACAATATTACTGATCTTGCTATAACCAGTGAAGGTTACTTTTGCGTTCAAACTGAACAAGGTGAACGCTATACCCGCAACGGGCAATTTAAGCTTAATAATGAAGGTTTACTAACTACCAACCAGGGTTATCCTGTGCTTTCCACCACAAACCAACCTATTCATATAGAAAGTGACTTTACAGTTGATGATCTAGGTAACATATTAATTAATAACCAAATTACAGACCAACTAAAAATAGTGACATTTGCCAATCCCCAGTATTTAATCAGGGAAGGGGACAACCTGCTGGCATCGCCGGAACCGGGGAATATTATGCAGAGGCCAGGCCTTTTGCAGGGCTATGTAGAAGAATCTAATGTAAATGCCGTAAGTGAAATGGTTGCACTAATAAATATAGTAAGAGCTTATGAATCGATGCAAAAAGTTGTACAGGCTGAAGATGAAGCTACCAAAGTAGCTATTGACCAGGTAGCTAGTGTAGTCTAATTGCTAATATCCCGCCATAATGGCGGGTTTTTTTATGGCAAAGAGGACTCAATTACATTTAAGCTAAGTTATTGTAGCAGAATTACAGTAATACTTGTCCCCGTTAAAAGCAAATAGTAGTATATTACACAAATACTTATAGTCCGGCTGATTATTGGCAAGGACCTAAATTAAGCCCGAAAGGGGACAAGGAGTTAATTATAATAATGGTATTAAAAAACATAACTCGAGCCAATATCTTAGGCTGCCAGGTAGATCTGGTAAATATGCAGGAAGCTCTAGAATTTATAGAACAGGTGATTGAGCAAAGAGCCCGGGATATCCAGGTTGTAACTCTGAACGCTGAGATTATATATCAGGCCACCCAAAATGAAGAATTACGCCATGTTATTAACCAGGCCAGCCTGGTAACAGCAGACGGTATAGGAACTGTATGGGCGGCGAGGACTTTGGGCTATTCCCAGAAGGAAAGAGTAACCGGCATAGATTTGTTACAAAACCTCTGTTCCCGGTCTGCATTGCGTGGTTGGAAAATATATTTGCTGGGGGCAAAGCCGGGAGTAGCGGAGCAAGCTGCCCGAGTATTGGAACAAACCTATCCCGGTTTAAACGTGTGCGGCAGCCGGGACGGCTATTTTTCCCCCACTGAGGAAAAGGAAATAATTAAGGAAATAAAGACCCAAAAACCCCATATTTTATTTGCTGCTTTAGGAGCGCCTAAACAAGAGATCTGGTTAAGCAGGAATAGGAGCCAGCTGCAGGTACCAGTATGCATGGGGGTGGGCGGAAGCTTCGATGTTATAGCTGGCGTCAAGCGTCGGGCACCCGATATCTTTATTAAACTAAATCTGGAATGGTTATATCGCTTGCTGTCGGAACCAGCGCGAATAAGAAGACAGCTAGTTTTGCCAGCCTTTATCCTTAAAGTACTAAAACAAAAATATTGCCAGGCTGGAATGAACCGGAATATGTTGCTATGAGGGGGATAAACATTGGAAGATAATAAGGTCTTCGCCTTGGATATAGGAACCAGAAAAATTGTTGGTTTGATAATGGAAAAAAGCGGCGACCAATACCAGGTACTCGATGCCGAAATGCTTGAGCATAGTACCAGAGCCATGGTGGATGGGCAAATACACGATGTCGAGGCTGTAGCTGCTACCATACTACGGATTAAGGAAGCACTGGAATCGCGTTTAGGTGTGGTATTAGAATCCGCATCAGTAGCTGCTGCCGGACGATCTTTAAAGACAGTAAGAGGGCATTGCTTAAAAAGCCGTCTACATTTAAATGAGATTAGTAATGACGAAGAAAGGGCGTTAGAAATTGAAGCTGTCAAAGAGGCTGAATATAAGTTAGCTCAGGCCGAGCTGGCAGAAAAGACTCGTGAAAACTATTTTTGTGTAGGTTATAGTGTGGTTTCATATTATCTGGAAGGCCAGGCTATAAGCAAGTTAGTAGGACAGGTAGGGGCTGAGATTGGAGTTGAAGTTGTTGCTACCTTTCTACCCCGGGTAGTGGTGGACAGCCTTTTTTCCGCTCTAAAAAGAGCCGGGTTACAAGTTAATAGCCTAACTTTAGAGCCGATAGCTGCTTTATCGGTAGCTATACCACCGTCGGTGCGGCTGCTAAATTTAGCTTTAGTAGATGTGGGAGCAGGTACCTCCGATATCGCCCTGGTTAAAGAAGGTAAAATATTTGGCTATGCCATGGTGCCTATAGCCGGAGATGAATTAACCGAGTGTCTGGCAAGCCATTATCTGCTCGATTTTGCTACCGCAGAAAAGGTTAAACGGTCTATGGTTACCGAGGAACAGGTTGAATTCGCTGATATTCTAGGAAATCGCCTGAAAGTATCAAGTCAGGAATTGGCAGAAAAATTACGTCCCCTGCTGGAAGACATGACTAGCCAAATAGCTCTTAATATTACAGCCTTAAATGAAAAACTACCTGATGCAGTAGTATGTGTGGGAGGAGGTAGTATAACCCCTGGCTTAACCACTATTCTGGCGGAAAAGCTAGGTATAGTCCCTCAGCGTGTAGGCATTCGAACGGTACAAAATCTAGGCTCGATAAAAACTGACTTCGACTTTCTTACTGGGCCGCAAGGGATTACTCCTCTAGGTATAGCCTATAATTATTTTACTTTACCCCCCGTATCCTTTATCAAAGTATCAGTAAATGGCAGGCAAACTGCTTTATGGAACATAGGAGAGTTAAATGTAGCTACTGCTTTGTTAAGCTCTGGTATATCACTCACTAATATATTTGGTAAGCCAGGTATGGGCAAAACTATTGAAGTTAATGGCAAGGTTAAGATAATAAAGGGAACCTTAGGGACTCCCCCAGTTATAAAAGTAAATGGGGAACCAGCTTCATTAGAGACAGCACTTAGTAATGGAGATAATATAGAATTTGTACCAGGTCAGGATGGCCAAGAAGCAAGTATTACAGGCAGGGAACTGGTATCGGCAATAGAAGGCCAGGTTAAGGTTAATGGGGAATACTACCCTTTTGAACCAGTGATGCTAGTTAATGGCAAAACTTTTGACCTGGAGCAAGAAATACCGGACCGTGCTCAGGTTAATTTTAAGAATGTTAATAGTGTACATAATATTTTGCGGTTAAGCGGAGTAGATGAATACTGGCTTAAGGAAAGGGTCTACACCTATTATCTCGATGATCGACCTATTACCGTCAACTGGCTCGCTTTAGAGGTTAAAGTTAATGGCAAGGAAGCCACCCTGGAACAGGAAATAGAACCGGGAGCGAGTATAACTTATAGTCGCCGACCAATACGTCCATGTGTACATAATATTATTGAAAAACTTAACATAAAAGGTATTAATGTACGGGTAAATGGAAAGCCTGTACAGATAGAAAGGAATGATCTAAGCATAGAAATTGATGGAAAGCCGGCGACCAGGGATGATGAATTGCCAGATAACGCCCGTATTAGCATTAGGCGAGAAGAAACTGGTGCCATATTAAGTGATATTTTTAGATACATAGATGTTAAACCACTAGCCGATAGCAGATTACTTCTCAAAGTAAATGGTGAGGAAGCTGGGTTCACTACACCTCTGCGTGAAGGCAGCGAAATTGAAATATACTGGGAATAATAAAATAAATATAAGCACAGGCTTTTGCTTTATTAGGCAGGAGCCTGTGCTTTTTCATATTACCGCTATCTTAAGGTAACAATAATAAGAATTATAAATTTTTTTGGAAAAAGGTATTTACATTTACGCTTTAAATAGTAAAATATAATCAAATAGTCAAAGATGGTCAAAAAGATAAAGGCGATAAGAGGGAGTCTAGTTATGAAGAAAAGTTTAGCCGATCGAATAGAACAATATATTAAGGTACTAATTGAACGTAGTGATAATAAGCAGATAGAGATTCAAAGATCAGAACTGGCAGAAACTTTTGGCTGTGTTCCTTCTCAGGTAACTTACGTTATTAGTACCCGTTTTACTGAGCAAGAAGGCTATATAACAGAAAGCTATCGCGGTGGTAAAGGCTTTGTTCGCATAACGCAATATATCTCAAACGAAAACAATAACAGCTATAAAGAGCTTTTGTTATATATCGACCAACTATTAAGGGAAGAAGCGATTTCCCTGGGGCAGAGCAAACTTCTTAAACATCTGATAACTTATGCTTTTGAAGATATGCCACCCCGATATAAAGCTCGGCTTTATGAACAGTTAAGAATGGTATTGAGTGATTTTGTTGATAATTATTAGAGATTTAGGGGGAATATAAATGTATTGCGAAGAGTGTAAACAAAGAATAGCAACGGTCCATCTTACTCAAATGTACAATGGCAAACAGGTACAACTCCATTTATGTCAAGAATGTGCAGCCCAAAAGGGATCTATTATGTTTGATATTGCTAGTAATTTTTCTTTGCCCAATCTTTTGGGGAGTCTTTTTGGCAGTAATTATAATTTACAGGAGATTAAGCCTCAGCAACAAGTTATTAGCTGTCCCAATTGTGGCATGAACTTGAGCGATATTGCCAACACAGGAAAGTTAGGCTGTTCTCAGTGTTATATATCTTTCGAAAGACAGCTGGAACCTAATTTGCGCAGGATTCACGGTAACAGCCAACATGTTGGGAAAATACCGGTCCGGGGTGGCTCTAAATATATGATAAAGAAAAGAATTGATAGCTTAAAACAACAACTGCAACAAGCTATTGCGGCTGAGGAATATGAAAAGGCAGCTCAAATAAGAGATAAAATAAAGGAAATTGAAAAAAGCATGTAATAAAGGGGGAAAGAAGATGAATGCGGATCATTTGTTAAACAGTAGTTTTGTAGGCTGGATGGATGCAAACAAAGGCCCAGAGTCCGACATTGTAATCAGCAGCCGAATCCGTTTAGCCCGGAATCTAAATCTGATTCCTTTTCCCCATTTACTAGACAAAGATAAGGGAAATCTCTGTATTAGAGAAATTAGGGAAGCTTGGGACAAGAGTACTAATGCCTTTTTAAAAGAAATGGAATGGTTAACTTTTGATCAATTGACGGCTTTAGATCGAAATATATTGGTGGAAAAACACTTAATAAGTCCTAACCATGCCAAATCTGATGAAGCTTTTCGGGGAGTTGTGGTTAATCAGGATGGGTCTTTGGTAATAATGATTAATGAAGAGGATCACCTGCGTATTCAGTGTTTCTTGCCGGGACTACAGTTGCAGGAATGTTGGCAACTGGCTCAAAAGCTTGATGATGAGTTGGAAAAACACTTGAATTATGCTTTTGATGAACGCCGTGGGTATCTGACTTCTTGTCCTACCAATGTTGGAACCGGAATGAGGGCTTCAGTTATGTTACACCTTCCCGCTATTGCTATAAGCGGGCAGACAAATCAAATTTTTCAAAATATTTCCCAATTAGGTATGACAGTACGGGGTATTTACGGAGAAGGCAGCGAAGCTATTGGAAATTTCTTTCAGATATCTAACCAAGTTACCCTGGGATTAACGGAGGAGGATATAATAAATAACTTGGCTGGCATAACTAAGCGCATAATAGAACAGGAACGTTTAATAAGAAAGAAATTGGCTATGGATATGAAATATCAGTTAGAGGATCGAGTAGGTAGGGCTTATGGGATTTTAAGCAGTGCTCGTATGATAAATTCCAAAGAAGCAATGTCTTTACTTTCAGACGTAAGGCTGGGGGTGGATATGGATATACTAGGCAAAATTAAACCATATGCTCTAAATGAATTAGTAGTTGCTATAAGGCCTGCTCATCTTCAGAAGAAGGTGGGCAAAGAAATGGATGCATTTCATCGCGATATTGCGCGTGCGGAAGTGATACAGGAAAGGCTGACATCAAGCCGGGAACTACAGTAATTACCATATATAACGTAGTAATCGTTGCGTATTTTACGAAAGGAGGAATTTATATGTTTAGAAGATTTACGCAGAGAGCAAGGAATGCTGTTATTCATGCTCAGGAAGAGGCAAGACAATTAAATCATCCGGCTATTGGAACCGAACATATACTACTAGGTTTGCTGCGTGAAGGTGAAGGGGTAGGCGCACGTGCTTTATTAAATTTGGGATTAGATTTGGAAAAAGTCCGTCAGGAAATAACTCGCCTTATAGGGCAAGATAATACCAGTGGGGAAAAGCCTGCCGGTGATTTACCTATAACCCCCCGGGCTAAAAAAGTCTTTAATTTGGCTTTTGATGAAGCCAGACTGCAGGGAGTTAATTATGTAGGTACGGAGCATTTACTGTTAGCCTTAATCCGGGAAGAAGAAGGAGTAGCCGGACAGGTTTTGATGTCCATGGGTGTAAGGCTTGATTTGGTAAGAGAACAGGTTATGCTCCTATTAGGTGGAGAAGCTTCGGCAGGTTATACTAATTATAATCCTGGTCATGAACCACAAGGTAATCCTATTCCTTCAACTCAAGCCAAGAAAAAAGGCCGCAGTAAAACGCCTACTTTGGATGCATTTAGCCGGGACTTGACCCAGGATGCAGCAGAAGGAAGGTTAGATCCGGTAATTGGACGGCAAAAAGAAATTGAGCGGGTTATTCAGATATTATCCCGCCGTACCAAAAACAATCCGGTATTAATTGGAGATCCCGGAGTTGGTAAAACTGCTATTGTTGAAGGATTAGCTCAAAGGATAAGCCGTAATCAAGTACCAGAAATATTAAGCAATAAACGGGTAATGGCGCTTGACCTCTCAAGCATGATCGCCGGAACCAAATATCGGGGCGAATTTGAAGACCGATTAACCAAGATAATAAATGAGATAAAATCAGCTGGTGACATCATTATATTTATTGATGAACTTCACACAATAGTTGGAGCGGGGGCAGCTGAAGGAGCTATAGATGCAGCTAATATCCTAAAACCTTCATTGGCCCGCGGAGAGTTTCAATGTGTTGGGGCTACCACTTTAAACGAATATCGTAAGCATGTTGAAAAAGATGCTGCCCTGGAAAGAAGATTTCAGCCTATTATGGTGGATGAACCCAGTGAGGAAGAAAGTATTGAGATATTGAAAGGCTTAAGAGATCGCTATGAGGCTCACCACGGAGTAAAAATAAAGGATGAAGCATTGGTAGCAGCCGTTAAGTTATCAGCTCGTTACATCAATGACCGTTACTTGCCGGATAAGGCTATTGACTTGATTGACGAGGCTTCGTCCCGGGTTAGGTTGAATAATTATATTCTCCCCGATGATTTAAGGAAAAGGAAAATCGATTGGAACAAATTAGACAGGAAAAGGAAGAGGCCATTAATACTCAGGAATATGAGAAAGCAGCTAAGCTAAGAGATGAAGAACAAAAACTTCGTGAAGAGATTGAAAACGAGCGTAAGGAATGGGTAAATAAACGCAGTATTGAAGTGGGTACGGTTGGAGAGGAAGAAATTGCGGATATTATATCAAGTTGGACCGGAATTCCGGTTAGCAAGTTGGCTGTGGAAGAGAGTGAACGCCTGGTACACCTGGAAGAGGTCTTGCACCAACGAGTTATTGGGCAGGAAGAGGCGGTTCAGGCAGTATCCCGTGCTGTGAGACGTGCCCGGGCGGGGTTAAAAAACCCGCAGCGTCCCATAGGTTCCTTTGTATTTTTGGGACCAACCGGAGTAGGTAAGACTGAGCTAGCTAGGGCATTGGCTGAGGCTATGTTTGGCAGTGAAGATGCAGTAATTAGGCTGGATATGTCGGAATATATGGAGAAACATGCCGTTTCCCGAATGATAGGTTCGCCCCCCGGCTATGTAGGTTATGATGAGGGAGGACAGTTAACCGAAAAAGTTAGGAGAAAACCATATTCAGTTATTCTCTTAGATGAAATAGAAAAAGCTCATCCCGATGTTTATAATATCTTATTGCAGATATTGGAGGATGGGCGGCTAACTGATGGCCAGGGTCGTACAGTAGACTTTCGCAACACCATTGTGATCATGACCTCCAATGTAGGGGCGGATGTCATTAAAAACACCAAAAAAGTAGGTTTCGTCAGCGCCATTGATGAAGCTGAGAATTATAACCGCATGAAAGAACGGGTAATGGAACAGCTTAAGCAAACTTTCAGGCCAGAGCTGATGAATCGTATAGATGAAATAATAGTATTTTCCAATCTCAATGAAGAAGAATTACATCAGATAATAAACCTGCTGTTAAAAGACTTGAGCAAAAGGGTTGAGGATAATGGTTATACGGTTACCATTACCGATGCCGCCCGGGAAGTAATAATGAAGGAAGGATACGAACCAGCGTATGGAGCACGTCCTCTTAAACGAGCTATCCAGAAACTAGTTGAAGATAAGATTTCGGAGGAGATCCTGAAAAGGACGGTACAACCGGGAGACACCGTAGTGGTAGATGGTGTAGATGGTAAAATTGTAGTAAGAAAAGGCTGATAGCTATAAGGTCATGTTACCCGTAGCGGAGACTTAAGTCTCCGCGAAAGCTAACCTTTATTGCGAATTAGAAGGTTAGTATATTATCAAGACAATTTTTCTCCTACTGTAGCGGAAACTTAAGTTTCCGCTACGCTTATTATGTGGTAGTGGAGTTTAAAGGTTAATATGTGGTATTGGAGTATAGTCTCCGTACGAGTGTTCCCTATGGCAGAAAAGTAGAATAGCGAGAATAGAGGCTATCCTTTGGGGACAGCCTCTTCTGCTTCAAAATATGGTTAGAGGATATTAAGGCTTTAAAGTGATGATTAATACAGTTAGTTTTTCTACAGCTTTTAGTTTATGGGATATATTGTTGGGGAGATTGATTAATTCACCTTCGTTTAGGTAATATTCATCTCCCCAGATATTGGCATTCATCTTTCCCTCTATTACGTAAGCCAGGGTTTCTCCAGCTTGGGCTTGGCAGCTTAACTCCTCACCTTTATCAATGGTATAAATGGTTATGTTTATTGGGCCTCCCTCGATTAGGGTTTGGCTGACAACCTTGCCATCAACATAAGGAACCAAAGTTTTTAGATTTATAATTTTAGCAAAGTCAATGTTTTTGCGTAAGTATTGTACGTCCAAAAAAAATCCTCCTTCAGCGCTATTCAATACTTTTTATATTATCTCGCATAATCTTTAATCTATTCTTTAAAACTAATAACTTCGCTACTACATTAATAACGCTACGCCCTGTCCCGCTTTGGATCTGGATGACCAGGTCCGCCTTGTGATTTTGGACTGCACTCTTATTGAGTATTCCGAAATTTTCGCGGGCAAAATAAAATTATCCATCGATAAATATTCTTTAGCAATAGATAACTCATAACTTTTACTTATTTTGGTAGCCTTAAGTTAGGTAAGTATAATTACAGTATGAGATAACTGCATTCTAACCTGCATATTATTACTTTTTGCAGTAGAATAAAGTGTTAATCCCATGGTCAGAAGGTTTTACATGAGACGCAGTGAAAATGAAAACTTTTTAATAAAAATTAATAAATAATGAGGAGGAAAAACCAATGAGTGAAAACAAAACTCTTAATAACCTGATGGAGGCATTTGCTGGTGAATCGCAGGCTAACAGAAAGTATCTAGCTTATGCTAAAAAAGCTGAAAAAGAAGGAAAGCTTAATGCTGCTAAATTGTTCAGGGCTGCAGCTGATGCTGAAACTATACACGCCTTGAAACAATTTGAGATCGCAGGGAAAATCGGCTCTACCGCTGATAACCTTAAAGATGGTATTGCAGGCGAAACCTATGAATTTAAGGAAATGTATCCTGAATTTGTAAACGAAGCTGAAGCTGCAGGAAACAAAGCTGCTGTCATGGCCTTTACTTTTGCCATGAAAGCGGAAGAGGTCCATGCAAAGCTTTATAAGGAAGCGTTAGAAAATCTTGACCAGACAGAAGAAGTATTCTATTATCTCTGCCCAGTCTGCGGAAATATTGAAAAATATGTTCCAGAAAAATGTAGTATTTGTGGTGTTCCAGGGGATAAATTTATCAAATACTAATATGTAGAATAAGGTATTTAAGTGAGCCTGATTTACTTTTCTTTTTTTGGCTTGCGAAAGCGCGTAAATTGATTATGCTTTAACAGCTATTAGCTAGACTGTCTTAAAGCTTTTATTAAGGAAGGTCAAGCAGCGCTTCGAGAATAAATTATTACCATATCCGTAAATGGATATAAGATGCTAGAAATGATAAAATAAACAACTATGAACTATTAGCAAGGCACTCTACAGAATAAATTAGTAGAGTGCCCTTTTACTACAGAGTTCTTTTTTATTACTAATTGAAAGACGCTTAGAGTTGAATAAGCAAAGATCATTGCGGTTATTAATAAAAAGAAAAGGAGTAAATGAGGATGGATTCGAAGTTATTTTTCAAAATTAGTTACGGTTTATATGTTATTGGTTCGACTAAAGACGGGAGGATCAATGGGCAAATTGCGAATACAATGTTTCAGATTTCAGCTGATCCCCCTACAGTAGCTATAGGCATTAATAAAAATAATCTTACTCACGAATATATAAGCGACAGTAAAGTCTTCTCAGTATCCATATTATCCTCTTCAACGCCCCTTGACTTTATTGGCAATTTTGGCTTTAAATCCGGGAGAAATCATGATAAATTTGCCAGCGTTTCCTTTAAAGCAGGGGATACTGGTGCTCCCATACTTTTAGAAAATACCGTAGGCTATTTGGAGTGTCAAGTAATTAACAGTATTGAGGTTGAAACTCATACTGTGTTTATTGGCAAAGTTATTAATGCTGAAGTCCTAAGTAATGAAGAACCATTGACTTATGCTCATTATCAACAAATAAAAAAGGGAACTACTCCTTCAACAGCACCAATAAATTATACTAGGGGACAAACCATGGAAGAGGGAAAAAAGGAAGATAATAAAATGCAAAAATATGAGTGCTCAATATGCGGATATGTGTATGACCCTGCAGTTGGAGATCCAGATTCAGGTATTGCGCCAGGTACGGCCTTTGAAGACATTCCGGAAGATTGGGTATGCCCCGTTTGCGGTGTTAGCAAGGATCAATTTCAACCAATATAAAGTAAGTGACACACTAATAACTGAATTAAGGAGAGATTTATATGTCGATAGAAGTTACGGATACCGTGTTCTGGGTGGGAAAAATTGATTGGGAACTTCGGAGATTCCATGGTGAAGAATTATCGACCCACAAGGGTTCTTCTTACAATGCTTATTTAATTAGAGATGAGAAAACTGTACTTGTTGACACCGTTTGGGGACCGTTTGCTAAAGAATTCGTAGCTAAATTAGCTCAGGAAATTGACCTTAAGAAAATTGACTATATTATCGTCAATCATGGTGAACCCGATCATAGTGGTGCTTTGCCAGAGTTATTAAACGAAATTCCAGGAACCCCCATATATTGTACAGCCAACGCTGTAAAATCATTAAAGGGACAATATCATGAGGATTGGAACTTTCAAGTAGTAAAAACCGGAGATAGATTGAATCTTGGAAGCAAGGAAATCATTTTTATCGAGGCTCCGATGTTACATTGGCCAGATACTATGTTTTCGTACCTCACTGGGGATAACATCTTGTTTAGTAATGATGCTTTCGGACAGCATTATGCAACAGAGTATATGTATAACGACTTAGTAGATCAATATGAATTACAGATGGAAGCAATGAAATACTATGCCAACATCTTAAACCCCTTCAGCAAGTTAGTAGATAAAAAAATGTTCTCGCTCTTAATTTACCTATATCGATGATTTGCCCCAGCCATGGGGTCATGTGGCGTAAGGACCCTATGCAAATTGTTGAACATTACAGCCGTTGGGCACAAGGTTATCAAGAAAACCAAATTACAATTTTATATGATACTATGTGGAATGGCACCAGAAAAATGGCAGAAGCAATTGCTGAGGGAATTAAGACTGCCGACAAAGCTGTCGCTGTAAAACTTTATAATACTGCTCGATCTGATAAAAATGATATTATAACGGAAGTATTCAGATCCAAAGCAATCCTAGTTGGATCACCAACCGTAAATAAAGGAATTCTGTCTTCTATGGCAGGTATTCTTGAAGAAATAAAAGGATTAGCTTTTAAGAATAAAAAGGCAGCAGCATTTGGGACTTATGGATGGAGTGGGGAATCCGTCAAATTGCTTAATGCGTGCTTGAAGGAAGCAGGATTTGCGGTTGTAAATGATGGGCTTAGGGTGCTGTGGAGTCCCGACATTGATAATGTTTCCAGCTGCAGGACATTTGGCCAGGATTTTGTATCAAGTTTGCAGTAAAAAGGTGTTGGCAGGCTTATTTCAAGCCTGCCTTAAGTTATTAACAGCTATTTAGGTCGCTAACTAATTTTCCTGCTTGGGCGTTTGTTCTCCTCTATTTTTCCAGATTAGCAGCAACGAAATCCCAATTAACTATATTCCAGAATTTCTCAACATAAGAAGCTCTGGCATTGCGATAGTCTATATAGTAGGCGTGTTCCCAAACATCGCATGTTAGTAAAGGGATTTTGCCTTCTTGGATAGGGGTAGCAGCATTTTGCGTGCTTTGAACGCTTAAACTGCCGTCAGTATTTTTAACTAACCAGGTCCAACCGGAACCAAAAAGAGCTATAGCCGTTGCGGTAAATTTTTCTTTGAAGGAAGCAAAACTACCGAAATTATTGTCAATCAGCTGAGCTAACTTACCAGTTGGTTCTCCGCCGCTATTGGGACTTAAACATTCCCAATAAAATGAATGGTTAAATACTTGGGCGGCATTGTTAAATATGGCACCTGATGATTTCATGATTATTTCCTCTAAACTCATATCCTCATATTCAGTTCCTGCAATTAACTTATTTAGATTATTTACATATGTTTGATGGTGTTTCCCGTAATGATATTCGATGGTTTCTTTCGAGATAACAGGTTCAAGAGCATCAATGGCATAAGGTAACTTTGGTAATTTGTGTTCCATAAAATCACTCCAATCTTTCTACTTAATAATTTTCAGCCATCTCCTGATGGAAAGTCCGGAAGTAGTTGCTTTTTAACTAAAACTTCGACATATCTTGCACAATCCCTTTTGCCAAGCCTTGCCAATTATGACCCCGATTGCCAAAACATTTCCTTTAATCGCAAACGCCTTAAAATCTTTTCACATATAATATACCTACTGTCATTTGTAAAATCCCTATTTTATCTTTTCCATTTAAAATTATATTAATGTTCCGCGGTATGAACTTACCAGACTTAAATACCACCGTATTTGTCCAAACATGGCCTTTTCAATCAGCCGCCTGGTTAATGGCCCGCCATAGTCTGTAATAGCAGTGGGTTGTTCCCCTAGCTTAACTTTTCTGCAATCTTCAGATAAAGTTCAGATAGCCAACATTAAGCAGGTCGTCAAGCCTGATAGCCTGATTAATTAATTTTGCTGGCAAATATTATGGTTTTGTACTTATAATATTTCTAAAGGAGAATATTATGGGGAAGAATATAACTAAATTTACCTGTCATAGCTGTGGCTATGAAAGCAGTAAATGGCTGGGTAGATGTCCCAGTTGCTCATCCTGGAACACTCTGGTAGAAGAGCCGTATGAAAGGAAAAAGGGGTTACCTGGCAGCACGAAAAAAGAAGCTGTACCTCTCAATACTATAACTGATCAGGACATAATTAGGCTAAGTACAGGCCTAAATGAGTTAAATCGCGTGTTGGGCGGAGGAATAGTTCCGGGATCGGTGGTATTATTGGGGGGAGACCCCGGGATAGGCAAATCTACCTTGCTCTTACAAGTGGCTGATTATGTGGCCCGTGGGGGGCAAAAAGTAATCTACCTCTCCGGGGAAGAGTCCCTAAAGCAGGTAAGATTACGTTCTCTACGCCTTAATATACATAATCCCGATATTTATCTTGTAAATGAGCAGGACATAGAACTATTAAACGATTATATAAAAGAAATCGACCCCGTATTAGTAATTATAGATTCAATTCAAACAGTCTATTCTCCCAATATATCATCTATACCTGGCAGCGTATCCCAACTGCGGGAGTGTACTGCCCGGATAATAAATATAGCTAAGAGCAGTGATAAGGCTTTTTTTCTGGTAGGTCATGTTACAAAAGATGGGATTTTGGCTGGCCCCAGGGTTTTAGAACATATGGTAGATGCGGTAATATATTTTGAGGGGGAAAAAAACTACTCCTTACGCCTCCTCAAAGGAGCCAAAAATCGTTTTGGTCCTACTGATGAAATTGGCCTTATGGAGATGAGTGGGCAAGGCCTCGTAGAAGTTGTAGACCCTTCTTATGTTTTTCTCGGCTTACCCCTACCGGGTAGCCATGGTACAGCTATAACGGCCAGTTTTGAAGGCAGCCGGCCTCTGTTAATAGAGGTTCAGGCTTTGGTTGCTGCTTCAGGCGCAGGCTATCCCCGGCGCATGGCTTCAGGGATTGATCAGAACCGGTTGGCCTTAATAATAGCCGTACTAGAAAAGAAGACCGGTTATAATTTATCCAATAATGATGTTTATCTAAAAGTAACCGGTGGTGTGTTTTTAAAAGACCCGTCAGTTGACCTGGGTATTGCCGCAGCTATAATATCAAGTTATAGAGAACTACCCTTAACGCCAGATACAGTATATATTGGGGAATTAAGCCTTACCGGGCAGATAAGAACCGTGCCTTTTCTGGATTTAAGACTTAAAGAGGTTGAAAAAATGGGTTACAAAAGGGTAGTTGTATCTGGAAACGCCTTCAAAAATCGAGCATATGAAACAAAATTATCGATAATTGAAGTAAATACTTTAGATGAATTCATAGGTTTAATCATGGAGGGATGAATTAGTGGAAGATACCTATCAGGAGCAATTCAGAAAATCTCTGCAAATGCTTGCACCGGGCACATTATTTCGCGTAGGAGTCGAAAATATATTACTTGCTAATACCGGTGGCCTGATAGTTGTAGGGGATTCTCCAGAGCTAATGGCGATGGTCAGCGGAGGTTTTTATATTAATGCTGATTTTACTCCAGCGCGGCTTTATGAATTAGCCAAAATGGACGGGGCTATCATCACTAATCATGATGCTAGTAAAATAATGATTGCCAATGCACAGCTGGATCCTGATCCTCGTATACGCTCAAGCGAAACAGGGATACGGCATCGTACCGCAGAAAGGGTAGCCCGGCAAACAGGCGAGCTGGTAGTAGCTATATCACAGCGGCGCAAAGTTATTACCTTGTATCAAGGTAACATTGTATTTCGCCTTCGCGACTTGCCCTCCATTTTAGTCAAGGCTAACCAGGCTCTTCAAACTTTGGAGAAATACCGCAACGTTATGTTAAAAGAGCTACAGCACCTGGGAGGGCTGGAATTTGAAGACATGGTGACCGTATCCGAGGTATGCGAGGTTTTAAAGCGTTGTATTAAGGTATTAAAGATAGCTAGCGAAATAGAATACTATATCGCTGAATTGGGTAGTGAAGGCCGTTTGGTTAAAATGCAGTTAGATGAGATGGTCGCTAATGTTGAGGAAGAGGCATTATTAATCATACAAGATTACGCCAATACACCGGAAAAGACTCCCCAGGAACTGCTGGCAGCCATGAAGCGTTCTTGGGAGGAAGATACCTCAGATTCAGTTTTTATTGCTAAACTGCTATCTTTGGGTACTGCTACCAGCCATTTGGAGCAAATGGTTTCTCCTCGGGGATATCGCATGTTGCAAAAACTTCCACGTATTCCTACAACAATAATTGATAATTTAGTAGAGCGTTTTGGCTTATTATCCCATATTTTAAGAGCCAGCATAGAAGAATTAGATGAAGTTGAAGGTATAGGAGAAGTCAGAGCCAGGTCGATAAAAAACGGCCTGAAACGTATGCAGGAACAACAACTGCTGGAGTATATGGTATAAAGTTGAATTTTAAAGGCAATACGAACATCCGTATTGCCTTTAATTTTAAGACTATATGAAATAGTAAAACCGCTTCCTTTTAGGGGTAGCGGTTCTTTTTATATAAAATTAAGTCATGTTAAATATACCTAGAGCTGTTGTTTTCTTATATTCCTTAATAAAAACATCGTAAAGATTAATATCCAGGGTGTTGCATAAAGCGGTGGTATAGAAGAGAAGTTTTCCTAATTCACTGTAAAGTACTTCCTCGCAGTTTTGGCATAATTGTCCTTTTAGGTGGCTATCGAGATATTGCTTAAGTTCTTTAATAGATTCAACCTGGTTGGGAATATGCAGCTTACTAGCTTCAATCGACAAACATCCGCATTCAGTGACGGCCTTGATAATTGCTCGATTGACTCGGCTACTGGACTCGGAGAGCTTAGAAAGTATATCTAAAATGCTGCAGTGTCTTATCAAAAGATTGCTTACAACATTTTGAAACTCATCACAAATCAAGTCCTTCAATAAGCTCACCTCCCTAGAGTAGAACTTTTATAAATTATAGCTTTTGCTTTGAAGTATTGTCAATTGCACCAAGTTTATGGAATGACCTATAAAACTATAGTTTTTTTGTTTAGTTGGTATAATTATGCAGCTCTTAAAGAAAAATAAAAAATATGGAGGTGTTTTTTTTATGCTAAAAAGAATTAATTTTTCCCCTAAGATATTTTTACTGGCACTTATTTTCAGTATGTGGGTAACTTATATTGCCCGGCAGCTTTTACCATTAAAACTAATATTTTTATTTGCCCTGGGCATTATTGCAATGACTATATTTTATGCTGGCATAACAATTGTAACAAGCCAAATACGTAAGGCAATGGCTCATATGAATAATACTATAGATAAAATGCCGGTTGAAATTTTAGTAGGAGGCACGGCAGGCCTATTAACAGGAGTACTAATAGGAGTATTAACTAGCGTTCCCCTTTCTTTATTTAAGGGAATTGGCAACTTGTTTACTATAAGTATATTTTTTCTGTGCGGTTTCCTTGGTGTTACTATCGGTGCCCGGAGAGGAACGGATATTGTCAATTTGTTGCCCCATACCAGAACAACAGAAGATTTGTTGCCCCATAATAATATTTCCCCTAAAGTACTTGATACCAGCGCCATAATTGACGGTCGTATTTATGATGTTTGTTTAAGCAATTTCTTAGAAGGAAAACTCGTTGTGCCCACCTTTGTTATCGAAGAACTCCAACATATTGCTGACTCCTCTGACAATTTGCGACGTAATAAAGGTCGTAGGGGGCTCGAATTGCTTTCTAAAATGCAGAAGCACCCAAACATAAAAATTGATATAATTGAAACAAATATACTTGAGGATAAGGACGTAGACAATAAATTATTACGTCTTTGTAAACAGATTAATGCCTGCATCATTACTAATGATTATAACCTTAACAAAGTAGCCGAACTGCAGGGGATTAAGGTTCTAAATATAAATGAACTAGCTAATGCGGTTAAGGTAATCGTCTATCCTGGGGAAACAATGCACACTACCGTAATAAAAGAAGGAAAAGAGGCCGGTCAGGGTGTCGGTTATCTTGAAGATGGTACCATGGTAGTTGTTGAAGATGCTCAACATGAAATCGGTAATGAACTTGAGGTAATGGTAACCAGCGTATTCCAAACTGCAGCCGGGCGCATGATATTTACCCGTAAAGTACGCGAAGATACTTCAAGCAGTGTTAATCATGTTTTTCAAGATGTGCCAGAGGTGGAACTATATGGTTGACAACCTTCGGGCTGTAATTGCTGCGGCGGGAACTGGTAGTAGAATGAAAAGCAAAATAAACAAACAGTATCTGCTCCTTAATAACAGACCTGTTTTAAGCTATTCTGTAGATGTTTTTGAACGATGTGACCTGGTGGATGAAATAATTATCGTAGCTCATCCCAATGAAACCGAATATTGTAAAAGGGAAATAGTTCAAAAGATGGGCTACCATAAGGTAAGAAAAGTCATACCTGGAGGAAAAGAGCGACAAGATTCAGTATGGGCTGGTCTTATAGAACTTGCTGATGATACCGATTTTGTGGCTGTGCACGATGGTGCGCGGCCACTTCTAACGTTAGATCTGATAAACCAATTACTAAAAGAGGCTCAAAAATGGGGAGCGGCTATTCCCGGCATTTTTGCCCGAGATACTTTAAAAATGGTTGATCGTGATGGCTTTGTAGCAAATACTCTGGACAGATCTATTGTAGCCTTCATTCAGACCCCCCAGGTGTTTCGCTATAAGGAGTTATTTATGGCCTATCAAAAAGCTCGTGAAGAAAACTTCTACAGTACAGATGACTCCGCCCTTTTTGAAAAGTACATTGGCCGGGTTAAAGTAGTACCAGGTAATTATAATAATCTCAAAATAACTACCAAGGAAGACCTAATAATTGCGCAAGCGTTACTTAATATGTAATACTAATGGTGATTCTACTGCCAAAAAACCCTATTCAAGACCTTAAGTAAGTAGATTTTCATAATTGAGAATAAAATTAAGAATTATTGTAGAAATGCTTTGTATTTCTTTTAATTTTAATGAAATTGAGGCCGCTACATTAATTGAGTAGCGAAGCGGAACATCCCTGTGCCCTTTGGGTACGTGCTCCTTTATTACTCCGCACATTCCGCGCCTATTATTCGATTTTTTGCATGTTTATTACTATTTGCAGCCGCATCAATTGTATTTTCAGTGTTTTTCATATTTTTCAGTGTATTCAGTGTCTAACCAGAAAGGGAGAGAAGTTTTGCGGATTGGTAACGGTTATGATGTTCATCGCCTGCAAGAAGGGCGCAAACTAGTGCTGGGAGGGGTGGAAATTCCTTATCCCCTGGGTTTGGAAGGCCATTCTGATGCTGATGTATTACTACATGCCATATGTGATGCTTTGCTAGGAGCAGCTGGCTTACGCGATATAGGCCACCACTTTCCGGATACTGATATGCGATATAAGGATATAAACAGCCTTTATTTGTTAGGAGAAGTGGCTGATAAGCTTAACCAAGTGGGTTATAAGGTGCTCAATATCGACAGTACCATAATAGCCCAGAAACCGAAATTAGCACCTTACATAGACCAGATGTGTCAGAATATTGCCGAGGTTTTACAGATAGAAATAGGACAAGTCAATGTCAAGGCTACCACTACTGAAGGCTTGGGATTTACTGGCCGAAAAGAAGGTATTGCAGCTCTGGCCGTAGCCTTAATAGAATAATAATGATGTAGCTAGAAAATTAAGGAGGCACTTATGAGTAAAATAAAAGTCAGATTCGCCCCTAGTCCAACGGGGCCATTACATATAGGCGGGGCTCGTTCCGCCCTATTTAATTACCTCTTTGCTGAGCACAATAAAGGGGATTTGGTAATTCGAAGTGAAGATACAGATCTAGAGCGTTCGCGACCTGAATATGAAAAGGAAATCTTAGAGTCCCTTAAATGGCTGGGAATTAACTGGAATGAAGGCTTAATAGTCGGCGGACCTAACGGTCCTTATCGTCAGACCGAACGTTTAGAAATATATCAGGAGTACACAGAACGCCTCATACTAACAGGTCAGGCCTATTACTGTTTCTGCAGTGAAGCTGAATTGGAGGAAGAACGCCAGAATGCTATAGAAAGTGGGCAGATGCCTCGTTACTCGGGTAAATGCAGATATCTTAGTCCCCAAGAAGTAGAGGAAAAGCTCAACCAAGGCCTAAAACCAGCTGTACGTTTTAAGGTTCCAGCCAACCGGTTTTATGTAGTTGATGATTTGGTCAGGGGCAAAGTTAGCTTTGACAGTAATAATGTGGGGGATTTTATCATCGTAAAATCAGATGGTATACCCACTTATAATTTTGCGGTAGTTATCGATGATGTACTAATGGGAATAAGCCATGTTATTCGGGCTGAGGAACATTTGTCTAATACCCCGCGACAATTAATGATATATGATGCCTTGAACCTGAGAAGGCCTGAGTTTGCCCATATTTCACTAATACTGGGCAGTGACCGGCAAAAGATGAGTAAGCGCCATGGAGCTACTTCCCTGATACAGTACCGGGAGATGGGTTATTTACCGGAAGCCATGTTTAACTTCTTAGCCCTTTTGGGTTGGTCGCCCGAAGGAGAAGAACAGATTCTATCCCGGGACGAAATAATAAAGGCCTTTACCCTGGAAAGGGTGGCCAAAAATCCGGCTGTATTTGACCTGGATAAACTAAATTGGATAAACCAGCAACATATTAAACGAAAAGACCACGAAGAACTCAAAGAGCTAATGCTTCCTTACATTAACCAGTCTCCTTATGCGCAAAATATAGCACAATTGCGCAAGGAACAGATGGACTTGCTCGTCGAGGTATTGCGTGACCGTATTGTTTGTCTGACCGATGTCAATAAAGAACTGGATGAATTTTTTGCTAAGCCTGAATATGGGAATGAGGCATTAGAGGTTTTGCAGACAGATGGAACCCAAGAGGTTTTACAGGCTTTTATATCTGGTCTGCCTGAATTTTCGGAAGTAGAAGAAATTAAGCAGTTTATAAAATCCATTACTAAAAGCTTAAAACTAAAGCCCAAAAACGTTTTCATGCCTTTGCGCTGTGCTTTAAGCGGAAAAACCCATGGACCAGACCTGCCTTATCTAATTTTTGTCTGGGGTAGGGAAGAATCTCTCCGCCGCGTCAGCCAGGTTTTGGAAAAGTTATGTAATTAGGCACGGAGGGGGAATAGACACAGATTACACCCCCAAAGGGGGCGCTGATGTTCCCTTTGGTCACTATTAAGGTAGCAGGCCCTTCGGGCACACTGATTTAAACTGATTTTTTTATCGTACTGAAGTAATAAAGTTGAATAATTAGACGCGGAACCCGCGGAATTTTTAGGAATATATATAGTGTTTTTCAAATGTAGCGGAGACTTAAGTCTCCGCGAAAACAAACTTCCCAATACATCCTGTAGGGGCGGGTTTCCATGCCCGCCTCATTGTAAAACAATAATCAGATAAACGTGATTAGGTTTCACCTTTGCCAAGGTGTTGCCCCATGTCTGGTGACGGAATATTTATGCATGTAAACCTGCGCATTATTACTTTTTGCAGTCGAATCAATTATTAATTAAAAGAAATACGGAGTATTTCAACAATAATTCTTAATTTTAATTCGTGATTAATGATTCAAACCCCACTTACTTGGGGCCAAGTATTCACTATTATGTATTCTAATGTATTCGAATTAGGATTTTGACGGTGGAATTAATTTCCCTACGGTTGACTTTGGTTAGATGCCTGCATATAATTTAAGTAATTATATATATAAATGCTGGGAATGGGAGAAGTAGGGCTGCGATCGCTGCCAGAGAAAAGAGGTCACCGGCTGAGAGCCTCTTTACAGTAAGAAGCTGACCCGAAATTGCGCCCGGGAGCAGGCATGTTGAAAACGTAAGTAGGCATGCACGGGTTAAACCCGTTAAAATTTTCGAGTGGAACCCTACTTTAGGAGTGTTCAATAAGAGTGGAACCGCGGGATATGACCTTTCGCCTCTTAACGAGACGAAAGGTTTTTTTATCTTTAACTTTAAAGGAGGATAAAAAATGTTTGCCAGGTTAAAAAGGGAGATTCAGGTGATATTTGAAAGAGACCCCGCTGCTCGTAGTGTTTGGGAAGTAATCTTTTGTTACCCGGGATTTCATGCTATTATTAATCATCGCTTAGCACATTTTCTCTACTTAAAAAAGTTTTATTTCCTGGCACGATTAGTATCCCATATAAGTCGATGGTTAACCGGTATTGAAATTCACCCAGGAGCCAAAATTGGCGAAGGTGTGTTTATCGACCATGGAAGTGGCATTGTTATTGGAGAAACTACAGAAATAGGAGACAATGTTACCTTGTACCAGGGTGTTACCCTGGGGGGTACAGGTAAGGAAAAAGGAAAACGTCATCCTACTATAGGCAATAATGTGGTTATAAGTGCAGGTGCCAAGGTCTTAGGAGCTATAACCATAGGTGATAATGTCAAAATTGGCAGCGGATCAGTAGTGTTAAAGGATGTTCCGCCTTATTGTACAGTTGTTGGTGTTCCGGGTAGGATAGTAGTACGTAATGGAGTAAGGGTAGTAGATGGGAAAACGGATGTTGACTTGGATCATAATAAGCTACCTGATCCAATAGCGGATACTCTTAGTGCTATGCAAAAGAAGATTGAAGAACTGGAACAACGACTGGAAGCTTATGAAAACGAGGTGACCAATCATGCAGGTTTACAATACCCTAACTGGCAAAAAAGAAGAGCTGATAACCGTTGAACCCGGGAAAGTAAAAATTTATGTATGTGGGCCAACCACTTATAATTATATTCATCTGGGGAATGCCCGACCTCTGGTGGTATTTGATACATTACGCCGTTATTTAATTTACCAGGGCTTTGACGTAACCTATGTGCAAAACTTTACTGATGTTGATGACAAGATAATTAAACGCAGCCAGGAATTAGGTAAAGATGCTTTAGAACTTTCCCAGCATTATATAAATGAGTACTTTAAAGATGCTGATGCTTTAAACATTACCCGGGCTGATATCCATCCACAGGTAAGCCAACATATAGAAGAAATTGTTAAAGCCATAAGTTTGCTTATAGCCAAAGGTTTTGCTTATGAAGTTGATGGTGACGTATATTACCGGGTAAAGGCTTTTAAAGAATATGGTAAACTTTCGGGTCGCAGCCTAGAAGATATGCTAGCAGGTGCCCGGGTTCAAGTAGATGAACGGAAGGAAGAAGCGGTTGACTTTGCCTTGTGGAAAGCAGCCAAACCCGGGGAACCGTCGTGGAATAGTCCTTGGGGCCAGGGGCGCCCGGGCTGGCATATTGAATGTTCGGTAATGGCTAATAAATATCTGGGTGATACTATAGATATCCATGGTGGAGGTAATGATTTAATATTCCCTCACCATGAGAATGAAATAGCCCAGGCAGAAGCACTTACCGGAAAACCATTTGTTAACTACTGGATGCATAATGGCTTTATTACAGTAAATAGCGAAAAAATGTCTAAATCATTGGGCAACTTTTTCCTGCTGCGGGAAGTGCTGGCTAAATTCCCTGCAGACGTGGTGCGTTATTATCTTATTGCAACGCATTATCGCAGTCCTCTGGACTTTGATGATGGTAAACTGGAAGAAGCCCGTAAGGCTTTGGGACGATTAAAAACTACTCTTCTATTAATAGATGAGTTCCGTAAAGACCAGACAAAAGATATAGAGCTTATAGGTGAAGCCAGGAAATTTTATGATGAAGTTAATATTTTAAAGCAGAATTTTATAGCCGCGATGGATGATGACTTAAATACGGCTCGGGCATTAGGTTTTCTATTTGAAATTTCTCATCGTATCAATAACTATCTGGCTGTAGCCTCACCTAATGATGATCTTAGCCAGACAGCAGTGCATAAAGCAGGTGAAATCTTTAAGGAACTGGGAGATATCCTTGGTATTTTTATAGAAAAAAAGCACGATGAGAGTGAAGAAGTCCTCAAGGTACTGGAAATAATGGCTGATTTACGCCGTATTGCGCGTCAGGAAAAGGATTACCAGCTAGCGGATGATATCCGTGATTTTCTTTCATCTTTAGGTATTACCTGTGAAGATTCCCCGGCAGGAACTCGTTTGCGCTATGAAGTATTGCCTGAGCTAAATCCTTTAATGGAAAAGCTTCTTGCGTTAAGAAAAAACTTTAAATCCCATAAACAATACGCTAAGGCTGATTATATTAGAGATAATTTGCAACAGGCAGGTATTGTCGTAGAAGATACCAGGGAGGGAGCCAGGTGGAAGATTGCTAAGGCCTGATACAATAAGAGAGGACATGTTGCGGGAGTACCCGTCCTTAGTTCTGGCTTACGTTGGCGATGCCGTTTTCGAACTACTGGTAAGGACCCATATGGTAACCAGGGAACGCAAAAAGGTTAATGAGCTTCACCATGATACTGTGGAGCTGGTTAAAGCCCAGAGCCAGGCTCGGCTTGCCCGCCAGCTATATTATGAACTAAGTGAAGAAGAGAAAGATATCGTAAAAAGGGGGAGAAATGCCAAAAGTACTCCTCCCAAAAATGCCGACCCTGGTGACTATAAATTAAGTACTGGTTTTGAAGCCCTTCTCGGGTACCTTTACCTTAAAGGCGACGAAGACCGGCTCTTATACCTGGTCAGTAAAGCTTTAGACAGCAAAAATTGACCCATAAATTAACACGGTTATTTAAGGCTGAAGGAAAAAGGATTTACGCTGAATTATTAAAGTATTTTATCGGACGCTTAAAGCATTGGTTGTGGCCAATGATAGAATTCTTAAAACTCAATATAGTGTTATTTTCCGTAAAGAACATCCACATTCCTTTGGGGGTGAAATTAGTGGTCAAAAAAACCCCCGCATTATACTGTGGGTTTGGGAGGTAGAATTATGATTATTCAGCAGCCTCGGGTATTAGTTCCCAAGGAGGCACTGGGTGAAGATATTCTTTTACGCTTGGAACGTTATGCCCGGGTTTGTTACAAGTCCGAAAATAAAATGACTCCAGGGGGAAATCCTGATTTCATAAGAAATATACTTAAACTTGGTCATGAATCTATAATTGAACATGAAAAAGTAACTGTTATGTTTATCGTAGATCGAGGCATATCTCACGAAATAGTTAGACACCGGATTGCCGCCTACAGCCAGGAATCAACCCGTTATTGCCGCTATAACCAGGACAAATTCGGTCAGGAAATAACGGTAATCGAACCATATTTCTTTTTAAATGATGATGTGGCTTATAAACAGTGGGAAAATGCTTGTCTGACAGCAGAAAAAAGTTATATGGCTCTCCTCAAAGCTGGACGTTCCGCTCAGGAAGCCCGTTCTGTGCTGCCCAATTCTTTAAAAACCGAAATAGTAGTTACATATAATATGCGGGAGTGGCGGCATTTTTTCCGCTTGCGTTGTGATACCGCTGCCCATCCCCAAATGAGGCAGGTAGCTATACCCTTGCTGCTTCATTTTCAGCAGCATATGCCTAGTCTCTTTAATGATATTGAGTTTGACCGCTCCTTTCCAGCTGAGCACTATGCTGAGGTATTAATAACTGATAATTTGTTTAACCTGTAACTATAGCCACTTTAAAAGGAGCAGTTTCAACTTATATGGAAGAAAAGATAACTGGAATTAACAGCGTAATGGAAGCCCTTAAGGGCCCGCGTAAAGTAGGCAAGATTTTTATTCTAAAAACCCGCCAGGATAAAAGAACTCAACAATTACTGCAATTAGCAAGAAAAAAAGGTGTATTTGTACAGTATGTAGCTAAACAGCAATTAGATCAGATGAGCGGATCAGTTAACCACCAGGGAGTATTGGCACTGGTAGAGAGTTATAAGTATGCAGAACTGGAACAGGTAATACAACTAGCACAAGACCGGGGAGAGGACCCTTTAATCCTTATTCTGGATGGCTTGGAGGATCCCCAAAACTTGGGTTCTATCATTAGAACTGCTGAATGTGCGGGAGTACATGGGGTAATTGTTCCTCGTCACGGCTCAAGTAAGGTCAGTGAAGCTGTGGTTCGAACTTCTGCCGGTGCAGTAGAACATATTTTGCTGGTACAGGAAACCAATTTGGTTAATACCATAAGAGACTTGAAATATAGAGGATTTTGGGTAGTTGGAGCAGATATTGAAGCTACTAGTAATTATTTCGCGATATCCTACTCTGGGCCAATAGCGTTGGTGATTGGCTCTGAAGGTAAAGGCATGCGGAGGTTGGTAAAAGAAAACTGCGATTTTCTAGTAAAAATACCAATGTCAGGCCAGATAAATTCTCTTAATGCTTCCGTATCAGCTGCTCTGCTTATTTATGAGGTATTACGTCAAAGGATTAAGGGAACATGATGATTTGCGTTACAGAAAATGGAACAGACCACTATTTTCTTGACGTTATTTGCCCTGAACGCTATAATTAGCGTGGGGTAAAAGCAAGCAATAGTTCTTTTTTAAAATATTTACGATTAATGGAGGCGATCGAATGCAAAATTCTGTCGCTGTTGCTGATGAAATATTCATTACCTTTGCTGAAATGACCGACGAAGAAATGGTAGATTTAGCGCAGCAGGGTGATCAGTTTGCCATAGAGTTTTTAGTGGACAAGTACAAGAACTTTGTTAGAGCTAAGGCAAGATCTTATTTTTTAATAGGGGCTGACAAAGAAGACATAATTCAGGAAGGCATGATAGGGCTATTTAAAGCCATTCGTGATTATAAGATGGACAAGCTTACTTCGTTTCGAGCCTTTGCTGAATTGTGTATAACCCGGCAAATTATAACAGCGATAAAAACCGCAACCCGACAGAAACATATCCCACTTAATTCATATGTTTCACTTAATAAACCTATTTATGATGAAGAATCAGATCGTACTCTAATTGATATACTTTCTACCTCTAGGATTAGTAATCCTGAGGATATAGTTATTAGTAGAGAAGAATTCATGTTTATAGAGAAAAAGATGGGGGAAATATTGAGCTCCTTAGAATGGAAGGTCTTAATGGCCTACCTAGAGGGCAAATCCTATCAGGAGATAGCAGTGGATTTAAAGAGGCATGTAAAATCCATTGATAATGCATTACAAAGAGTAAAAAGGAAGTTAGAAAAATATCTAGAGGATAGGAATGATGATTTTTAACTATACCCACCAGACCCAACCTTTAGCCCACAGGAAAACCCGCAATAACTTTACATAATAAAACCGTTGAGAAGCTATTGACTTTATAGGACTCAGAGTATAAAATATTACTTGCTGAGCCGAGCTAGCTCAATCGGTAGAGCAGCTGATTTGTAATCAGCAGGTTGCGGGTTCAAGTCCTGTGCTCGGCTCCAGAGAGTATTTCAATTATATACGGAGGGATACCCAAGCGGCCAAAGGGGGCAGACTGTAAATCTGTTGGCGATGCCTTCGAAGGTTCAAATCCTTCTCCCTCCACCATATCGCGGGATGGAGCAGTAGGTAGCTCGTCGGGCTCATAACCCGAAGGTTGCCGGTTCAAGTCCGGCTCCCGCAACCAATGAATATAAAGTTTCCATTAGGGAACATAAGATAAGTAGTTCCCGTAAGGGGGACGCGACCAAAGACTATTTAACTCCCATTAGGGAATGATTGAGAGTTTTTCAACAAAAAATTCAAAATTAATTGCCCATATAGCTCAGTCGGCAGAGCGCATCCTTGGTAAGGATGAGGTCACCGGTTCAAGTCCGGTTATGGGCTCCAGGGGCGGCGTAGCTCAGCTGGCTAGAGCATACGGTTCATACCCGTAGTGTCAGGGGTTCAAATCCCTTCGCCGCTACCATATAGAAAATATTTAAGAAGTGAGAGTTTTTCTCACTTCTTTTAATATATTTAATTATTGGGTAAAATATTAATTGGAAAAATAACCAACCACAGTCATAATAACTTTAAGAAAGGTGAGAGAAAAAGATGGCAAAGGCAAAATTTGAGAGGACCAAACCTCATCTTAACATTGGAACCATAGGTCA